>Ga0137358_10001180_pt1 | contig 13793 bp, 17 predicted proteins | sample Mad1_20_16metaG_FD_105551 | JGI IMG/M metagenome (GOLD analysis project Ga0137358, IMG submission 105551) | Vadose zone soil microbial communities from Angelo Coast Range Reserve, California, USA - Mad1_20_16 metaG | ecosystem: Environmental > Terrestrial > Soil > Vadose zone | place: USA... | reverse complement strand
GTCATTGTCGTGCTCGTAATATGAGTCTTGCGGGCCGAAAAGCGTCGGACATATTGAACACGTGAAATGCTCGACATGGAACTTTCTGTCTGCAGAGGCATGAGGTGAATCCGGGACATCATCATGCTTGCATGTAACGCACTACACGCCGTAATGTAACTCCCTCTTAATGCCATGCCACACTTTGCACAAATAAGATTGAGTCGTCGGAAGTAATCCCTTTCGCACAGGGGTTGCTGCTTGCCATCAGGACCATCGATGGGGAAGAATTTGGAAGCGACGACATCCGTGCAATCCTATAAAAGTTGATGCACGAACTCAGTCCAGGAACGAGGGCACTTACGATACACTTGAAGCAATTGAGGTGATAGACCGTACCGAGGGCCCGGACGAACGCACCGTGCATGGGTAGTGCGCAGGCAGAACATGTCCTATGAAAATGATGGTCCCCTTGTTAGACAGAACTGGAAGGGGCACGGAAGTGGGGAGAGGGGATAAGGGAGCAGAGAGGAAGTCAGTATACAAGACGGGAGAAAAACTCACGACACTAGGGTAGCACTACTAGCGGAGGTGACGGATGGAGGTGGACGGTGCTCTACCGGACTCGAAGAGGTCGAATGGGAGGACCCCGATGCAGCGCTCAGTCGCTTGGAAGATGTACCTAAGTGCTCGGATGTGAAGGAGGGCTGATTGCGGTCGTGGGCGCTGCTGCCCGGGGTGTTCGGACGACTGGCCGAAAGGAAGGTCGAGGACGGGACAGAGTGGTTTAGGTCTTCGCTGCGAGAGTGTTTTGGCAGGGAGGAAGCGGAATAAGAGTTATAATCCAGTTCGCTGGTTGACCCAAGGGTGGATGCGCGTGTTGGTAGGGGAGGCCGGTCTGGGCCACTGAGGATGGAGGAAGAGGGAAGAGAGGATGGCTCATCGGAAGTAGGGGAGAGTCTGCGAGGGGATTGAAGAGGGGAGCCGGGAGATTTGGGAGAGAAGGGGATGGATAGGCCGTTGGGGGTGTGGTCTTGGGATGAGGGGATGGCAGGACGGTCTTGGGAATAGCCCATGACCATGGAGGAGATGCGCTACGAGGGTCAGGGAATGGGTCGTTGCTCTCTCTTCTTTGTTGTCCCCTCTCGAGGCGACGCGGAATCTCGGTCGTCCGGTCGTCCGGTCGGTCGGTCGGTTGCCCGCGACTCACGCGGACTTGGCAGGCCCGGGCTACTTTGAAATAAAAAAATCGACATAATTCCGTTATGGTCACACAGTCACGTCCTCCCTCACCCGTGACGCATCCCGCTCACAACCTCATTCAGAAGCTCCTCAATCCGCTTCTGTCTCTTCTCGATAGATTCCAGCCGTCTATCCCACTCCAGCTTTCCCAACGTCTCCTCTCTCTCTTCTGTCTCTTCCGCCGTTTCTGGCTCACCCAACAGATCCGACCGCTGATCCGGACTATGCGCTATTACAATCGTATCACCCTCTCGGCTCGGTTGCGTCATCTTTTGTAGAGTTGTCGCGGATGATAGCCGTCGCCGGCTCACGGGACCGTAGCTCACCGCATCCCGCGTCCCGGCGTACGGCTGTGAATCCTCTGGTATCACCTCGTCCACGATGACTGGTTGGTATAGCTGCGCTAGTGGGCTCGCCTGAGCTGTCGTCTCCAATGGCCGATTCAACGATGTTGTGATGCGATGCCGCATTTGTGGGCCCGGCGAGGTATCTGGTTTTCTCGACGATTGCGATGGCACTCGCGGGAATGTATTACTTCCGACAGATCCCCGAGGGCGCCTGAAATGACCGCTGTGCGAGTGCCTTAACGGGGGTACACCCTGGTCTTGTGTATCCAATGCGCTATCGAGTTGCTCCTCGAGTTCAAATATCTGAGGACAGAAATCTTCCGTTTGCAGTTCTGGTGGATAAGGGAATGCACACACCGCATCAATGTCCGATACTCCCCCTTGAATGAAGTTTTCCAGGAGAGCTGTAGCGTATCCTGTTTAGCACCATCTACGCGATGGACAGACAAGCGACGTACTCCATCGCTTAACGTTTCTCGGCAGTGCTTCTAAAAATTGTTCTGTTGTTGCCATGAGCGTCTCACCGACGCCCACTGTCCCTATCTTCTTGGCTTGGCGCTCATACAGCGCGATCGTAAGCAACATTGGGAAGTTCGTTAATCTGTGGTTCCTTATCAGTTAAGTCCGCCCCTGTAACTTGGCGAGGACAAGGACCTGATCATGAACACATTGACCTGACAAATGCATGTTCATTAAACTTTTCGCCCACATATATGGAAGATCAGACCTTATGGAACCAGCGCGGTGTTAATGCATAACTCGCAGGAAGGAGGATACAGAGAGCGAAGAGGTTTACAGGAGGTTGATAAGAGAACAGAGAGTCTGCCTTGACACTGTCAAATATTGAGTTTAAGTCACATAGTAGAAAGTGAGCGCCAAACGGACCCTTCGACGGTTGACACAGCGCGTCTAAACATAGCCTGCAAACTAATTAGGTACATTGATGCATTATAAATCATGAATGTTCAACCTCAGCAGCTGCATCCTCAGATATCGTGGAGAATGTGTGAGAAAGGATCTGCCATGGTGTCATCAGGTTCAGTTCCTGAAGGCCTGAAGGTTTAAGGTGGACGCACCGAGACCAAGACTACGATGACAATCAGCGCGATGGCCAGAGTAGTCATCGCATTACGGTGACTTACCTGTGAGAAGTAATGTATTGCTCAGGCAGGCATACGTCACCATCAGAACGGGACCAAAAAACTTGTCAAATTCGGCTGCAAGAGAATGAGAAAGAAAGGGGACAAGCATCGGCTGTCGTCCTCACGGGCTTTCTCGAAACCTGCCGCATCGAGGCCGAACCATATGTCGACCATCCACCACGAGATCTGACTAAGACCGGAGGTGAATAGGTAGACAGAAACTCCCAATGACCGAGATTACCTTAGGGAATACCTGTCAAAAACTGCACCTCAGTGGGGAGACGATCAAAGTAGTAGTAAAGAAGGTATCGCACCCAGCTTTCGCTTTGCTTAATCTGGAACGTGATCAGGTTTGGCAAAAAGGCGCGGGGAAGGAAGGCATCAGCTTACGTCCAGAGTGCGTACAGGAAGCCGGTAAAGCAGAAAGCGGCAATAAGCATTAAAAATACGAATTGTGAGATCATGGCCCGCAATGATAACACCATTAAATTGTTCTTTAGCGTCACGAAGGCTAACCTGAAAGACAACCCAGTTGTTCAGCAGGCTGCTAAACACCCGCATGAGTACCTGACTTACCGAGGAAAGAGTAGGCACGCGATAAGCGCAAGGCTGTCGACCCCGACAGATTTGGCCCAAGCACCATCTAACCAAAAATGGTCATCTTGTGCTGCGATGCTTGAATAAGAAACGGAACGAACTCGGATGGTTTATTCCGTAGATGCGGAGAAGTGCGTATGTGCAAAATATGGGTACTTTGGGGTAGGACATCAGAATGACGCTTCAACCTAGTGGTCAGACATACTGAATGCCATGTCAAACCCGTTCTAGGCGGTCATCAGGACTTTCGCGACGATTCTTAAAATCTCCACGTACCCAGGTACCTGTGAAGAAGACTGATGACACTTTCATTAGGTGATGCTCAGTTAGTTTCCGGAAAACATCACCTCTGATTCCGTGTTCCTGCATAGCAGCTACCTTCTCCAGAGAGAACCCAAGAGAGTACACCATAAACATCACCTCCCAAGCATTTATGCGGTCCATCTCGTTCAGTTCAACGGCAATGACGAATAGTAGAAATAGTATTAAAAAGCTATTGTTCCCGACGTCATAAACTAATAAAAAAGCAAACGGGCGAACTACATACTTGAGATACTCGAGAACGGAGCGGATTGCGGGTACTTTGAGACTATTAACGCCATCAGCGGCTCCAAGCATACACTCGGGGACGCGAACACAAACCGATAATGATCAAGCAGTGGTGCGGAATGCGGATTATAGAAGTGGATTGGCGTTCGTTTATAGGTCTATAGAGAAGCGGAGAGGTACAAATACGAGAACACTCGTGATAATGGACGACATACATCGGAAAGGATCGAGTGGCTACTATCGGCTTGATAGACACATTTCCCGCTGGGAAAAGACGTATGTTCATCAAGAGCCTGGGTTAGTAGAGAGCCGAGATTTACCTCCAGATAGCATTGATGACTTTCTGACACGGTGAGCTTTTGATAAATCGCTTGGCTTTACTAATGATTGCCATTTCAATGGCGTTGCCAACTCGATCGTCCAGGTCCTCGTTCTCCTCCTGAGCAAGATTCAGAACGACTGGATCAGCGCCGGAATAAACCGGCCAGCTAGTAACCGCAACCGCAGCTAAGTCAAGAAGGTTATCGCCATACTCGCGTAAACATTTCACAGCTAAGATCTCGCAGAGATGTGCCCTGGTAAAGGAAAGGGCAGATGTCGTGAGGTTGTCATCACGGATAAAGTGTACGCGGTTCAAAAGAAGGCAAAACACGATAGACTTGTTGCCGTTGTCCTGAAGATTGCAATATTTCTCAGCTAAAGGGCGGACTAGCGTGTAGGTTAGATCTGGACCCGTTAGCTAAAGCTAGCGTTAGGGTACAAGACGCTGTGGATACGGAAAGGAAGACGAACGGCATCGTAAGTTAAGGGGGTATCTAGTGCCGTACTCGATTGTTAACCAGGTACACATTCTGGTGGCATCGACGCACCTATGAAATGCTAAATGGAATTAATAGTCAGAAAAAGGCATGAAAGATGTGTGGTCTCACATTGACGTCCTTGCCGTTCATCGCGCGTCAATTTAGCTGATCTCGCGAGGACTGTGACGGACATACCGTCCTGATCATATGGATAATGGGATATACAGGTGTAGACTCGATATCCTCACTCAACAAGAGTGGTTGCGAAAGTTGGGATGCTTCGTGCATGGTGGTTTGGAGAAAGCGGATGAGTGGGGACGGAGACGGAGACGGACGGATGCATGGCGCGCTTAAAACTCCGCAAATCACGCGTCTCAGTCGCGCTCGACAGTCTCGCAGTCTCGCTCACTTACCCTCCCTCTGGCAGATGCAGGCCCAGCCAGTCGTGCAACAGCCTCAACCAGTCAAGATATATAATGCCGTGTACTCCTCGGTCCAAGTGCGCGTCTATGTCACCTTTCTCATCACGTCGCATCACGCGTTTGTCAGGTGTACGAATGCATGGTACGAGGTATCGCGGTTATGCGCCGTCGCGCCGACTCCTACGTCAATGCCACTCAGATATTGAAAGTGGCTGGCGTGGACAAGGGTAGGAGGACTAAGATCCTAGAAAAGGAGATTCTCCCTGGTAAGCACGAAATTGTGCAGGGTGGTTACGGAAAGTACCAAGGAACATGGTCCGTCAAACTTCCAGTGTAGTATCGCTTGCGTAGTCGCGCACCTAACGTGGGCCCTACCTACGTAAAGGATACCACTCGAGAGAGGACGGGATATCGCTCTTCAATACGGCGTCGCTAATCTCCTCGCCCCGCTATTTGATTTTATCCCAAACTCAGGCTCACTCAATGCTCTCCCAACTGCAATTCAGGCAGGTAGTGGTAAGTCCTCTTTTCATCTTTTCCCCTACTTGAATCTTATTTTCTGTAGGTGGAGCAGGGAATTATTTACCTTCTTCTCTTCCCTCTGCACCGATTATGCCAGGATCTGCACTCCGTCTCTTGAACCAGGGCCGTGCACAAGGTCTTTTTACTCCCTCAACGTCCCAGAACCAGGGGCTTATCTATCCCCCACCACCGGGAGTCGTTTACCCTGGCTCTCCAGCCCCCGTTGTTCCAGGCGTGTCCCCTACACCTCCCCCGATACAGCCGCTCAAACGGACGAGATCCGAGATGGAGGCGGGTTCTACCGGGATTCCTGACACAATCCATTCTCTAATGACTGCACAAGGTTTTGTATACCAATTAATATGATCTATCATTTCCTCGCCTGATATTGGTACAGCAGATCTTGCTAGACCATCTTCTGCGGCGGCGGCCCCACAATCAAATGCGGACGAGAATCCGTCCCCTTTGAAACGTGCTCGTACTGAACCACTTCTTGCTGGAGAAGCGCAACTGATCTCCAATCATACGCATTCCCAACCATCAATATCCCATCTGCAGCCTTCCCACCCCGGATCTCGTGGCGAGACTGCCACTCCCCTACCCATCAATGGGGCCATTCACTCTGATGAGGTGCTGACTACTACTGTGAATGGTGCGTACATAAATGGAACCACCGACGCAGAAGAACCCAAGACACGCTTCGCATCGAAACCTGATATACCTCGGAATATGGATCCTACTGCACCATTGAAAGACCATCGACGCGCTGCTATCATCACCGCTGTTCTTCAACGTGATGACCCAAACGTAGTCCTGGATCTCATCCGCGACATTCCACCTGAAAATGGTGTCCCGGGTCTTTATGTCGATTGTGTCCTCGATGAGCTCGGTCATACCGCATTGCACATATCTGCATCGTTAGGCCGACTCAAGGTTGTTGAGGCGCTAATTGCAAATGGCGCAAATGTCCATCGAGGAAATTACAACGGCGAGACCCCTCTGATTCGTGCTTGCTTGCTATCAAACAACTTTGACCAGCAGTCATTTGGAGAGCTAGTTTCCTTACTCCACCCATCTATCCGGACTCTCGACACGGCGCGCAAGTCTGTGTTGCACCATGTCGTCGCGCTCGCGGGTGTGCGCAATCGCGCCATAATCGCGTCTTATTACTTGGACCAGATTTTTCTCTGGATCGCACAACATCAGGACGGTGACTTCCGCCCGGTGGTGGATTTACAAGACGAACACGGAGATACTGCATTGAATATTGCAGCCCGTGTTGGCAACCGTGGTCTCGTAAGAGCTTTCCTGGATGTAGGCGCCAATCGCATACTCCCGAATAAACTCGGGCTACGCCCAGGCGACTTTGGTGTTGAGAATGAAGTAGGCTGGGAGTGGCTAATGTCAGAGCCCAACTAATATATTGCTTATGAGCAGGAGCTCGGTGGTGGCCCTCGTGTCGAGGATCTCATCGCGTCCTTGCGGTCTGGCCCTTCAGCACCGGTGCAAAAAAGCCAAGATGTAATAGCAGGTGGCAATCTCTCCTCCCCCAAGCACAATCTTATGAACTCACGATGTGACTATACGATATAGACATGACCGCCATGATACAAAGCCTCAGCGCTGACTTCGCCGCAGAGATCAAAACAAAGCAGGACAACCTGGATGTCACACAGGCACACCTGCGTGCGGCTACGCGCGAGCTTTCTGAACAACGCAAACAGATACAGGTGTGGCAGGCGCGCTGCAGCGAGCTTGACCAGGTGACGCAGCGCATCCGCAACGTGGAGCACGCGCTCCTAGACGAGGAGAAATTCGACTGGACGGGACGCACGGATCTTGACGGTGGTGACGCACTGGAGAAGGCGGGTCCTGCATTCCGCCGGCGTGGGCAGAACTCGACCATGGCTGGACTTGGCGGACTTGTGGATGTATCGTTCAACTTTGACGCTGAGCCGATCGTACCTACGGGTGACTCGGTGGCCAGTTTGATTCGGTTGAGACGGATGAAGATGTGGCATGTGCGCATGGAGGCGCTCGTACGCCAGAGATTGGAGAGTTTGCGTGGCGCAAGCGCGGAACGTGAATTCCAATGCAAAAAAATCGTCGCCCTGTGCACGGGCGTACCCATAGACAAAGTCGAAGAGGTTTCTAAGCTCTCACAAACGTTATTTGTTGTGTTTGGCTGACGTCTTGGTTTAGATGCTCGACGATCTGGTCATTGCCGTGGAGAGTGAAACACAAGTTGTTGATATCGGGCGGGTATCCGGTTTTATGCAAAAGGTAAATTCAACCCAAGCCCGTTTCATTTCTCCCGATTGACACTGCAATCTACAGGTCCGTGACGGTGTAATTTAGTTTGGTGGCGCTTTGGTTGCGGAATGAACATGGATGATATTCGCTCTCAAGAACGCTGTATTTCATAGTTCGGTGCATCTGTCTCGTCCTCATTTTTTTTTAACTCTATGCTATCTGCTATCGCCTCGCGACACTACACAAATCATCATAGTGACCTATATTCCGCTCTCACATGCAAACAGCTGGAAGTTCCTATTGTACGTGCCTGATACAAGCAGCTTCGATTCCATGGAAAGATCAACGGACATGACCTTGCTTCCATCGGTTTGCAATGTCGTCAGCAGTTGCCAATCATCCGCACTCCATATCTTGACAAGACCATCATAACCTGCGCTGGCAAAATACAACCCCGGGCGATAGCGCCATTCCTGTGCGAGTGCCTCCTGCTTTTGTTCCACCGTCATTGGCAGAGGTGCAGAATCATCCTTGCTCTCGTCACCGTTTGACGCTTCAGACTCTTCGATGATGCCATTTACTTGGGTGGGCCCGCTGGCTTGGCGTTGTACGATGTGCACGGGGATGGTCCCGTCGGAACGGAAGAAACGCACGTCTGACACGTTACTGAGGTGGGCGGGGATTGTGTAGAGCGCCTTCAGTGAACGCATGTCCCATATTCGGATGGTGTCATCTGATGCGCCAGTGGCGATTTGGTACCTATAGAGCGTCAAGACAAGGTGCGGAGACAGGACAGCAACGAGTGGTGCGCACCCATTAGGAGAGAACGCCATGGTAAGTATGCCTTCGACATGACCATCAAGGACCATCGCTGTTCGTCCCGTTCGCAAGTCCCACACGCGACCAATAGCATCAAGACCACTGTGAACGAGAATAAATGCGGGTTGATGAAGAGTAAGCAGAAGATAACGTACGCAGATGCAGCAAGAGCGCCGTCATCCTGGAATTCAACAGCATACACTTCCCGAGAGTGACCTTCCTGAAGCAAAATTTCCTTGGATGTATTGACGTCCCAGAGTCGCCATGTCGTATCGAAGCTGGCACTAGCAACGTAGTTGCCAGAGGGATGGAAAGCTACTCGGCAGATTCGGTCTTGGTGACCTTTCATGACAGCGATTGGCGTTTCACTACAAGAAGGCAGTTAACAAATAAAACGACGAGAAGTTTCAGGACAAACAAACCTGTTGAGTGACCACACGTTAACACACGCATCTCCAGCTCCGCTAACTAAGTTAACGGAATCTACACTCTGGGATAGAGTCGCTTGTGGATGCCACGCAACACCACCAACTCGATCACTATGTCCTAGTAGGTAAAATGAGAAATGACCCCAGACGAGATGGCCAGGCTTACCTCTAAGAGTACGGATGGGTGTACAGGCCGGGACGTTCCATAATTTGACGGAGCCAGACCAACTACCCGTGGCCAGAGTTTCACCATTCGGGGCGAATCGTACAAGAGAGACTGGGCGCTCATCTCCAATTTGTGAACCAAGGTTTGAAAATGTCTTTGGGATGATCCTATGAGTAGGTGTAAGGTAGGCAAAGAAACTTGATGCACCTTCACATCGGCATAAACGCGTTTTCGAATGTCTATGATCCTACTTAAAGGAAGTTTGCTATCTAATTTCTGTTGGGCGACGCGCTTTTGGGCTCTATAAGAAAGTCGAACAAGAAGAGAATGTGGTAAGCACCTTGGCAGCCTAAGCAGTAGCAGGGAAGTCCAACCTGGGGAGAGAGAACTCTGCGATGCGCCTGCGCGCTTCCAGGAGTTCCAGTGAACCCGGGGAGTAGAATTCCTCCGCCTAGGTATGAGGTTATTACGACAAAGTATGGTACACAACTGGCACGCACCTCGTCTTCACTCTCAGACTCCGACTTTGCGTCTACGTCCATGATATCCTCTCCTCGTGCAGCATTGATTTGAGAGAGCACATAGATCAAACGATCACGCCTGTCTGCAGCCTATTGTAGTAGCATCTATACACCGTCAAGTAAGGGGTGGTTGTTTGACGTACCCGCTCTCCAAAGAGGGTGATTGGTTCACCAATCTCCCTCAAACGCGCCTTTACACGGTTGTCATCTGTTGGGACGGCCATGGCTCTGGCCTTCTTTTTCCTTTCGAGCTCATCGAGAATAACTCTGTTCTCGATACGAGCACGTTCTGAACCGAGGTAGTTTCCATCGTCGACGAGGTTGTCAAAGGTGACCTCGGGCATTGTACGAGTGTGTGAGTATGGTGTGGGGGAAGAAGGGGGATAGTATTACATAATCAAATCACCCACGACTTTGCGGGCGAACCTCACTACGCTCGCCTCGCCTCTCACCATCACTCACCATGGCAGTTTTGTCCTTGCCACTCTCTTTTAACAACTCATTTTGGACTCATGACTACAGAAATGGCTTTGAAGTCCTGTATAACAAACTCGAACAGGTGCGTGTGACGTGTGTTTACCATAGTACTCACTTAATGGACTTGCCTCAGGGCGCGGAAGAGAACATTGAAATTATCGCTTTCATTAGGGTGAGGACTAGAACATCGATCACACCCGTACTCCGTCAACCTACAGTTTCTTCTACAGGCCCGAGCGCAGGCTGAACAGGATATCGGCGTTACTCTTGCCACCACCGTGACTGCTACAGTCTCAGGTGAGTTCTCCAACTCTCCAACTTTGACGTGCCGAGCTCTGTCTTAACTATTTGTCTCAGATATTGGCTTCAGCGCAGATGATGGTGCAACATTACTTATGGCTTTTCGGGGGATACAGGCCGAGACTGCTCAACAAGGCGACGTTCACAAATCAATCGCACGCGAGCTCCAACACCTCGTTGCGGACCCCTTCGAGGAATGGGCCAAAGGTTACCACGTGCGTCACAGTGATTATCGTACGTTTATCTGTCCTTCAACTCACAGCTTCCGTAGGAGAGGCTGCTGGCCAGTAGGTCTGACATCGTTGACCGCCACATTAAAAACTACGAACGAGCTCAAACTGAGGTACGTAAGTCTCGTTGAACCTACTCGGTCGTCCTGTGAAGTTCTCCGATGCAGGTCCTCAAACTCAAGAACACGTATCTTTCAAATGTTCGCAAAGCGGACGAGGCAGAGGAAGAGTAATATCGTACTTCTTGCGTTCTCTTTACTAGTATTCACGTTGAATTGCAGCGCCAAGTTTGCACCGAATAGCGGGCTGAGTGACAAATACACTACCTCGCCCCGTCTCGCCCCTCGCGACAAACCTGTCAGAAGCGCAACCATCTCGGAACGCATCGCTCAGAGTTTTAAGGAAATCCAAAGAAGGGCGGCTAATTTGGCTGACGATACGCCCAGCGATGGGACGACGCAACTCCTCTTCACTGAAGAGAAAGAGGTTCCCAAGGTCGATAAAGGGAAGGGGAAGGCAATCACGGAGGAACCCGAAAGCACAATCACTAACTCGCCACCTTCGTTGTCGCCCCAGCGTTCCCCGGAGATTCTTGCCATCAAGACCTCATCATCGTCACTCCCTGAACCCCCCGAGCCTATCCTCCTGGCGGGTCTCTCACTTCCACCCACGGCCGTCTCTGAGCTCCTCTCACGTGCATCCTCCGAGTTGAATCTACGATCCATACGCGTTCCCATCCTCGGAGAATATAATAACTGTTTCACAGGCGAGGAGTTTGTCTACTGGCTCAATAAGAACGTTCAAGGGTTCGGAGGGGAGCTGGATCATGCCGAGCAAGCCGCACGAGAACTTACCGAGCGTGAAAACCTCCTTCGACGCATTGGGGACCTCGGAAATGCTTTTGAGCCCGTAGATGATGCCTTCTACCAGTTCCGGCCAAAGGCATTCGAGCTTGGCAAACTGCCGAGCAAAGAAGAACCTCCACTCTCCCCCACGAAGCTCGCTCCCGTTGCGGGCAACTTCATGAAACGTTCCAATGGGTTCCTTAACGTTGTCTCCAAGGCGCTCGCTGCAAACCCAAGCGCCGAGCCACTTCATGTGCGTACGCGACTTGAAGCTGACGCCGCAGACCGCGAGTATCGTATTTCCGTGCGTAAACTCGACAGGCAGCGTCTTGGCCTCGAGGAACGTATCGAAGAAACGTTGAGGATACTTCAACGCTGGGAGACCGAGCGTCTGCATGCCGTTAAATCTGTACTGCTGCAATTCCATGGGACGCTCTCTAATCTCCCCCGCGCTCTCGAGGCACCCCTTGAGCGTTCCGCATCTCATATTGCCGCGTATTTGCCAGATTCTGACCTTTCCGCGCTCATTGAGCGATACCGAACTGGGCCATTCCGTCCGCATCCGCAAGTGTATGAAAGTGTAGCGCATGACGAATCAGACGTACTCTTTGGCATTGACTTGAAGAAGTGGTCTGAAGGCGGATGGAACTCTCTACATGACGAAGCTGAGAATAAGCCCCTGGTTCCTCCGGTTTTGACTACACTTTTGGATGGGTTGACTCAAGCATATCTTAGGCTACCAAATAACCTTGGTGAGTCGGTCATCTGTTCCATACAAAGGCTTAATGTCATCATGTGGCTCAGAGAAACGCAAGTCCTGGATCTACGAAGTTCCCCTAACTGCGGTTCACCATCTCCGCGAAAGCCTTAACGCTATTCCCCCTGAGCAACCCATACCGGGTGATATTGTTACCAAGTATGATGCACCTGTATTAGCTAGCGCAGTGAAGCTGTGGTTGCTTGAACTGGACCCTCCCATTGCTCTATGGGAAGGTTGGGAAGATTTGCGTCGCTTATATCCCAATGGTAAGTGCGGTTTTTAGTTATGTTGGGGTGTAGTATTGACAATAGCGCCAGTTGGTTCCGCTACTAAGGGGGACAAGGAATCTGTTGATGAACACGTACACTTGGAGGCTCTCAAGACGGCGTTGCTTCGCCTTCCAAAGGTTCATTTATATGTTCTTGACGCGATCGTACTTCATCTGAGGGGGTTAGTATTTCGCTCCTTTGTTTTCATGCGGCTCTTACTATCGATCATAGGCTTATTAGTAGCACCGATGTAGAGGAGACTGATGAGGTTTATGTGACAAAGCTTGCTTTGTCCATTGGTCGGGGTGAGTTTTTCTGACGTCGTTAATTTGGGTCAGACTGAGGTTTGCGTTAGCTATTCTTCGCCCCAAGTTCGAAACAAGCGTATCAGTCCAAGATCGTCACCCTGCAATGTTTTTCGTGGATCTTGTCAAGCATTATGCAAATGTCCTCCCTCCAACGATTGCCAAAAAGAAAGTGGATACTGAACGCAAGGTGCCCCTGCGCAAACGGACTGCCCCTGTCGACATGCGTATGAGCAGGTCTAGGCTCTCCGCCGGAACCGAAGCTAGAGACTGGCTTGCCAACCAAAGAGTACAAGGAAACGTTCCACCACCTATTCAGCCACCTGTTCCCCCCGTTCCACAACCCGCTCAGGCACCTGCTCCGCCCATGTCTCCAGCTCCTCAACCTCAAGCGTCGGAACCTGAGCCTGGGTCTATTTCTACGCCTCCGGTCGCCGAAGTTCTTCAAGTCCCCCCTCCGCCTCCGCTTCCGTCATCAGTGAAGCCCACACCCGCGCCTGAGCCTCCGAAGTTGGCTGCTCCTGTCCCGGTGCCCGCGGCCCGTATGGTAAACACAGATGCACCATCCAGGCCCGCCTTCAAATCTCCACCCCCCGAAGATGACGAACTGCCCCCAAGGCCTGCCTTCACCTCGCCACCGCCAGAGTCCGAACGCGGATCGCCTGCGCCTCCCCCCGCTGCGGCACCTGCTAAGGTTTCGCCAATACCCACGCCTAAACGTCGTAATAGTGGCTCGCCGCGCCCAAATGCTGGGCGCGCCGGTAGCCCTCGCGTGCGCTCGCCATCAAACTCCTCCTCGCCACTTGCCGCCTCCGCTCGC
>Ga0137358_10001171_pt1 | contig 13827 bp, 15 predicted proteins | sample Mad1_20_16metaG_FD_105551 | JGI IMG/M metagenome (GOLD analysis project Ga0137358, IMG submission 105551) | Vadose zone soil microbial communities from Angelo Coast Range Reserve, California, USA - Mad1_20_16 metaG | ecosystem: Environmental > Terrestrial > Soil > Vadose zone | place: USA... | reverse complement strand
TTTGGTGATCGCGAGCGCGGTGCCATTTCTAACGGGGTCAACTGAATGGCTCCAAGCCATAGCATGGAGCATGATCATCGTTCAGGCGTGTGATGCCGTCATAGGCACGACGATCAAAGATCGGCTGAAAACCATTGGCCCAGCAGGAACCGCCTTATTGAACCTGGTGGCGGTGATTTGGCTAACCCAAGCTGTTCCATAATGGAGATTCAGGGTCGTGTTCTCAATGGCATCTTCCGGGGACGGCTAATGAATGCCGTCGCGGCCGACTCTTGTGATGGGATCCAGATAATCGATCACCAATTACTGGTCCGTCATCGCCGCTTGGCCTTCAACTTTAGGGAGCGCGAAAGAGGCGTAATCTCGCTGCAGTTCAAGACATAGTGCTTCGACTACCAGTTCGTGATCGGCCCGCTGCGGTAATCCAGACACACTCACGGCTCCAATCACCGCAGTCCCTTTGACATGGATGGGAAATGAGCCGCCATGCGCCGCAAAATCGGTTATCGGAAGCGCATACCTTTCCGACAAAGTCGTTTTAGCCTGTTTGAGCGTGAGTCCGACTGCGTAGGAACTGCGATAAAAACGCGCCACGGTGTTACTCTTGCGACGAACCCATTCCGCATTGTCAGGAACGCTTCCCGGGAGGGCGCTGTAGAAAAGTGGCTGCCCGAAATAACGCACATCGATTGCGACGGGTAATCGGCGATCGGTCGCCAACTGGCGCAATCGCAGTCCGAGCTGCCAAGCAATCTCCAAATCAAATCTTTGGAATATTAATTCGCTCTCCTGATGGTCAATTCTTTCCAGATCGCGGCTCAAATCCATGGTCTTTCTCTTTGCTCGGTTACGGGGCGATGTTAAGGAGCATACCCATAGGTTTAATCTTTGCAGCGCGAAAAGAACGATCCCAGGATATTCGTTCCCGCGGTCCCAAGGCAGCGAGCGCTAAGAGCAAGCCCGGCGAACCACGCGGTCACGAAAAACGAAGCAGCGCCTTACGAAGCTTACATACCATCGTGTACGCCGGATCGAAGACATTCCCGAGGTCGTACTCGACACATTGCCCGAGCAACAAGCTAGCGCTGGTCGTGTCCAGTGAATAATCTTCCTGCAGCCAGCGCAACATCTCGGTCGTGGCGTGCTGCACCGCCTGGTCGAGCGGCCGGGCGTTTCCGACAGTAAAGATGTATTCGGCATTCTCACCACGTGGCCAGCGAATACGCTTCCCTTTGATCACCCGAACGGTGAACTGGACCTCCATCGAGATCTCGATGCCCGTACCAACGATCTCGCCGTCGCCCTGGGTCGCGTGGCCGTCTCCGACATGGAGCAGTGCGCCGGCCACAAACACCGGGAAGTAGACCGTGACGCCGGCCACGAACCCTCGATAGTCCATGTTGCCGCCGTGTTCCGCCGAAGTGGCAGTCGAGATCGCTTGTCCGTTGGGTGGTGCAACTCCAAAGCAACCAAGCATCGGTGCGAGCGGAATTGTCAAACTCCCGAGCTTTGTGTCCGGTTTGATCAGCGTAGCGGTACCATGCTCGTGATCGATCCGCCATTCGGCCCACTCGCGTTCAGGCAATTCGCGGACGTACGAAGGGTCAACCACATTGGCCGCGACGACCGAGCCAGTATAGCCAATTGACCGGTTCGGCCGGATCCGATCGAGCTGAACAATTAACGTGTCTCCAGGCTCCGCTCCCTCAATGTAGAAAGGTCCAGTCTGCGGGTTACCGCGTGGTGTTACCGGTGTATTATTGGCGTCCTTACCCATGGCATCCACGCTGGTGGTAATCACCGTGTCGCCGTCACCGATTCGCAGGACCGATTCATGCGAGCCAATGGCGGTATGGTAATGGGTCGGTTGGAAATGATGGGTAGCCATGGAGCGCGGAGTAACGGGCTAAGGGAGTGGTGGAGTATTGTTGTGGCGGAGTAATGGAGTATTGAACCGTCCGATCGAGCGGTGAGGCTATCGAATAGTTGATTTTGAACCCTTAGGAAATCGCCGCATTGTCGGCAAGCGCGCCAAGTCCAACACTGCATTGCTCCATCGCCGGTCGGTTACTGGCTGTTCGCTGTAGCGCCGTCCTCAGCCTGGAACCAGCGGTCTTCTGGCTCCATATCTTACTCGGGCCTATTGGCCTGGTGCGCGGAAACTAAACATCCAACTGACGCCGAATTGATCCGTGAGCATACCGAACCGACCGCCCCAGAATGCGTCGTGCAACGGCATCGTGACCTCGCCGTTTTCGCTCAGTGCGGAGTCTCTCCATTTCCGGTTGGGTCTCAAAGTCGATACAGATGGAGAAATTATTGCCCCGCTGGAAGGGCATGCCCGGCAGTACATCCGATGCCATTAGAACGACGGGTCCGCTTGTCAATTCCGCATGCAAGATCCGGTCCGGGGCAGTTTTCACGACCGCGGGCAGGTCGGGCGGCCCCGCAGAAAAGGGTGTGAAGTTCGGATCCGCCTGAAAACACTTTCCGTAAAATGTCATGGCTTCGCGACAGCTTCCGTCAAAGTTTAGATAAGTAATTGCGCCTTTCACGATTTTGCTCCAGCAGAAGATTACACCGGTCCGAAACCAAGAAGGTATTGAGGGGGGCTTACACTGCTCCAATACGCCACTGGCTATCGCACCCAAGAAGCTCCGTCAAGAGCGAAGCATCAGACTACTTTGCTACTTTGCCATCTGCTATTTGCTATTTCTCCTCAATGACTCCCCGCGACATCGTCTACCGCCGATTGGCTAATCAGCAGATAGCGCGTCCCAAGTACAGAACTCCGCATGAAATGGTGGCCTGGCTCGGAGCGATGCAGGCTCAAGACTATCTCGGCGCGCTCTGGGCGATCGGCCTCCGCCTGCCGAATGCCGCGGAAGCTGATGTCGAACAAGCGATCGCCAACCGAACCATCGTCCGGACCTGGCCACTGCGCGGCACGTTACATTTTGTGGCCGCAGTAGACATTCGCTGGATGTTGGAGCTTTTGGCACCGCGGGTTATTGCGAGCGGACGTCGAAGGCAACAGCAACTCGAACTCGATGACAAAATCATCGGGCGGATTAGGACGGTTTTCGTTCGGACGCAATGGCCGGTCTCGATATGGTTACCTCCACCCTGATAAAAGAAACGGATAGCAAAAACGCTTTTGGGATGTCTCCGATAACGTTCGCTTCGTTGGACGTTCCAGCCAAGGCGTATCTTTTGCCTGGTTTCGACGAGTATATGCTCGGATACAAAGATCGTACCGCCGCGCTTGATCGGCGGCACGCTCAAAAAATCGCCCCGGAGAACAATGGAAGATTCATGTCGACGATGATCTTCGATGGCCGAGTAGTGGGCACTTGGAAACGCGTACTTAACCAGAAGGCGATTGTCCTCACAATGGAGCCGTTTACTGCCCTGAAAAAAGCCGAACGGCAGGCGTTCGCAGTCGCGGCCAAGCGGTATGGTAAGTTTATTGGCCAGCCGGTTATAGTGAGCAGTTAGCGGTTAGCAGTTGGCAGTGCGCGTCTTTGCGATCTGCATCGGTGCCGAAGGCACACACGAACTGGCTTGCCTCGATTTTTTCGGATCGATAGAAACCAACACCAGTTATGGATATCGGGGCAGCGTCGAGCGATCGCAAGGCAGACCGCTGAGCCGGTGATCGCACCGCTGGTCAAAGAAAAGAAGATCGAAGTGGTAGGCGCTCGCTATTACCTAAGCACGGGCCGAGTCGAATTTTTGAGCTAGCTCGGCATTCCGATTGAGCTGTAACCCGGTATCATTTGGATTAGTGAAATATCGTCCCGCTCGGCACTCCTTCGTATACGATCTGAAGCCCTTTCAGTAAGACGCTTCCTTTTAGGCCGTTAGGTCGTCGCCTTAGGTTCTGACGGCGGCATGAACAGCGTCTCGGGTCGGAATTGTTCTGCTTGAAATCGCGCATTATTTCATCGATCCCACCGTCAGGCATGATCGGCATTTTTGATTCCGGATACGGGGGACTAAATATCTTAAAATCATTGCTTCGGGGGCTTCCCGAATACGACTATTTATACTTGGGCGACAATGCCCGCGCACCATACGGGAGCGGAGCTTCGATGTGATTTACGAGTTTACGCTTCAAGGAGTGAAGCAGTTGTTCGACTTCGGATGCCCTCTAGTGCTCCTCGCGTGTAACACGGCATCGACTAAGATCTTCGGAGGACAGCTTAAGGGCCGCATGGCTACGCTTCAGCTCGTTGTCCGAGATTTTGTCCTTGTGCCTTTTCGTCGGCAGCACTCAGTGACTTCAGCGCCTGAAGCGGAGAAAAACGGCTCAATCCGGAAGCGATCAGTAATCCGAAGGCACAGACGACCAGTGTGGCCCTAATTCCGATACTTTCGCCCAGCCAGCCTCCGAAAAACGCTCCAAACGGCATGATACCGGTGACAATGAATCGAAATGCGCCGTTCATCCTTCCCAACATTGGGCTCGGGGTTAGCGTTTGGCGAATTGTCCAAGCGAAAACCGTGACCGCTGATCCTCCGGCACTGAGCACAAAGTAGGCAATTGCCAGTCCGATCACCCCAGCGAGATTCCCGGTATTTACTAGCGGAAAACAGAATGCCGCCAGAGCGGCCAAAATTGTCGACCAGATGACGAAAGGACCAGGCCCAAACCATCGGCCAAGCCGTTCCGCTCCGAAGGCACCCATCACTGCGCCAATACCGCCGAAGCTTACGGTCATACCAAACACTCCCGGCCTAATGCTCAGGTCACGCGTAGCATAGAGCACCAGTATGGCCATCAGCGCGTTCTGAAAAAAGTTATTGGCCGTAATCAGGCAGACCAGCGATCGAATATGTTGCTCTTCGCCAACATAACGGAAACCGTCGGCGATCTGTTGAAGAATATTCCCTCGCCGATGCCGGGCACGAATTTCTTGATGTTTGATTTTGAAGAGGCAGATCGCACTCAGAAAATAGGTAGAAGCATCTGCCAGAACGGCCATCGGTGCGCCCAGCAACTCTACCATCAACCCGCCTAGTCCGGGTCCTGTCGATTGGCCGAGAGCATACGACATCATGATCTTGCTGTTCGCATTCACAAGTTTATCTCGTTCGACGATTTCGGGAACATAGGTCTGGTAAGCCATTTCAAATACGACCTTCAACGACCCCATCACAAACATTACCAGGTAGAGCACCCCCAGATGCAGCCACCCGAAAAGTACAGCTAACGGTACTATGGTGATGAAAGCGCCACGGACTAGACAAGTAGCGATCATGAGCCAGCGCCGGATGCCAAGATCTGCCCAAACTCCAGCCGGCAACGTGAAGACCAGAAACGGCGCAAATTCCGCGGCCCGCAGCAGTCCCATTTGGAATGAACTTGCGTGCAAAGTAATCGCCGCTAACAACGGAACTGCGAACGCCGTTACTTGAGCGCCAAGAGTCGAAACTGTTTGGCCGGTCCAGAACAGCGCAAACGCTTGATTGATGAGGAAACTTCGACGCTGCTTAGGCCTAAACGCGGTGAGGTCCCCGGCAGCGTCCTCGAGGTTCTTCACTGCAGGTTCGCGCGCCCTTCTCTTTTTTTACTCAGCTCAAAATTCGACGGACCACCGCTAGCGAACTCAATGCGCCAATGCTTCATGCAAAACTCGGCGCTGTTGCCCGCTCACAGAGGGGAACTCGCGGTCGAACAGCCGAGCCTTTCGTGACTTGATCCTTTAAATCGCCTATCGAAGAAATTCCACCAAATTTTCATAATTCGGCGCCGATTCGCGTTCGTCTTGCACATCGCACGAGAAACGGAGCACTTATATGCGGAATCTGTCGTTGATCTCAACCAAGGCTCGCTTATCTCGAAGCCAGGCGAAATCGAGGCGGCGGTTACGGTTACGAAGATATGTAAGCCTAGAGTGGAGCCGTCGATCGCACACGGAATTATTGTGTTAGTGGCAGCACCAAGTAGCTGCGACCAACCCCGCGATCGGGACCAAAAGATATACGGAATTCGTTCAAGATAACATGCGCCACCGTCGGTGCTGAAACCGGCATTGACGATCTGGCCTCTCAACAGCGTTACCTATTCACGTCAAAGAACTTATATCCGTAAACTGTCCGCGTCGCTTCTCGGCTATTGCCTTTCGGATATCGGCTATTTGATGTGGGCTTTAGTCTCCTGACATAGGGCTGTCACAGGTCCGGCCTAATCTGCTCACAGCACTCGATCGGATGCTTCCATCCGGTCGGCTGTTTTGAAACAAGCAACGAGAAAGCAATGACCATGACCACTACTTGCAGAACCCTATCACCGAATGTGCGACCGGCACATCTGCACGAAGCTCCGATTACTCCGTCATCTAGCGTCATCGACTTCGTTCCGGTCCGCGATCGCTGGTCGGAGGAAACCGATGACGTCTTCAGACAACTTAGAATCGAGCAGGAAGTACGTAAGGCTGCGGCTCGACGCAGACGTTCAATTGACCTGTACGATCCGCTCGAAGACTGGCTCTATTCGCTGGTTCCAGCGGCTGCCATTGTCGCTCTGCTCGTCGGAGTTCTCGGCCTGCTGGATTCCCATGCGCCAGGAACGGAAACGAACGTTAGCAAGAAGTCGACGACGATCGAGCAAAGTCTGCCGAGCCAAAGCAAGGATGGCAAATTCTGATGCTGCCGCCGGCGACACCGATCGAAGAAAAGTTAGCCGATCTGGCGCTCAGCCCGTTCAGATGGGCTGAAAAAGGCCGATGCCACACTTCAGCGGCCGGCCGCCGTTGCCCTAGTTTGAGGCTTCCTGGCCGGGAGTTTGGGCAAAACGCCTTTCTGCCCGACTGCAAAGCAGGCCTTGCGGAGTCGAATGTAGCAGCATCGTTGGGGGATCGCATGGAAGGACCGCGCAAGGAGGGATCCGGCCGCGCCCCCCAACGCTGCTATTCCAGCCGCCAAATTATTGCACTATATTAGGTGCGGTGAATCGCATCGATCGACTTGTTGCTATCCTGATCTATATGCAGGGGCGCAGGGTAACCCGCGCGGAGGATATTGCTGAGGAATTCGCGACTAGTATCCGCACCGTCTATCGGGACATTGCCGCTCTCGCCGAAGCCGGCGTTCCGATCGTCGGCGAAGCCGGTGTCGGATACAGCATAATGAAGGGATACCATCTTCCGCCCGTGCATTTTACAACCGAAGAAGCTACCGCACTGATCACCGCCAGCATGTTGGTGGATCGTTTCGCCGACAGTTCACTCACCTGGTCGATGACTTCAGCCCTGGCAAAAATCCGAGCGGTGCTGCCACCAGACCGTCAGGACCACATCGCAAGGTTGGAAAGCAGGATGTCTCTTCCATCCCTGCCTACCACGCCGCAGCGAATTCAATCTGCAAGTCTCTTCATTATCCAAAAAGCATTAGCAGATCGTACGGTACTGCGGATCTCTTATCGTGGCTCGGGCGCAATCGAACCGTTACGACGAGAGATCGAACCGTTGGGATTGACCTATTATGGGGACCGCTGGCACGTCATCGCCTGGTGTCGGGTTCGGCAGGACTACCGTGACTTTCGGACCGATCGCATCCAGGCCATTACGCCGCTGACCGAACAATTCGGTCCGCATGATCGTTTTTCACTGACTGATTTCCTTGGACGATGGGATGATCAACCAGAACGGGTCAACGGTTCGATCCAAGTCGATCCGGTCGCTGCAGAGCGAATCCGGAAAGAAGCCCCATTCAAGATCCTCCGCGAAGAGCGGAACGAACAAGGCGTCACCTTTACGATAGAAGCCGGCAGATGGAATTGGTACGCGGGTTGGTTCCTATCTTTCGGAGATCACCTCCGGGTGATAGAACCAGACGATTTGCGCACGTTACTCTGCGAAATGGCCCAAACCACCGCAAATCACCATCGGTCTAGCAGCGAACGACAATGAACAACAACGAACGACGACGAACACCAACGCCGCTGGCGTTCGTTGACGTTCGCTGATAGGTTAGCGATAGACTTGAGCAGAATATGAGGCTGGCTGGCCTAGTGGTGGCGGTGTGGTGGTTTAGCGTTTTTGCGGCCGCGGCCGGCACCGAGAAGATCTGTTTCATCACCGTGGAGGGGCCAATCAGTCCAACAACGGCCGGTTATGTTTCTCGGGCCGTCGACGAAACGGCGTCACAGGGTGGCCAATGTTTAATTATCCAGCTCAATACTCCGGGCGGTTTACTCGATTCGATGCAGCGGATCGTTCAAAAACTGTTAGCCGCTCCGGTCCCGGTAGTTGTTTACGTCGCACCTACCGGTGCCACGGCCGCAAGCGCCGGCTGTTTTATTACCTTGGCAGCAGATGTTGCCGCGATGGCTCCGGCGACAACGATCGGTGCGGCACACCCCGTAGCGCTCGGCGGGATCGGCGGAAATGAGGATACCAAGTCCGATTCTACCATGACTAAGAAACTGGAAAATTTCGCTGCCAGTTATATTCAGGCGATCGCCACCAAACGAAGTCGAAACGTTGAATGGGCTGAATCAGCGGTCCGCGATAGCTCGTCAATTACGGCGGAGAAGGCACGCGACCTGAAAGTGATCGAGATCATCGCAGTCGACCGTGACGACCTGCTCCGTCGGTTGGATGGCCGGGTTGTCAACAACAAGTCGTTGAAGACGGCCGACGCCCAGATCGTCGAGATCAAAATGTCCGCCGCCGAACAGATCTTTCAAGCCGCCTGGCGGCCCGAGGTCATGTATATCTTGTTGCTGGTCGCAATTTATGGAATCATCGGCGAACTCAATACGCCGGGAGCGATCCTGCCGGGAGTGGTCGGAGCAATCGCGCTGCTTCTGGCGCTTTATATGGCCGCGATCCTGCCGGTTAACATTACGGGACTTCTGCTCATAGGATTAGCAATCGCCCTGTTCATTATCGATATATTCGCGCCGACTCACGGTGTTCTGACTACCGGTGGTATAGTCGCATTTTTGATCGGTTCGCTCATGCTCTTTAATCGTCAGGATCCAGTATTTCGTCTGTCACTCCAGTACATCATTCCCGGCGTTATTCTAACTGCACTGTTCTTTGTAATGATCATCGGCAGCGGGCTTCGTGCCCAGCGTCTGCCGGTTAAGGTCGGCACAGAAACCATGATTGGGAAAACAGTTAATGCGCTTACACCAATCGATCTGACAGGTGGCAAGATTTTTTTGGAAGGAGAATACTGGAATGCGACCAGCGACATCCCAGTGGAAAAGGGACAGCTCGTTCAAATAAGCGCGGTCAAAGGATTGACGGTGAAGGTGCAGCCCAAAACTTAACCACAGCGTTTCATGTTGGAAGATTTCGCAAAATTGATTGCCTGGATTGCTCCCGTGTTTGTCCTCGCGGCGATCTTCCTACCCCAGACCATCCGGATTCTGCGCGAGTACGAGCGCGGAGTAATCTTCCGGCTCGGAAAACTCCTGGGCACAAAAGGGCCAGGGCTAATTTTCTTGATTCCGGTTGTCGATAGAATGGTGAAAATGGATCTGCGCGTCGTGACGATTGACGTCGCACGTCAAGAAGTAATGACACGAGATAACGTGCCGGTAACGGTCGATGCCGTGGTTTATTTTCGGGTGGTTGAACCGGAGGCAGCAGTGGTTCGGGTAGAGAACTACCTCAAGGCTACTTCTCTGATTTCTCAAACCACACTACGCAGCGTGCTTGGACAAGCAGAGCTCGACGAGTTGCTTTCCCAGCGCGAGAAGATCAACCTGACGTTGCAGGAGATCATCGATCGGGCCACCGATCCGTGGGGTATCAAAGTGACGGCGGTAGAAGTGAAAGATGTCGTGCTACCAGACGGCATGAAACGCGCAATGGCACGCCAGGCCGAAACCGAGCGCGAGCGCCGAGCCAAGATCATTAACGCGGAAGGCGAGTTTCAAGCCGCTGAAAAGCTGGTGCAAGCTGCGGCCATGATTTCGGCTCAACCGATTGCGTTACAACTTCGATTTCTGCAGACAATGCGGGAAATCTCCAGCGAGCATAACACCACGACGTTCCTGCCGGTGCCGATTGATCTCTTTAGACCCTTTATTAAACCAGAAAAAGAGAAGAACGAGTGACGTTTGTGATAGTTCCCATCGCCGAGAATCGCCAGCGACTTCATCTCAGCCCTCATGCCCGACCACAGGGAATTCGCCCGTATTCCCTATCCCGCGTTCTATCTTCTGTCCCTGGTTCCGTTAGATCGCTGCTTCTTCTTCCGCCAGGTAGCGAATCCGTTTGTTGATGTCGGTGTTAATTGAGTGATAAGGCTGGGCTAGATTGCCCTGTGCGAAGATAGTTCTGCGAATGTGTTCCACATCATCTTCGCCGATTGCATCCGTGAAGATCGGCAGCAAATAGTCAACGCCAGCCCGCGAAGGTTTCATCAACTTGGGATCATAGAGCAACGGATGCATCCGGCGGGCGTGAATGTATCCCCACCGGTCACGGAACCGGTTGGCATCATATCCTTCGACGTGAAATCCGCGGCTGGAGTTGTGCTGCAGTATGGCAACCGCATTATTCTGTCCTTCCAGCAGGAGTTCAACCGCTTTGGCCCCAAGTTGAGCGGCGTAGAAACGGTCGAAAAGGATCGGTCTTCCTCCTCGCTGAGTGTGACCAACTTTACGAGTGAAGACCGCTTCCCGGGCCGAGTTACCTCGACGATAGATCTGGAAATAGCGATCGCCGATCATCTGGATGAATTTATGTCGAAGCGCTTCCGCCGCGCCGCTCAACGCGACGTTCCCAGCCGGATCGGTCGTCCTGGTCTCGGCGCCGAGTTCACGCCCTTGCTCATCCACAATTCCTTCGCCACAGACGATGACGACATTTTTCTGCAGGTCATAAAGATGCTTCACTCGCTCTACCAAACGTTCCAGATCGAGCGGGTGCTCAGGCACAAGAATGATGTCTGGGCGACCGTAGGCTGAACCGAGTGCAAGATAACCAGAGTGCCGACCCATCACTTCGATAATCGCGATTCGTCGGTGGCTCTCCGCCGTAGTGCGAATGCGTTCGACGCCCCCGGCCGACACAAATACTGCAGTCGCGTATCCGGGGGTGACATAGTTGACAACATATTCCAAGTCGAAAACGGCCTGAGAACTTCTGTGCTCGTAACGGAATCCACTTCTCGCGTCACTGTCTTTGATACGCACCCACTCATCGGGTTCGCTCGGATAATTGAGCCCGAGATCGTTGTCGATGGTTTTGGGCGCCAGAACAGTCGGCAGCCGCTCAGCCAATGGTTGCAGCCCGTTCAGCGTGCCATCGCCGCCCACACAGATGAGCCCTTCAATACCAAGCCCTTTCAGACGCGACGCTACTAAATCTAGTTCCGCCTTTTTCTCTGGGTCAACGTAATCGCGGGACGCGCCGATCAATGTACCGCCCTTGGTCGGATCGAGTTCTGGAATCTCCTGGTAGAGTGGATTGAGATGCACGTGTGGAACCCGCGGATTGAAAAGACAATTGAACCCCTTGATCAAACCGAAGATTTCGACCTTCAGCTGATTGGCCCGAACGACGGCACCATAGACGGTAGCGTTCATTGTCGGGGTATCGCCGCCAGCGGTTAGGATACCAATGCGTTTCATGATGCGTTACGGCCGAACAGTAGCACACCGGCAAGCCCGAGAAACAAGTCCTTGCTTGCACCTACCTCACTGTCTGTCCGCATACGGCCAGACGACCTGCTCCTTGAACCATATGCGATTGAAAGGAAGCGGCTATTGTGCGGCGTCGGAGCCGCAACACACTTTCGGTCCTTTACGGGGCCACGAGGAAGCCTAAGAACGAGCCGGCGTTCCTACGCCGACCAGCCTCCATCAATAATATGAATTTGTCCCGTAGTGAATCCAGATTCATCCGAGGCCAGGTAGACCGCCAGCGCCGCGATCTCGGAAGGTAGGCCTAGACGGCCCATTGGCTGACGAGCGACAAAAGCTTCTCGCACTTCCGCCTCAGTCTTACCTTCAAGTTGCGCTTGCGCTGCGATTCTCCCATTCAAGGAGGGAGATTCGACCGTCCCCGGACAGATCGCGTTGCACCGGACTTTTTGTCGGATGAAATCGACCGCAACGGCCTTGGTGAGGCCGACGACGGCTGCCTTGGTGACGCTATACAGGAATCGGTTCGGGACACCTTTCAAACCGGCTACAGAGGAGGTGTTAATGATCGATCCACCGCCCTTTTCGATCATACCTGGTAGGAACGCTTTTATCATCCGAAACATCGAGCGTACGTTGAGGGTCATACCAAAGTCCCAAGCATCTTCAGTACAATCGTTGATGGAGCCGGCGTGAACAAACCCGGCGCAATTGAAAAGTATGTCGATCGGTCCTGTGTGTGCAGAGCATTCCGCGATCATATGGGGTTGTGTCACATCCAATTTCAGTGTTTGCACATTCTGCAAATCGGACAGTACGGCCTCATTGATATCAGTTGCGATCACGTGCGCGCCCTCCCGCGCAAAGGCTTCCGCAGTGGCACGCCCGATACCTTGAGCCGCAGCGGTGATGAGAGCAGTTTTTCCGGCTAAACGTCCGTTCATAGAGAGGGAAGATTCCTTAGCCGCAGATTCACTAGATGAAAACAGATTAAATCCGATTTCTTCAAGACACTCGACCACCGCGCGGTATGGGACGCCCGTTCTCCTCTGTATCGACCCACGACTGACCATCCGCGGAATCTGGTTGCGTTACGGGCTTGGAAAGCTAGCCTCTTGCTCGTGGCTGAACTAAGTAGAGCAGCCGCGGCTACTATAATCTTTCGTAAACTTCGTTCGGAAATGAATTTCCAATCGAGCAAAAAATCAGTAAAGAAAGGCTGCAAAAGAGCCGCAGTAGTAACGCAAGGACCAGCGCAAAGAGAGACGTAGTACCGATGCGTAGAGATTTTATTCTTTCGAAAGTCGGGTCAAAGGAGAAGCATTTCACTTTCTCTGTCGCTCTGACCGCTATTTTTCTTGTCCTGTCGAATACGCATGGTTTCGCTCAGCGTGACTTCAATCGCCAGCCGAAGGGTAACAAACCACGAGTCAATTTCTCGTTGATCCAGTATCGGGGCGGTCCTTCCGTAATAGGAATTCAGCCTCGGTCTCATCTGTCGCGATTCGTCAGAAATCTGATCGTTGCTTTGCTAACCGCCTCCGGCGCTTCGCGCTGCGGAAAGTGTCCGACTCCATCGAGAACAATGCGCTGATAATCGCTTGCGAAAGAGTTTTCTTTTCCGTCCGAGGTTGACGGATCGTTGCATGGATCGCCACCGCCGTGGATCACCAGGGTTGGAACAGAGATCATCAGGCCAGCCATGAAGTAAGATCACTGGACGTCCGTCTTCTGGTCCCGACAATTCACAGCCAATCGCGAGTGTCGGGGTTTCTATCGTGGCTAGTTGCACGACCACTACCTAGCATAACGGTTCAAGGCGCGCTGTGGCTAATACTTTGGCTGCGCCCTGGCGGTGAATGTGGAGAACACCATGCCGTCCGCGGCCCTCGGTTCGCTGTTTCCTGGCCATCGGTTTCTTCTTGCAAAACCAGTTGAAAATTAGGCATTTGGACAACTGTAATCCGCTGTCCGTCGACCGGTGGAAACTCGTACCCCAAAGTCACCATGGGCATTCAATTCTTACCGATCACCGGGCTCTCGAAAGGGACCGCCCAGACAAAAACGGTAAAGGCCAGTATCGAAGCTTATGGCTTGGCGACCCTTTGCTGGTTGCTGTCAGCCGGTGTCTATATTGCGGCAAAAGCGGTAGCGACCGAAATGCCTCCGTGGACTCTCTGCTTCTGGCGTGTGCTTCTCGCCGGACTCGTTCTTCT
>Ga0137358_10001169_pt1 | contig 13829 bp, 10 predicted proteins | sample Mad1_20_16metaG_FD_105551 | JGI IMG/M metagenome (GOLD analysis project Ga0137358, IMG submission 105551) | Vadose zone soil microbial communities from Angelo Coast Range Reserve, California, USA - Mad1_20_16 metaG | ecosystem: Environmental > Terrestrial > Soil > Vadose zone | place: USA... | reverse complement strand
TGCTCTACCTCATCTGCGTGCGTGAGTTCTTCGAGCTCCCTTTGTTGTCGCTTACTGAGTCTAGCTGGCATTATGGAGTCAGGGGGAGAGGCCAACTGGATTCTCGGGACTCAAGACCCTAGTGTATGGTTAGGGTCACTCTGCCTGCGGTGAGATCGGTGAGATCGGAATGAGATCGGAACTGGCACCTTTCAGCAATCGCAGCATATCCCCCTCTTTCTCCGTACCGTGGAGTCAAAACTTCGTTGCAATTCCAGGCATGGGCACGAGCGAACCGGTGTATCATCCTTATGAGACACCTACTGGATTTCAGGACAGATCCGCGCTTATTCCTACTCTTTAAGTCTCACTTCATTCCACATACTATTACTAGGAGTCAGTTGACCGGATTGACGTCTTTGCCCGGCATTGCTTGAGGCCGGACTTCACAATTTCAGGAAGGCCAGGGTTTGATGCATTTTGATGGGCTGTAACCTCCTAGATGTCGTATTTTGATGAAGACGACGGTGTCTTGTATAGTAATGTCCAACCATAGGGCTGCAACCCAAGGAAGGCAGAACATCACCCAGAGAACTTGAATGGAAATGACTAGATTGAAGCCTTGCGCGGCGATTATGTCCATATTGGGCTTCCACAATCCAAGGCATATTGTACACGTGAAGGAAACCATGTGGTATATTGTGCAGCTGTCATGGTCGTCTGCTGTCGTCTGTTCAATTCACCAACTATCATAAGTTCCATCAGATCGCTCATCTTTGCATTTGTCTTCGCGGTTGTCAGGAACAAGAACAGGAATGGCCTCGGAAATCTAAAGGAACCGTTTCACTTGTTGAGTTGACACTTGGCACCGCGACGACGCCCGAATCTGACAGTTTCGTTGATTCGGCCTTCCGATAAGTTCTGCGCCCGCCGCCCAAAATTCCCCGGGTACCTGAACGCCCACTCCACTCTACATCTAACCGCTCATATGCAAACTGTAGCGATCTCGCAAGCCCAACGAAATTGCCTCATCGTGTGACTACACTTATACTAGCGACACTATGCTGTCCATTTTCAGTTCCCTGTGAGAACTGGAAGGTCACCGGGGACCGGTCACCTCCAATCATCATCTTGTACGTACTTGGACTCGTGCCTCATGGCGTCGCCGCTTGAATTCTCGGTCAAATAATCTTAGGGCGCTCCCCGGTTTCCCGGTTTACTTGGTTTCAACTCCCTAAACGGTAGAGTAATGTACCTGCTCATGGCACTTTTCTTACTCACTGGTCACTGATCGATAATAAACCAGTCCGTACCCAACCCGAACATCATCGATTGCATTATCACGGAGTCCCAGAATGGGTTGAATGACACCCACAACTCGGAGTGCCCTTGATACCTTTGTAATCTGCACGCCGAGATGTCTTGTGTTGAGAATCCCCGGTTGCACAGCCCGCCATCGTCATCCCTATTACGTTCAGGAGATTGCTGCATATATTAAGCCCCACAGTACTCCTCCATCAACCAACTAGGACATCGGAGCGCGCATCCCGCTGCCCCATAACCTTCTAAGGTTGTCCAAAACTCGTTCATCATGCTTAACCTTCTTTCGTTTGTTCTCCTGGCAGCGTCACTCTCAGCTGAAGCACGTCCTCAGGAATACGATCTAGCCATTATCAACGATAAAATTGCCCCGGATGGTTTCACACGCCCGTAAGCGTCCGTAAGCTTTTTGTTGAACTACCGCCTCATAGCACTCTCTTCCATCAGTGCGGTCCTTGCTGGGGGGAAATTTCCCGGCCCTACCATCAGGGGAGATAAGGTTAGTTCAAAAGCATTATGCACAGTGGTATGGTGACCCAGGTACGCAGGGAGATACCTTTGTCATCAACGTCATCGACTTGCTCGATGATCCGAGTATGGATCTCGCCACGTCTATAGTAAGCTTCTCTGATCTTGGGGAGACAACGTCGTTCATGGCCACGAGCAGCATTGGCACGGTATCGACCAGCATAGCTACAACGCTGTCGATGGTGCCTCCTTCGTGACTCAATGTCCCATCATACCAGGCGACGTGTTCCAATACAAGTTCAATGTTCCAGACCAGGCCGTATGTTACAAGCGCTCTTTGTGTCTTGAATGTGCGAATTTACGTCATCTTTACCTCACAGGGAACGTTCTGGTACCACAGCCACTTTTCTAATCAATATTGCGATGGCCTGCGAGGTGCACTCGTTGTACGTGATCCTCAAGATCCACATGCGGGTCGTTACGATTATGATGACGGTGAGTCCTGAATCTGGCTTCTTCGATAACCAGCGCATGACTAATTCCTAATTTAGATTCCACGATCATCACGCTTGCCGACTGGTGCGGGACCTTATTGCCATACTGTATGGCCATGCTTACATGGGCACCCAGGTACCACAACGTCTCCAGCGCAGGCCCGCCCTTCAATAGTACACTTATCAACGGCGCGGGTCGTTGGGCTGGTGGGCCTGCTACTCCACTTGCTGTTGTCAACGTCCGACAGGGGAAGAGGTGAAGTCTACCTCCCTGACGGCAAATCGTTTGGAGTTTATGACCTACGCTTTAGGTACCGATTCCGCCTGGTTTCCATTTCCTGCGAACCAAACTGGAAGTTTTCCATTGACAACCACACTTTGACCATAATCGAAGTGGAAGGAACCAATGTTCAGCCACTGGATGTTGATCAGATTCAGATCTTTGTTGGCCAACGATACTCATTTGTGGTGAGCAATTAAGTTTGGCATGGTATGTAAGTCCGACGCTGAAATATCGTCGTAGTTGAATGCCAATCAGCCTATCGATAACTACTGTAGGTGGATAATTGATTCTCGCTTGCGAATGCCGATCTTGCGTCAGGGATGCGGGCGCTCCCAAACAGGAAAAAAGACACGACTGATAACGGAGTCAACTCAGCGATTTTGCGTTATGCCGGCGCATATATTCGCGATCCAACTACTCGGGATACCAGCGGCAAGCTACCCCTTTTAGAAACCAATCTCCACGTACGTTTTCTCTTGATTAATAGGACTAGGGGGCTATGTTGAGGATTTGCTTTCTTTGCAGCCGTTGGTGCCTTCTACTGTGGTGAGAAGCCTTGCTCATTCACAAATAAGATTGTACTTGAACTGTTTCGGCTTAGCCCGGAAAGCATGTCCCCGGAGGCGCAGATCATAACATCACTTTGGATGTTACTTTCGTGTGTAGTTTAGCTTCGATTATCGACGATGATTGATCGACACGACACAGGACAATGGTAGGTTCCTTGTGAACGGCACTAGCTTCCAGAACCCTTCTGTGCCCATTTTACTCCAAATTTTGTCTGGTACCAAGAGTGTCCAGGATCTTGTTCCCGCTGGAAGTATCTATGGACTCAACCGTGGTGAAGTGGTGGAGGTGACCATTCCGGGTGTAGGGGGTGTTCCTGTGAGTCCTTGTCCCATTTTGTCATTTAAGTCTTATATATGACATCTCCCTAGCATCCTGTCCATCTTCATGGCCATTCGTTCTATGTCGTTCGCAGTGCAGGGAACAGTTCCTATAACTGGGACAACCCTATAATCCGTGACGTAGTCAGCATTGGCAATAAGGGAGATCAAGTTACAATTCGTTTTGTTGCTGATAACCCTGGGCCGTGGTTCTTCCATTGCCATATTGATTGGCATCTCGCCATGTAAGTTTATCTAGATGATTCTACCGAATGCTGAAAATAATCATCGTTGTTCGCTTCAGTGGCTTCGCTGTGGTCTTCGCTGAGGATATTCCAGACACACCGTCAACTGATATTCCTTCCGGTAAGAGCATTTGTTTCTGTCAATCCATGGGCCGTTATGCTAACCTCACATTCAAGATGCTTGGTTTGCCTTGTGCCCTATATATGATGACTATATCAACAAGACTTTCAGAGCATAAGGCGTCGGAGGAGACAATATCGATGATAGTTTATAGTTAGTCCTCTGTTAAGGGTCGGATTTATTTTTGGGCGCCAGGGAGTACGGAGTCTTACAAGTTATGGGACGCACTTGAATATGGACAATATGAGTTTCTCCTGAGGGAAGAGGGAACGCACACGTGCGATTGTTAGGCGCGTCGTTCCCGGAATGTGGGAACTGTTGCAGCATACATCTAAGGTATCTTTACTAAGTGCTGTCCGGGCTAAGGAAGTCGGGTTCAAACACGGCCATATTCGCGATAAGCAAGGGTCCTCACCACAGGGGACGGGACCAATGGCTAGAAACAGAAGGAATTTTTATACAGCGCCGTATTATAGGGATATGAGAGGACGCACATGAGGATTAGTTTCAACAAGAGGCAGCTCGCCGCTGTGGAATCTAGATTCGCAAATTAGCTATACGCTGGTATCGGGGACGCTGGATTTAGAACCCACCATGACCATCATCAACATCATAGAGGTCTGCATGTGGATCATGAAGATCACGCACAATAAGTGCACCTCGCAGCCCATCACAATACCGATTGACAAAGTGACTGTGGTACCAGTATGTACCCTGAATCCATACAATGTGAATCCATACATTTTGAGACCCAACAGTGCACTCATAACGTACCCTCTGGTTTTAAACAGTGAACTGGTATCGGAACACGTCTCCTGGTATGATAGGACACTGAGTCACGGAGTCGTAAGCGTTGAAGCCATGTTGTTGAATACCGTGCCAATGCTGAAAGTGGACATAATCAATACTGAATAAACAAGACGGGAAATACTGACTATGGACTCTGAAGCTGCCGATTACGCAGAACTAACCAAGAAGTCGAGACCCAGAGGGAAGGACCGGGAGGGCAGGTGAGAAACAGGTAAAGTCAAAAAGGACGTGCTTGGGAAAGCTTTACAAAAGTTCAAACTTGCCTTTTCTCATTCTTAGCTGGGCTGATACTAGTAGGGATTAGAACCGGGCTCAACCTCTGTGGATCAACATCAAAGTTGATTAGTGTTGTAGACTAGAGGAGCCACTGTGCATCCAAGTACTATCCAAGTAGAAAACTCCAAAAAGTTCATGCGTCCATCAGACGGGACGAGGCGAGGCGAGGCATTTTTGCTCTAGCCATAGGGTGCGAGTCAGAGAAGAAGCGCTTGAAATTGAGAATGTGATAGTGTTCATTATTGAGTGCTGAGGAGTACTTGGGATGATGTACGTCCACCTCGCTTGTTCAACGTTCAACGTTCAACCGCGGGAGATACTGTAATTCTCGTGTCAACTTGATTACGTAGTCTGGCATCCAGATTTCATGAAAGGTGCCGAGCCCGAGAATATTTTTTTTTTGAAATCCGATTTTATATACCGCACGTGTACCTGAGACACAGAAGCGGTCACTTTTCGGTAGTACTGTCTACGAATGTAAGGTAGGCCTCGCGAAAAGCGTGGCTAGTCGCGCCGAGCGAAGCTCAAGCGTGTGTGATGTAAAGAAGGCCGATATAAGATATAAACCGAGCCATCGTTCGGAGTCAAACGTCAAACTCCAATCCCGAGAAATGACCTTCTAGTAATGGATTATGTAACTCAATAAACGGAAGCAAACATGACGACGACCCAGACTCGGAAGTCGTTTCAAAGTCTATTTGGAGGCTATGAATTGTTCGGGTGATTATTACACACTTGTCGCGTCGCTTCTCCCTCTCCCATTGTACCACAAGCCTACCCGCTAGCTACGCGCGCGCGCATCCAGCGCGACAGACGTTCCTGAGGGCACCGCACACTGGTACACACACACCGCTGAGGCGGACAATGCTGCGGACTCGCTGACCTTTCCTTTGCCCGCGGCACACTCTATTTTGGCAGCTGCGGCCCTTTTCACTCTGGTGCGGTGCGTTGTCTCGGCAGTCCATCTGAAACACATCCATGCCGCGAGGAGATTTGAAGCCCACGGCCGTCTGCAACACACCTTACTTATCAATATTACCAAAGGACTTGCGACTCGCCACGTATCTCTACCGTAACTACTTGTCAGCTGTTGTGCCCAGTGATCCCTAACTCAGATGGACAGTCTCGCATGGCTGCTCCCTGGTGACGTGAGGGGTGACATAAGATGGGTGGTGGAGCAGGAGTGCGGCGTTGGTGCTATGGGCAACCGCATCCTTAACTTCAAGGCGCGGGTTAATCCTGATGACCTACAAACACTACTCAGGCCCCGCGATGCGAAATTGGTCCAGGATCCAGTCCATTCTGGAATTACCTCTGTCACTACCTCGCACACACCAACATCGTCTGGGGATACCACCGCGGCGCCATGGATTCATTCTACATCGCCTCTGAGTGGATCGAGGACTGCCGTCTACGCAATTTGCTGCGTCCCAGCCGCGGTTTGGGGTTTGAGCAGCTCTCAGAAATTTTTCGGGATCTGCTGGCCGGCCTCACGAATGGCTCGGCTCCCCAGGTCGTTTGTGCGGCTTTCGAATTAGTTGTTATTACAACTCTAGGAAGATCGCAAGTACGATGCCAAACGACCATGTGGTTGACTCTGTCCACGACACCTGGTGGCTTAGCCACCTTATCCCGGAGACTATATAAACCATTTGACTTACCCGCCGTGAGATCAGGGCGTTCGCATCTCCCCACTCCGTTTTTCTGAGACTATCCAGTCTTCGTTAATCATGCTTTGCCTACTTTCCTTTATTTTCCTGACATTTTCACTCTCAACCAAAGCAAACGGAGCATCTATCGGCCCTAACGCCGTTCTACCCATTACCAACGCGAACATTAGCCTGGACGGTTACACGCGCCCGTGGGTGTACATCGCCTGGTATTGTGTTACCATCTAAACTTATTTTTCTCCTCTAGTGCTGTCCTTGCTGGTGGGACATTTCCGGGTCCTACAATCGCAGGATACAAGGTTAGTTCAACAGCATTATACATAACCATATGATAACCTATTCGCGGGGTAGGGAGATACCTTTGTCATTGACGTATCCAATCAGCTTCATGACACGAGCATGGATGTCCCCACGTCTATAGTAAGTATCTCCGGCCTTGGCTGTTCGGAGTTACTCATGTCCACATTCAGCATTGGCATGGTATTCGACAACATAGCTTCAACGCTTACGACGGTAGTTCCTTCGTGACTCAGTGTCCCATCGTACCAGGTAATACGTTCCGATATCAGTTCAATGTTCCAGACCAGACGGTGCGCTACGAGCACACTGTTGCGTCTTGAATGTGTGGATTTACATCGTGGTCATTTCAGGGCACATACTGGTACCACAGTCACTTTGTTAATCAGTATTGCGATGGCCTGCGAGGTGCATTTGTCGTGCGTGACCCTCAAGATCCACATGCAGACCTCTATGATGTTGATGATGGTGGGTCCTAAATCCGGCGTTCTCGTTACCAGCGTATAGCTAATTTGCGAATCTAGACTCCACGATTATCACGCTTGCCGACTGGTGCGCTTTGGTTTAAGGACTTTATTGCAGGTTAGGCTTACATCACGATCAGGTATCACTACCTCTCCACAGATGCGCCCACTGTCGCGGCCTTCAATAGTACGCTCATTAATGGCGCGGGTCGTTGGGCTGGTGGACCTGCTACTCCGCTTGCTGTTTTCAATGTCCAACAGGGGAAGAGGTGAGCTTTACCGCCCTTGCAACCGAATTGTGTGAGTTTATGACCTGCATCGTAGATACCGTTTCCGCCTTGTTTCGATTTCCTGCGACCCAAACTGGAAGTTCTCCATTGATAACCACACAATGACGATAATCGAGGTGGAAGGAACCAACGTTCAGCCACTGACAGTGGATCAGATCCAGATATTTGTTGGCCAGCGATACTCGTTTGTGGTGAGCACTTACAATGTGACAGCTCAACTAACGCGGACGCTGAAACATCGGTCGTAGCTGAATGCTAATCAACCCGTCAATAACTACTGTAGGCCGATAATTTATTTGCACTTGCGTATACCGACCCTGTGTCAGGGATCCGGGCCCTCCCGAACAGGGACGACACAACTGATGACGGAGTCAATTCCGCGATTCTGCGTTATGCGGGCGCAAATATTGGCGATCCAACAACTCGAAATACCAACAGCCAGCTGCCCCTTGTAGAAACCAATCTTCACGTACGCCCTCTCTTGGTTAATAGGAATGTAGGGCTGCATTGAGGATCTATTTTCTTTGCAGCCGTTGGTGTCTTCCCCTGTGGTGAGGATCCCCGCTCATTCACGAATATGACGTGTCTGGAACTGCTTTTGCTTAGCCCGGACTGCCCTCCCCAGGGGGAGCAGACCACAACATCGCTTTGAATGTTACTCTTGTGAGTAAGTTTCTTCTCGATTATCGATAATGGTTGACCACCATAAAATAGACACTTCAAGGGGACGTTTTTGAGTTCTTGGTAAACAACGTTACCTTCAAGGATCCCTCTGTCCCCATTCTACTTCAGATTCTGTCCGGCGTCAAGAAAGCGCAGGATCTCGTTCCCGCTGGGAGTATTTATGGATTGAACCGCAATGAAGTCGTGGAGGTGACCATTCCGGCTCGACCGGGTGGCGGTCCTGTGAGTCTCAGCCTCGTTATGCTTTCAAGCTGTTCAAGTTCTGTGTAACGTTACGATAGCATCCCGTTCATCTTCATGGGCATAGTTTTCATGTCGTTCGCAGTGCAGGGAACAGTTCTTATAATTTTGACAACCCTATAATGCGTGACGTAGTTAGCATTGGCAGCACGGGAGATGAAGTTACGATTCGTTTTGTGGCTGATAATCCTGGGCCGTGGCTTCTCCACTGCCATATCAATTGGCACTTTATCGAGTAAGTGCCTTGAAGCTGTCCCTAGACCTAGACTAATGATCTATGTGCCTCCCAGGGGCTTTGCTGTGGTTTTCGCCGAGGATGTTTCAGATGTACAGTCGACGGATGTGGTCTCCGGTGAGAGCATCATTTTTCCAATGTATGGGCGGTCATGCTAAGCTGTATTCAAGCTGCTTGGAGTGAGTTGTGCCCTGTATACAATAAGTTTGTCAATGAGAGTACTAGTGGTCTTTCCACGTAGTTTCATTTATACCACAAATGCAGATGGACATGTTTTTCTTACCATGCTACCGTAAATGGACCGAGTGCTTTGTCATGCTGGGTCCATGAGTGACACAGCCACGCGTTTCACGTTGTCCAGCCGTCCCGTTGGTCCCAGCCCTCCCAGCTGAGAGACCTTTGTGAGTCCAGCCTTGTCTCCTGCGCCGCGTCTCCTCATTGTATCGACCGTCATTCAAGATGCCCGTCCCATTCATTAGTCTTCCTTTATCGTATCATGGAGCAACCCCATCCTCTCGTCCAGTCCTCATCGCCTTCCGTCAGTATTCCTCCCTTCCCACTCTATTTTTTTTTAGCCCTTCCTCATCCCCGTTAGGCCCAAAATTCCGTCTACATAACCGACTCGACACATAACTTGAACGGAAATCCATCGCACTCACAGCCGGCAGGACCCAATCAAAGCGAGGAACTTTATAAACGCTCCGTAATGCTTGTTATCTGGTACAAGGTTAGTGGCTCCTTTACCGTCTTGTCGTTCCAAATCTGCTCATCCAATATCACAGGCTCATACAACTCCTCTCCGTCTCTTGCACCCTCTGCCCACCTTCCCGTTCCTTCAGCTCTCTCAGTTTCCTTCCCTCCTCTCGTCGCTTTCGCTAACTCAGAATTCTTTCGTTGACGCTTACAACGCAGCCACAGCCCAATGGGAGCAACATATGATCGAAACGGTCCGACTTGTCGTCTCGGAGCAGCGCGTTCTGTACAAGCTTCGGAAGAGTCTGCTTGAAGACCTGGCGGAGGAGGAATGCCCAGGCCTCCAGGAAGAGATCGCCGCACAGCCACGCATGGAGCAAAACGGGAAACACGCTTTTGTGCCACAGTCGTCTACTGGGCCAATCAAGCGAAGGGCCCCTGACATCACGCCCGAATCTACTCCTCCGAACAAGTACTATATCCCGGATGGTATGTATCAAGGGATGCCTCACCAATATGGAATGCCCGTCGCACAACCTCAGACCTTTCCGCAAAATTTATCCACACCGACACCAAAGCGTGTTCAAGGTCAAGCCGTGCCGATCCACGCATCGAGTTCGCAGACTCAAGTCCAGACGACGTCTTCGCCCCCCGCAAGTTCCGCCGCTGTGTCAAAACCGTCATTCGGGTATGGGCAACTCGATCTTTATCCGGGCGTGACCTCGGAGCCACTTCCCACGAGAAACGGCGGCGCTTCCACGCTTACGTCAAGGCCATCTCCTCCTGAACCATCCAAGGCTCCTATCCCTCATCATCCTCACCCGCCGCTGAAACGATGGCCGAACGACTACAGCGTCCAGGAGGTATCACTTGGGTTTGACCAGATGGATGCGCTCGCCAACGCGCAACCTTCCATGACTCAGCGCGTAGCATTCGAGCGTGTCTTTGGCTGCCGCTACGTCAAAAGCACTGTGTGTAGGCATCGCGCTGTATGGCGACGCGCTGACGAAGATTTGCGTGGCGTGTTTGTCAAGCTGGGTCGTGACGAGCGTGCAATGTGGGGGGAATTCGTACGGCGCGTCGAGGGCCGCGCGTCTGGTTTGAGTTTGCAGGCTGCTCCTGGCGAGTCGGAGGTTGGGCACATGCAGGGTGTTATGCAGGTGCCACTTCAGCACCTGTCCCTGCGGAGAGATGAGAGTGAGGCCACTCAGGAACCCGTCATGGGCTCATTAGTACCACCGATTCGAGAGGAGCAGCCTGAACATCGACAGCAACATAGTGGATTGGGTGCAGCCATGGCCCCAGCTTCGGGACCAGGTCAGACTGGCGAAACGACCCACGTACAGATGCAACACTCTGGTGAGCGGGAACATAATTTTGCTCGTTGATGTAGCGCGCCCACTGATCCCGATCCCGTAGTTGTATTTGATTCTTCGTCTTCCCTGGCGGATGGTCTTGGTGGAGGTGACCAAGGATGACTTAGGATTCAGCTGGGCATTGGAGGCATGTAGCTCTAAAGGGTTTCGTTTGCTTGGATTCGAGATCATGTATTTTTCTTGTTGTACGAGATCATACCTTCACGCATACACGGATTACATTGTCACTCGCAGGGATGTAAATAATGGGACCCGTCGTTATGAAGAAAAAGGAGTGAGACACTGGTAAGAAACACGGGCACGCGAGGGCGTGATGGCCGTCGCGTTTAAGTGAAATTGAGAAGGGACATGTGATAATACGAGTAAGGCAAGCGATAGGAATGGAATGGCGTGAAGCCTGGGTCTCTCACTCGGTTTCACAGGCTGTACCTGCGCTTTTGCGTGTTCTCAACGACAATGGCCTGCTGCAGGTGGAGAGCGGCAGGCCATTGCCATTGAGAATGTACAAAAGCGCAGGTACAGCCTGTGAAACAGAGTGAGGGACCCCGAAGCCAGATTCAAACTCTGGGAGAGTACAGTACTCTCTGCAGCACCCTGATGCCCTCGTCCCAGTCCGCATTGTCCCGGAAGATGAACGTGTTTGTCTCCATCGACCCGGCCGTTACTCAGGAACCCCTGGCATGGCCTTGGTATGTATGTCACGCCTACTTATACTGTTCCTTTCCTTGACCCTTGATCGCTTGCCTTACTCGTATTGCAGTCCCTTCATCCGCGTCCCAGTCGCCATCTAGGTCCAGTGCCTCGAGACGCGACGGCCATCAATCATATTTCTTACCAGCGTCTCACTCCTTTTTCTTCCATAGCGACGTGTCCCAATCTACTTACAAATATGGCTCCATTACTTAGAGCTGGCGGTACCAGTACAGTAGCATGTAAGTAGATAAATGGCGCGATGTGCACTGAGACGCAGGGATGTAAATGATCATGTATATGTGTGGATGTGCCTTTCGAATCAAAAGAAAGAAGCGACAGGAAAACAGTTCGTCTCGAATATTGAGATTATCAAGTGTGGTCTGTATGATAACTTTAAAAAAGCGTAATCTAGGTAAAATAGAGTAAATAATGTCGTGTATGATCAGTGAGGGTCGAATAGGGCTGTTCGTGAGTGGCGGGTTGCGGTAGGGGAGCAACAGCCATACTAAAATCTGGGCTCCCGCAATCGTCTTCCAATCAACAGCTTTTCGGGTACCATCTCGTGGAAATACGGTGCTATCTTCTTCCGAAGTGCGCGCTCCGCCTGTTCCGAGCTCACATTCTTCGGCACCACGGACGCCAAGACAGCCTTTGCCACCAGGCGCTCAAGCGGCTCGATGTCCCACTTTGCCTTCTCGTCGTCGGGCATGTCTTCGGCACCCATTATCATTTCTACCGTCGGCGTGCGATACTCCGAGTTCCTGTTGCAAAACTCCAGCAGCCCGCGTGTGATCTCGGCATTTAGGCTCACATCCTTCTCGACCCTGGACTGCGACGGCGTCACAGTGTCGCCCATGCTGCTCAAGGCTTTCTCGGCGCTGTGGTCGTCGCCACCGAGGTAGTTGGCTACCCAGCTGGCGTGGCTCCAGTGTAATTTGTCTGCGTCTAGGACAGCACGCTGGATGCGCGCGGAGAGGATGGTGAGGACGAAGCGGTAGGTGCGTATGTCGGGCTTTAGGCCTAGCAAGTCAAATGTGCGGAGCGTGACGAATGCTGCTGGGTAGTCCAGACATAGCGTGAATAGTCTGAGGGCGATGTTTAAGGTCGAGAGGCGTATGATGCGGCGCGGGTCCACTGCTTTCATGACAAGTAGCTGGCACTCGAGCATCTGGCGGAAGAATTGGCGTGGCGTTGGTGCGTTCGGGGGACAACGTGCGCGACGAAGACTTGGACTTCGGCAGGTCCATATGCGCTGGAGCGCGTTGAAGAGACTGCCGAAGACGAATGAGTCCGGAATCATGTGAGGGCCTTCTTGTCGCAGAATCGAGTCGTATAGGGCGAATGCCTGATGGTAGTTCTCGGTTCGTACCGCCCTTTGGACGAGTACGCTAAGAAAAGGGAGGTCAACTCGAATCTGCAATTTCCCCACTTTGTCCAGTAGAGTGTTTAGGCGTCTAGTGGCCAGAGCGCCTCTCTCCACAAGAGAGCTTATTAAAGTCGTATATGGCGCTGGATTCGCAGGTCTTTGCCGAACGGGAGATAGGTCGTGGTGCGATACAACGAGACCTTCCGCAACATCTATGTCCCCAACGTGCGCATAGAATAGGACGAGCTTGTTGACAGTGTTCAGTTCCAGTTCGTACATTGATCCCCGAGAGTCCACATGCTTGTTGACCAATTTGCTAACGAATTGCGAATCGACACGGGGGTGCCTTTTCAAGACATCCAGAAGCTGGCAGAGACTACGTTGCGAATACGAGGGGTGGGAAAGGATGTAGGAGAGGTCATCAAAGAGGTTATCAAAGTTTTGTTGCTGTTCGTGAGGCGTCTCGACAATGCTTGAACAGACAAGCAATTTGGCCCGGAGCTCATGGGACGCGAACATCCTGTTTGCATTCATTTGTTGGTGAAGCTCGAGGGCACCCTCGAAACGCTCGTAATCGAGAAACTTGGTAATGCCGCGCTCGTACAAGAATCGGCGAGGGAAGGAATACTTATGCCCAAGAGGTATCTTGGAGAGGCAATTTTGGAGAATTTCTTTGGCTTCCTCGTCTTTCCCTCGCTTCAATAACCAGCCAATCTGAAAATTTGTCTGATATATCCTTGACCATAGGGATCGTATTGCGGCTGCGTCACTGGGTTTCGGGTGTGAGTGCAAATGTGGACGGGGAACGGATGGGTGGACCCGCATAGGCGGTGCAGGACGGAAGCGAGGTATCCCGGGTGTCAACTTTGGTCGTCGTCGTTCTGCGGCAGCGTCATTGGGCTGTGGGAGTGGATGCCGACGGGGGGCGAGTGGGTGCA
>Ga0137358_10001167_pt1 | contig 13831 bp, 16 predicted proteins | sample Mad1_20_16metaG_FD_105551 | JGI IMG/M metagenome (GOLD analysis project Ga0137358, IMG submission 105551) | Vadose zone soil microbial communities from Angelo Coast Range Reserve, California, USA - Mad1_20_16 metaG | ecosystem: Environmental > Terrestrial > Soil > Vadose zone | place: USA... | reverse complement strand
TCGCGGCATCGCAAGATGGTGCGTGAGTCCGTCGCGGGCAGTAGGCGGGACAAGGCAGAGAATAATCTCAGCTCCGAGAACAAACAAAATGGACAGCCAAATAAGCCGACCGACCCAATTCGTCTCCAAGAAGCTACCGATAAATGCTTTGAGAAAAAATATTGTTGCAGCGACGAGACTAGCCGTTACAAAAAGATTGGGTAACGAATTCCCGACATACCCGGCTAATCCCAGAAGAAAGTAAATCGTCGCAACGACACCGAGCAGGCAACCGACTAAGCAGGTACGAAACAGCAAGACGGAGAAGCGATCTTCCATCATCCCCAACGACTACCGTGTTCGAATCTACATCCGATGCACGCGAATGCACGTCTAGATGCCATTCTCCTGGTTTCTGTAGGATTTTTAGGAATAAAGACCAACGTAGCTAAGGAAATTCGTTCAACCGGGATTCGTACGGAAAGCTCTGGGTGCCACGCGACCTGTCCACTGAGAGCGCGAAATCGTCGTAGCTTTCGTTCTAGATGGCGGCGATGATTGAAACAACCTTCACGAAGTCTCTCTACCGCGCCTAGGCTTCGTGCAATGGCCTCTCGTCCGAAGATTCGATCTCAACCTTGACCTTATCCGTTTCCAAGCTCATGTAGAGCCTTGCCTTTTTGACTTCTACCCGTTGCTCTCGAGCCAACACAGAATCTGCACTCGTCACGCCCGTCGCTAGAGCCGAGTTGCGGGATCACCACTTGCTTCTTTACCGCACCGATCTTACAACGATTGAGCTTCGAAGCTTTCGGCAAGAGATTTTAGTTTCAGCGTCTGGCGCATGTTTTCCATAAACGCGTTGACGTTCTTGTATTTCGCCGGAATTTCGTATTTCACCGTAGTATAGAGATAGTGAAGCTGGGAAAAAATCGCGATGTCCGCAATGGTCATGCGCTCAAAGATAAATTTTTTCCCAGAATACATTTGATCCAAAGTATCGAAGTGATTATCCCACTCCGCTTCGGTTTTCTTTCGGGCTTCAGGAGTATCAGCACGGCGAATGGCATGGTTGGCATGGATCAAGACCTCGTCTGACCAGTCCTCCAGCGCCAAGCAGAGCCCTTTGTTCGCCGCACCTTCGGGGTAAATGCTGTTCCCCGGATGATCTTTTTCAAGACGGGCCGCGATCACCGTTGAGTCAATAACGCACTGGCCGTTATAGTCCATAGATGGTACTTTTCTTTGGCCCGTATACTCGATAAGCGACTTACGCTCGTCCTTCCGCACATCGACGATGTCATAGGAAACTCTTTTCATCGCAAGAACGATCCTGACTTTCTCGCAAAACATCGAAGTTTGGGATTGAAAAAGCCGTAGTGCCATTGTTTGCTCCTCCTCTTTTTAATGTTTAGTGTTAATGATCGATTACCCGATTGGTGTTGTAGTCCAAAATTCGATTAAAATTATCGCTGCCTGTTAGCCAATCAGCGTCACCGATTTTAAAGGGGATTTGCCGCCCTTGCAACAAAAATAACGCGGATCCACAGGAGCAGATTGAAAAGGGAGCGCCGTTTTGAAATACTTTATCACGGTAGTTAGGAAACTAACGAATCACGAGGAGCAAGATGGCGAAGTATTTACAATGCAGCGAGTGCGGCAAGCTGGCCTTCTACTACGACGACTTTGTAGGAACGGAAAAGCCTTTCTACAAACGCTTCATGCGTTACCCAGAAGGGGATACAAAATACGATCCGCCGCGTTGTTTCAGCTGTGGAGCGGTGCCGCGACTCATTCACGAATTGATCAAAGAAGAAAAAGCCGCCGTTAAACATTAAGCGCCAGCTTTATGGCTTCCAGCTGGCTCAAAAAGGCTGTCCACTCCTTCTCGAGAATCCCGTCTAAAAACCGCTGATTTTGTTCCGGCTTCGGCAACTCTTCCGTTTCAATATGACGCGAAAGAAGGTTAAGGTAGAGGCTCCTACCCTAGCCCAAAAAACTGATTGTTTTGTTTTCCACACGGTGATAAAGGTTGCGCGTTTCTAGGGAGACAGGAGCCCTTCGATGGATTGGGAGTTCATCGTTGATTGGATCAAGATCGTCATCATCGATTTTACCCTGGCGGGAGACAATGCGCTGGTCATCGCGATGGCGGTGAGAACACTGCCTCCCCAGCAACAGCGCCGCGGAATCCTTTGGGGTGCCCTGGGGGCAGTTTTGATCCGCGTGATCATCACATTTGTGGCAGCACAGGTCTTGCAATTGCCCCTATTGCAACTCGCGGGTGGCCTATTGCTAATCTGGGTTGCCTTCAAACTTCGCCGCCGCTGTCTTGGCGGAGAAGCCAAAGTTCAACATGCGACAACTATTCTGGAAGCAATTTGGATCATAATCGTCGCCGATCTCATTATGTCGACTGATAATATCCTCGCCGTCGCGGGAGCCTCGGAGGGCAACTTCTTTCTTTTGCTCTTCGGCTTGGGCCTCAGCATTCCGATCGTGGTCGTGGGAGCCGCGTTCATTGCCACACTCATGAATCGGTTCAGCTGGCTGGTTTTCGTGGGAGCAGGAATTCTCGGTGAGGTATCGGGTAAGATGACGCTTGACGATCAGTTCATCAAGCAGATCTTTGGTGAGGCCCCAAAGTTGGTCGAGTGGGGAGTGCGCGCGGGGCTCGCTGCCCTAATCATCTCCATCGGGCTCTACCTTTCAAGGAGATCCGCGCCGTCCGAGGATCCTCAGGCAATCGGCTATGATAGAATTTTTTTACCACGCTCCGGCGGTCCCTCGCTCTTAACGACTGACGCAGCGAAAACAACTATTATTTCAGCGTCGGTTGTGCGGTACGATTGAAGCTCGCAGGTGCGTATCTGGTTGGTTCAGGGACGGAAGGCGGACAGTCCAGCAAGCCGATCGATTCCGGCGCTATATCGCGGGTAGTATTTCCGCTAGTTCTTCACGCAAGATCGATCCAGCCTTCGTTTACACGAATTCAATCGTCTTTACATTCCCGATTTGACATCCCGGACCAACGCGGGGACGTAGCAACTTACGTTCGTCGCCCTGTACGGATTCTGCCCGTAGGTAACCGTTCCATATATGTATTTGTCGCTGCCGTTTTTGACCACTGGATTGTTCGCGTCGGGACAAAATTTAGCAAAGTCTATGATCTTCTCGGTTTGGTTCCATTTAGAGCCGTCTCGCACTACCGGGATTAAGTAGCACTCACCCGGATGTGCTTTAAAGACGTCTGCGAAATCGCTGTACATACTACTGATTTGCCCGTTGTTCAACTGTGTGGGGAATCCAACGTCGACCGAAGGCAAGCCGCCACCACAATTGATAGCGTTTTTTAATAGATTTCTGATCTCATTCGCGCTCGTGTTACTGATCCAATAGGTTGTGTAACCTGAGTTATCCGTCTGACTGCTCGATTGAAGAAGTTTTTGCGGATTAGGCTGCGAACATCTCGCCTCTTGAATGGCGATCGGAAGCCGGGAGCGGCCTGTCCTTATGTTAACTCCGTGGGACGATTTTGTTAGAAATCTTTGTTGCATACCGATTCAAGAGCTTGCTGGACTGATGACCAGTTTCCTGGAAAGTTTCAAAGATGGAAGAGTCAGGATGCCCCCAGCTCCATGAGTGAGATGTGGGAACGGACGAATTAGCCCAAGTATGATTTATCGCATTATTTTGGGCGGGCGATTACTCGAGGCTACTTAATACAAACCTTCCTGGGTGACCATCGTCACTCCGGCCGAATCCCAGCCAGCGAGGCATTGGTAGCCGTCAAATTTAACCTCACAAACGCCGATCGTCTTCTTGGGAAGTCTCGCCTACATAGGTGCATCGATGAACCAAAGTCTGGCCGCTGGCGGGGTGCTTGAGCCCGTTGCTTTCACTCTCGGCATCTTCGTTTTTACCGTCTAGAGCCACTGCGGCCGGATTGCAAGTTTAGAAGTGCTCGCGAACCACGCTACGAATCAGCAGCACTACATACTGATCGCCCGTCTGCGCGGAGACCAGTCTAAAGCTCGTCGGGTAGATTGATGGGATGCGGCTCAGGGATGTCGCGGCGGGGGTGGTTTGAGAGATCGCGTAAAGGAAAAATGGCGCGGACCGACGATGGCAACCAGGGCCCAATCCCGAGCGATGCTGCCGCTTTGATTGTTTACATCCCTGACTTTGTATCTCTTACCAACACCGGAACCGAGCAGGTGCTTACGCCCCAGTTCAGATAACAACCCGTTATTCTCCCGGCTACAAACTTCGGGTTCCCCTTTGCTTGTATATCCGTAATGCACATCCTGGCGAGTCCCTGCATAGGCCGGCATTGATTGAGATTAGCATCCACGGGCTCGTTAGGAATAATGGGTACCAAGAAGCAGTCCTCGGGGTCTTTCGGTGGGTCAGTGAACGGACCATGGACTTTAATAATTTGTTTCAACACGGGTACATCTTGACCGTTGTTCAGGTTGATGCAGGTACCTATCCCGACCGGAGGCATAGTGCTACAGGTATTAGAAACCAAATCCGTCATCAAATTGACGTTGGCCGAGCCAAAAGTGAAACTCGTAAAGGCAGAATTATCGGTCGGGCTGGGAGTTTGACTCCACGAAAGCGTGGTGTTGCCGACTTGGCATCCGACGATGGCAATTGGAAGTTCAGGTCTGTTTTGCAGGACCGCGGTTGCGGTAATATTCAAGTTGGCTTGCGCCGGGGCTGTGAATCCCATGAGATTTAGGAGCGGAGTCAAGAAGAGCGGAGAAACCACGGAGCTCTCGGTGTTGGCAGTATAGGGACTGGTTCCGGCTTTTTCGAGGCCGACTCGCACTCCGTTGGCCGTACCGTAGGTGGCGACCTGAATGCTCGACCCATCATAGACAATAGGCGTGACATTCGAAGCGCCTAATTTGCTGCCGGGTTGTCCTATGTAGTCGTTGGTCGAGTTATAGGCCGCGACACGCGCCTCAACCTCGCTTTGACCGCCTAGGAGCCCGCTCGCTGCAGCCAATGCCGCGGCATCGGCCGCGGGTTGAGCCTGGCTTCTCACATAGGTCAGCATCCCCGTGTCCAGACCTATGCCAACCATAACCAGCAGCAAAGTGATTATTAGCGTGACAAAAACTATGACAGATCCGCGGTTGTTCAAACGATTCATCGTCCCTCCAAAATAAGTCAACACGAGCCAGTGTTTGTAAGCGGCTGCGAATCAAAACGCATCGCCGTGCTCCGGTTTATTGAAATCGTCGTGCTCACGCTTGCGCCCGGAACTACAAGATTTATCAGCTGATATAAGAAAGGACTGTATGTACCAGTGACTGTAACCAGCACTCGTCTCATACAAGTGGACGTGCTGCTGCCGTCTAAGTTGGCGCTTACGCTCGAGACCACGAAGCGGCCCGTTGGAAGCCGGTTCGTGGCTTCATTTTCAACGGTTGTTTGATTAAAGGGATTCATTGCGGTGCCTATGCGAGCGGCCTCCCGGGTAGCATTTTGAACCAAGTGTGCAGTGAAGAAAGCAATGCCAAAATCTGCCGGAATATACAAAGCCGCAAGCATTAGCGGGGTAAGAAGAGTGAACTCAACTATACTTTGTCCTTTTGACCTGCGATACAGTTTTTGTTTCATTGTCCTACCTACGAATTAATTGAAATTTGTTGTATCTTTACCTCGCATCAGCAAACTTAAGTCGGTCAACATGTAAAAGCATGCTCATATCGCATGCTTGTCGTTCGGGTTATTGTCACGCTATTAGGCGCCGGCAGGCCCAAGAGCCTTAGTAGTTGATAGAAATAGAAGTTGTGATCGCCGCTTACCGTAACTGAGACGACCTGCATACCCAGAGTCGGATCACATGTAGGACTGGTGACATTGATGCTAGTATTGGTCAACAAAGCGCTACGAATTCTGTTTGAAACCTGAGTTTGTATGTCCGCAGTGTTGAAGGGTTTAGTCGCTGCAGCAAGACGTGCTCCCTCTCGGGAGGCATTCTGAGCCAGTTGGCCGGTAAAAAAGGCGAGGCCGAAATCCGCAGGTATCCAAATGATGGCAAGCAACAATACAAAAACGAGAGTAAACTCTACGACAGCTTGCCCCTTTGATGTAGCAGGTTTACAAAAATATTTTTTCATATCACCAACCTAAGTTGCACGTCTGAAGCGCAATACGTGTGCCTGAAAAGACGGAAATTTCGTCCTGTCTTTTCAAGAGCTGTCGCGCAAATAACGGGCGGTTCAACCTACGTTTAGGCTTTCAGATTTAGAGACGGGCAAAACCGCCAGACCGAGTTTAGGCCGGCCGAGCGAGTTCAAGATGTTAGAAGATAGGAAGCAAGTACCAATCGATGCTTTCTAGTCATCGAACACGAGCAAACTCTGTATAGGCTGTATTCACTGGCTGTATTCACTTAGAGAATCGCTTGCTGTGCGATGAAATATATGAGTTGCTGAGCAAGGAAATTGGGCAATCGCTGGACATTGACGCTCTATGGACGTTGACCCGCTATGGTCTAAATCCTCACTCCCGTGAGATTCTTGTCCATTTGTAAACAAAGATTGGATGTCAGCCTATAAAAGCTGCAACAGCAAAGAAGCCGTCACATACGCGGAAGCCGAACTGCCAGACCTAGTTTTCATGGATCTGGATCTGCCGGATCTCGACGGAGTCAAGACAACCGCCATACTTAAACAAAATCCCAAAACCTCTCAGATTCCTGTCGTTGCGGTTACGGCATGGATGTCCGCACTATAAGAGGAAAAAGCTTCGAAAGTGGTATTGCAACCTACTTGATAAAACCGGTCTCGCCTCAAACGCCAAAGCGACCTTCGTTAGTATTCTCAGTTCGAATCGGAAGAGTAACTCAGTGAAGCGTACGACCGGGTTTCCGTTGACTCTCATCTAATGTGCGAATTGTTTCCTCCAACCGACGAAGACTCGAATCTATGATGTCCTGGAGGATCGACCTTATTTCTTTGAGCAGTTTCATGGCCTTGCGGCGCTGTATTGGATTCTTCTTAGCCGTCATCATCTTGCTCTACTTTTAGTGATTTGGCGCACTCGGATGTGGACTTGAGCATCCCCGAATGGACGTCGGACGATCACCGGCGACACGCGCAGTTCGTCGGCTTGTGTGATGAGGGATTCCAGGAATGTTACACGGGAAAGATTTCTTAAAGTGGTTGCCCGCAGTTAAGCTCTAGCGTCCGCAACTTGTTTTATTAGCTCTCTGGTCACCTGATCGACAAGCTGATCCAAGGCTGTCTGACTGAGGACGTTCCTGCGAGGGGATTGGGTGATCTCGATTTCCCGGAGGTGGTCGTAAGACTTCATATCTTTTAGATAGACAACAGCCATAATGCTTTCCGGATTTTCGATCCTCGACACATCGTGAGTCAAAAATGCTTCGAATCCCTTACGCATCACAGTCGCCGTCTCCGGTTTCACCAAAGAATATAAACCTCTGATGGCTACATACGTGGTTATGACTGAAAGAACCAGTTCCTTTAGAGAGGCATAGTCGGGCTTCTGGCTTTTCGGGTAAAGATTTTTAGCACATGCTGGTTAAGTGACCCTCTCAAGGCGTTTCGACCTGCGCAGGTACATGTGGACGGCGTGATCATATAGATTTTCCGTGGTGAAACTCTCGTGTATTTGATGACCATTTCCAGTTTCATAAGCGACAGAGAGCGAATCGCCAGACATGGAAACTGTAAACGCGTACGCTTCTTTGCGATCCAAATGGTCACCGACTACGCGTAGGACTTGGGACAGTTTATGCGCATCCGCCATAGCGTTCACTCCGCCATGTTGCGACTTTTGCTCAATTATCAATCGGGAAATATCCGACGGCGTATAGTGCAGAAATTTCGCGCGAACGGCCGGAACGGATGGCTCTCTATCAGAGTTGTGAAATCTCCACACCATTTGGGCAATTCTTTTAGAAAAACTTGCCGCTCTTGCGGGTTGGCTAACTATCACTCGCAGCATGTAATTTTCACCCTGTTTTTCCAAGTCGAAGGCGCTAATACCTTGTACCTCTAATGACTCGCCGATCACTCTAAGGGATTGAGCATAAGAGAGTGGAGCTGCTTTCATGACTGTCTCCTTGCAAAGATAGAGCAAGCTTAAGGCCGTCACAGAAGCCAATACGGATGTACTTTAATAGCCCCCAGAAATACCAAACAGTTGTATGGCGGCAGTGTAAGAATACCCGAAGTTACATTTAAGACATGATCGATGGGCCATTTAGTCCACTGCAGGGAGGTGAAAACCCTCCGGGAGGGCGGCACGGGAAGCAAGTGTTCTGTTTACAAGTTCACGCGACTCTGACGAACTTCGCAAGATAGCCGTCGGATGACTGTACGATTCGTTTACAGAACAATCAACCAGCGATCAGCTATTCTCCTTAGAACCAGGAACGAAAGAACGTAGTCAATTGCGCAAAAAAGAAGGGCGGGTTAGAAACCCGCCCTTAAACTGGTGGAGCCGATGGGGGTCGAACCCACGACCTCTAGAGTGCGATTCTAGCGCTCTCCCAACTGAGCTACGGCCCCATATAATAAGCAAATGTTAGCTTATCGTCGTCCGGAGATACTCGACTACTCGATCCCTTAGATCGGGCCTTTTCAACGCATAGGCGACAGTCGCGCGCACAAAACCGAGCTTATCGCCGATGTCATACCGTTCTCCCTGAAACTCGCAGCCGAACACCTTACGATCTTGCACCAACTGCGACAATCCGTCGGTTAATTGAATTTCACCGCCCTTTCCGGCAGGTAGGTTCTCGAGAATAGCAAAAATTTCCGGACGGAGAATATAGCGGCCTATAATCGCCATTCTAGAGGGGGCTTCTCGTGCCGGGGGTTTCTCCACCGTCGCTTCAACTTGGTAAAGACCCTTGTTCACTTCCTTTCCCCGAATGACGCCATATCGGTGGACTTCCTCCTCCGGAACTTTCATCAGCGCGATCACCGATTCCTTTTTTTCTTCGAAGATTTCCAATAGCTGGCGAATACATGGAACTTCACTGTCAATGAGGTCGTCAGCCAACATCACGGCAAAGGGTTCGTTGCCGACCAAATCACGCGCGCATAGCACCGCGTGTCCCAATCCCAGCGGTTTTTTCTGACGAACGGAGACGACCTCGGTCATCTCCGCGATTCGCCTGAGCATTGCAACCATTTCTGTTTGTCCCCGCTCAGCCAAAATCTGTTCCAGCTCAGGAGCTTCATCAAAGTGGTCTTCGATACCGTCCTTGCCTCTTCCGGTAACGAAGATGATTTCCTGGATTCCCGCGTCCACCGCTTCTTGTACAACGTACTGAATTGAGGGAACGTCGACGATAGGCAAAAGTTCTTTCGGCACGGTTTTAGTGGCCGGGAGAAATCGGGTGCCCAATCCCGCTACCGGTATGACAGCTTTTCGGATCTTCATGGGAGTCGCGACTGTTGTTAAATGACCCGTCTTGCCTTTTGCTCTTCGATCTCTTGGCTGGACTTGCATTCAATGCAGAGCGTGGTTACGGGACGCGCTTTGAGACGCTCGATTCCGATCTCTTCTCCACATTCCTCACAGATACCATAATTGCCATCGCCCAGCCGCCTCAGCGCATCTTGAATTTTGAAGATCAGTTTGCGTTCACGGTCGCGAATACGGAGAACCGAGTTTCTGTTCGATTCCATCGACGCCCTATCCGTGGGATCTGGAAAATTCCCGTTTTCGTCCATGTTTTCCACAGTCTTGCCGGCTTCAGAGCGGAGTTCTTGCATCCGCTGATTCAGGAGGTTACGAAAAAATTCGCTTTCGCTCTTGGTCACTTTAGACTCGCTTATTTATCTTTAGATTGAGGATTTATAACATTATAAGAATCGGATGTAAAATCCCGATTTATAGACTAAATTGCCAAAGATGACGTGTGGGCACAGATCGACGGCGCGGGGAAATCTCGCCGCAGATTCACTCCCCGAATGCCACCGGGTGTGGATGCATGAGAACGAAGATTTCAGTGGATTTTGGCAATATGGCGCGGCTCAAGACCAGCTGCGAATTGGCAATTTTTCGTACGGGATAGTGCTCTTTGGCAAAGGCCGCAAAAAGTTCACCCTGCCGCGCAACATCGTAATGCATTGGAATCACGATAGGGGGTTTAACCTGGTCGATTACTTTCATAATGTCGTCGAAGCCAAGATTGGTCATCGCATCGATGGGAATCATCATGACGTCGACCCTTTGCAATACCTTTTCTTGCTCCGGAGTAAGAAGATCCCCGATGTTGCCCAAGTGCGCCATACATAGGCTCCCCATCTCATAAACAAAAATGGAGTTGGCGACTCCGCCCCAACTTTGTCCCCGCTGGCTCGGTATGTTTACGATCGCTATATCTTTTACGCTGGTTCGTATCGGATTCCAGGTCTGCCGGAAGGTGATGCCTCGCAAAATAATTGGGTTGCCAGTAACCGCTCCCGTATTGTTATGCGTAAAGTGATCGTTGCTGACCGTAACCGCGTCAGCCTGAATACCTGGTGTGACATTGAAATTTGGATCCGCCACGACTTTGGTCTGACTGCCGGAATGAATCAAGAAACTCGAGTGGCCATACCATTGGATGAAATAGTTACCCAGAGATGGTCCCCTGCCGAACCGAGCCTGAATGAGCTGTCGCCCCTGCCCTAGGAGTTGCACCAGGGAAGGATTACAGATTGCCTGCGCGAGTCCCCGCAGCAGGACCAAAAATCCCATCGCCAACAAACCTATAAAGCCACGCCGTTTCATGGCCGCTCCTCGATAATCAAAGCCGTAAACCCTGATACTTTCAAATCGGAGTCCTTCCAAGCATTCTTTCGTAGACCAGCTTTGAGACATGTTTGTTCGAGAAATGTTTTGATATCCCAGCGGTATTGCGTCGCAACTTGAGGTAGAAGAACTCCACGCTTTTCACCTGCGGCAACGTAAAGACCATGCTTGCCAACCTCCAGGGCCAGGGGATCGTCCACGGGTTCCATAGGCGAAAGCACGGTAATATCGATTCGGATTTCGGCGAGTTCTCCTTTTGAAACCGGCTTGACCCTGTGATCGCGCGACGCGGATGCCTTCGTCATCTCGGTGACAATTTCAAACAAAGGATCCCTGGGCGTACAATTGCCGATGCAACCTCTAAGCTCTTCTTTATTATGCAAACTTACAAAAGCTCCATACTCACGGCTCTGAAGGTAAAGATCATCGATGTTTTCTTTCTGTCGCTCTGAGCGCCGCACAAAATCCTCTAGGGCCTGTCGTGATAACTCAACGAGTTTTTTTTGCGACTCGGAGGGAAGGTAAACGTTTTTCATTTCTTTCCCGCCTGATTCCAGCCGACTTTATCCCCGTCCCATTCTGGTTACAAGAAGCAGCCTTTACCGAAGTTATGAACTTGAATACGCCAAACTCCCTCCGGCTCTACGACACAGAAAGAAAGTGTTTTCCATCCAGGCCAAGCGGTCTAGATATGCTCCAAATACAACCTTTCTTTGACTGATAGGTTCTGCTATCTTTCTAGTCAGAGTTGCACTTAAGGAGCGGCTATCGATGATCTCAATCGATGAATTCAGGAAGTTGGAGCTCAAGATTGCAACGATCAAGAGTGCAGAACCTCATCCCAACGCCGACAAACTCATCGTGCTTCAGATCGATCTCGGGTCCGAGCAGCGACAGATTTGCGCAGGCATCCGAAATCACTACGCGCCCGAAGAACTTATCGGCCGACAAATTGTGGTGGTTGCAAACCTAGAAACCGCCAAGCTGCGCGGCTTGGAAAGCGAGGGTATGCTTCTCGCCGCTTCAGACAACGGCCGTGTTATATTGCTGACACCCGAGAAAGTGGTCGAGCCCGGTTCCAAAGTATCTTGATCGCTTACTGGTATCTCTAAGTCAATTCATGGTCACTATTCCACAAGGAAGACCTACCGTTTGTTTCGTTGATCTCAATGCCCTGGGTTGGAACTTTCGGCAGATCCGCTCCAAGGTCGGATCCCAAGTCAAAGTTCTCTCTATGGTCAAGGCAAACGGGTACGGCCACGGTGCGGCAGCCATTTCCAAAGCCTTAGCCGCTGAAGGCAGCGACGCCTTTGGTGTTGCGACTACTGAGGAGGGTGTTGAACTTCGGCAAGCGGGGATTTGCACACCGATTCTAGTTTTGGCGGGCGCATATCCGGACCAAGTAGATCAATTTTTCGACAACTCTTTGACGCCGGTGATCCATGCATTGGCGAGTCTCGAGGAACTCGACGCCATCGTGCACCGTCGCAAAAAATCTTTGAATGTTCACTTGAAGATTGACACGGGTATGGGACGCATCGGCCTTCTCGCGGCCGAGTTCAACTCGTGGTTGCCAAAAATCAAAACGCTAAAAGCGCTGAAGATCGAGGGGGTTTTCTCACATTTCTCGCACGCAGAAAGCGTTGAAGGAAGTTATACCCGGCAGCAGCTGCGGACTTTTCAGGGCATCGTCGAGCGGCTGCGGGCTGAAGGTATTTTCCCGTCGCTGGTACACTTGGCAAACAGCGCTGCGACCATCACTTTACCACAAGCTTACTTCGATATGGTTCGGCCCGGTTTGATGCTCTATGGCATCTATCCGTCACCGGCCATGGCAAGTCAGATTTGCTTGAAGCCGGTCTTATCCTGGAAAACTCGCATTCTCCAGCTCAAGAAAGTTCCTGCAGGATCGAGCATTAGTTACGGCCAGACCTTCGTTACCAAGCGTGAGAGCTTTATTGCCACGCTGCCAATAGGTTATGCGGACGGCTATCCCCGGCTGCTTTCCAATCGCGGCGAAGTGTTAGTCACTGGCAAACGAGCACCGGTGGCTGGAAGAGTGTGCATGGATTTGACTATGATTGATGTTACCGATATAGGAAAAATACAGCAGGGAGATGAGGTTGTTCTCCTCGGTCGTCAAGGCGACGCGGAAATTTCTGCCGACGACATGGCCGCCTGGGCAGATACAATCTCGTACGAGATTCTCACCTCCATCGGCGCTCGAGTTCCCCGCATTCATCACAATACTTAGGAGGATCACAGCAGTGGGCAGGATTCAAAGGGCCCTGATCAGCGTTTCTGACAAGAACGGCATCGTGGATTTTTCCCGGGGCCTGTCGGACTTGGGCGTCGAGATCATCTCCACCGGGGGCACGGCTTCTTTACTGCGCGACAACAGAGTTCCCGTCAAGGACGTTTCAGAGATTACCGGCTTTCCGGAAATGATGGACGGACGAGTAAAGACGCTTCACCCCAAAGTTCATGGCGGAATTCTCGCCCTGCGCGACAATCCCGAACACGTCGCCAAGATGAAAGAGCACGGGATCGTCCCCATCGATCTCGTGGTGGTTAATCTTTATCCCTTCGAGGCGACAGTGGCGCGCGGCGCATCTTTCGATGAGATCGTCGAGAATATCGATATCGGCGGCCCGAGTATGGTGCGGGCGGCAGCGAAGAATTATCAACATGTCGGCGTGATCGTCGATCCCGAGGACTATAGCTCTATCCTTGCCGAAGTCAGACAAAACGACTGCTCGCTGTCACCGGCAACTCACTTCCGCCTCTTTTGCAAAGCCTTTCAGCATACGTCCCATTACGACGGCGCCATCTCGAACTATTTTTCCTCCCTCGACGGCAACAAAAAGCCAGTGCCCTGGGGCCAAACCGTCAACATACAAATCTCCAAGATTCAGGACATGCGCTACGGCGAGAACCCGCACCAACGGGCAGCTTTTTACGCCACACAAGGAGAAACGGGTCCTTCCATCACCCGAGCCAAACAGTTTCAAGGCAAAGAACTCTCTTTTAACAATATCTTGGATGCCGACGCGGCATT
>Ga0137358_10001165_pt1 | contig 13835 bp, 15 predicted proteins | sample Mad1_20_16metaG_FD_105551 | JGI IMG/M metagenome (GOLD analysis project Ga0137358, IMG submission 105551) | Vadose zone soil microbial communities from Angelo Coast Range Reserve, California, USA - Mad1_20_16 metaG | ecosystem: Environmental > Terrestrial > Soil > Vadose zone | place: USA... | reverse complement strand
GGCCTCGAGTTGGTCAGCGAGTGGGTGCTTGAGAAGATCCTTCTTTGTGCGCTTTTTGTACGCTTTTAAGGCGTTATTGAAAATTAGTTGGAAGTGAGTGGATGAGGCAGACGTGGATTGACTGTGAGACATAAGGGGGATGTGAGGAGTTGAGGGAGGATAGTAGGTTCGTGGGTGGGTGATGGGGAAAGAGAAGAGCAGCACTGCCTCACGAACGTCCAGGTACAACATGTAACTAATAAGCGCCATCAATAGACGCGCGAGACACTCGATAACGCTCGAGATAAAAGTGAGAACGCGGCCTGGGGAGGCACAAAAGGCAGGGCTTATGAACAGATGCACGATAAGGCGTCCTGTAATGACTTTTGTGGACTCGAAGTGTATTTTAAGCAGCACGAACTGAACGCGGCACCGTTGTTATGGTACTGGTATGCCTTGAGTTCCCAGTCGTCGTTCCAAGTCCGAACCGGAGGTATTGTACTGTACTTAGCCTTGACAGCAAGAGAAATGAATACTTGGCGTGCATGCTAGTAGAGATCCCGGGCGATTTGGAGCGACTTGGATGCACTGGCATCATGTTAGCATCTTCAACCTCAAGTTGGCGGCTCCTCTTTGGGCGGCGGCGCTGCCGAGGCGGGGACCGGACCGCGTCATCACCACCGTTTGGTCGTTGTCGTGTGACTTTCAATTGAAGTTCAAGTAGCCAGCCCGGCCAGTCTACGCGGAACTTCCACTCTAATTTATAGCCTTAAAAACGCATTGCTTGGTTATCGTGGCTGCTTTATATGCGTTGCGGCAGAGACAGAGGATGACTTTATCTTGGTAGAGATCGCACAGTAGTGCTGCATACCGTTCATAAGAAAGAAAGGACTCAATTATCATTATCCTACTAGATCTACATCATCCCATAATTTCCAGAAATGCCGGTTCCTCGCAAGTCTTCAAGGTCTCCCATTCTCCCATCTATCAACCGGGGGGAATTACCATTACCCGACAATGGATCAGGCTTGTCCATTTTTTCTGCAGAGCGGATATCCTACAAACATCCTTTGCATCTGAAACTTGAAGGAATGCTCCCATTGATGAGCACTGGCACAACCTTAGATGTCAGGGGCTCTCTGCCATTTCATGACTGAGCACAGAGCGGCATGACTGGGTGACAATATGATTACCCCAACCCAAAGGCCTTGTATCCGAAAGATCGGCTATACGCCATCGCCTTCACACGCACCAGGAATTCATCTATACTTTAGATACGTGACCACCGAGGCAACCACAAAGGATGTGGTACGGCATCGCAATGTTCAAATGCATCAAATGTCAATTCACAGTCAGGCCCGAGGTCGACACTAGGTTCCACACAACTACAACGCTCGTGCCTGGAGCCCTAAAATGCGCCGAACCAAATGGCACTCCCTCCCCCCGGCAGCATTGGAACCCAAGTGTGGCAGCGGGAAGGTCATGGGTGCCGTCGCTCCAGTGGTGGGATTCTGTACCTCGAACACGGAGAGCGGATTCACTTGCCGCCCATCGATCTAGTGCCCGTCGTCGTTGCCATAACAGAGATGTCCAAGTGCTAACCGAAGTCCGCCACTAGATGCAGTCAATTCAAGGAAACTCCAATAGTTCAAGTTGAGCGCTGATACCGAGCAACAAGGAGTGTATATCCAATACAGGCCAACGATACGAGTAAAGTAGGGCGGTGTATGCTGCATGGTTCGTCGCTCTCTCGACTTGTTTGCCTCACGTCATCCTCGTGGCACTGACCCGGACCCCTACCTTCACCCCCTTGCTCGCCTGACCTTTACGTCGTACGGTACAGGGCTGCCCATGACGAGGATGAGAGTGTCTACAAATAAAGTACAGTAATGCGTCACGAGAATCGTCAATTGTTCTGACCGGGCTGGCCGAGATTGTTGCTACAGTACCCTAACCGCGAAATAAAGAACGGCCATAAGAGAGAACAAAAACTAGTGCTATCCCTTGCCAGACTGCTGCGGCTGCCTCATAGGGTGGGATCAGACAATGGGTAAGCCATGGTATCCCTGTGGTTGGGGGCTTGGCATGGTGGCGACGGTGTATAGGCTTCTGTTGGGAGATAACGAAGATTCTTGACCAGAGACGTACACCGGTGGTGGCGGAACTCCTTGGTACTCGGGGTACGTAGTTGGGTCATCCGGGTTCTGAGGGTCGAGAAAAGAGAGAAAACACGTGAGCATACTACTCAAATGCAATGGGAGGCACGGAAACACATACATAGGGCTTCATCAGAGGTGTTATCGTCTCAGGAAAAGTCTCGGCATGCGTTCCTTGATCCAACATCGGCCGCTGAACTTCATCCATGTGCCGGTCGAGTGCACCGTCGCCTTCGAACACGACGGTCAGCGTCTGTGAACGTCGCCGCCGTAGGTAGTAGAGCAACATGGCAACGACGACGACGATCGCTGCTATACCACCGAAAACGCCGCCAGCAATGGCCCCCGCGTTTGAACTGTGTCCTCCTACAGGTGTAGCTGTATTCGAGGATCTAGTAGTCGAGGCAGAGGCGGATACGGAGGGGCCTGAGACACCAAGTACTGTGCCAGGACCTAGCTCGGGGGAGTCTATAAAAGTAGCAAGATGCGGGTGTGAGACAGTAGCGGAGTAGAGGGGAAAGAGATCTCACCACCGGTGGCATATGATTTGTTGGAGCTCCAAAAGTTCTCATTCTGAAACATGATGTGAGTAGTTATCGGAGAGGAAAGTTTCGCAACGAACTGTGACGTCGAGGAGAGCCCACTGAGGGACACGTGTTCCCGAGGGGATAGGGTTGGGGAACCTGCGGACCAATTACAATGTCAAACCCAAATATTCTCTTCATCACAGGGTCACAGGGAACTTACGAAGAGGGAGGCAGAGTCTTGGTGCAGTTCGTCACATATTCTGACCAGCTTATGACAAATATATAAGCCTCGGGCATCGAGAAGGAACGACGATGGGAACTGTACCTAATCCATGTTTCGCCCTGGCATCCAGCACATGCACTTACAAGCGAATATCCGACGGTGCTGCACTTGCACAAGTTGAAGTCATCGATGCCGCTTGGGCCAGTGTAAGAGTACCCTGGCTGAAGAGGGTCGATGGTGAACGCTGCAAAGAAAGGTAGATGTTAAGGCTTGGCGGCTCGCTAACGCACGACAAAATAAACGAGCGACTCACATCCCCAGTTGCATGTTGACATCATGTACGCTGCGACCGTACACGCATTTTGGCCGAGAGAATTGAATGACTGGGCACAGAAACCAGAAGGTCAGGTGAGCGCCAAAGAATCCATCATGGAGATGATAATACACATAACATACCCATTCCCAGGTCGTGCTACAACCGGGAGCTGAAATTGCGGCAATCGCAATGCCAGAGAAGAAGAAGGATACCAGTGGTGCAGCGAGGACTGACATTTGGTATCCGATGGCCTTTTGGGTGGTAGGACCAGAGGGAACTGGGGATGGGAACGGCGCTGAAAAGTATTGATTGACCGAGTGGTTGATTGAAGCTTCTTAAAAAAGAGGATACTTTGTCAAGTTGGTAGGGAGTGTGTATTGGCGTTACCGATCGCCGCGCAATTGAATTCATAATACCGACCTGGCTGTCCAAGCAGCGCCTTGGGCGTCACTTCTCGAGCACTTTCCTCTCTTTGGGCTCTGCGCCGTGTACAAAGACGGAGCACATTACGAATTATCTTTCGTAATAGCGCTCGCTGGTGGTGAGCCTCCACACTGTGCTGCGAACCGATGAGACCAGCACCACTCCAGCGCCCTGGGTTATTTCATCAAATCTACCGCATGGCAAAGCCACGCCACTGCCGCCCCACGAGTACTCCACCGACATGCCTGATTGTGTGTTGCCGTACTCGAGTACTTGGCTTTCAAGTTGGCGTATGTCAGTGACCAATGGAAGTCAAAAATGTCATCGGCTGTCCAAAGGTCAGTGAACCATAGATGATGTGGACGTAACAATGATCACTCAAATCGCAGCCAGAAGAAGCCGGAGAAGAGTGAGTCACGGTGCCTAGCGGCTTCTGCGAAGTGGCGTTTTCGGACACGAAGCAACACCGCTCCGAGACTGCGAGTCAATTGGCAATGATATGGCAATGCTTGTTCTGAGCCTGTTCGATGCGGCCATCATCAAAGCATGCATCAATGCAAGACCAAGTCCATCGTCAGCCAGGACAGTACTTCCTTGACCGATGTTACCACCCCGCTAGCTGAACGCCCAATGTTGCATGGGTTGAATGTGCTGGGCACGTGCTGGAGTGGTGCCTATTATTAGTAACAGAACGAAGTTGAATACAGTATGGAGCATGAGAGAGCGCCGTGAGGAAAGCCCCATAGCAATGTAAGTATGCGAGAGTCCTACAATCGATGATAGCTTGGCTGCATCAACTGAGCGGCGGCACAACAAGCGTTGGAGTTGGACCAAACTTAGTAGTACGTTATCGTACCGGCGCAAGCCGCGAAACGGTAGTTTCCCCTTTTGGGTGGACGGGACAGTGGCGGGACCGGGCCACTGCGCTATATTCGCGCGGCCCCGCACTTCGGCTCGGGCATGTGCCCGCCATTCCCCATTTATAAATTATTTACAGTATGCCTGCCAGTGCGTTTCCTCCCTCGCACAGGCGGAAATTCCTTCCTAGATTATTGAATCCAAGGTGACCCGTCATAGTAATATAATCACTTTATTATCATATCGTGCGTGCAGAGACCGTGGACGATTTTCTATCAACCGCGCATAATTTACATGTTCCTTCCCAGGAAAAATGACACAATTATATATATTCACGTCATACGGACCTTCCCAGATTGGCCGGATGCCGTTTTCCTTGAGAGCCTTCTACAGTAGCTTCCTCTCTCCCATCTATCCGGTCTGGAGGAATTGTCCCACAATGGATCTGGATTTCTTTTTTCTTTCAAGCGGACATAAACATTCTCCGTGGCTCCGAGGATGCTCCGATAGATGAACACTTCACAGCCTTAGCGTATCAGAATCTCAGAGCCTCAGGCCTCAGCGCGGCCTCAGCAGTCATTAAGTCATTGGCCGTCAGGCCGTCAAGGCGCGCCAGGTTTTAATGGGCGCGCATAATCGGGTAACTCGGATGACATCACTCATCTCACTGGCAGGCATATATGCCTAGATCCGACTCAAAATGAAAGGCTACCTCGCGAGCACCGAATGGATGAGAACGCCATCTATCTGCGTAACGGTGAAATATACGGTACAATATCTCAATAACCAATACACCACACATGACCATTCACAGCCTGAGGCGGAGGCCAACGCCAGTACTACGCTCCAACACTAATATCTAGGGAAATGGACATGCGTCCACAAAATAGGGTATACTTTCTCAGGAGTGAAGTTACATTCTCCTTTTATAAGACGGCGCATTCAACACATACTGTATCCTAGGACCTGAGTGACCTGACTCGACTCGGTCGTCAGTCGTCGCGGGGTATCACAAATAAAATATCACAAAATCAAAAAGAACGAAACACCAAATGTAACGATCGTGGCAAGCGTGGCAACTACAACGCTCCTTCCAAGGGCTCTAAATGCGTCGAGCCCGGTGGCACTTCCGACTTTGGGTTGAGATTGTACCACCGCCGTTTGAACCGGGGACGATGGTATCAAGGGTGGCGACTCCTCTGTCACAGCTGCCGTCGCTCCAGAAGTGGGAGTCGGCGCCTCGAACATCGAGAGCGCGTCACCCGTCGTCGCGGTGCCCGTCGGCGTTGCCGTGATAGTGACTGAATTAAGCTCGAAGTGTAGTTCCACGCAGGCGTCCACGAAGGCTATACGTGATAGTATGCCGAACGCGGGCGAAGTTCGTCAGTATACTCCCGCAGACAGGAAAAAGAATTGAAGAGAAGAAAGGAATGGAAGAAGGGAAGACGTCGGGGTCAAATACAAAATGTAACAAGGGGCGAACTCAACTATTTGGATAATCTAGGGCATAAGAGGCCATGTTGTGCGGTCCGAGAGGGACGAGGCAATTAATGCAAACCGCAATAGCGTCGACGTTTGCTTGCGTGCATTCACATGCTGCATTTTTACAGGCCTACAAAAGTTACACCGTGACGTTGGTGGGTCATGATGACACGGGATAAGTCGACAATTTCCGACGGCAAAGACTGCAGAGTGATGGGAAATAGGGGACATACGTCGAGTTTTTGGAGGATGGGTGTGCAATTTGGTTGACACTGAGACGGGATACTAGACGGGTCTATTCCCGAACGCGCATGCAAACCAGAACCCGGTTGCCTGTGCTGAAGAGCTGCGATGGCAGCATGAGACGGTTTGGCAGCCGCGACGAGGGCTGTGGCAACAACAGCGAGGAAGGCGGTGCTTATCCCTTTCATCATCGCGGGTACGTAGGTGGGTGGGTCGGAGGTATATGTTGGATGAACCTGATGAGAAAGACCAAAGAAGTGCTTTTTTAAGCAGAACGGCGACTGAAGCATTATGGCAAGCCGGCGGCCTTGGCGTCTGCTTGTCGTATTGTAGCTACGGGAGAAATAGGAAAGCAATATGTTAGTTCCTGAATATGTAGTGAGGATTCGGTGATAGAAAGTGAGTAGAGTGATGGCGGTAACCATAGTATGTGATGGCCAGTCGTATCGTTGTACTGAAAACAGCAAGTTTACGACCACAGACAGATGAGGGTGGCGTGAAAACTTCCGCAAGCCAATAAGACGAACTAGAGCGCCCAGGAATCGGATACAGTGATCGCCCAAGGAACCTGCAACGGTTCATGTCAAGCACTGATAATCAGCTTGAAACAATGAGTTGTTTTCATTCCAAGGCCAGTGATAATGATGTTGGCTGGCGATGTAGGACTCAGAAACCGGCGCCTAAGATGGAAGAGCCCTGATCGCAATAGCATGTGGAGAGGCACATAGCAAGAAGTTAAAAATAAGCACAGTCGACAAACTTGGGAGGCAATCTCTAGACAAAGGGATTCTAGAAAAAAAGATGTTAATAAAGGGTGTGAAACTCTATTCACGTGACTGCTCAGGCACTGAATGTGTCGTTAACAAGCCTGAGATTGCATTTCTTGAGTTTCTGGTCCGCGATTTTCCATCTCGGAAATCCTTCCAAGTCGAGTCTAAGAATAGATCGTACTGCTTGCCCTTTTGAGAGGTCTAGCAGAGACGAGCGAGAGAGGGGGTAGAGAAGCTAACTTAAAGTGAGTGTTGCGAGGTTGCCATGATAAAGGTTATTGTAAAGCTTCCAATGAAGGACATAATGAGGGACATAATGAGACGGGCGCCGTCACGATAATACTCCCATCGTCATCACAGCCGACCCGGACCCAATACGCACGGAGAGCGGCCCGTTGGCACGTGACTATGATAGGGCATCGTAAGAGATCCGAGTCAACGTTTTGAGTTAAAGTGCCTGCAATTCTACGGAATTGTGTGAACATGCCAAAACAAACGCAAAACAATATCATCGTCGAGAAAGGCTGGGACAGCCAGCCCATCATAGTCGTGTATGCAACGCAGTGTTACGATAATCACTCCAGTTCTTACCATCAAATGCCCGGATGATCAAGTAGGTATGATAAATGAGTGATGTCACAGAACGCTAGGTAACAGCGCTGGATCATGTATCAACTTCGTTTCATCGACAGGTTTAGTCCATTTATCTGAAAACAACAAGAGATCAAATAAGTGCTCGTTGGAGCCAAATTCGCTCCCACATGTGCATACGCATACGCACCTGGACATGCCATAAAATAGCTATCCAAAGCGGAAACAAAACGTTCTTGGTACTCGTGAGGAGGGACAACTGTGATATTCTTCCCTTCTTTCCCCGAAAGTCCCTTTGCCTTGTACTCGAGCGTCTTTGCAAACGTATAGCTGCCGATGGTATCCACAAGGCCACAATGAATCTGCTTTCTCTCTTCATCAATACCAAGCAGCAACCTGGCAAACCTCTTGTGAGTTAATGAAGAGGAGAGGGAGGGTCGTCGTACGAGTAGTCCATTATATTGCTCTTTGAGAGGAAATCACAATCTGCTTTCGTGGCTTCCTGCAAGATCGCTTTGGAAATCGGGTTGACTAGTGTGAGGGCGCGTTGCTGGCCTGCAAGGATGAATTAGACATATAAATGAGACACGAGGAATGTCAACAAAAACACCAGCCTTCTATCCACTCGCTATCAAACAGCGTCTTTGAACCAGAAGAGTTCGAACTGGCCTTGACCTTGCGACCTTGAATACCTTTAAGGTCAAACGTCTTTGTAGGCTTTTGGCTGTAGAATAAATTCTCCATCACTAGAAGATCTGCCTTTGCCTGTACAGTCCCGGTGTCCAAGTTGCGTACTTCGACGGTATAAAAACCGAGTAACTTCGTAAGTATGGACGCTCGATTCGCTGTTGAATCCATATGCGAAAAATAGGACGGTGCCAGATCGATAAGAACTTGGCTTTTTCGCCCAGTCAACAGACACGTCGGAAAAAAAACGAGAGGAATCAAACTACGCACAAATCGGCGACGTTCCACGCGTTGACCAGCGTCTTGATAATAAACCGATCATCCGACGTCTTCCAAAAATTCGAGCGGCTCTTGCCTCCCTGGGCTTTCCAAGGTTCGCACTTTGCCATGCTCCTCACAAAAATATCCTCAACGCCACACCTCCTCCTCAGCGCATCAAACTGCTTAGCATAATAAACCGTACAGCTAAACTTCAGCCGTTTGCCAATTGTCCAATCGTACTTGATATGAGGACGCTCGTCGATCGTCATCGGGTCGGCGTACAATAGGCCGTGGTGGTTCTTGGCTGGTGGTGTGGCAGGTCCAGAGGGAAGATCGGCTTTGATCATGTATCGCATCGCGTTTGTTAGACTGCTCGTCCAGGAGAGTATGAAACTGTCGCTTGCATTTGCCGAAGCCGCTTCTGACTCGCGATCGCGCTCCCGATCGACTGAATCTTGCGTTGTGCTCACTGTCGAACTTCGCGAGCGCGCATCAACCAGCAACCCTCCAGAGTTGCTCGCATGCTCCCGCTCCAGAGCCGCCTCGCGCTGTGCGGGCGGGACAGGCACGCGCGACTTGTCCTTGTCGGCCAGCATAGCCTGATGTGGGGCGGCGCCAACGTCAACGCTCTCTAATGAGACTCGAGAGAGTATAGAAGAGGCATTCCCTCGAAGAACGTTCGTTTCTATGAATGCCGAAGCTGCGGAATCTGTACTTCCCTTTGATGAGAGGACCGACGCGCCATCGAGCTCATGCAGAATCCGACCAGCTGTAACGACCGCTTCTGGCATACCCGTGACCTGCCCATCCACAGCAGCCATATTGACCTCGACAGCTGGTTTTGCCCATGCGGAGGGCGGAGCAGCACTATTTGTCATGCGAGAAACGGTGATTGACGATGACTGCGCGCTCTGTGGGCTATCCACGGGCACCTTATGTCGCAGCACGTCACGCAACGAGAGCAACGCCGTAGGATCGCGCGGATGCTCCTTGCGGGTAACTACAGCCGAATACGTCTCTGGCTCGTGCCATACCGAGTCCTCCCGGTCTGGGTCAGGTTTGTGAGATGAACTAAAGAACTTGAAGGATGATGTACTACTGGAAGCAGAGGATCGGCCAAGCGACGACATCGTGTATTGTTGACGTGGTGTCCCGGGTAAGGGCGGCGACTGTGGATGTACAATAGGTGAATGTGATGCGCGAGGATTCATCAAGTTCGCGAGCTCGCGCTGATAGTCAAACGAACTATAGCCGATCAGTCCAGTTTCCGCGGGACACAGAACGTAGTAGAGACATACCTGAGAGTAAATGCGATAATGCTACCCCAGTCTTCCTCCTGCACGATTACGTTCCCACCAGGAACGGCATGAAATCCGGAGTGCCACCAATGAGGTTCTTGAATACCTTCGCGATCAGCCGCGAGGCGCGGACGTGCGTCCTTTGAGACATGTTTTGCCTCCCACGCAGCTAACCGCTTGCTTGTTCCCCGTGCCGCAGAATGGAACTCCCGTCGTACGTTATTCAGCGCAGAGTTTGGCGTGTCGCGCAATTGGGAGTACAGCGCCTGTTCGGCACGTTGGAATGCGAAACGCATGTTGGATAGAAGGTGGAGGGATGATGTGTCACTGAGATCATCGGAATTGATGGTTTGGAAGGAGGTGTCCGAGCCTGAGTGCGTAGGCGTAGGTTTTATGGTGGATAATGAAGAGGAGGAAGGTTCGGCTGAGTGGCATGGTGTTGGGGGAAGGGATACTGGGAGGAGTCCTTTGGGGGTGAGTCCTTCCCCTTCGTCCACCTCCGATGGGCCTTCCGATGGGCCTTCCCATGCATCATCATCGGAGGGCAAACGGGGTAGACTCTTCGGGCGAAAGGTTACGATAAACTCCGCCTCCTGAGAGGAGATTCAGGTCCGGCAAGTAGAAACAAGACAAAAGGAGACTAACCACTTTGTCCAGGTGCTCAGCTACAACTTGCCACCACTGCTTGATCTCTTGCCTCAACTCCTTTTTATCCGTGTCATCAATTATGGTATTGGAAGTCATCGCTGGTGGCATTTTCTCTACCCACCCATCTCTCATGAAGTGAAGCCTTGGCATTCGAAGGTCAAAGATATCGTCGATCAAAGAGAGCGTGAAGGAAACTTGATAAGACTTGTATGAAAAGTGACGTATGATGTTGAATCGCGAAGCCGGAAGTGATGGTGATGATGTGCTGGGCGGCGAAGGTGACATATGCGCGCAGAGTGGATGGGAGAGGGTACATATGGTCGATGAATACAACAATAATTCGAGAAACTTTGCGAATGAGAATAAACTGGGCAAAGAGAGGTCAGCTATCGTGAGACCTCGGAGTAGTCAAGAAGTGCAACTTACTAAGTGCCATCAGACATTTTACATTGTTCGGTTGACTCTCGACAGATTTTACAACTCTGCCACATTTCAATATCTTCCGAATGCACGTCGGGCGATGCAGAAGGGCCCCGCGCTTCCGTCCACGCCACCACGCGAATCCCGCCGTGGATCCATCTTCGCTCGTGTTGTCGTCGGAGAGACCTGCAACCCGGCTGTGCGCATGGTTCGTCAGCCCGCGCGCAGATAGATGTTATCATATCTCCAAGGCTCGAGTCGTTGTTACCGCTCGCATAGTACACATACGTGAGCCACTGGACAGGGATCCCACAGTGTACAAACGTTTGCTGTTTGGGTTCCCCTTCCACTGGCTTTTTTAACGTACCGTCCGCCGACGCCTGAGACGTTCGGTCGGGACCATAAACGTGCTCAGAATAGAGGAGCGAGAGTTGCTGCTGCCGGAGGAAGGCAGTCGTGCCGATCAAATTACCGCGTCCAGCGGCCTTCTTGCCCTCCCATCCAAGAACGCTGGTTAGACCGGTTCGCTCTTCACCTGTTAGACGACGACTGGGGTGTTCCTTTTCCGACTCGGCAAGGCGCACAAGGAGTTGGGGTGGTGAAATGACGAGGCCAGGAGAAGCGGATAGCATGATGCCCTTGCTTTCCTCGATGCGATGCAGTGCATTTTGGAAAGCTCGATCAGGCAACAGTTCAGGTGGTGTCAGTGCGGCAGGGGAAGGTGGAGGGGCACGATCCCCACCAAAGATGGAGAAGCGGCGTTGTCGTGGTGGTGACGTAGGGGATATATCGAGCGAGCTGCGAGGCGTTTTGGGGACATCCGGCTCAGGGCGAGGGAAATCAAGCGAAACTCCTCGAGAGTCAGACGTGTTCACAGTTGCAGAGCGATGCAAACGTTTATGGAACAAAGACCAAATTCCTTGACGGAGGGTGTCTCGCTTTCGCTGCTTCAGCTCTACTTGTACTTCGGGAGCCGAGTTTCGGTGAGCAAGTGTGACTGTCGGCGGGGGTATTGAAATTGGCGGCGGTGTGGATTTAGGATAGTGGAGTTCAATGGAGGAGCTGGAAAGAAAATGTTGTTCCAGCAGGAGAGAAAGGAGGGTATATGTAGATAGTCGGAGGACGCGCACTAGGGACGCATGCTCATCAGCCGAGACCGCCTTGCTCAGCGAGAATCTGCCGCCAATGAGTTCTATATCCTCATGAGCCTCAAGAAGATTCACTTTGTGGAGTCAGTCGATGGCACCGTAGAATGGAAAGTCGCAACGCACCGTCCCACTCCCTGAAGCCATACAAGGTGCTATTCACCACAGTCTCACAGTTATCATCCGGGTCATCTCCAAACAAATCTGGAGCTGGCAGAGAGTAGACATAGGGGGTAAATGTACACCTCGGGGCAGTAGTATTACCCGTAGAGGTGGAAGAGGGTGGTGGCGGGGAAGAGGGTGCGTCCGGTAGAACGACGGTCAGCAAGAGATGACGCGCACGCTTCTGAGCATCAGAAGACGATTGTCGACGCATCTTTGCAAGATTCCGGAGTTGCTGCAGCGCACGCAGGTTACGGTTGGCCTCCTCAGTCGGAGGCTTAGGTTTGCGTGTGTGCGGGATTTCGGACTTGGTCTCGGTGACCATCGTGTCCACCTCTTTCGCAAGAGCAGAAGACTTTGCCGAGTCCGCGGGTACAGGTGTGCGAGACTTGGCCTTATTTCGAGCCTCCATTTCTTTCTCCTTTGCGATACGTTCCTGTTCCCGCGTCTTGGCTTCAGCCGTGGCCTGCTCCTTGCGCCGCTTCTGCTCTAAAACCCTCGCGCGTCGTATGCCTGATAGCCACGCTCCCGCGTGCACTTCTCTCGCCAGGTCATTCAGGGCACTTTTGATGCCACTGACCCACGCGTCTTTGTCGGCGTCACGAAAGATGGTTTCCTCCTCGAGCACATGACCGATGAACTTGTGTAAATGGGTTAAACTCTCTACTGTGAGAGGTTTGTGTGAAGATGCGTGCATGGGAGTGGTAGGGTGAAGTTTGTCTGTATCATGACGCGAGGCTGCCATGAAGTTCTGCGATGAGACGGCGACGCCTGGCGAGGCGAGGATGCCACACGGCCAGGAGAGATGAAATCGGGTGGAAAGATTTGCCATATTAGGCTTATCTTCCCACGTCTATCTCGTCGGCTTAATGCTGACTGAGACGATGATGAAGCAACAAATATCAATGACGATGTCCGCAGTATATAACGCGGGTGTACTTCAGTTTATCAGCAACTGACCATGTCCATTCGTCCCATCTTTGTTGTCGCCGGTGTTGGCAACTCCTCCGGTACGGGAGGTGCCTCGGCGTATGTTGCCGTCAGCCTTGATGCATGATTATTCACGCTCACACTGCCCACCACCAGACGCCTCTTTGCCAAGGCTGGGTATAACATTGCATTAATTGCGCGCGAGAGTCCCAACCTCCACAAATTCGCTGCTGAGCTCAAGACAGGGGACACAGACGTACGCCACACATACTCTTTTCTTTCCTGACAACCTGCCTCCTCTTACATTCATCTCGTCAACACAGGCAGCCGCATTCCCAATATCCAACTACACCTATAAAGAGGTCCAAACCGCCTTCCGCGGCGTGCGCGCACACTGGCCGACCTCCGACATCCGCGTAGCACTCTACAATGCAGGCTTCGGCATATGGAAGCCCTTTTTACAGATCACCGAGGACGAAGTCGACAAGGTGACGGACGCGAACGTCAAGGCTGCCTTTGCGTTTGCGCACGAGGCGATCACCGCGTTCCAAGGACAGGCCATTGACGAGAATGAGGAGCGCAGCACTGGCAAACGCGGCACGCTCCTCTTCACTGGCGCCACCGCCTCTCTGCGCGGCAATACCACCACGGCGGCATTTTCGGCCGGCAAGTTTGCGCTTCGCTCGCTTTCGCAAAGTTTGAACAAGGAATTTGGG
>Ga0137358_10001161_pt1 | contig 13843 bp, 14 predicted proteins | sample Mad1_20_16metaG_FD_105551 | JGI IMG/M metagenome (GOLD analysis project Ga0137358, IMG submission 105551) | Vadose zone soil microbial communities from Angelo Coast Range Reserve, California, USA - Mad1_20_16 metaG | ecosystem: Environmental > Terrestrial > Soil > Vadose zone | place: USA... | reverse complement strand
CCGGGCGTTTGGGATCACCATTGGCTGTATGGGTGCTTTTTTTCTTACCCAAAGGAACACTTGTTCAGCACCAGAAGTGGTAAATTTAAATAAGGGGGGTCTTTCACCGGATCAGCGGTTGGCGCTTTGAATCGAGTTCGTAGTCACGATTGGCGGGCGGTTTTCTAGTTTTCCCCGCTTGAGCTACATTGTAAAAAGTTGATAGGCATTAACGGTCCGCGGTTGCCCGTCGTTGCTGTTATTCCCAAACTCCGATGGGTCATTCACAAACACAAAAAACGAAAAACCATGAACGCATTGTCCGGACCGCCTCGAAGCGTTTTCGGGAAAAAGGCCTGGAAGGCGTCGGTATTGCCGATCTTATGCAGGAGGTCGGCCTTACCGTTGGCGGCTTTTACAAGCACTTCGACTCCCGTGACGACCTGGTCGTCGAGGCGCTTCGTTCTGCGTTTGGAACCTGGCGGCGTCAGTCGGCCGCTGTCGCGTCCGTCCGTCCACCGCTGACCTATGCCAAGCTCGTCGACGACTATCTAAGCGAGGCACATCGCGACCATCCCGGTTCGGGTTGTGCCATCAGCGCATTGGCGGGCGAGATCGCACGCAGCAGCAAGCGAACCCGCGCTCTCTTGACCGAAGAGATCCGAAATGCCTTTCAGTTGATCGCCGATTTGACCCCCAGCAAGTCAACGGATCGGCGAGATCGGCAGCAAGTTTAACCCTTAGCGCACTGGTTGGCGCAATTGAGCTCTTGCGCGCGGTATCGGATGAAGTGCTTTCGCGGGAAATATTGAAGACCGTTGGTGCGCTTCTGAAAAAGAAGGTATGCGAATAGGGTGACGTCCAAGCATTCTCGAGACGGCGGAGCAGGGGTCTAGGAACTCTTTCTCGAATCAAGGTAAGGGTGAAGCGTGAGCGTTTGGTTGGAGGCCAGCTCGCATCGCGTGCCGAGCGGCGCACCGAGTTGGTTCAGTAAACCGCACTGCCACTTCGCATCCGCTTCGGCGCAGCGATTCAGACGGAACCGCGCGATGCGCATCGGCACTAGCTGCGTCTCCACGAGTTGGCCTCGTCGCGGATCGATTGCGGGCAGATACATTAACGTCAGGTCGTTCCGAAACACCTCATCCCCGCTGATGCCTTCGTAGTCGTTCAGGAAATCGCCGCAGCCGTAGAGCACCAGACGATCTTTGTAAATCTCGGCGGTCTTCACGTGATGCGACGAATGGCCATGCACGACAGCGATGCCGTGCTCGATCAGTTGATGAGCAAAGCGGATCTCCTCGTCGCGGATATGGTAGCCCCAGTTTCCGCCCCAATGGATCGACGCCAATATCACATCGTGCTGGCGGTTGAATCCGAGCATCTCGCGGGCAATGCGGCGCGCAGTTTCCTCCGAATTGTCCTCGAGAAAGTTGACGCCGGGCCGTTGAGCGGTCGCGGCCCATTCCCGCGGAACGCCGCTGGTCGGCGAGCCATACGAAAAGACGAGCACGCGGCCTTTTCTCGGGACGTCAAGAACCGCCGGAGCCGCAGCCTCCCTGGCGTCGTGCCCCGCGCCCGAGTGGGCGATGCCCGCTGCGTCGAGCGTGTTCAGTGTCTCGGCCAGACCGTCGTAGCCCCAGTCGAGGATGTGGTTGTTCGCGAGGCAGCAGCAGTCGATGCAAGCCACGCCGATGCAGTCGATGTTGCGCGGATGCATGCGGTAGTGGATCTCCTTGCCGCGCCAGTAGTTCTCGCCGGAAGTAATGCTCGTCTCGAGATTGACGATGCGCAGATCTACGCCGGCACGATCCAGTTCTACCAGCGCATCGCCCCAGATGTAATCGAACTCTACCGGCCGGGGGATCTCACCGTTGAAACTCTCGGCGAGTTTCACGTAGCAGCGGGCGTCGTTGATGTAGGGTTCGTGCAACGTGGGATCGTTGGGATGAGGCAGGACCTGATCGATCCCGCGGCCCGTCATCACGTCGCCGCAAAGGAAAAGGCGGATCGACTCCGCCTGCAACATTGAGTCAGCGCTTTGGTTAGCCGGCATACTTCATTTCGTCAGTGCGCATATTGCCGGTGGAGTAGGAGCGGCAGCCAGGGAATAAAGTTGCGAGTGTCAGTTGCAACTCGAATAGTTGAGACTGACAGTCGTATTCGATGTCACATTCTGCAGTGCCCGAGGCGTCGCTTCCGTCCAGGAAATCCGTTCATCCCGTCTTCAGTCTTCGTGAGGGGAAGATATTCGCGATCGCGACTTATTTGTCCAATGTAGAGATGGTTAACGCATTTTCTCCAGCGGCGCCAGAGCAGGTTTCGGCCCGGATAATGATGCAATTCGGTACCCGCTGATTAGGCCTGCTGGCCTACCTTTTGCTCATGCGGCATCGCCTTGCTGCCATTGGTTTTTGTCTTCACCACCAGCGACCTGACGTTGACATCGGGTTTTTTCCACTTGCGCGCCTGTTCCAGAAACAACGCCTGAGCATCCACTCGATCCGCTTCCAAGGTCTGGCGAACGTAGGTCAGCTCCGTCCCTTGTTCCCGGGCTTTTACATTATCCTGCCAATAAGTGTCGAGGCATTGATCCACCCGTTCACGTAGTGCCGTATCTTCAACCGGAAAACAGATCTCTACCCGCCGGAAGAAATTTCTTGCCGTCCAGTCCGCACTCGCAAGATAGATTTCCGGATTACCTGCATTTTCGAAACGATAAACCCGGCTGTGCTCTAAAAATCTGCCAACGATGCTGCGCACGCTCACGTTGTCGCTCACTCCAGGAACCCCTGGACGCAGGCAGCAGACGCCTCTGACCAAGAGATTTATCTTTACGCCGGCTTGGGAAGCCAAATAGAGAGCTTTGATGACCTCTTCATCGACCAGCGCGTTGACCTTGCCGAAAATGGCAGCCGGCCTCCCACTTTTCGCATTGTTCACTTCGCGTTCGATCATCTCCAGGACAAACTGATGAAGCGCTTTCGGTGCCGCCTTCATTTTTTTCAATTCGGGAAATACCGAAACACCCGTCAACCAGTTAAACAGCTCTGCGCTGTCGTTGGTAATTTCCGGATCGCACGTTAACAAACCGAAATCTTCGTAAAGCCTCGCGGTTGATGGATTATAGTTTCCCGTCCCGAGATGCAGGTATCGACGGATACCGTCCTCTTCCCGACGAACGACTAGCGCAACCTTTGCCCGCGTCATCAAACCAGCGATTCCGTAGACCACGTGAACCCCAGCATCCTGGAGCGTTCTAGCCCATTTGATGTTTGCTGCTTCATTGAAACGGGCCTTAAGTTCGATCACCGCCGTCACCTGTTTCCCGCTCTGAGCGGCTTCAACCAACGAGGACATGATGGGGGAATCACCACTGGTTCGATAAAGCGTCTGTTTGATTGCTAAAACATTCGGATCTTCCGCGGCCTGCTCGATGAAATCGAGCACCGTCTGAAAGCTGTCATAAGGATGATGTAGCAGGATCGGTCTACGCCGGATTTGCGAGAAGATGTCTTCTTCATCCTGCGATGCAGTCACGATAGCTGGCACAAATGGGCGGAACTTAAGATCTGGCCGATCTACTTCAGAAATAACCGGCATTAGTCGCAGAAAATTGATTGGTCCATCGACCTGGTAGAGATCGTCCCCCGTCAGGTCAAACGTTTGCAGCAATTGATCAGCAATGTGACGCGGACAGTCCTGCTGGACCTCCAAGCGGACCGCGTCTCCTCGACTACGTTTCCGTAACTCCAGCTCGATTGTCTTCAGCAAATTATCGGTCTCTTCCTCGTCGAGATACAGATCGCTATTCCGAGTAACCCGAAACTGATATGCGCCTTTCACTCTGACGCCGTGGAAGAGAGAACCGACGTGCGCTTGGATCAGGTTCCCGATGAAAATGTAACGATACATTCCCTTCTCCCCGGCCCGATAGGGAAGCAGGCGGGGTAGAATACGTGGTACCTGGACCACGGCTAGGTTCGTGCCGATCGCGCTGCCTTCAAGCTCTACGGCAACGTTGAGGCTCTTGTTTAGCAACTGCGGGAAGGGATGGACTGGGTCCACCGCGAGCGGCGTGAGCACCGGATAAACCGATTTCTCGAAGTACTTCGTGTAGTATTGCTTTTCTTCGTTCGTGAGCTCGTCGCAACCTAGGAAAAAAATGCTGTTTTCCTCCAAGGCCGGAACCAGTTCCTGTTTCCAAATGCGATACTGTTCATCCACCATCCGACGTACCCGCGAAGAAATAGCTGCGAGCTGTTCGCCGGGACTCATTCCGTCGGGACCCGGGGCGCTGATGTTACTTTGGCGTTGCTGTTTCAGACCAGCGACCCTTACCTCAAAGAATTCATCGAGATTGGAGGCCACAATACAAAGGAATTTCAAGCGCTCCAGGAGCGGAGTGCTCAGATCCTGGGCCTCTTCCAAAACCCGCTGATTGAACTCGAGCAAGCTTAGTTCGCGGTTGTTGTAGAGCGAAGGCTCAGATAGAACCGAGGAGGTTTCTTGTTCCATAGACCGTTTTCTAAATCACCTGTTTTTCTACGGCGTTGCTCGTGCATTCTCAACCCACTGCGGCCTTTTGGTTTATCGGCGATTTCTTAAAGGCACAATACATGGTTTATTACGCCTTGTCTGTAATCAGATAGAAACGATATGGGATCCTCGGGCCTTCATCACATCATCGCCATCGCGGCCGATCCGCAAAGAAAACTGGACAAGTCACCGAAGGAACTCGGGACGAATCTGTTCCTTCCGCCTTGGATGGAAAGCTCGTACGCACGGATCGAGGGTGGGTTGCTGTCCAGCACGGTCCTAAGGAAGGGAGCAGTATGAGTGCAGCTGCGCTCGATTTCGCTCACCGGTTTGTACCGGGCAAGTCGTCTCGCACACTCCTCCTGTTGCATGGCACTGGTGGCAACGAAACCGATCTTATTCCGCTCGGCCGTGCGCTCGACCCTGAAGCTGCGCTGCTCAGTCCGCGGGGGAAGGTACTCGAGAATGGAATGCCGCGGTTCTTCCGCCGATTGGCCGAAGGTGTCTTTGACGAAGAAGATCTTGTCCACCGGACGCAGGAGCTCGCTGATTTCATCGGGCGATCGGTGCAGCACTACGCATTCGCGGCCGATAAGATCGTTGCCGTCGGTTTTTCGAACGGCGCGAACATCGCGGCTAGCTTACTATTGCTTCGGCCTAAAACGCTCCGCGCAACCGTCTTGTTCCGACCAATGGTGCCGCTGGCTCCAGAAAAGTTGCCGGACCTTTCCACTGTAGACGTATGGATCGGCGCCGGCAATCAAGATCCGATCATTCCGGTTTCCGAAACGCGGCGTCTAATCGAACTTCTCCGAAAGGCGCAGGCCAGAGTAACTGCTAGTTTTGTCGATTCCGGTCACGGGTTGACCAACGGGGAAGTCGAAGGCGCACACCGTTGGCTGGCGGAGCTTGCGGATGTTGCGCAATAGGGTTCGAATCCGCTTGTCGTTGTCCGATTTGGTCGTCATTACGTTCGGTCGGAGCACGATCCAATAGGCTTGCTTTGGCCTGCGTCTTTTAGGGGTCAATTCTGCGAAAATATTAGGCTTTTCCAGCTGGTTGAGTTACCGTCCGGCCCGAACAACATGGGTTCAGAGGGTCTTTCGCAGTCCAGTTTACTGTATCGACTGACGGATCGATTGCCAGTGCGCGCCACGTTCCTGGTGGCGATTCAGCATGTGTTAGCGATGTTTGTCGGCGTGATCACGGTACCGTTGTTAGTGGCACACTCATTGAACCTGCCGCGGGACGAAACCGGCTACCTGATCAGCATGGGCTTGGTCGCTTCCGGGTTAGGCACCATGGTGCAAGTGCGTGGTATCGGGTTTTTTGGTTCCCGCTTGTTAGCCGTGCAAGGGACTAGTTTCGCGTTCTTGGTGCCGCTCATTCAAGCCGGGCAAGTCGGCGGATTAGCGTTGATGCTCGGTATGTCGCTGCTTTGCGCTCCGGTCGAATTGGTGCTGGCCCTATTCCTGACCCGGTTGCAACGGTTGTTTACGCCGCTGGTTTCCGGAACGGTGGTGCTCCTGATTGGGCTGTCACTGATTCCGGTTGGATTCAAAACAATGGCTGCTGGTCTCGGCGGGCACAGTCCAGCCTGGGCCGGGTTAGCCGTTGCCGGATTGGTCGTGACGATAGTTTTTGGCCTGAATACGCTCCGTTCACCTTGGGCACGAATCGGCGCGATCCCAATCGCACTCGGGATTGGGTACTTGTTGTGTTTCGGACTCGGGGTTTTGCCGGTAGACACGAGCGGTCCCGGGCTCGAATGGGTGACTCTGCCCCAACCACTCAAGTACGGCCTCAATGTTCGCTGGGAATTCCTGCTCGCGTTCTTGTTGCCTTACGTGCTCACAACGTTGGAAACGCTCGGCGACGTGACCGCTACTTCCCAGTTGTCAGATGAACCAATCGAGGGGCCGATCTATTGGCGCCGGGTTCGAGGCGGGGTATTGGGCGATTCTTTAAACACCATGATGGCGGCATTGATCAACAGTTTTCCCAGCACAACCTTCGCCCAAAATAACGGGGTAATTCAGCTGACCGGCGTTGCTGCCCGGACGGTTGGACTCTGGGTTGGCGGCCTCCTCTGTATCTTGGGGCTTGTTCCCTGGATTGGGCATTGGATCGCGTTATTGCCTGGTCCCGTGCTCGGTGCCGTGACATTTCTCCTGTTCGGTTTTGTGGCCGCCGCCGGCATCCGGATTTTGCAACGGGTCCAACTTGGCCACCGCGAGCTCCTGATCCTGGCGTTTTCGCTGGCAGTAGGGGTTGGCGTGCAATCGGTGCCCGAGTTTCTTAACCCGCTGCCGGAAGCAGTGCGTCTGGTATTTTCGTCCGGCATCACTACGGGCGGGATCGCGGCTTTTATTCTGAACGGGGTCTTGCCGACTCAACCAAGAGACGCGGCGGTAAACGAATCGAGCGAGACGGCGGCCGAGTCGGTTCCCGCTCGGCCATCCAAGGAATAGCGCGCCAATTTCGTGCATTGGGAACCCAATCGATCGCAGCTCTCGCGCTTCGGCGAGAAGCGATTGAACGGCGCAATCCAGATTGGGGTTGGCGCGTCGGTTCCGGGCCTATGATTTACAGAAAAGGCGAGCTCGCTCTTTTCGTTGGTCATTTCAAATTCGACCGCAAGAACCGGAGTTTCACTGCCGGATAAATCTTACCTTGCGAAAGGCGTTATAGATGGTGGCACTTTAATGAGAGGAGAAAAATCGCTCGAGATAGGACTTGCCGATGAAGAAATCCGGATCTTTTTCGATATCAGCACTGGTAACAATCAATTCTTCACCGGCGGCAAGCTGGGCGGTGTCTTTGCGGAGCTGTTTGGCCAGTTGATCCCAGGTTTCATCGGAGAGCTGTAATCTCAGTTCCGCTGCTGTCCATCCATCGGCCTGAAGACCGGGTTCCAGATCTTCGATCGTCATAACGGTTGCGAAGCGTGTTGGTAGTTCCCGATGCTCAAGCGTGATCTCTCAGTTCGGTCGGTCCAGCGGCGCGGGCGCAGTGGACGCAGCAGAAGATCTGACCTTTCTGCTCCACCCCATGCCCGATAACGCGGCAGCCACAGTGCGGGCAGGTCGGGGCGAGCCCCTGTATTGCACATTCAAAGCTGTCAAAAACATGGCTCTCCCCGGCGACAGTGATTTCGAGTGCCTTGTCGTAATCATTTCCGCAGATCTCGCATTTAGCCATCTTTAATTCCTCAGTACTTTTCAACTTTAAGCTTGGTGATTCGCAATGCCTAATAGTTCGTTTCTCCGGACCAATGCGAGTGTGTGCTGATGAGCTCTTTGGTCGGACAGTGCTGCGACACGGTACGCAAGTATCGGCATGCACGGAGCCGATAAAGGCCCACCAAGCTTTTCGCGCTGCGTTAGATCAGCAACCGGAGCGCGCTCGTTGTGATACGAATTTCGTCGGAAAAATTTTTCCGTGGGAACCGAGGAGATTTACCGCTTTTTTGCCGATCTAAATATTTGGCAGATCGGATTCAATATCGAAGAGATGGAAGCCCACAATTCCTCATCGCTGAATGATTCAGAAAAGTCAGCGAGCGATATCAAGCTGTTTATGGAAACAATTTTTAGGCTGCAGAAAGCTGACCAGGGCCGAATGCGAATTCGAGAGTTCGACGACGCTTTAACCAAGATCCGGAACAGGGAATCGCTCCGCAGTTTTGATTTTCCTTATTTTAATGAACAGATTCGCCCATTTGGTATGCTCAACGTTAGTTGCGATGGAGAGTTTTCGACTTATTCTCCAGAAGCCATTAGCTGGCAAGCCGAAGCGCGTTTGTTGCCTTACGAATTTGGTTCCGGAGACTATCGAGCATTTCGCGAGTCACTTCGAGCTGTCCTGCCTTGCGCTGTGTCCACTGTTGCGCGGTTTCTCGCAGACTATGGTAAGCATTCGCGATGTACGCGGCGGTGGCTTCAGGGAGGCCGGGATTGGCGAGCGTCGCCTCGAGTCGACGCTGCGCTTCGGCGAGCTCTGCCAGCACGATCTTTTCGGTGGGAACTCGGCGAAGCTTGCTGACGAGGCCAACCCTGGACAGAATCCAGATGATCCATTTCGTCGGATCGATTTGCCAGGGTTTCACTCCATTTCGATAGTCATGCTGAAACTCGTGGTGATAGTTATGATACCCTTCGCCGAAGGTAAGGATTGCGAGGAGCCACGAGTCGCGCGCGCTGCATTTTGAAGAATACGGTTGTGAGCCGAGATAATGACAGAGCGAATTGATGCAAAACGTACAGTGCTGTAGCACCACAACGCGGAGCACGCCCGCGATCAGGAAGGCGCCGAGGGCGGCTTTCCAGCCCCCCCATAGAAAGCCGATGCTTGCCGGTAGTACGAAAGCAACTAGCGCGGCAATCAAATGAATGTAGCGATCTTGCCACGCCACGAGGGGGTCTTTTTTTAGATCCGCCACATTGTCAAAAGGTGGTAGCGGCTTGAGCTTGAACATCAACCAGCCCATGTGGGCATAAAAGAGACCCTTGGTGATACAATAAGGATCGTCATCGTGATCCACGTGCTTATGGTGGCTGCGATGCTCGCAGGACCAAAGAAGTACGGAATTTTCAAACGCTCCGGCTCCGAAAATAACCGTAAAGAGCCGCACAATCCAGTGAGCCTGGAAAGTTAAGTGAGAAAAAAGCCGGTGGTACCCGAGCGAGATGGAGAATCCACACGCACCGAACATCGCGAAGAAAAGTGCGATCTGAAACCAGTCGATACCGAAAAACCAAAGATACAAAGGCACTGCGGTGACCGATAGGAACAGGGTACCGATGAGGAAAGAACTAACGAGCCAATTGACTCGGTCAAAGGGAATTCGTGGAAACATGATATTGGTTGGTTGTCAGTCGGCCGGTTTTCCGGGTGCTCAGATGAATAAACTCCGTTTGTGGATCTTGGCCGTGGTGCGAACACCTTCAGTCTCGCCTCATCTCGTCCGGGTTTCCTATATTTTTTCCAACGGTTAGCTGAAGCATTTTGTATATGACACAAACTCGCTCAACCGGAAGCAAACGGCCAATCTCCTGATTTAACGGCCATTTTTAAGGATGCGGACGTACGATGCCCGCGGAATTCCCTTTGTCACATTGGCAACATCGCAGCGAAGTCCGCTGCAAATCTTGCAGAGGACCGCGAAGGTGACGTTTCGCTCGCCTCGCTCGATTCCTCCAAAGTGACTCCTGTTCAGTCCACAATCCCGGGCAAAGCCGTTCTGGCTAAACCCTAGGGCCTTGCGTTCGGCCTGAATCCTGCGGCCTAACCTTAGGAGTTCGACATTGTCATTTGCCATATTGAGAATCCTACTTATCACATAGCCTACTTAGGTCAGAAACGGTTGATTTGGCAATGAGTGTCGCTTGTCACCATGTGCGCTGATACTTGCCGCAAGGCTGACTCATTGGGCAAAGAGAACTTTATCTGATAGAGCGAAGTCGACCCGGTTCAGGAATTTTCCCAATACTCTTTTTGAAGCGTTCCTCATTGCTTTCCGCTATGGCGAAAGTATGATCCTTAAGAGGATCTTTCTGTTGCTCGGGTAGTTCAACGAATCCGACGAGACGCTGGCCCAAATGCGGGCGGACAGAGCTGAACCGCTAATGAAACTTCGCCACCTGGAATATTTTGTCGCTGCCGCTGAGGAGTTGAATTTCACCCATGCTGCCGATCGGCTGCATGTGTCGCAACCGCCCTTTAGCAAGCAAATCCAAGACCTGGAGGGCGAACTCGGAGTTGACCTATTCCAGCGAGAACGGAAAGGAGTGGCACTGACGGCAGCTGGAAAGGCGTTTTTGATTGATGCTCGCGGGATCTTGGAAGCCTGTGATCAGGCAGTGAAAAAAGCCCAACGCATCAATAGGGGAGAGCTCGGAGAGTTAACCCTCGGTCATATGGCGGCGCTGACCCACGACTTTCTCGGCCAAGCGCTGGAGCTGTGGCAGAAGGTTTCGCCAGGAATCCTCGTCGACTGCGTAGAGATGGACCCAGAAGCGCAAGAACGCGCGTTACTAGACGGGCGCATCGCAGTGGGCATCCTAGTCCTTAGCGATCGGCCAATCCTTGAATTATTGAGAGTTCAGCTGCTAACGGAGCACCCGGTCACGGTCGCGTTGCCGAAATCCCATCCGCAAGCAGCCTTGCCGGAAATCCGTTTGCCGGTCCTCAAAGAGCAACCTTTCATCGGCCTAAATCGGATGTACCCCGCTTACGGCGATTGGCTGCAGAACGTCTGCCAACAATCAGGGTTCACTCCACGCATTGTGCGGGAAGCAGACGGAGCGGCTAGTGCCCTCGCTCTGGTCGCAGCTGGCTTTGGCGTCGCCTTAGTTAGCGAGCCGATTAAAAAATTGCCGGCCAGACAAGTTATTTTCAGAGATTTGCTGGCGCCGCAGCCCGTAAAGATACCGCTGGGGGCTGTCTGGAAGAAAAACGGACTCTATTCCGGAGTTGTCTCTAAGTTCGTGACGACCTTGAGCCAAGTCTGCGCCGCGGCTGTTTGATTGGAGCTGCTCTTAAGGACTAGCCCGGTTATTCCCCGCGCGAATGCGCAGTCAATGCCGATTTCCAGCAGCATCCGAGAATCGGCTCCTTGGCGACGAGGAGTACCCAACCTTTTATTGTAAAATTTTAAATCCCACCGAGAGCATCACTCGCTGCTTGTCGCTCATTGTGGTTGGGCGATATCTTCGAGCGTGACAATGCCGACCAATCGCTTTTCACGAGTCAGCACGGGCAGTTGGTGAAGATTTCCTTCACGCATCAGCTTTTCAGCTTCAGCGATGGTTTGGTCTTCAAAGCAATAGACCGTTTCCTGATTCAGTTCCATTTGTGCGAGTTCGGTCTTCGGATCGTGGCCGAAACCGCCGACTTTGCGGTTAAGCTCACTCTCCGACACCGTTCCGAGTAACTCGCCGTTCTTATCGATCACCGGATATGAAGGCGTCTTCTCCGATCGCAGCTGCTCGCAAGCTTCCTGGACCGAAGCCTCGGGGCCCAAAGTTTTTGCCTCGCCATGCACAATTTCTTTAAGCGTTTTTCGCGCGGGTGCTTCGGGTTGGTCCATGGCGGATTTGATTTTCATAACAGTGTGGTTTTAGCCGAACCTCTGCTTTAGCCAAACTCCCACGGTCTAGTCGGTCCTCCGTAGCGGAAACGCTTCGCCCGCCTTGAACCCGGGATCTTTACGGTAATCAAGCGTAAGCCAGCTATTGGTGAGAGAAGTACCAAAGGAGCCGCAATAAGGATTTTTCTTGAACCTGAGCCTTTCGAACGGGCCCAGAAACTCGGAAGGCACCAATTCAATAATGAGGCGATATTGGTCGCCGTATTTCTGGGTGGATAGGACCTTTGCGTGAATCGATGTCATACTGGTATCGCTTTGTCCTTCAAAGATAGTTGCTGGGGAGAGTCTTTTCCGCCTTCCCCGATCATTCGATCGATTCCGTCGGCAATTTCCTCAGCTTCCCAGACAGGCTGAACGCCTGATGTTCTGCCGGCGCTAACGAAGGCTTGCTCATTTTTATCTGTGGACTCGTTCATTTGCACTTCCTTATTTAAAAAGTATTTGGCCATGAGCCGCTGATTTAGGCCGTTATCCAGAATAAAAAAGCACTCATGTTGGTACTCGGTTTTTCGAGTTACGACTTGACCGATTCGCGTGCGAGACGTGGTGCAGTGATATAAAACGCGGTACGGTGCTTTTTCTATCCACGTATCAACGACATTAGCAGCCAAAGGCTTCGTGGACATCCGCTTTCGTGCGATCGACCTGCCTGTAATCACTGAGCGTTTCTTTCATCCCCGTCTAGTTCAAATTCGCCATAATCGAAGAATCCACTATCCGGCATGGTAACTTTCGTCCAGATCGCTGAGTTTCTCCCATACCGTTCTGGAAGTATTACCGTTGCTTACGAGTATGACTACCGGCGGAAGTTGATGGATAGCTGTGGCGGATATTAGTTCGCTCTGGTCCAAAAGTAGTTTCGGCCCATGAGTGCGATGCCAATATACCCGCGGACTTTGATCTTGTCTGGTCCCTGCAATTCCATAAAACAGGAATAGGTTTTGCCGCTCTTCGGGTCGTAAACCGTCCCATTCTCCCAGCGAGTGTCGCTTTTCTTCGTAAAGCCAGATATAAAGACAAGCCCGATGATCGGATCGCTGCGTTTCTTTGGATCCGGGTTATAAATATCGGTCTTTTCTTTTCCCTCAGCCGTCTTCGGCTCGCTCAAAGCAACGATCCTGGCGCTAAGTTTGCCTTCACTTTGGAACATCTCAAAGGTGGCGTCTTGGCCCTTCCAGAATCCAATCGGGGATGCGGAATCGGTTGCCTGAACTGCCGACGCTCCAAGCCAGCAGGTGACCAAAACCAAGAGCAGATAAGGAAATCGGGAGGTATTCATAAATTCGTCCTACGCACTCAGCTTGGTCGAACAGTTCGGGATTACTCCGACGAGTCTTTGACGAGTGCTGGTTTCAATCTAGAGCATGCTGCAAATTTGCCGGCGCGAAAGGACTGGCTAACTAACGTACGAATCTCGTTCGGATCGATGAATTTCTGCCATACATTGCTCGAAGACTTACAATTGCCTTCGGGTATAACAAAGCTGCCCGCCAACCGGCTCACCGAGTGATGGGATGGGGTTCATAGTCGACGTCACGCAGAAAACTTACCGAGGAAAGGCTCCCGGCGTCTAGCGTTGCAAAAGATCGATTTCTCGTCGTCCTGAGGCACGAATTGCGCACTCCTCACCCGCCATACGCAAAAGCGAGAGCAACCCTTCGGGAATGGTATTGGAGAAGCTTATGGATCCGGGCAAGAATCAGAGGCCGTTTCACATCTGACTACGGGGTCTGGAACCGGTTCGGGGACAATGTATGAAGATCGGAATTATTGGAGCGGGGAAAGTTGGCGGTGGTCTGGGAAAGTTGTGGATTAGAGCCGGACATCAAGTCCTCTTCAGTTCGCGTCATCCAAAACGCCTAAGAGTGCTAGTCGAAGAAGCCGGACTAGGAGCTTATCTCGGCGATGTTGGCGATGCAGCTCTGTTTGGCGACGTGATCTTGTTCTCGCCAAATTTTTGGGGCATGGACGATGCATTGGAGGCCGCGGGACCGCTGAAAGGAAAGACAGTGATCGATGTTACAAATCCGGTCGAGTGGAATCCGAACGGCAGGATGGTGCGTTCTCTGCCTCAGTCAACCTCGGCGGGCGAAGAGCTGGCTAAAAAACTTCCAAATGCTCGGGTCGTCAAAGCATTCAGCACTATTCCTGCGTCTTTCATTCCACACGCGATTT
>Ga0137358_10001159_pt1 | contig 13847 bp, 11 predicted proteins | sample Mad1_20_16metaG_FD_105551 | JGI IMG/M metagenome (GOLD analysis project Ga0137358, IMG submission 105551) | Vadose zone soil microbial communities from Angelo Coast Range Reserve, California, USA - Mad1_20_16 metaG | ecosystem: Environmental > Terrestrial > Soil > Vadose zone | place: USA... | reverse complement strand
GGCATTTCGTCCCCACTCCCAGAAGAACGAGTGTCTATCCTTCATCCTTCGGCAAATCGCTCGTTTCCCTGTATCATACGGGACGATTGCCCTCGAGCACCTTCAGTCGAAAGAGGAGTCAAATTCAATGCCCCAGAGTTCTACTATTGAAAATCGATCCGGTCAGCGCTATGTCCACGCCTTTCCCATCCGGGCTGAGTGGGACACAAATGATGGGATTCATATTGTCGCCGAAGGCGAAACAGATAACGTTGGTCCCGAAGGAACTTTGATTCATCTCCAGCGCGACCTGCCGCCGGTTGGCGGACGAGTTAATTTGCTGGTGCTCGGCGACCACGGTGAGAAATTGCGTGTGATTGCGGAAGTCCTGCGCATCGAACGCAATCCCAGCCATCCTCAAGCGGCCCTGCAAGTGCTCGGCGAAACAAACGAGTGGCGCGGCCTGGTCTGGGAGGAAGCCGGTATCAAGATGGCTGAACCCGACGAAAGCTATGATGACGACGATTTCTGAGTAACTCCAGATAGATTGGTTCCATCTAACGAATAGAATTCATGACGCCAGACTCTGATCACTCTGCGGCAAAAGAGAAGGACCAGTTAGCGGCCTGGATGCAAACGCGAGCGGTGCTGCGGATTATTATTATCCTGCTCGCGGTGGCGATGTTTCTCTGGATCGTTTACAAGCTGACAACTGTCCTCCTCTTAATCGTCCTCTCCATTTTCTTTGCCTACCTGGTGGCGCCTCTGGTTGATCTGGTACAGCGGCCGATTCGTCTGGGTGGACGGGAACGAGTCATACATCGCGGGCTCGCGATTGGAATTGTGTACGCGGTGCTGTTTGTGGGAATCGGGCTGGCGATCTATTTCCTGGCGCCTCAACTGGGCGCGCAGTTTCCCGAATTCAAGCTGCAAGCCACAGCCTATTACAAGACAATCACGAACGCATCGGATCGGCTTAATGGATATTTCATGCAGCACCGCATGCCTGAGGGTATCGTCAAGGCGGTTAACAATACCTTCCTGGGTCTAATCGCAAAGGGCGGCGAACTTGTCAGCGTGGCCTTTGAACGATTGCTGGGGTTGATAATTTACATTCCCTGGCTGGTGCTAATTCCGATCCTGAGTTTCTTCTTCCTCAAAGATGCCGACAGCTTTCGCCGATCGGTTCTGGCTATGCTCCCGCGTGGGCGCTTACGGTGGCGCGGCGACGAGTTCTTTCAGGACGTCAACAGCACGCTGGCTGCTTACATCCGCGCGCAATTAACGGCTTGCCTGCTGATTGCCGGTTTTTGCAGTGTGGGCTTTGCTCTGCTCGGTCTGCCCAGCCCGCTCGTGCTCGGATTGATTGCCGGCATGCTCGAGTTTGTGCCCTTGATCGGCCCGCTGGCCGTGGCAATCCTGGCGATCTTGCTGGCACTGCTGCATTCAGGATTTGGTCTTGCATTCGGGGTCCTGATCTTCCTGGGTGTGCTGCGAATCATCCAGGACTATGTGATCTATCCTCGACTAATCGGGCAAGGAATCCACTTGCATCCGCTGGCGGTCATTCTGGCAATCCTGGCTGGGGCAGAGATCGCCGGTGTCGCGGGAATCTTTCTGGCCATCCCGGTGATTGCGATTATCACGGTCAGCTATCGTCACTGGCTGGAACATCGCGGCAGCGAAACTATCGCCGAGGTCCTGGAGGAGGCGGTCGTCGAAGCAGAGAATGAAGCGGTGGGAGAGTTAGACCGCCCAACCATCAGTACCACCCCCGACGAGATGGCCCGCGTGCGGCCGGACTTGCTCACCGGAGAACTGAAGCCAATCAACGAAGAATGAAGACGATACCGATGGGTTTGAGGACAGCGTTTGAAATGCGATGCCTCCAGACTACCCTGTAGGGCAAACCTTGAGGCACATTAAGTCTTCGGAACAATCGACCTGTGTGCTTAGCGCCCAACCGCGAAGCGGTTACTCCCTCCAGCCCAGGGTTGCCGCTTCGGCCACCCTGGGAAAAGAGAACGATTGATTCTGCAACCGCTACGCGGTGGCGCCGGGCCGGATGTTTTCTCTGATGCGATTAACGCAACCGCGTTGCGGTTGAGACTTATTCTCATACTACCTCCCAGGGTAGCCGCAGCGGCAACCCTGGGCTGAGGGTCGCAACCGCTTTGCGGTTGAACAAGGCCGAATCATATCTGTCTCTTTGGTCTAAGGCCCCAGCCTCGCTGGTATTAATCACCGACAGACATGCGAACTTACCCGGGAACCGCTCTGCGATCCTCCATCAATTCAATAAATCGTTTAAAGTGATGTGCGGCATCGTGCGGACCGGGTGAGGCCTCGGGATGATACTGAACTGAAATAATTGGAAGTGTCGTGTGACGCATGCCTTCGACGCATTGATCGTTAAGATTGATATGCGTCACTTCCATTTCAGCAGGCAAACTGTCCCCCTTCACCGCGAATCCGTGATTGTGTGAAGTGATTTCCACGTGGCCGTCGCCAAACGCTTTCACCGGTTGATTACCACCGCGATGACCGAATACGAGTTTGAAAGTCTCGCCCCCAAAAGCGCGCCCCAGCAGCTGGTGGCCAAAGCAAATGCCAAACGTCGGCACGCCTGACCTTGCCACCCGCTTAACCTGCTCGACTTCCCTGCTCATTGACGCAGGATCACCCGGGCCGTTGGAAAGAAAAACTCCGTCGGGCTGCAAGGCAAAGACTTCGGTTGCCGGAGTCGAAGCCGGGACCACCGTGATGCGACAGCCGGCCAGTGACAACTCTCGCAATGAATTCAGTTTCACGCCAAAGTCGTAACAGACCACATGAAAGCGTTCGTTAATAGCGGCGGGAACCTCGTAGGGTGTTTTGGTGGTGACGACGCTAGCCAGTTCGCGATTTTCCATCGAGGGCGAGTTGCGTGCTTTCTGAATTACGCTTTCCGCATCGGCATCAATCGTCGAGAGACATGCGCGCATCGCGCCTTTGTCGCGAATGTGGCGAACTAAAGCTCGCGTGTCGATGTGATCGATAGCCACGATGTTCCAGCGCTGCAAATAATCGTCAAGCGTTTCTTCCGAACGCCAGTTTGAAGCCATGCGGCTGAACTCACGGGCCACGAACCCTTCGACCCAGGGCCGCGACGATTCTCCGTCCTCGGTGTTCACGCCATAGTTGCCAATGAGCGGATAAGTCATGCAGACGATCTGGCCGGCGTAAGAAGGATCGGTGAGCACTTCCTGATAGCCGGTCATCGATGTGTTGAAGACCATCTCGCCCGTGCTCTCGCCCGCGGCGCCCCACGAGCGCCCGCGCCAAACGCGGCCGTCTTCAAGAGCGAGGATTGCTGGAATATTTACCTGAGAGTAACGAGACACTCGCTGAGTATACGCGATGAGCCCTCGCCCTGCGACCAGTGGCTGCGCGAAAATGCCGCCGCTGAGTTACACCTTGACCAACGCTCAAAACGCATTAATAAGTCTGGCGATTATTCTGCTATGAGGTTGAGACATTAGGAAGGCTGGCGCCACAGGAACCACTCAAAACGAGTTAGCGACTGCAAAACCGACGGCTATGATAAGGACATTGCCGCATTGTTCGGGTGCCGGGAGGCCTTGCGTGATATCTCGTTTGAGTTTGATTCAACTTCGTTTAAGGTCCACTCAAACACGGCGTGAAGATTTTGTTCCTGGAGTCTCCCGACGTAGGTAGCCGTGTCATACGAATGTGTTGGGAACTGGTAACCCCTGTGCCCAAGAGAGTAGCCGCCGGGGATTGTGGAACAATTGAATGTAAACAGACATCCGCCACCTTTCGACAGGTCTACGCAAAGCTCCCAATCCTCACGGGTGTTTACAAAAGCCATCGTACGGGGAGAGTAAATATTATGCAGGGCCACGGTCACCAAGAACTCCTGTCTCGTGGGAATGAAAGAACTCTCTTTCAGTAACGCACCGGCCGCCACTTTCAGACGCGGAATTCCCAAGACTGCGGCTCCTAATCCATACTCCTGACGCAAATAGTTTTCGTGCTGAATTAGCATTGCCCAGTCAGGTCTCCACTCAGCGAGTCCAGACAATACGCCCATACCAATGTTTTTGATTCCGCCTTCAATCATCCGTTCATAAGCATTCAGTCTATATTCGAAGTTTGTCTTCTTGGTTTTTCCCAAATGTACTTCACCATAGCGTTCGCGATCGTACGTTTCTTGCCACAAGACGGCAAACGACAAGCCGGCGTCAACTAGACTTCGATATTCCTCTACTTCGAGTGCCTCTGTATTGATACCAACACTCCCCCCGCCATACTGACTGAGAAGTCGTTCCAACAACTCAACGTGCCGACACATTGAATCTGCCCGCACGAGTGGATCCGTGGCGTAAACCAGTTCGAGTGTCCGAAGTCCCTTTTCTTCGATCAGGTAGCGTGCCTCTTCTATCAGTTCATCATCAGAAAGACGGATGCGCTCGACTCCGATACCCTTGTTACCCGCGCGGTAGTTACAATAGACACACTCCTCCATACAGATGCTGGTTGCGTATAAAGGGACCACTGCATAAACCGCTCCACCATAGACTTCCTGTTTCATCTGATGAGAAGTCTCCAGGATGAGATCATCTAGCCGGCCTCCAGTGCCGAGTTCCTCGTCCCACAAGATCTGACCTATTGCCGGATCATCAGAGGACGGAAGGCCGACGAAGCCTGAAGCATTTCCCCTCGACGGGGTGTCGCCTGTTGAAAAGATGCTGTTCCTGATTTCTTCATACCATTCGGAAAACATGGGTCTTTCTCCTTTGTTATCGCGCGGGGTCCATACCGATACTCTCCCTAAACTCGACAACTGGACGAACGGTTGAAACAGTGATGGGGATTCCGATCCCCTCCGGTCACTAACCTGACAAGTGCCAGAGGAAAAGGACAGGGAATAGTACAACTCGCGAGTGCCCTTTTCAAATCCCACCCCGGGAATATGAGCCAAGCCGACCAAACTAGCTCATCTGGTCCAGGTTCCTTCCGCAGCATTCGCACCGCTTCGCGTTCATGATTAAGCCTAATCCCAAACTGATTTCCCCCTCGCCCGTGAATTGGAAGGGCGGTAAAGCGGCCCGGTTGCTTGGCATTCTTTCATGACCACTCCAATGCCTTCCTAAGAAGGTGTTACGGGTCGCGCCAGATGATTTAACGGCCTATAAAGTTTCTCGGCGTGCTTATTGTCACGGAAATGATTCTCGAACTTGGTGAATTCATCGTGCATTGGTCCCCTTTCCTCGTACGTCATGATTAGAGTCTGAGACTCATGATAATAGTCAAGCAGCAGAGAGGAATTGAAAACCACATGGTCAGTCATGTGATAAAGATTATGATCATTCCTTAGACGCAGAACTTCGGAGACGTAACAGTCGACACTGCCATTCAGCCGGACAAAAAGTTCGAGTGCCTCTTTGTTTCGTTCGTTCCAATGTTCATATGAATCTTCCGCCAACACAATTCGCGTCACTTCAATCCCTTGATTCGCCAGTTCACGAAATGCGGCAAAGTGAGGAAAGACGCCATCTGCTATTTCCAGGAACTCTTTCTCTTCAAGTTCGAGGGGACGAAGGCACACCTCTTGCAGTTTACGAATGAAATACATCGGCTCAAATGCACAGACGGTGAAGACCTTCCTCGTATTTGCATCCGAATATTTCCTGCAGAGCTCAGAATATTTTTCAGGATGAAGGTGATGAACTACCAGCGCTCTGTCATTTAGCAGTACTGGTCCAACCAAGTCCTGTGTGTATTTAGCGGGTATGTTTGTGTGGCGGCGCGCATCTCGCCCCCAACGCTCGATCAACGAACGAGCGAAAGCGGCTGACGCCCCGCTGGCATAGCGGGCCCAGTCCTGGTTTCTCTTTCTGCGCTCAGTTGCACTCGCGACATCGTCAACGAGATCTGCGATCCCATTGATGACTAGATATCCCATGGTCCTGCCCTGTTGGACAATTTGAAGCAAGGCACTCAAGAGAGTCGCGGCGCCTTCCAAACTGACTGTAGTTACTCGAGGACAATACTGACGAAGCGCTCTGAATAACGGAGCATCAAAGTCCTCATAGCCGTCAGGTCCGGAGAATATTTCAGTCTTGACCGCTGCGATGGAACTCAAAGACTTGTGATCAGGTGGCCTTATCGTTCTCTTGTTCCCACGCAGGGCTCTCTGCCACTCGTTGACGTGCGCGACGCGATCGGCGAGTCCAATCAGGCTCTCGTCTGGTGGTAGGTTACGGGCTTCCTCAAATTCCTCCAGGTTTGGACGCACATATCCGCGATTGCCAGATGATCGCACCAGACGACTATAGACGACCTGTCCCATCTTCCGGTTTCCGGTTTGTAGTCCCACTGCGGTTCCAAGCACCAGCATGAAATCAGGATCAAAACGGTGCGCCATCTCTCGCACAAGTTCGCTTGCGTCCCTCTTGTTGCCGCCAGTAGCTCCATGAACTACGTACGCCAAGTCTCCCTCAAGGGTCCGCACTGCTCCCCAGTAGTAGATATGGCCGCGCGCGCTTTGAAATGGGTGTCGCGTCTTTAGCTCAAGCACCTCCCGGACGGGATCGATCTCCTCCGGGTTCACCGTAATGACGCCAAAGTCAAACCTACCCGGCAAGGTGAGAGCATCTGGGTGGTTCACTCCGTGAAGGCGGACGCTGATACTCGACGACTTAAATTTGCGTTTCTTCGGGGGTGTCTGCTCATTGGGTTTTGCGACTTGTCGAGTAACCGCGCCTTGTAACTCACTCAGGAACTCCGTCGCTCCCCTGGGTCGCTCATCAGCCGACTTTGCCAGTCCGCGAAAAATTATGGCTTGGAGTTCTATTGGGACATCCAATTCCTCCGGAAACGCAGGAGGCGGCGCCTCCTGGTGTTTGTTCCAAATGGAGTCGGCACCGTCGAAAGGCGCTGCACCAGTTATCATCTCGTATAGAACAGTCGACAAGCTGTAAACATCTGACCGTGCATCAAGTGCTTCTCCGCGGCATTGCTCGGGAGACATATACAAGAGAGTTCCCAACAGAATCCCGGGTAAAGTTATTCCGGGTTCGTTCGTTTCCCGCAGTTTCGCCAAACCAAAATCTAATACCTTAACTGTTTCGGAGCCCTCTTCATCCAAACCTACAATCACGTTCTCTGGCTTGATGTCTCGATGAATGACTTCCTGTCGATGCGCGGCGCCGACGCCCTTACAAATTTCACACATCAGGGCCACTGCTCTGGTTATGGGCAACCTTCCTTCCGCTTCGAGCAACGCCCTCAAAGACTGCCCCCCAACCAATTCCATTACAATGTAAGCGGAGACATCCTCGGCTTCGGGTCCGTGGAAATCGTAGATCTCAACCACATTGTGGTGCTTTATTGAAGCCGCGGCATATGCTTCCCTTTGAAAGCGTTTGAGGGCAGTCTCATCAGTTACATACTTCTTATGAAGGAATTTTATCGCTACCTTTCTCTCGATGAGCAAATGCTGCGCACGATACACCCGTCCGATTGCACCCTCGCCCAGCAGCTCAATGATTTGGTACCTCGATTCGATAATGCGACCGATGAAGGAATCAGTCTGAGTTAGGGCTCCCGGAATTCGGCTGGGATCCAGTGGTAGAGTTTTGACAGGATTTGATTCAAGAGCGAATCCACAGGTGTCACAGAATTTAGCTTCTGCGCGATGAGGTTGCTGGCATTGAGGGCAGCGCAAGGTGTTGGTCATATCACTATCGGGAACTGATAGAGACTGAGAGCTTTTTCAAGTTAGCGTAATGCTTGCATTCTTGGAGAACGATTTGAGATCCTCCACGTGATGACTCTTGAATCTAATTAATACTTAGACGGATCCACTCGGGTTGTCAAGATTTTCTATCGTGGTTGGCGCTGGCAGCTTTTGCTTTTATGGACTGGTAATGCTACCGCAATGCATCAAAGACTAGTCGTATTAACTAGAATCTACGGGATCAGCCCGACTCTAAACAAATATACAGTTTGTGGATTAGTGAAAGTTCGTTGGACAACTGCCAAGTTCCAAATAACGTCGATTTGATGAACGCATCGATTTTATGTTGGGCCTCTACTGCCTGCTGCTAAGCGCTTCCCGCCGGCCCTTCAGGAACTGCTGCGCTTCATTCAACCAGCGCTTCTCGACGCGGTACTTGTAAGCCGGCGCAGTCTTTACTGCATCAATACAGGCCTGCATCGAACTGTCGGCTTCCTGGCTGTCCCCCAGCCCGGCGTGCGCCCGGCCGATTAAATACAGGGCCTCCGGATCATTGGGACGATGATCAAGGAACCTCTCGAGCACGTTACGCGCGTCGCTGTACTGTCCGGCCGCAATGTAAGTCGAGCCAATCTCGCGCCAGATCTCCTGTTGCGCGTGAGATTGATCACGCTGCACAACCTGCTCGAAGTGGCCGATGGCCTCGGGCAGGCGGCCTTGAGCTCGGGCGATGCGGCCCAACTGATAGTGCGCATCCAGCTCTTCCGGGTCGATGTCGATCGCACGTTGAAAACGCTCGCGCGCCAGATCCATTTCACCGCGTTGTTGATGTATCAAACCAAGATTGTAATGCGCCGATGAATCACGCGGATTAATCGTGGCCGCCTCGAGGTGTTGCTTGAAAGCAGCCCGCGCCCGTTGCGTGCCGACTATCCCAGTGAAGTAACCGCGCAGTAAAAAGAACAGCATCAGCAACATGAACGGCGACGCCAGGATCGTGCCGAACACAGGTAGCAATTTGATTGAAACTGGAAACGCAATTGCTCCGCTTATTATCATGATCAGCGTGGCGCGGAGCCCTGACAGACGCAGAGAAAGACTGAGCGCCGGAACGGCCCAACCAGCGAAAGCAAGAATGAACATCAGGAACGCCAGGACAAAGACGAGGCTACCGACATTCAGCAGCTTCAGATCAACCATCTGCTGCATCTCTGGCTGAAGCTCAATCTGTCGTTGCAGCCACGCGATGAGTTTCAGCCCAAGCGCCAGGTCGACACCGAACGCATGAAGGACTATGACAATTAGCAACGCGGTGAAGCTCGCCGCCGCTAGCGCGTAGAGGCAAGTGGAAGCGACCGAAGCGTATTCCTGTTGAAAGAGCAGGCGGTAGCTGGCGCGACGGTCGATGAGGTTCGTCAGGACAATTGCCAGGGGCACGAAAACCACGGTCACGAACATGATCGAGACTGCCGACTGAAACAAACTACTGACTCCGGTAAACAGAAGTCGAAACCCGAGAATGTGTCTCAGGTATGTCCAGACGATGTATCCGATGAAAAGCTCATTGGCGAGTAGTGCAAAAAGAGCTGTGGGAGCCAGCGCGCCGCGATCGCGCACTTCCCGCATTCCGCGGATAGGCGAGTAAAAGATCATCCCTAAAAGTCTGAGCCAATCAGCCATGCCATTAAGTGGCCCAGACTTCAGTCTGGGATCTCTTTCGCGCGCTTCCATCACAGACTGAAGTCTGTGCCACCTTATCGTTCATCCGAATCAGGCGCGTTCACTCCATCGCGCCGGTAAGTCGCGCCCGGGGGAACGGCGGTATTATGAGTGTCCCGGGTCATCACAGTGGCCACACCCAGCGGCCAATAGCGAAACAGAGCCTTCCCGTAAACGTACTTCTTCGGCACCAGACCCCAAATGCGCGAGTCGCTCGAATTGTCCCGATTGTCGCCCATCACAAAATAGTACCCGGGTTTCACGTAAGTGGCCGGCTTGTTGTAGGAGTTCATGTTCAAATGCGGGTCGAGATAGGTCTCGTCCAAATCCCGTCCGTTTATATTGACATGGCCGCCGCGCATTTCGACGGTGTCACCCGGCAAACCAATGACCCGCTTAATGTAACTTTTCGACGGGTCGTCGGGAAACCAGAACACAATGATGTCGCCGCGATAAATCTTCGGCGCCCAACCATACTCGTCATAGTAAATCAACTTGTTGACAAAAATTCGCTCGCCGTCATGCAGGTATGGCAGCATGGAAGTGCCTTCAACCTTCACGGGTTGGACGATAAATACCATTACCAGCGCCAGAACCATCAGCGCAAAGATCAGGTCACGGATCAGCAGACGCGATTCCTGCCAGAGGTGTTTTCGCGCCGCGTCCTTAGGCCGCTGGACCTGGATGTCGTTATCGTCGTCCGGATGGACGGTGCCGAAAGGGGGTGGCTGGCTAAATTGCTTACCAAACATGCTATTAGTAGGACAAAGAAGATAATACCTGATAGTCGATATGAGCGCTCAGCGACGATCGAGTTTGTCCATCATAAATCCTTCATCGAGGTTATCCGTCGTTCGCTTGCATTGTCAAACCTATCGGCATAGGAGCGGTCCGTGGGAGCGCAGTCATCCTTGCCTGCGGTTCGCCGGCATCTTGCTGGCATCCCCTTCGCCCTCGCGGTTATGTAAAGCTTGACAGTTGTTGGCGCGGCTCTCTATCATCCCCACGCGTCGGCAGTTAGCACTTCCCTACCGAACAGGTCAGCATCGATCGCCAAACACCGGAGGCTCAAATTCGTGATTAAGCTGGACATCATCAACCGCCTTGCCGATCAAACGGGCATCCCTAAATTGAAAGCTGAGCAAGCTGTTGATGCTCTATTTCATTCGATGAAGGACGCGCTGTCGCGCGGCGACCGCATCGAACTGCGCGGTTTTGGCGTCTTTATTGTCAAACCTCGAAAGCGCGGGGTTGGCCGGAACCCGCGCACCGGCGAGGAAGTTGCGATCCCTTCGGGTAAAACAATTCGTTTCAAGCCTGGCAAGGAACTGCAAGCGCACGACGATGGCGAAGAAACAGACTCCGAATAGAACCTTGCTTTTACAAGTTGCACCCGTTAGGTTGCTGACAAGCTGAAGCTTTGAACTCAAAACTGAATCGGCGCCAATGCATACGTCGGACAACTCCTCGCCAACCTCGCTTTCACCTTTCTTCATTTGCAAACTCAGCACACGCGACTCTATCCTAGATCAAACAAGTGAATTACTGATTCAGTGTCAGAGCTAACCGAAAAGATCGCGCCCATAACCAAAACAGTGGACGTTGGCGGCCGGAGCATCGCCAAGCCCACTGCACGCCAGTGGCTCTTGCACCTGACCTTGTTTGTCGCCACTGCGATCACGACCACCATCTCAGGAATTATCTGGTGCGCCGGTCCGGAGGCGGACGGAGCCGGCGGGACACCGGCGCAAAGCGGCGGCCTCGACGGCTCTCTTCTGTTGGTCCCCTGGTACTATCTCAGGGGCATCAGCGCACTCGCCTGGCAAGCGCTTACTCATCCGGTGTTGCTCTTGCCAGGGCTCAAGTTTTCGGCTTCGCTGCTGGCCATCCTGACCGCGCACGAATTCGGTCATTACTTTTTTTGTCGCTACTACAGCGTCGATGCCACCCTGCCGTTCTTTCTGCCCCAGCCGCCCGGATTATTGCCGGGCACTTTCGGCGCTTTTATCAGGATGAAGTCACCCGTGCCGTCGCGGCGTGCATTGTTCGATATTGGGTTGGCGGGTCCTTTGGCAGGATTCATCGTGATCATTCCGATCGCGTTCGCGGGAGTCCTGACACTACAACACGTAAATATTCCGGCGGGTGAAGCGGGAGGAATCACTTTCAACGATCCGTTGCTGTTTCACCTGATCGCACGCGCGTTCAATATCGATCTATCCAATGGAGTCGTGAACTCTTTTTATCTTGCCGCCTGGGTTGGTTTGCTCGTCACTGCGCTGAACCTGATGCCGGTGGGACAACTCGATGGCGGGCACGGAACGTTCTCGGCCTTTGGCAGCGTAGCGCATTACTGGATTGGCCGCATCGCGTTTGTTACGATGCTCACCCTCTCAGTTCTAGGATGGTTCTGGCATGGGAGCCCGAGCGGCTTTCTCTATGTCGTGCTGCTGGCCGTGATGCTGCGGGTCCGTCATCCGCAGCCTGAACAGATGGAGCCCTTGGGCTCTAAGCGAATCGCGATCGGCGTAATCACTTTGATAGTTTTTGTCCTCTGCTTCTTGCCGTTTCCGATTACGATTAGTTAATGGGTCTCGACTTTACAACCTGCCTCTCGTAGATACCTTAAATCACATTTCCTAGAAGGAGTCTGAATGAAATGATCTTCTCGTGGTCATTCGCAAAATCATTTGGAAAGACCAGTTCGTCGAGAAATTAGCGGGCAAGCACGGCGTCTCGGTCATGGAAGCCGAGGATGTTCTTGACGCGGAACCCTACATTCGCAGAGTGAGCAAAGGTAGAGTCAAAGACGAGAATGTTTATGCTGCTTAGGGCCAAACACTTGCGGGTCGATACTTGATAGTCGTCTATATTCGTAAGGTGTCCGGCGCACTCTTGCCCATCTCAGCGCGTGATATGGATGACGCTGAAAGGAAATACTATGAAAGACAAAGATAAAACGATCGACCCGTTGCCCGATTCATTTGAGACTGAAGAAGCGGCTGGAGCGTTCTGGGATGCTCATAGCACGATGGACTATCAGGAACACTTAGAGCCCAGCGACGACACGATTGAAATCAGCGAGCGCGTTTTCGAAGTGCGCGTTGCTGATGATGTATTCAAGAAACTACAGCAAGAGGCGACATCACTTCATCAGTCAGTGCCCACCGTGGTTGATAAGATCCTGCGGAAGGAATTGGCTTAGAGCCGGGCTGAGGGACGATGCCGATCAAACCAGAAACGGTGCGGTTCATCAAGCTTGGCGAAGGAGGCAAATGGGAAAGCTCTTGCATCGAGGAGGGAACGATTCGCCTGGGATATAACAGTCCGTATCATGAGAATTGTCTTGCTGGCGACTGGGAACCAGTACGTGCTTACTGGCTAAAGTATCGGAACGGAAATAAAAGAGTAGCAGCCAGTGACGTTAATCAGATACGAGCCTTTTACGAACTGTCAGAAAACAGTCTCTGGGTCACCTTCTTTAAGCGGAAGCTATATTGGTGCTTTGCCAACAATCAGGTAATGCAAATAGAAGACGGTAGTCGAATACGGCACACTTTAGAAGGTTGGTCGTGCAAAGACATAAATGGAAATAATTTAACCATCGAGAATCTCGACGGGCGTATCAGTAAAGTCCAAGGATTCAGGGGAACAATTTGCGCAGTCGAGCTGCCCCAATACCTGGAAAACAAAATCAATAGTATTCCACAACCGGAGATTCAGACAGCCAAGGATAATCTTGAATCACTCCGCGAGAGTGTCGAGAAGTTGATTCAGGGCTTGTGGTGGAAGGACTTTGAGCTGTTGGTTGACCTAATATTTTCCCAATCTGGGTGGCAGCGGCTCTCAGTGCTGGGGCAAACCGATAAGGACATAGACTTAGACGTGTTTTCTCCTGTAACCAATAGGAGAGCGTTCATACAGGTAAAGTCCCAAGCATCAAATGAGGTCTTTGACGCTTGTGTCGCTAGTTTTAGCACAATGGAGCAGTTTGATGAAATGTACTTTGTGGTTCATTCATGCGATGCCACGTTGAGGAATCGCATCGTGAACAGGGTTAGTATTTTTGATACGAAAAAACTCTCAGAACTTGTCATCAACGCAGGTCTTGTTAGTTGGCTGATAGCGAAGAGAAGTTAAGACGATTCTGATGACTAACGTCGCGAAAAGCGTTAATCACGCGGCCGCCGGCAACAATCCCTTAATCTCCCTTACCACGCGCTTCACTTCGTCCTGATCCGCCAGCGCGATCATGAAGAACTTGTAACCCTGATGGAAGCAGATGACGCCGTTGGCGAACAGCCACACGCCGTCGAGAAAGGGATTGCCGCCGAAGATCAAGCTAATCGGAGCGCCGGTTAGTCCGGCCGGGCTGGCGATTTGCGCGAACATCGCGGCGCCGGCG
>Ga0137358_10001158_pt1 | contig 13862 bp, 14 predicted proteins | sample Mad1_20_16metaG_FD_105551 | JGI IMG/M metagenome (GOLD analysis project Ga0137358, IMG submission 105551) | Vadose zone soil microbial communities from Angelo Coast Range Reserve, California, USA - Mad1_20_16 metaG | ecosystem: Environmental > Terrestrial > Soil > Vadose zone | place: USA... | reverse complement strand
AGTAGCCCGTAACGAAATTCACCGCACCGCCCGGCAAGTCGCTGGTATCAAACACCTGGTACAGATCTCCGATGATGAGCGGGTATGTTTCGGAAGGAACCACAATGGCGGTATTGCCCATGGCCAGAACTGGCAATACCAGAGACAGCAATCCGAGCAGAGGCGCCTCCTTCGGGCAGATGATCCCAACCGTCCCGACGGGTTCCTTCATGGCGATCGCGATGGTACGGAAGGGCGGATTGTGGACCGCGCCATCAAATTTGTCTGCCCAGGCAGCGTAGAAAAATATGCGTTCAATTCCGATCGCCACCTCGCTGGTGGCCTGCGCCCCTCCTACTACTGCTGTAAGGCGAGCAGCGATTTCCTCCTGTCGCAATGAGAGATTCTCGGCCATGTAATAAAGGACCTGCGCTCGCGTGTGCGCAGTAGCCTTGCCCCAGCCTGCCGCCTTGCGAGCCGCTTCCACCGCGTTTCGAATATCTTTTCGATTTCCAAGCGGCGCTTCGCCTAGCAATTCGCCCTGCGTTCCTCGAACTTCGATGCTGTAACCAGAATCGGGCCTGGCCTGTTTGCCAGCGATATAAAGTTTCACGGTCCGGTCAATCGCAGGATCGGCATGTTTCTGTTCTTCGGAATCGACGGCGTTGCGATCCTGACTGCGAAGCAAGGGTGCGGACTTGAACCAAGCCGGCTCGAGATATTCCAGGAGCCCTTCGCGGCCGCCCTCCCGACCATACCCGCTCTCGCGGTAGCCGCCGAACCCGCAGGAAGCGTCGAATAGATTCGTGCAATTCACCCAAACCACGCCCGCCTTGATCTGAGCTGCAACTTGCAGCGCGACGTTGATGCTCTCACTCCAAACGCAAGCCGCCAGCCCGTAGACCGTGTTGTTGGCGAGCTCCACCGACTCTGCAGGTGTGCGAAAGGTCATCGCCGCCAGCACCGGCCCAAAGATTTCCTGCTGCGCGACAACGGAACTCGGATGCACGTTGCTGAGCAGTGTGGGTGGAAAGTAAAGGCCGCGCGTCGGCATGCTGAGTTGCGGTTGCCAGCAGGTTGCTCCTTCCGCGACGCCTTGTTCCACCAATTTTTGAATGCGTTCGAGTTGCACAGGAGCGACAATCGCCCCGATATCGATCGCTTTATCCAGCGGCGAGCCCACGCGCAGAGTATTCATGCGGTCGCGGATTTTTTCCACCAACGCGTCCGCAATGCTTTCCTGCATCAGCAGGCGTGATCCCGCACAACATACCTGTCCCTGGTTGAACCAGATTCCATCGACCAAGCCCTCGACCGCGCTGTCGAGATCCGCGTCTTCAAAAATGATGAAGGGAGACTTGCCGCCAAGCTCGAGCGATAACCTCTTGTGACTCTGTGCTGTCGCGCTGCGAATTGCCCGACCTACTTCGGTGGACCCGGTAAAAGCGATTTTGTCGACGCCGGCATGCTTCACCAGAACCTCGCCGGTCGATCCATCTCCGGTGACGATGTTCACAACTCCCGGTGGCAGTCCGATCTCACGACAGATATCCGCAAAGGCGAGTGCCGTCAGCGGCGTAAACTCCGCCGGCTTCAGGACCACGGTATTTCCGGTCGCAAGCGCCGGCGCAATCTTCCACGCCAGCATCAGGAGCGGGAAATTCCAGGGAATGATCTGTCCCACAACGCCGCAAGCCGTATATCCGGGGAACTCCGATTCCAGCAGTTGTGCCCAGCCTGCATGGTGATAGAAGTGGCGGGCGACGAGTGGAATGTCGATATCGCGGCTCTCGCGAATGGGCTTGCCGTTGTCGATGGTTTCCAAGACCGCAAGCCTGCGGGAATGTTTTTGGACCGCCCGAGCCATCGCATACAAATACCGGGCGCGCGTGTGCGGAGAAAGAGCCTGCCACGTGGGCAGGGCCGCTCGCGCTGCCTGCACAGCTGCATCCACATCGCGTGCCGACCCTTGCGCGACGACCGCGATCTTTTCGCCGGTCGCAGGATCCGTCGTATCGAAGAACGTGCCCTCGACCGGCTCTCGCCATTCGCCGCCGATGAAGTGTCCCAGCCGCCGCTTGTGACTGTCCAACCAAAGCAGCGCATCCTTCGGATCTTCCGGCGCAGGGCCGTATTCCATGGTCAGGAATTTCTCAGCTAGGCTCATTCGAGTGGGTCTGTTCCTTTGTGCGATTACGCAATCGGATGGCGGTACTCTGCCGAATACCGACCCGTGGCATAGTGTTCCAACTGCCGTTCAATATCGTTCAGAAGGGAACTGGCGCCGAGGCGGAAAAGCTCCGCTTTCATCCAGGGATTTCCGAGTTCTTCTTTCATCAGCGACAGCCATCCCGTCGATTGCTTGGCGGTGCGGATCCCGCCGGCGGGTTTGACTCCCACCGCCATGCCTGTCTCTTGGGCATATTCCCGAATCGCTCGCGTCATGACGAAACCCACCGGAAGAGTGGCGTTCGTAGACTCCTTCCCGGTTGATGTCTTAATGAAATCGGCGCCCGCCATCATAGCGACGAAGCTCGCGCGGGCCACGTTACGCAGCGTAAGCAAATCGCCCGTGCCCAGAATCGCTTTCATGGGAACGCTTCCACAGGCCTGCTTGAAGGTCGCGATCTCGTCGTACAGTTCCTGCCATCTTCCGCCAAATACGTGAGCTCGGGTGATGACAATGTCGATCTCGTTGGCTCCGACTGCCAGCGAGCGCCGGATCTCCTCGACTCGCTCTTCCAGGGGCGAAAGTCCCGCAGGAAATCCAGTGGACACCGCCGCCACGCGAATGCCGCTGCCCTCGAGTGCCCGCGCGGCCGTCTCCACAAACCGGTGATAGACACAGACTGCAGCCACTTTGACTCCAAGTTCTTCGATTCCCAGTCTCTTCACAAGCTCATGCTGGATCGGTTGCCGCGCTTTGGCACACAGCCGACGCACGCGTTCATCGGTGTCGTCCCCGGAAAGGGTGGTCAGGTCCATGCAGGTAATCGCGCGCAGCAGCCAAGCCGCCTGCCATTCCTTTTTTACGGTGCGGCGAGCAACGTGCGTCTGTGCGCGCCGTTCCACCGCGCTGGTATTCACGCGAACCTGTTTCACCCAGTCCAGATTAAGAGGGATGCCACGATTGGAGAGAAGGGGACGACCCGACAACATCGCGATCGGCGTTTGCAATTCGGAAGGGAACGTCTCCCGAGTCGCGTCACCAGTGCGGTGCGCAACTCCGTAGCTCGGCCTGCTTTCCTGTGCCATCCCTCTGCATTGTACGGCAGACCCTCCGTAATCGGGTATGTCGCCGTCCTGCGTCTCCTGCGTCCTTGACAGGGCTGCTGTCGAAGTCTAGGCTACGGCCCGGATCAATTCCGGAGAAACGATTCTGAAATTCCTCGGTTCTGCCTCTTCGCGCTGTCTGCATGTTTCTGCCCTGCTTTTGATTCTGTTGGGAACCCTAGCCGCTTCCGCCGCGAGCAAGAAGATCATCTTCGATACTGACCCTGGGTCGGACGACGCCATGGCGATGATGCTCGCACTGAACTCACCGGAACTCGATGTGCGCGCCATCACGGTCGTTCCTGGCAATGTCACGGCCAGCATGGGTTTGGAAAACGCCCTACGCATGGTCTCGCTGGCGCACCGCTGCGACATTCCCGTGGCCGCCGGCGCGCAGCATCCTCTATTCCAGAAGCTGATCACCGCCGAGTTCTGGCACGGCAAGAACGGTCTGGCCAACGTTGAGCTTCCGCCCAGCAAGTGCAAAGTCGATCCCCACTTTGGACCCGATCTCATCATCCAGATGGTCCACGCGGCGCCCCATGAGATCACCTTGTTGCCCGTCGGGCCTCTCACGAACGTCGCCTTGGCGGTTCTCAAGGACCCCTCGATCGTTCCTCTCGTCAAGGAAGTCGTGCTGATGGGAGGCTCGATCTCAGGCGGCAATGTGAATGCCGCTGCTGAAGCGAACATTTACAACGATCCCGAGGCCGCCCAGATCGTCTTCCAGGCCGGTTGGCCGCTCACTATGGTCGGACTCGACGTCGGCGACAAAACACTGCTTTCGCAGAAACAACTGGACCAGTTGGCCAGTACCCACGGTCCGATGAATGACTTCATCTACGCGGTCGCGAAATATCTGGTAGATCTTTCCGCAAAGTTCGGCTCGCCCGGTACTCCGATGTACGATCCGCTCGCAGTCGGAGTGGCGATTGATTCCTCACTCGTGAAAGCCTCCGAGATGCACGTCGACGTCGAAACCAGAGGGGACTTTACGCGCGGTGAAACCGTGGCCAATCGCCGCGGAGAGATTGAGCGCAACGTTCTGCACGGAGATCACTACGTGATCGAAGGCCTCGACAAAGTTTCACTGAACGCAAAGGTGTGCAGCGAAGTGGACGCCGACCGCTTCTTGCAGCTTTTTGTGTCGAGAATTCAGGGTAAATAGATCGTCAAAAGCCCACAGCAGGGGACGCCGGGCATAGCCGCGAGTCTCGCGATCGGGCGGAAGCTGTCCAAGGAGAAACGATGTTCACACCACAAAGCCTGAGCATTGCCCTCTTGATGATGATCACCAGTGCAATCTGCTGGGGTTCCTGGGCCAACACCTACAAGGGCGTTAAGAACTATCGTTTCGAACTTTTTTATTGGGACTATGCCGTCGGCGTCTTCCTTATCTCTCTGGTCCTCGCCCTCACTATGGGAAGCACCGGCCACGATGCAAACAGCTTTCTCAATAACGTTCACTCCGCCGATACCGGGAACATCGTATACGCGCTCATTGGCGGAGCCTGGTTCAACCTCGCCAACCTGCTACTGGTAGCCGCCATCGACATGGCAGGTCTGGCCGTAGCGTTTCCGATTTCCATCGGTATTGCTTTGGTCGTGGGCGTTATGTTGAGTTATGTCCAGCAGCCCAGGGGAAACCTTCCATTGCTGGCACTCGGAGTAACCTGTGCTCTCCTGGCCGTGATTCTCGACGGAGCGGCCTATGGAAATCTTCCAGTCTCCGGACGCACCGTCTCGAGAAAAAGCGTTATCACCTGCGTGGTTTCCGGCGTTCTGATGGGCCTGTGGGCACCGTTCCTTACGCATTCAATGACGCGAGGCAACCCGCTCGGACCGTACAGCGCCGTAGTATTCCTCACGTTGGGCGCATTGCTCTCCTGTTTGATCTGGAATGTGTATTTCATGAGGCACCCGCTGGTGGGACAGCCCGTGAGTTTCAGCGGATTCTTTCGCGGTCCCGTATCCGGGCACGTCTTGGGCCTTCTCGGCGGATGCATCTGGGGAACGGGTACGGTTTTTAATATGGTGGCTGCGAGCTACACGGGCGTGGCAATCTCATATGCCATCGGCCAATCCGCTCCCATGGTGGCTGCTCTCTGGGGAGTTCTCGCGTGGAAAGAATTCGATGGCTCAGGCCCTCGCGCCAAGCTGTACCTTGCGCTGATGTTCGTCTTCTACGCTTTGGCAATCTTGCTCATAGCGCGAGCAAACGGATGAGAACTACGAGATCGTTTTAATCTGCTCATTGTTTCGAATGTTTGCAGTGTTTCGTAATCAGAACCATTTTCTCGATTAAAGCCGTTGCGCCAATCAAGTGATCGCAAGGGTCTCCGGGATAAAAATCAGGTAATTGGCTAGCTTAGTTATAGCTAAGCGTCTCCCTCAGGACCCTCCACTGTTCAAGCAGAACGACAGGTGACTCGATGTCGCCGACAATCTCAAGTTCCCCGGCCGTAAAGCCAAACAAGTCTTTCTGATATGCATTCATGGTCAAATCCTGCCGATCCGCTCAGCGGTCATTTGTAACAGGCGTCATCGTCTGAGCGATGTTGTCCAGTTCCTTCTTGAGAGCAAGACTGTCGAGAGTCTTGAAAGGAATGCACAAGAACAGACTAATTCTGCGATCGAGGATAAAGAAAGCATCCCGGAACGCCCGTTCCACGTCCTCCTTGCTTCCGCGAACCGCTGCCGGATCGGCAGCTCCCCAATGCGCCGTCATCGGCTGCCCCGGCCATACCGGACACACTTCCTTTGCAGCGTTGTCACAAACTGTAAAGACGAAATCCAGTTTCGGAGAGTTGGACTGAGAAAATTCATGCCACGACTTGCTGCGCAGGCCCTGCGTGGGGACTCGCGCCATCTCTAGTTGCCCCAGCGCTTCACGCCGAACCGCTCCTGTGGGATGGCTCCCAGCGCTGTATGCGGTAAAGTTCGGTCTCCCTTTAAAGTTCAGGATCGCCTCAGCCATGATGGACCGGGCTGAGTTGCCCGTACAGAGAAACAAAACGTTGTAGCGTCCTTGCATTCCCGCCTCCAGAATCGGCTAGCGACAGCAGGTAGGTCCGCAACACTGATTCTCGGAAGCACCGGCAGGCTTTACAGCTCGGACGAATGCGCTCATGAATTTGCCGTCGACTTGCGGACCAAGCGCATCCAAGTCGATACCTTCGGCGTAAAGAAGTTCGCGAGCATCCTCCGCCCGGTAAATGCGCATGGGCTCGATGTCGATCTGCTCAAAACCGGCTGCTGCGAGCTTGTCGCGGTATTCGACATCTTCCAGTGCTCCGGCAACGCAGCCCACCCACAAAAGCACGCTCTGCCGGATCGCAGGGCTGATTTCCCCACGGGTAACAACGTCCGAGACCGCAAACCGGCCACCCGGCTTGAGCACACGAAACGCCTCCCGCAATACCTGGCCTTTGTCCGCCGAAAGATTGATCACACAATTCGAAATGATGACGTCGACCGAATTGTCCGGTAGCGGAATATGTTCGATTTCGCCCCTCAGGAATTCCACGTTCTCCGCGCCCGCCTTGCGTTTGTTTTCGTTAGCCAAGGCGAGCATTTCATCGGTCATATCGAGACCGTAGGCTTTTCCGGTTGGCCCCACTCGCTTAGCAGAGAGCAACACATCGATACCGCCACCGGATCCCAAATCGAGGACCACCTCTCCGGCGTTGAGATGTGCCAGTGCGGTGGGGTTGCCGCAGCCGAGGGATGCGAGCATGGCCTCTTCCGGAACTTGCTCGCCTTGGGCGGCGTCGTAAAGGTTGGAGGTGATCGGATCGCAACCTCGGCCGACCCTTGGAGAGGCACCGCAACAGCTGCTTCCGCCGTTCTTCACGCGAAGGGCAGCCTGACCGTATCGCTCTTTCACTACCTGCTTGATATCAGTGGTACTCATCGGGCTCTCCTATTTGCAAATTTGAACGATGTCTTGCGGTTTCAGCGCCTTGTTTCGTGTGCAGCACTCGGCATAAAGGAACTGCAGTAGCTCTTGAAGGGCGTCCGTGTTGGCGGTGTAGCGCAAAAAAGTGCTTTCCCGGCGCACGCTGACAAGGCCTTCGCTTTTGAGCTTGTCGAGATGGTGAGAAAGAGTCGAGTTGGGGATATCCAGTTCCTCTTGAATCTCTCCGACCACTAAGCCTTCCGGGTGAGCGGACAACAACAATTGCATGATCCGGAGTCTGGATTCCGTTCCCATGGCGGAGAACATGTCCGCGTAGCGCGCCACTCGCGCCGTAGTCTTCGGGGTAGCAGTGCCCAGCATATTTCTATGATTGCAGAAATACAGTAGGATGTCAATAGGCTTTCATGAAACGACGGTAACGGCGGGCGGTTCGGCGCCCAGTTAGGCCACGGCAATGTTCTTTGGGCTATACGCCTGACTTGCCCAGAGACCGACTCTATCTCTGAGTGTCCGAGGAAGGGGAGATCGGAGTCTTGGTTTCCTGCGCTGCTTTCGATTCTCTTACTTCCAATTCCGCCTGGCGGGTGTGGGTGGCTTCTGCGGGATCGGTCCCAGCTTTCATCTCGGTTTTCTCGAAGAAGTAACGCCAGCCCTCATGGTGATCTGAGGAGCTTTGGGAATCCTGGAATTTTCTTAGAGCGGACTCAGCGTTCTGCCTGCCTCGGACCACTTCGACTACTCCGGCGGACTGGTAGGTGCGGACGTTGTGCAGGATGATCGCGTAAGTAGTGCTTTGTTCGTCGCGTGTCAGAAAAAGTCCATTCGCTGCCCGACAAGATCGAGCAATGGGGTTAGGACACTCGCGCGAAATGTGAAAAAGGCGATCTCTCTCGACATCGCCCTCTCAACACAATTCGCCGGCTTAGAGCGGTTGTACGTTTTCAGCCTGCCAGCCCTTAGGACCCTTGGTCACATCAAATTGCACGGTCTGGCCCTCTTGCAGGCTCTTGAAACCGCCCGCCTGGATAGCCGAGAAATGCACGAAAACGTCTTCGCCACTTTGACGGCTGATGAAGCCGTAGCCTTTGGCGTCATTGAACCACTTCACTGTTCCTTGTTCTGCCATGTTGGTATGGATGTTCCTTTAATGGATTTACGCTGGAGAGATTCGGAGGTACTGAGGGCAGGTTACTGGCTGTTGAGGCGAGAGCTGCTCACGACCGATTCGGTCTAACGCACCTACTCATGCTACGCGGAATACGCACCGTTGGCAATCTGTTTCCACGGTACGATTCGGCAGCGATCCCGGTCCCTCCAACGCTAGGCGTTACGCTGGTGAGTTGACTGCTGTTTTTCCTGGGACGGTCGCGTTGCGCAAGCAGGACGCTCCTAAACAGGATATACTGAAGACACTTGACCTCGAAGATACGCCACCAAAGCACCCTGCGCCTTCGCGATTGAGAGATCGAGAGGCGTCTTTTTTGCTCCAGCGTTTATCCGTTTGCCAGTCGCTCTATGCCATAACCAATGGCAGGTGCAGGCGAAGGCGGCTCCAAAGGTTTTCCAATCTGTTCTTATCGGTACACGATTTGGCAACTGTGACGTCGTTCGCGGTGTCGCAATTGATGCGGAAGCTCCAGAGGTCGTCGGTCTTCAGCGCCCGGCAAGGGAAGATTCTCCTGGCCCCGGCGGTCATCAACCAGTCCAAATGGCATGCAGGAGTTCATTATGTCGGCAATAAATGGTGACAAAGCCAGATTTCACCGGGAACGCAAGCAGAAGATCGCTCGACGGAAGCGCACCCGCGAGCTGCTGAATCAAGCAGCAACGGAACGCAAAGCAGTGGATAGTTCGGGACGTGCCCGGCCAGGTTCGGTGTCCGCATGACCACGCCGCTGCTGGCCTTACCGCCTTCCGCGCTCGCGGCAGCGAAGAAGAAACGAGTGCTCCTGGTCGACGCCTCGCACGCGAAACGCGATTTGCGTGCCGAGGTCATGCGAAAACTCGGTATCGATGTCGATTGCGCGGTGGACATCGGAGAAGCTCGTTCTTTTTGGAGAGCGGATTTGTATGATCTCGTCTTGATCAACGCAGATAGTGGACGGGGCCATCGCGAGAGTTTTTGTGAAGACATTCGCGGTGCTAAGCCTCCGCAGCGGTTGGCCTTCCTGGTCGGGAAACCCGAATACCTCGCGGATTCACCATCTGCGGATGAAGGATTGCCGGGGCAGCACGCCACCGCCAATCGCACAGTCGTTGGGGATGTGAAAGCCGCGCTTTCCGTCGATCTTGGGGACTTGACGCAACGCTGGGGCATCCTGGAAGCCTCTCGCCGAATCTCCGCCGTGCGCTCTGCATGCAGCGCCCGCACTCGAGCCATGCGGGACCGGCCTGTGCCACCACGCGATTCTGAAGGTCAACCCTCGAGGCGAACCAGCAGATCGGCCACCCTGGATGATTTGTTAAGAAAGGAACTACAATGAAGAACCTGTACGTTGGTAATCTGCCCCACAACACCACAGAATCCGAACTGCGCACCGTTTTCGAGCCGCACGGCGCCGTGGAGAAAGTCACTCTTGTGACCGACCGGGAGACGGGTCGTTCGCGCGGTTTCGGCTTTGTGGAAATGACGAACGCCAGTGAGGCCGACAAGGCGATCGCAGCCCTGAATGGAACCGATCTGGGCGGACGACCCTTGACCATCAACGAGGCCAAACCAAAGGCCGATCGGCCAAGGGGTGGTGGACAGCGCTTTGGTGGCGGTGGTGGGGGCGGCCGCAGTCGCGACGACTACCGCGGCCACGCGCGCCAGCCGCGCGAACCGCGCTGGTAATTTTTGGAATGCCTGAAGCACGTTCGGCCGGCTAGCAACATCGCCGGCCAGCAATAAACAACAAACATGTTGGGGGACGAGGTATGCCACGAGGCCGATCGACATTTACGAAGCGTCAGAAGGAACAAACGCGGCAACAGAAGCAACGGGATAAAGCCGAGCGCAGGAACCAGCGAAAACAGGAGAAGCCCGGGGAGAACACCGTGGACGAGATGGCCGAGTTGCGTGACCACGCTGCAGCGCAGGCGGCCCTATTCAATCTTGGCACCGACGAATCGGATGCCGATGAGTCCACCCCGGGTGGCGGTGGTGTGCACTAGTCGCTTGCGAGTCGCCGTAGCTCGGGGGCCTGGCGAGTCCACCGAGACGTGCACCCCCCACGCAGGGCGGGTCGGAATCGTCATTCACCCCAAAGTCGCCCCTGCACAGATTATTTATTTGCACAGATTATTTATTAACGATAATGACGATAATTAAGATGTTGCTCCGGTCGGCGTGTGATTGGACCAGTTGGCTGCTGCTGCTCTGCTGAGTACAGGCCAACCTGGATCAGCCTCGAAGTTTTGGTTCACAGAGCACGGTTTGAGCGACCCGCCTGGAGACGCCGCAAGGCAGCGACCAGGGCATCGACATCTTCCCGCGTGTTGTACAACGCCAACGAAGGACGTACAGTCTTCTCCACTCCGAAGCGGCGCAGGATCGGCTGGGCGCAATGATGCCCAGCGCGGACCGCGATTCCTTCCTGGTCCAATGCCTTGCCCACCTCTTCCGGAGGCATGCTGTCGAGCACGAAGGAAAGCACTCCCGCCTTTTCGACCGCTGTCCCGATCAAGCGTAGGCCTGGAATGCTGAGCAGCCCTACGGTGGCGTATTCCAGCAATTCATGCTCGTAGCGGGAGATGTTCTCCATGCCGATTTCGTCCAGGTAGTCGAGGGCTGCGCCGAGACCCACGGCGTCCGCGATGGTGCCCGTCCCGGCTTCGAAACGTGCGGGAGCCACGTTGTACAGCGTCTTTTCAAAGGTCACATCCACGATCATGTTGCCACCACCTTGCCATGGGGGTGCGTTATCCAGCAGGTCGGCCTTGCCGAAAACGACACCTACTCCCGTGGGCGCGAAAATCTTGTGGCCGGAGAATACGAGGAAGTCGCAGTCCAGGGCCTGCACATCGGTGGCCATGTGGGCGACCGACTGCGCGGCGTCTAAGAGCACGCGCGCACCATGACGGTGGGCCATGTCGATCATCGTTTTAGCCGGCGTTACTGTGCCGAGTGCGTTCGACACCTGGCTGAAGGCGACGATTCGAGTGCGCGCCCCCAGCAGCTTTTCGTACTCCTCGAGAATCACCTGACCGCTGCCGTCTACCGGAGCGACACGCAAGCGTGCGCCCTTTTCTGCAGCGAGCTGTTGCCAGGGAACAATGTTGGCGTGATGCTCGAGCCACGTGATCACAATTTCGTCGTCTTTTTGGACATTGCGGTGCCCCCAACTCTTGGCGACCAAATTGATGCCCTCGGTGGCACCGCGCACGAAGACGATCTCACGTGTGGAGGAAGCATTCAAAAATCGGCGAACTTTGTCCCGCGCGCCCTCATAAGCATCGGTCGAACGTGCAGCCAGCGTGTGGGCAGCCCGGTGAATGTTGGAATTCTCGTGGCGATAAAAAGCCGAGATCCGGTTAATGACCGCATCCGGCTTCTGGGTAGTCGCGGCGTTGTCGAGCCAAACCAGCGGTCGCCCGTTCACATGTTCCTGCAGGATCGGGAAGTCGCGTTTGATGACATGCGGATCAAAAAGTCGCTTCCCGAGGCCGATGTTCGGAACCAGCTCAGGCTTGAACTCGAACGAGTCGAGCTGTGGTTCCGCGGTGTCACTTTTCCCTTGGGTGGCGGAGTACGCAGGAACGGCCGAGGACGGGACGTTCCCTTGCACATCGGCCTCTCGCGGCACCGAAGGCGGCGTCTCGCGAAATTCCGGAACAGATTGCGCTCCAGGCACTCCCGGAAAGGAAAAGATGTCGCTGTGGCCGGGAAAGGATGGCGCAACAGCAAGCGGGGAAGGGTCAGCCTCGCGCAAGAAATAAGCAGACGCACCCGGCACGGCAGGAGTCGAAGCAGAAGCGAAAGCATCGGGCCTCAGCGGAGTGGCGTCCGTCAGCGTGGCTGGAACTGCGCCGAGTTCCGCCTCGGTGAGGGTCGGCGTGGGCGACGGAAAAGCTGAGCTCGTCGATTGGGGCGACATGTCGGGCAAGCGGGAGAACGTGAAAAGCTCCTTGACCGAAGGATATGCAGTTGCAGAGGTCGAGAAAGCGGGCGATTCTCGTTCGAGAAAATAGAATGGGGAACCCGCCACGGCAGGAGGTGCCATTGCCGCCCTCGGCGAAGCCAAATCAGGAGACTGTGGGGCGACTCCCGATAAGCCTGGCGGCTGGAAGGGAATTGAGGACGAATCGACGCCACCCATGAGTGTCTTTGCCGGCACCGTGGACGCGGGATTTGATGGTTGTCCCGGCAGCGCCGCAAAAAACTCGTTGGCCAGTCGCGCGATGACGGATACGTCCGGCACGGACGCAATCCCGCTCGGTAAGCTCTTCGTCGCTTGCCCAGCGTCGGTCGTCACCACAGTCTCGGACGATGGATCACTTGTACTCATGATATTGATCCACGCTGGCCCCTTCGAGCACCCCGAGGGCATCCTCGGTGAGGACGGCTAGTGAGCAGTAGAGCGAGATCAAATACGAGGCAATCGCCCGGTGGTTAATTCCCATAAAGCGCACCGACAAGCTGGGTGCCACTTCGCCCGGAATCCCAGGTTGGAATAATCCCACCACACCCTGTTTCTTTTCACCCGTACGTAGTAGGAGGATGTTGGTCTTCTCTGCCTTAATGGGGACCTTGTCGGAAGGAACAAGCGGTATACCACGCCAGGTCAGGAAAGGTGAACCGAAAATGTTCACGGTTGGGGGTGGCACCCCGCGCCGAGTGCACTCCCGACCGAAAGCGGCAATCGCCCGTGGATGTGCGAGGAAGAAGGCCGGCTCCTTCCAAACTTTCGCGATCAACTCGTCCAGATCGTCCGGCGTTGGCGCACCCTTACGCACCTTGACGCGCATCGAGTCGTCAACATTCTTGAGCAGACCGTATCCGCTATTGTTGATGAGTTCGCTTTCCTGGCGCTCCTTGACCTTCTCGATGATGAGACGAAGTTGCTCTTTGATCTGGTCATGAGGGCTGCGATACATGTCCGAGATACGGGTCTGCAGGTCGAGAACCGTGGTCACGGCACACAGTGTGTATTCGCGAGGCTTTTCTTCGTAATCGACGTGGATCTCGGGCAAATCGACTTCCTGGCCCGGGCTGCACTCGATCGTGCGCGACTCCGAAGACGCCGGCGTTACCTTGTTCACTCGATACGTTCCCGCCTCGACTGGAACCCACTGCAGGAACTGGACCAGCCAGCGCGGCGTAATCTCCGTCATCATCGGGACGGTTTTGGTGACGTTGGCAAGTTGCCGAGCCTCTAGTTCGCTCAGCGTATGGCGGACTTCCGCTTTTTCGGGCATGGAATCAGTTCCTCGGTTTCCGGGAAAAAAGTCTAACACGCCGCCTACGGCAGCCTCACATCAGACCAGGAGCTATTGCCCTTCATTGCTAGACCTCGGTTTTAGGATGACATACACAATTGCTTCGCAATTCCATTTCCGCGCCTCCACGATTATAGTCTAGTGTGCTAATAGGCAAACTCGTTATTATGGGTTATGCGCCTCCTCGACACGACCGGGAACGACTGTGGCACGGTAGCCAAGTGGTAAGGCGTGGGTCTGCAAAACCCTCATCGGCGGTTCGATTCCGCCCCGT
>Ga0137358_10001151_pt1 | contig 13913 bp, 13 predicted proteins | sample Mad1_20_16metaG_FD_105551 | JGI IMG/M metagenome (GOLD analysis project Ga0137358, IMG submission 105551) | Vadose zone soil microbial communities from Angelo Coast Range Reserve, California, USA - Mad1_20_16 metaG | ecosystem: Environmental > Terrestrial > Soil > Vadose zone | place: USA... | reverse complement strand
GGTCGAGTACGCGCTTTCAAATTCCTTTGGCTTCGGCGGTACCAACGCCGCGCTGATATTCAAGCGTTGGTCAGGCAAGTAGTTTCCCTTCCGTGAGCGTCGCAATTAGATTTTGTTTTTGGTAGAAGGAAGCAGCTCGTGAAAATCATCGTGTGCATCAAGCAGGTTCCCGCGAAGGACGCGCCGCTGGCGATTGCCGGCAACTGGATCAAGGAATCGGACATCGGTTTCGAGATGAACGAGCCGGACAGCTACGCGCTCGAAGAAGCCCTTCGTCTGAAGGAAAAGCACGGCGGGGAAGTCGTCGCTCTTTCGATGGGCCCGGAACGCGTGAAGCAAACCATTAAGGAAGCGCTAGCCAAAGGCGCAGATCGCGGCATTCACGTTGTGGACGACAATTTCGCGCAGCTCGATCCTCTGGGCTCGGCAAAGGCTCTCGCGGCCGCGATCCAAAAAGAAAAAGCCGACTTGGTGCTGACCGGTTTGCAGAGCGATGACCACGGCTTCGGACAGACCGGTGTGCTGCTGGCCGGGCTGTTGGATTTGCCGCACGCCACGATCATTATGGCCATCGAAGTCGCCGACGGAAAAATGAAACTCAAGCGCGAGCTCGAAGCCGGGTGGTTTCAGCACGTCGAATGTCCGCTGCCCGCGGTGCTGTCGATTCAGTCCGGCATTAACAAAGTGCGTTACGCGACGCTGAAAGGCATCATGGCGGCCAAGAAGAAGGAAATCGCGGCGATGACGCGTGAGTCGCTCGGTGTTTCGCATGAACCCACGCAGAAGATTGAAAAAATTTATGTCCCGACAAAAACCAAGAAAACCGAGTTTCTGACCGGCACGCCGAAAGAAGTCGCGACGAAGCTGGTCGAGAAATTGAAGTTTGAAGCGCGCGTGATCTAGCCATGAAAATACTTGTCATCACTGAACTCCGGCAAGGGAAGTGGAACAACGCAAGTTTCGAGACGCTGGCGGCGGCGCAGCAAATCGCGAAAGACACCTCGAGCGCCGTGACCGCGCTTGTGATTGGTAAGGGTGTGGCGGCATTTGCGGACGAACTCGCCGCGAAAAATGTCGCCGAAGTTCTGAAAGTTGAGCACGACCTGCTCGAAGCGTACACGGCAGATGGTTTTTGCGTCGCGCTGAAGCAGGTGATCGCAAGCGCCAAGCCGGAATTGGTTTTGTTTCCTCATACGTACCAGGTGCGCGACTTCGCGCCGAAACTCGCTGCGATGGTCGGCAAAGGCATGATCGGGGATTGCATCGGCTACCGCAACGAAGGCGGCAAACTCGTTTTCGTGCGGCAAATGTTTCAAGGGAAAACCGCGGCGGACGTCACGTTTGCCGGAGCCGCGCCATGGTTCGCATCGTTTCAGTCCGGAGCATTTCGCGCGGATTTGCTCGCGGCGCATCCTTCTGGAAAAGCGCCGGTGAATTCGATAACCGTGTCGTTGAGCGCGGAGCAGATTCGCACGAAGCCGCTCGATCTCTTCAAAGAAGCAAAATCCGCCGTGGACTTGACGCAAGCGCCGCTGATCGTAGCCATCGGGCGCGGCATCAAAGCTCCCGAAAATATTCCGCAAGCCGAGGCGCTGGCGAAAGCCCTCGGCGGTGAAATCGCGGCGTCTCGCCCAATTTGCGATGAAGGCTGGCTCCCGATGGAGCGGCAGATCGGCAGTTCCGGCCAGACGGTCGCGCCAAAATTGTATTTAGCGCTGGGAATCAGCGGCGCCATTCAGCATGTCGTCGGCATGAAGGGCGCGCGCACCATTGTCGCCATCAACAAGGATGCCAACGCCCCCATCTTCGAAATCGCAGACTACGGCGTAGTCGGCGACATCTTCGAAATCATGCCCGCCCTCACCGAAACGCTGGAAAAATCCAAATCTTCATAACCGGCTCGAACATCCGTTTGGCGTATAATTTTCTTACGCATGAAATTCGAGGATTTCACTCCCATTTACTGGCAGCTGGACCATGGCTCCTGGGTCGCCGAAATTGAGGGAATTTCCGGCTGCTTCGCGCTGATGCATACGCGAGAAGAAGCTGCTGAAGAGCTGAAACTTGTGTTTGCCATGATTGCCGAGGAAGAAGCAGAAAAATCCCATGGCTGAAGTCGAGCGGGAACGACTGGAAGCGGATGTGTTGATTGTGGGCGCGGGGCCGGCGGGGCTGGCTTGCGCGCTGCATTTGGCTAGTCTCATCAAAAAGCACAACGAAGCCAGTGGCGCTAGCAAGAGCGGGCCGCAGCTTTCGGCTGAGAATATTTATGTGCTCGAGAAGGGGCGCGAGATTGGGGCGCATCAGCTTTCGGGCGCGATCATGAATCCGAAGGCGCTGGCGGAGCTGGTCCCGCATTTCGAGAAGACCGCGCCCCTGGATACGCCGGTGACTGATGACGCGGCGCTGCTTTTCACAAAAGGCTCGTCGTTCCGATTTCCGATCACGCCGCCGCCGTTCAAGAACAAAGGCAACTACGTTGTATCGCTGAGCAAAATCACGAAGTGGCTCGGCGAGCTGGTGGAAGCCGCGGGCGTAAACGTCTTTAAGGAATTTGGCGGAGCCGAATTGGTGTACGAAGGCGAAGGAATAGGCGGAGTCATCACCGAAGACAAGGGTTTGGACAAGAGCGGCAAGCCGAAAGACAACTACACTCCCGGATACGAGTTGCGCGCGAAAGTCACCGTGCTGGCGGAAGGCACGCGCGGCTCGCTGACGAAGAGACTCGTTGAGAAGAAAAAGCTCGACAACATCAATCCGCAGAGCTACGGAATCGGCATCAAGGAATTGTGGGACGTCCAACCGGGGCGAATCGCGCCGGGCTACGTGGCGCATACGCTTGGGTGGCCGGTTTCGACGGACATGTATGGCGGCGGCTGGATTTATGGACTGTCGAATAATCGCCTTTCCGTCGGACTGGTGTTGGCGCTTGAATACGCGGACCCGCTGTTCGATCCCCACGCGGCGTTTCAGACCTGGAAGACACATCCATTCGTGAGAAACATTCTCGAGGGCGGAAAGCTGGTGCGCTACGGCGCGAAGTCGCTGCCGTACGGCGGATGGTACGCGATGCCGCGAAGTTATGTGGATGGCGGGCTGATCATCGGAGATTCGGGAAGTTTCCTGGATTCGCGGCGGCTGAAGGGCATTCACCTGGCGATGAAGAGCGGAATGCTGGCCGCAGAAACAATTTTTGAAGCGCTGAAAGCGGGAGACTGCTCGTCGAAAACGCTGAGCGCCTTCCCGAAAAAAGTCGAGCAAAGCTACATCAAGAAAGAACTGTGGCAGGTGCGGAATTTTCACCAGGCGTTCCAACACGGAATGCTCCGCGGATTTGTTCACACGGCGTTCCAGCAGATCACCGGCGGACGCGGGTTGATCGATCCCATGCCGGCGCACCCGGGGCACGAGGCATATAAGAAAATCAACGGGCGGCCGGCTCCGGAAAGGTTCAAGGGAGATGGCAAGCTGACGTTTGACCGGCTGACGGATGTGTATCATTCCGGGACGCGGCATGAGGAGGATCAGCCATGCCATCTTCATGTCGCCGACACCAACATCTGCTCCACAAAGTGCGCCGTGGAGTACGGGAATCCTTGCCAGTATTTTTGTCCGGCAGCGGTCTACGAGATGGTCAAGGAAACGAACGGCAGCATGAAGCTGAAGATCAACGCCGCGAATTGCGTGCACTGCAAGACGTGCGACATCGCCGACCCGTACCAGATTATTGACTGGGTGGTGCCGGAGGGCGGCGGCGGCCCGAACTACGAGGGAATGTAGCCGGCGTCTTCCAGTCCATAGTCTTGTCGAACTCAAGAGAGATCCTTCGAGTCGCTATACTCGCTAAGGACAGCTATCCTTATCGCATAGCTGGCCCCTCCCCCCATTTTTCATAAGTGTTGCATCTAAAGAACTTAGTGTTTATTTAAGTGGTTTAGAATCAACACTTGCCGGGATTTCTATAAGTGTTGATTCTAAATGGCTTAGTTGAGCCAACGGAAAGAGCAGCGTAACGCTAGGAGGATCGCCAATCTCAGAGTATTACGCTGATTTACCTACATATTAATATAACAGAATGTGAACTAAAGTCAAGAAAAATTAGGGAATCAGTTGGGATGCGGGACAGAGGCAATAGGTTCGCCGGGAGTGGGAGGAGCCATTCTGGTCAGGAACTGCTGGACCAGAGTTTGCGGACGAAGTTGCGGACTCGATGCACCAAGGAATCGTTGGCGGATGCGGCGGGTTTCGCGCCGTTCGGTGACGCGGCAGGCGCTGGCGCGGGAGGGGGCGTGACTGCGGCGACGGCAACGCCTTCGACGCGGCCCTGGAAGATGAGGGTGGGCCGCACGCGAACGCGGCGCACCAGAACGATCATCCGGGGATCGATCTCCGGCTGGACCTTGGCTTTGGCGTCGTAAATCAGCGGCGGCATAAAGACCTGATAGATGGGTTCGTCCTGGGAAGGTGGCAGATCGGCGATTTCGGTCTGGCTGACTGCAGGTTGGGGCGGCGGAGGAGCTGCCTTAGCGACTTGCAATTCACAGGCGCAGTGGCCGGCGCTGGCGCGGAGGTGCTCCAGCTGGCCGTTGAAGAGGAAAATATCGCCGGTCTGCGGGACGAGAACGCTTTGGTCGGTCAACTGCTGCTCGACCCGGATGGCGCCGAGATTGGCGCGAATGCACATGGCGCCGGAGGAGTCGAAGCCAACGAGGGCATCACGCGGCCCGTTCGCGATGGCAACGGTTTGCGCCTGGATCAGGGGAGTGTAAATAGTGAGCGGGAGTTCATGCTCGATACGCGCGTGAACCGTGCCGGTATCGAGAGCGATCGTCAGCGAGCCTCCAGACTTCAGAAGAGACAGATGAGCGGGGCCGCAAATGGTGATCTGGCCGCCTTCGATGAGGTCGATGCGAGCGGCGCCGAATTTGACGCGCACATCGCTGCCGCTCCGCAGGACGGTCTTCGCCTGGCCGTTGACAACATCGAAGCTCATCGGTCCGGTGACGGAGATGGCTTCGCCGTCGATAACGCCAATGGAGTCGGAAGCAGGTTCATCGGAGCGGGCAGCGGATGCGGCAAGCAGCGCGGCGAAGACAACGGCCACGCCAGCCGCGTGGAACGCGGAGCGGAGCAGACAGGCGTTGGGATTGGAAAGGGCCGTCACTCAGTGAACCTCCCCGGTCACGGGGACAGAAAGTCTCGCCTATACTATACGTCGGGTGATTTGCAGACGCCTAGAAAATGATGACGACGCCAGACGCCACTGTCGAGGCCACGAAGAAATCCGAACAGGAAGCGGTGAGCGCGCATTACGACACGCGGCTGCCGGATTTGCCGTGGTCGCGGCGAATCCAGATTCCCATCATCGCGGCCGCCGTGTACAGCGTGATTCGAACGCTTGGGCCGACGCTGCGATATGAAGTGCTTGGGTGGCAGCATGCGGAGCGCGTGTATGCGATGAAGAAGCAGTGCATCTGGGCGTTCTGGCACCGGGTCATTATTCCGATCGTGTGGTGGTACAGAAATCACGGCGTGGTAGTGATGAACACGACGGCGTTCGACGGGCAGTGGACGCGCAAAGTGATCGAATGGCTGGGATTTGGGACAGCGCAGGGAAGTTCGTCGCGCGGTGGACTGCGAGGGCTGGCGGTGATGGCGCGGCGGCTGGAAGAAGGACTAGATTGCGCGTTCACGATTGACGGGCCGCGCGGGCCGCGGTACGTGGCGAAGCCTGGGCCGGTGATGCTGGCGCGAAAGACGGGATGCCCCATCATGGTGTTTCACATCGGCGTGGATCGCGGGAAAACGTTTGAGAAAACGTGGGACCATTTTCTGCTGCCTGCGCCTTTTTCGCGCACGGTGATCCTGTTTGCGCCGCCGATTTATGTGCCGAGCGATGCGAGTGCGGAGGCCATGGAAGCGAAACACGCGGAGATGCAACGCGAGTTGGAACGCGTGCGGGATATTGCAGAGGTGTGGTTTGCATTGAGCGATTCGGAACGCGCGCGGCACCGCAGCGAATTCAATCAGTGAGAGACGGGGTCGGCCGTGGGGCACGATGTATCGTGCCCCTACACGGAAAAGAGGTTAGTTGCCGGTGCGCTCGCCGAGCTTGACGGGGATGTCCATTTTTTTGCCGCCGCGATAGAGGGTGACGTTAACGGTGTCACCGGGACGTTTGTGGTTGAGAACGAGGTTGACATCCAGCTGACTGGCGACTTTCTGGTTGTCAATGGCGGTGATGACGTCGCCACCGATGGCAATTCTGCGCATGCCTGCTTGGACGACACGATCGCCGCCATGAATGCCGGCGGCAGCAGCAGGCCCACCGTTCGTGGCTCTCTGCACAAGCAAACCTTCTTTGACGGGCAGGTCAAGAGCTTCGCCCAGCCAGCCACCGACAGGCAGCGTTTCCACACCGAGAAATGCCCGGTGCACGCGGCCGTCGGTCATGAGGTCGTTGGCGATGGATTTTGCCGTGTTGATAGGAATGGCAAAGCCGATTCCGGCGGTAGTGCCGGTGGGCGTGTAAATCGCGGAATTGATGCCGATGACCTGGCCGTGAGAATTGATGAGCGGCCCGCCGGAATTGCCGCGATTGATGGCGGCGTCGGTCTGAATGGCTTCGTCGATAAAAGTCGATTGACTAGTCTGCACGGTGCGGCCAAGCGCGCTGACGACGCCGGTGGTGAGGGTGGATTGAAAGCCGAAAGGATTTCCGATAGCTAGAACTTTCTGGCCGACCTGGATTGCTGCCGAATCCCCCAGCGGCAAAGCGGCGAGATTCTTACCCTTCGGATCGATCTTGACGAGAGCAACATCGTTGCGCTGGTCGGCGCCAATGAATTTTGCGGGGTAGCGGGATTGATCGCCGAGGACCACTTCGATGGACTGGGCGCCTTCCACGACGTGGAAGTTGGTCAAAATGTAGCCACGTGGATCGATGACAAAGCCGGAACCGGCGCCTTCCACGGGAACGGGGTCCATGAAGAAATCGTATTCCGTCGCTTTGGTCAGAATGTTGGCCACGGCCGGGGACACCTGGCGGTAAATGCGCACGTTGATGGCTTCGTCCTCGGTCAATGCGGCGTCGCGCTGCGCAATGGACATGGGAGTGCTCGAGCCTCCAAGAGGCAAGGCTTCGACTTGGGTGGGTTGACGTGGGCCGAACCGCGCGCCGGCCCAAAAGGCGCCCAGGAGAAGAACCAGCGCGGCAAGAATGATGCGCGCGCGGCGAGAGGTGTTTGGTGCGGTCATGGGTGTCGTCCCTTCTGAATCCACTCGATGCCACCATTATAAGGAAAATTGCGAAACGGGTCACCGCACCGCCTGAGCGCGACGGAGTTTGGTGGCGAGAGCCTGGACCTGGAGGCGGGTTTGCTCCAGAGAGCCGGAGCAATCGATTTTCTCGGTGGCGAGACGCAATTTCTCCGCAACGGGAAGCTGGGCGGCGATGCGGCGGCGAGCTTCGGCTTCACTAAGGCCGCGGGCAACGAGGCGCTCGAGCTGCTGTTCAGGCTCGCACCAGGCAACCACCAGACCATCAAGTGTTTTGTGAATGCCGGATTCGATCAGAAGAGCGGCTTCCACAAAGGCGGCGTCGCGTGTGCCGGCGCGCTCCCATTCGGTGAATTGACGGAAGACGATTTCGGCGACGCGAGGGTGGACGATGGCGTTGAGACGGTCGAGTCTGGCGCGATCGTTGAAAACGATGGCGCTAAGTTTTGCCCGGTCAACGCGGCCACCCGGAGCGAGCACGGCCTGCCCGAATTCCTGGAGGACCTCGTCGTAGGCGGGATTGCCCGGCTCGATGAGCCGATGAGCCAGGGAATCGGCATCGAGGACCGCGAAGCCCATTTCGCGCAGCATAGCGGCGACGGCGCTTTTGCCGCTGGCGATTCCACCGGTGAGGCCGAGTCGGAGCATGATCGTGAATTTATCGCGCCGTAACTGACGATTGCGTTGCAGAAAATTTTGGCGAGGCGCGGCGGAGGCGCGCGGCTTTGACAGTGTTGCTCATCAGCATGGTGATGGTCATGGGGCCGACGCCGCCGGGAACGGGAGTGAGAGCGCCGGCGATGTTGATCGCAGCGGGGTGGACATCGCCGACCAGGGCGCTGCCTTTGGCACGGAATTTCTCGAGGCGGTCTGGAAAATCGCGGAAGAGGCGCTCGGCTTGTTTGGCGTCGGTGACGCGGTTGGTGCCAACGTCGATGACCGCGGCACCGGGCTTGATCCAGTCTGGTTGGACGTAGCCAGGTTTGCCCATAGCGGCGACGAGGATGTCGGCGCGGCGGAGGATATCGGGCAGGTCGCGCGTCTTGGAATGGCAGATGGTGACGGTGGCGTTGGCGTGCATCAGGAGAAGGGCCATGGGTTTGCCGACGATGTCACTACGGCCGAGGACGACGGCGTTGGCCCCTTCGATCTCGATTTCGTTGCGGCGCAGGATTTCCATGCAGCCGGCGGGGGTGCAGGCGACCAGGCCGGGACGTCCGCTGACGAGGCGACCGAGATTGACGGGATGGAGACCGTCCACGTCTTTGGCCGGATCAACGGCTTCGAGAATACGCTTGGCATCAACCTGCGGAGGGAGAGGGAGTTGGACGAGAATTCCGTCGATGTCGTTGGCACGATTCAGGTCTTCGACGACCGCGAGCAGGTCGAGAGTAGTCGCGGTGGCAGGAGGAGTAACAAGCGCACTGGCGAGACCGAGTTGCTCGCAGGCTGCAATTTTACTTTTTACATAAAGCTGCGAGGCGGGGTTCTCGCCGACAAGAACGGCTGCGAGGCCGGGGCGAACACCGGCAGAGGTAAGCAAGCGTACTTCATCGCTCAACTCGGCGAAGATCTGGTCCCGGATTTTGAGGCCGTCGAGGATGCGCGCGGTCATGCAGTGCTCGCTTTCGCCCTGGGGTGCGGCGCAAAAGAAAATCATAACACACGGAAAAACGAGGAAGCACAAGTCATGGTCTGGGAACCGTCAGGACTCCGCATTTAGGGGTTTGGGCGGGGGTGCTCATTCTGCTAGCATCCCACCAACTTGCCAAAGGAGGCACACATGGCGACCGTAAAGCGAATCGAGCCGGGATCTGCGTTCAAGGTTGGACTTGTCGTATACGCCTTCCTTGGCTTAATCGTCGGGATTTGCATGGCGCTATTTTCCATGGTGGCTGGGTCCTTGGGAAGTTTGGCCGGAGGCGGAGTACCGGGAGCGCGTTCGCTGGGTTTTGGGTTCGGCCTCGGCGCAATTATTATTTTCCCGATTCTGTACGGCATTGTTGGGGGCATCGGCGGGGTCATCGCAGCGGCCGTGTATAACCTCGCAGCCGGATGGGTGGGCGGGCTTGAAGTCGATATCAGTTAGGCTGACTCGCGTTCGAAATCTCTGACCGATTGCCGCGGAAGTTCTGAGTCTTCTATTTCTCCGCGGCATCCAAGCAAGTGGTGATTTCGATGGGTGGAAGTGTGTTTGCCTAACGGCCAGGAACGGGAAAAACGAAGATGGCATTGTTTGGAGATGGTGGCCGGCGAGAATTGGAGAAGAAGGCGAAGGCGGAGGGGCGGCTGCCGCCAGGGCAGTCGCTGACGCTGAAATGGCCGGTGCTGCATTACGGAAGCGTGCCGCATTTTGATGCGGCGAAATGGGATTTCAAGATTTCGGGGTTGGTGGAACAGCCGGTGCGGCTGGCGTGGGAAGAATTTCGGGCGCTACCGCAGACGGAAGTGACTTCGGATTTTCATTGCGTGACGCGCTGGAGCCGGCTGGACAACCGCTGGAAGGGCGTGCTGTTTACGGACGTGATGAAGCTGGTGAAGCCAAAGGCGGAGGCTCAGTACGCGCTAGTGCTGGCGGAAGAAGGATACACGGCAAATGTACCGTTGACGGACTTGATGCGGCCGAATGTGCTGTTCACGTTCGAGCATGATGGCGAGCCGCTGACAGCGGAACATGGAGGGCCGTTGCGGCTGATCGTGCCGCACCTCTACGCATGGAAAAGCGTGAAGTGGGTGCGCGGCTTCATGTTGCTGGATCACGACCGGCTGGGCTTCTGGGAGCGCAACGGGTATCACGCGTACGGCGATCCTTGGAAGGAGCAGCGATATTCTGGCACTTAAGGAGCGGAGTTTAAAGAAAGACGCCTGCGCCAGACTCACGCATAAGCGTCTTTCCGTGTATTAATCCGCGGCGGCTTGGGATTTGGTCGGGTCGATTTCGATGCGGCCCTTGAAGTGGGCGCCGTCTTCGATGCTGATGCGCGCGGTGGAAATATCACCAACGACCGAGCCATCCGTTTTGACGTCGACGCGGTCGCGGGCATGCAGATTGCCGATAACTTTGCCATAGACGACCACTTCGCTGGCATGAATTTCGGAATTGAGCTGGGCGGTCGAACCCACCGTCAGTTGATGGCCGCGCAATGAGATCGCGCCTTCAACCTTGCCATCGATCTGCAAGTCTTCCGTACCAGTGATCTGACCCTTGATTTGCAAGCTCGAGCCGAGGCGCGCGAGAGTGCGCACAGCAGTGTTGCCGAGTCGCGACGTCGAGGGTGCGCCGAAAGGAACAACGGGTGTTCCCGAGGTTTGAGCTGGCGGTGCGGTTGGCGTTTCCGTTGCAGTTTGCTGCTTGTTCCACATACTTCCTCCCTTATTCAATCCAAAAGAATTGATTCGGCTCCGGGTGGGAGGGAGCAGCGTGGAATCACTTTAGTGGTGTTTGGCGAGACGAGGCAATGAGGAAAAGGGCGGGCTTGTGCAAATCAAACACTGGCCGTGCGGACAGGTCTTGTTGAGAGGTCTTCGCGGGATGACGGAAGCAACGATTGCGCTGCTCAAAACCTACGGCTCGTTGAGGCGGACGCGACGCACACCGAAGGCGATCATCCTGGCTGGCAAATCCCGCAGAATTGGTATGCGGAAAAAAAGCCGGAACTGCCAGGGCACGGTCAAGGCTGTTTGAGCCCGCAACGCACCGCCGATCAGATTCTTTTGCATGAAGGATTGCATGGCTTGGATGGCGCGCGTTGGCCATTCCCGCTGGCGCTGCACCTCGGCAAGATCCGCGCCCGAAACACTGCCGGCCAATAGTGGCTTTGTCAGAACGTTTGCGGCAACTGCGGCATCCTGGATGGCGTAGTTGATCCCCACACCTCCCACCGGAGACATCACGTGGGCGGCATCACCGATCAGGAGGAGACCTCGCTTATGCCAGATCGGGCAGCGGCTGGACTCAACGGAGAGCAACGTCAATTGGTGCCAGTCGGTAAGATATCCGGCGTGCCTGGCAAAATGCGGCTCAACCTCAGCGATGCTCTGCCGGACGGCCTCCAGGCCCTTCGCCCGCAGTTCCTGATACTGGCCCTTGGGGAAAACGAGACCCGCCTGCCAATAGTCGGTACGCTCGAGCATGACAAAGATTCGCCCGCGCCCGATCCCGCCGAATAGGCCGCCGGGGATCTCGGGTTCGCCGGGAAGCTTCGGTAGCCGGAACCACAAAACGTCCATGGGTGGTGAAGTCTTGATGGGTTCGATTCCGGCGAGACGGCGCAACTGGGAGAAGCGGCCATCGGCGCCCACGGTCAAGGTGGCGAGAATTTCGTGCATCCCATCGGGCGCGAGGTAGCGCACGCCGCGCACGACACCGTCCTCCTCGACCATTTGTTGCACGTGGGCACGCATCACTAATTTGAATTGCGGATACCTGGCGGCTTCGCCGGTAATGAATTCGAGAAATCGCGCTTGCGGAACCAGCAAGATATACGGAAAGCGCGTCTTGAGACGCCCAAGATCAAAGGGGCGAAACGGGCCGTCCGCGAATTGGATCGTGGGTCCGGTCACCTTGGTGTGAGGAATTTCGTGGAGCTTGTCAGCCAAACCGATCTGGTCGAGGATTTCCATCACCGAGGGATGAATGGTATCGCCGCGGAACTCGCGGTCGAAATCCTTATGCATTTCAAGAAGAGTGACCGGAACGCCGCGCCGGGCGAGGGATAGCGCCAACATAGCGCCGCCCGGCCCGCCGCCCACGATGCAGCAGGAAGTCTGCCGGACGTCGACAACCTCACTCTCGGCTTGTTGTGTCTGAACCGAATCGGCGATGGGCGGAGTCACAGAATCCTCCTTGATGGGTCTCCGCAAACAAACTCCAGGAGAAAAGATCGTAATGGAGGAACAATCTACCCAAATCCTATAGCAATCGGAAAAAAATCAAAACCCCGGTGAGTAACCACCGGGGTTTGTAAGCTGTAGATACCAGGCCGTGAATCAAAACTGCCACTGAATCAGTAGATGTCGTACTGCTCCCAGTGGAGCGTAGCGTCGGACTGAATGATGATGTGCTTGTGCGAGGTTTGCTCGAGTTCGTCGATGAGCATGGACTCGCGGGTCTTCAGGGCTTTTGCGATTTCCGGATTCACGCGGATCGTGAGGTTCGGACCTTCGTGATCGGCGGTAGCCATCTTGCGCGCTTCGGACTGAATTTCGTAGCAAAGCGTGGGGATGGACTTGACCATGCCCGAGCCCGTGCAATACGGGCAAGGCTGGCAGAGGACGCGCTCGAGAGCCTGCTTGGTTCGCTTGCGAGTGATGCATACGAGGCCAAACTCGTTGAAGGAAAGGGCCTTTGACGGGGCTTTGTCCTCTTCGAGGGCCTGCTGCAGCGCGGACAGAACCTTCTCGCGGTTGCGGCGCTCTTCCATGTCAATGAAGTCGACGACGATGATGCCGCCGAGGTCACGCAGACGAATCTGACGGACGATTTCCTTGACGGCTTCGAGGTTGGTTTTGACGATGGTGTCTTCGAGGCGCGTGGAGCCCTTGCCGACGAATTTACCGGTGTTGACGTCGATGGCTACAAGCGCCTCGGTGTGGTTGATGACGATGTAACCGCCGGACTTGAGCCAGACCTTGGCACGGAGGGCTTTGTCCAGCTCGTGCTGGATGCCGAACTCCTCGAAGATCGGCGTTTCCTTGGTGTAGAGCTTGACCTTGTTGACGAGTTTCGGCTGGAAACGGCTGACGAATTCGACGATCTTGCCGTACTCCTCTTCGTTGTCAATCCAGATGCCGGTGAAATCGTCGCTAACATAATCGCGCAGGATGCGCTCGACGAGATTGAGGTCACGGTGGAGCAGGGAGGGCGCTTTGCGTTGTTCGCTGCGCTCCTTGATTTCGTTCCAGGTCTTGCCGAGGAACTCGATGTCGGTGCGAATTTCGTCATCGGTGGCCCCGCCTGCAGCGGTTCGAACGATGAAGCCTCCCGGATAGGCGCCGCCGGCTTCACTGACCAGCCGACGCAAGCGTGAGCGGTTCTCGGCGGAAATAATTTTGCGCGAGACGCCGGTGTGATGAACCGTGGGCATATAGACCAAGAAGCGGCCCGGCAACGCGACATGGCTGGTGATGCGCGCGCCCTTTTTGCCGAGGGGTTCCTTGGCAATCTGGATGACAACGTCCTGGCCGGCCTTGAGCATTTCGGAGATGAGCTGCGGACGGCGCGACGGGCCCGAGCGGCCACCTTGGTAGCCGCGGTCATGCCTGGGGCCACCGGGACGGCGTTCGAAACGTGGTCCACCGCTGGGGCGTCCACCGCGGTCGGGGCGTCCGCCACGGCTGTCAGGACGGCCACTGCGGCCATCCGGGCGTCCGCCACGGCTATCTCGACCGCGGTCGCGTCCACCGCTGCGGAACGGCCGCTGGAAGCGCGAACGCGGATTGCCGCCGATGCGCGCGGAGTCTCGCGGGAAATCCTCACGAGGCGCCGATGGCCCGCCGACGCGGGGAGCACGAGTTTCGCCGGGAAGCAGAATCAAGTCTTCCTCGATAACTGCGGCGCCTTCCGCAACAGATTCGCCGGGGGCTGCAGAGATCACTTCCTCTTCGAGGTGCTCCGCCTCAACATGCTCCGCCTC
>Ga0137358_10001147_pt1 | contig 13921 bp, 14 predicted proteins | sample Mad1_20_16metaG_FD_105551 | JGI IMG/M metagenome (GOLD analysis project Ga0137358, IMG submission 105551) | Vadose zone soil microbial communities from Angelo Coast Range Reserve, California, USA - Mad1_20_16 metaG | ecosystem: Environmental > Terrestrial > Soil > Vadose zone | place: USA... | reverse complement strand
CGTGATGGAGGTGGGAGAGCTAGTGGACTCCGCGCTCGTCGGTTTTGATCGGCGCGAGACCGTAACTATCCCGCCACTGCCGGATGTGAATCAGTGGAGCACCTTCGATGGCGCTCGGCTGGCGATGTTCCCGAATTTCATGCAATCCCACGCCGCGACCCGATACCGCTCGGCGATATGAGTTTCGGAAGTATTGAGACACAGTCGCGGCGACCGAATGTCGGGGTTCGCCGAACTCGACAAGAGCATTCTTTAACAATCAAAGGAGAACAGCATGAGTAATACCCCCTCGACGACCAAAGCTCTCAAGGCCTTCCCGCGCTTCAGTCTAGCCAGATCGACTCCGTCGCTATGGCGAGTGACCTTCGACAACCCTCCGATCAACCTCATCGACCCGGTGATGATCGTTGCGCTGAATGATCTGCTCACCGAGATCGAGAAGGACAACCGGGTGGCCGCTGTGGTATTCGACAGCGCCGACCCGGATTTCTTCCTGGCCCACTACGACATCGCTGCCAATCAGTCCGCCTTTGACGCGTTGCCGGTGGCGCGTTCAGAGACCGACGACCGAAAGGCTGGAGCCCGGGACCTCGCACATCGATGTATCCCTACGTAGCCTTACGTGGCCCCACATACCGCGAAAATTCACACGCTAATCACACTTGGCGTCCGTCATCGCGCCAAACCGCATGTTTTCAAGCTCCGAACGCGCCGCCCGTGTGGGTTCGATTCCCATCGCCCGCTCCACTTTTCGCTGGCCCACATTGGCCTACGTTGTCCTAGCCAGGGCGCGCCCGGTTCTCCGTTCCCACAGTCTCAATGCGTGCCAGTGCCGGCAATCCACCATGCTGGAACCGAGCGTTGCTTCGCGGTAATTTCACAATATGGGATTCACGCTTTGTGAATCACGATTTGTGAATTATACTAGTCGCACCTTAGTTTCCGGGAAAAGCCATGCCGGCCGTCCCCCCGCGGCACAACCCCTTCGAGTTCGGCGGAGAACTGAAAGCATCAGCCCTGATCGATCGCGAACAGTGCACCGGCCGCATTGTCTCGTTTGTCCCTCGGATTGATCCTCACATTGTCACAGGTCGAATGACAAGTGTAGGGCGTACCGCCGGTGGTGCGGCGTGTACGACAGATTCAGTACCTCCAGTGGGAGTAGTGACAAGCCAACTGAGGCCGGCCTTTTCAATGGTCACATCGTAAACGATTGTCGCCTTCTCGCCGGAGTTCAGGCGTTTCACCGTGCCCGTCAACCGGCAAGGTCGGTCAAAGAAAACGAGAGTCAAGTTCGACGAATCCGAATCGATAAACGTGATGTAGAGGCCACTGGGTGGTCCCCTCCATTTCAGGAACGTGGACGCCCTGGCGAATTTGGTATCGGCTGGAGCTATCTGAAGACCCGCGGCTGCGGCGGTCGCGGTCATAGTCGCCGTCTGGCGCTCAATCGCCGCCGCGAAGCTGCTCAGATCAATTTCTATAGTAGGTAACTTCGCGATGCGAACAGTTTGCAGAGTTCCCTTGGGACGGCCCGCTATTGCACCTGCAATCGCGCCCAATAGCAGAGACGCGTCCTCGGGTCTGTCATCCGGCAAGACGGGATCGCCGCCGGCATTTACGAACTTAACCGCGACGGATATCGAATCGGCGCTCGGGGGAAGACGACTTGGCGCAGCACATCCGGCTACCACCGTTGCAAGCGAGGCGATTGTGATGGTGGAGAAAAGTGTCCTTCGATGAACACAGTGCGTGACCCGTTCGTTCGGCGTTCGCTCGACTGCAATCATACGTTGTCCTACTTGTTAGAGTTTTCAAAAGTTCTCGTGAACCGCGACACGACGCAGTGGGAAGCTTTACGATTGTACGTATTTTGCCCGACACTCCTGCACATCAGTCAGCCGGATGCCGCGACTGGCCGGTATCGGGGGTGGGATTGCCTATGGCCACGGCGGCGACCGCTGATGAGTCCTCACGACCCGTTGCTGCCGTCCACAGGTCAGGCCATGAAAGGGCTCAAGTGAGCCAAGAGCTGACCTTCATCAGCCGGTCGGTGGCTTGCCAGTGAAAACCGCCAATTGAGCGTCGAAAGCACGCTTGAAGGCGGGCCGCGCTTCGCCGCGGGCGACATAGGCGGAGAGATTCGGATATTCGTCCAGCATACCCGATGCTTTCAACCTGAGCAGCACCGCCACCATCATCAGGTCGCCCGCGCTGAACGCACCATCGAGCCAGTCGGTATCGCCAAGGCGACCGGAAAGTTCGCCCAGCCGGTCACGGATGCGATCCTCGACGACAGGCAGGCGCTGCCCGTACCAGGTCTTGTCACCCTCCAGGAGCCTAGTGGTTTCGCGATCAAGGATCGGCGGCTCAACCGTGTTGAGCGCGGCAAACATCCATGCGATCGCGCGCGCCCGAGCATTCGCATCGTCGGGCAGCAGGCCTGCATGGCGCTCTGCGATATGGAACACGATCGCCCCCGATTCGAACAGTGCAAGATCGCCTTCTTCATAGGTCGGAATCTGCCCGAAAGGATGAAGCGCTCGATGCGTGGGTTCCTTCATCGCACCGAACGAAACAAGACGAACCTTGTAAGGTTGGCCCACTTCTTCAAGCGCCCAGCGAACGCGCATGTCACGCGCCAGTCCCTTGCCGCGATCGGGCGACCGTTCAAAGGCGGTAATGGTGGGGGTCATTGAAAGGCTCCGGGTGATTGCATGACGCCATTCATGGAAACCATGGCGCCGACGATTATCTTCTGCATGGGTCACTCTCCTTGCCTTGTATGAACCTAGGACGAACGGGCCGCTTCCGATTCGACATGTTCCGACATTAACGTCTTGGCGAGCGGTACGCTTCAAGCAAGGCGGCGCATGTCGCAGCATTTTGACCTTATCGTCATTGGCTCCGGGCCCGCCAGGCGGCGCGCGGCGTTCTAGGCGGCCAAGCTCAAGAAAAGCGTGCTGGTGGTAGAACGCGGGCGGCCCGTTGATCTGTCGAATGGACCGCTAGCTATGCGCCCAGAAGTGATTTCCAGTTGAGCTTGAGCCCCCTGTGTCCTTGTCCTGATCAAGAAGGGCTCGTTGATTGGCCAACAAGGAGTGACTGGTTCCGGCGACTTCCAGCCCATCCCGTGACGAGGGCGGAACGGCAGGTTTTGGCCGGTCAGAGACCTACGATTGAAAGGCTCGAGCCTGGGATCTCGCACATCGATGTATCCCTACGTAGCCTTACGTGGCCCCGCATACCGCCAAAATTCACACGCTAATCACACTTGAGTTGGCATTTCCGATTTTATTGGGGTGGCAAGCAACCGCGCATTTGGCTCGGCATCTATCCGGAAATCAGTTTGAGGGACGCTCGCACCCGGCGGGATGAAGCCCGCAATTTGGTCGCCAAAGGCATCGATCCGCGCGTTCATCGTCGGCAAGAACGCGCGGCGGCCGCCGCTGCGAGCGCGAACACCTTTGAGGCCGTCTTTCGATTGTGGTGCGACTTCAAAGCCAAGGCGCTGACCGTGAAGACGGATCGCCACGGCACACTCTCTCAGATCGACCGGATCTTCGCGAAGGACGTGCTGCCGTATCTGGGCGAGCGGTCGATTTTCGAGGTCGCACGCGCCGATGTAATAGAGGTTCTGCGCAAGATCGAGCGGCGTAATGCCCTCACCATGGCATCGAAGTGTCGAATCTGGCTCAACCAGCTATTCCGGTACGCGATGGTGGAGGTAAACCTTGCCAACAATCCGGCAGCTGACCTTGACATCGTGGCGATACCCCGGCCACCCGTTACGCACAATCCTTACCTGCGCATGAGCGAATTGCCGGCATTCTTGCGGAAGCTGCGTAACTACCGCGGCCGCGGCGATACCGCCACGCAGTTGGGCCTGCGGTTGTTGTTGCTGACGGGTGTACGAACGGGCGAGCTTTCGATCGCTCTCCTTCACGACTGCCGATCCAAATATTCGCCGGATATGTGCCGCTATTGATGTTCGTTGCATACGATCACCAGGCATATGATCTTTCGCCAGCTTCCGCCTCGAATTGCTAGTGTTTAGTTGAATAAGAAATTACTTTTTCGGTCGAGGTTTTATTGATTTTCCGTCTTTGATTTCTTTCAGGCTACGGCCAGTTAGGACGGAGTATTCCAAACGAGGGCTCTCGATGTTCCACGAAGGATCGGCGTACTCGTCGCGACCCTTGATGAACAACCAGTAATCTCTTCGGCTAGAACTCATGGATCGTCTTTCGATTTGGACCAATGTGTACCCGCCGCGCAGTTTCTCGCCCAACAACGCAATATGGATCTTGCCGTGAGCCAACTGTTCCTTTGGCGACTGATTTTCCGTTGGCTCATACTTTCCGAGGTCCCAGATCATCACCGTTCCGGCTCCGTATTGGCCAGACGGAATCACACCCTCGAATTTCGCATATTCGAGCGGATGGTCCTCCGTCCTTACGGCCAAGCGCTTGTCCGCAGGGTTCATCGAAGGCCCTTTGGGTATTGCCCAGGATGCCAAGACGCCATTTACGGCCAGCCGAAAATCATAATGAAGCCGACTGGCATCGTGTTTTTGAACTACAAAGATGCGGCTGCGACTACCTCGCCGCATTCGCCCGACTGGTTCGGGCGTTTCAGCAAAATCTCTATTGCTTCGATATGCTGTGAGCGACATTGCGTTGCCTTCGACTGTTTTGGAGCTTCGTCAGCGGGATTGGAGATTTCACCCCATCGCAAGTCAGCCCTCACACACGACATCTTCTGGCCGCTTGTCATCCCGCAAGCCGAGGAATCGAGGGTGTCGCAGCTTGCCTCCCGCCGTCCACTCCGTGAATCCGATTTGAGCGATGAGCTTCGGTTTCACCCAGTGCACGCCGCGTCGCGGCAGCCCGTCCTCGGCAAAGGAAGAAACCGGCGTCTCCAGCCGTGCGAGCTTCTCGCCCAGACGCCGTAACAGGTCTTGGTCGAACCCTGTCCCGACCTTGCCGGCATACACGAGCTTCCCCCCCGCGGTAGTAACCTAACAGCAATGCTCCGAACCCGCTCCGACTCCCTCGTGGGTCGGTGTAACCGCCGATGACGAACTCCTGTTCTTGCTTGCATTTGAATTTGAGCCAATCGCGCGTTCGCTTGGACACGTACACGCTGTGCCCGTTTTTTGCGATGATGCCTTCCCATCGCTTCTGGCACGCCCTTCGGTAGTAGTCCTCGCCTTCAGTCTTGCGGTGTTCCGTGAACTGCAAGGAGCCTTGGAAGTCAAAGGCATTGCGAAGTACTTCTTTCCGGTACCGGAGGGGAACCTCCCGCATGTCGTAGCGATCCAGGTAGAGCAAGTCAAAAAAATAGAACCACACCGGCACCTTGCGGATCAGATCAGCGGAGGGATGCTCCACCTGCATGCGTGCTTGCAGTTTTGCGAAGCTGGTGAGTTCGCCTTCGAATGTGACTATCTCGCCATCCGCTATGAAAGAGGTGGTTTGCTGCTGATGAATTGCTTCGACCACTTCGGGATATCTCGCGTTCAGCCGAATTCGATTCCGCGAAAAGAGATTCAAATCGCGACCGCGACGAAAAGCGAGGCAGCGCTCCCCATCCCATTTCGGCTCAAACAACCATCCCTGTCGCGAACAGACTTCATCCGTTAGCGTCGCCAACATGGGCGCCACCCATTTCGGCGGTGCTCGCGTTCGAAGCCGGGCCTTCGCCTCGGCCGGCAGTCCGTCGAGCGGGTCGCGCACGGACATGGAATATCACCCGTCAACCGACGCGCCAAGGTAAGCAAAAACGGACCGCATGCTCCGACCATCGAGGCGCATACCCATCACGCGCCGGGCAGCGAGTGCGTCACGTGCCACAAGCCGAAGATTGAATAAACAATCGCGGACATTAATGTGCGTGCGCAGATAAGACGACGGCCTGGTCGACCGAGGCGTTGAAAGGTTGGCAGGGCCGATCACCCTGGCGCATGGCCGAATGGAAAGCGGTTGGTTGTCATGGTTTGGGCGTTTGCCCTGGCTTTACCGCACGTCTTTGTTCCTCTAGTTTGGCCGCGAGCTGCTGTTGCGCTTGAATTTGTCTTTGCAGCAACTGCTGAGTCTGCTGTTGATGTAGCCGTTCGAGCTCCTGCTTCCGCGCTGCATCAGCCTGTTGTCTTGCCCATTGCTGGTGCTCGAGTTCCTGCTCGTGCTGGATCCGCTGCCGCTCCAGATCTTGTTGAGCGCGCAGCTGTTGTTGCTGCTGCAAATGTTCGCGTTCGAGGACAGAATTTGCGAGGCTCGGGGAAGCTGGCTTGGGTAGTATTGGGAGTTCCTTGGGATGGATCGCCGCGGGCGCGGGACGGCTTACCTGCACGCTAGGGGGCGGGCGATTCATTTTGGGCGGTTGAGTGCTCAACGGTGTTGGCCTTCCCGGATTCTTGGCAACGCTCACCGGCGACGCGGGAGGAGCCATCCTTATCGCCGCGCTTCGAGCGGTGGGTGTAACAGGCTGAATCTGATGGATCTGCGCGACGGACAAAGGCTTGCCACCGTTGTTTTTGATCGCCTCCTGCCGAAGTTCGAATGGCGGCGGCGGGGGTGGCGGCGTCGTCCGAGCCACCACGGGTCGCGAATGCACCGAGGCGGGTGGCTTAGCAAGAACGACTGGGGACGAGCCGAGCACCGCTTGTTTCGTGGGCACTACAGCGGGGGCCAAGGCACGTACTGGCGCGCCGGCTATGGCGCGTTGATCGACTTTTATCAGGTTTCTCTCCACCGGCTGCGCGGCCGCAAATGCCTGCGTGCTCGTCGCCGTTACCGCACCGGGAACGGCGCGATTGACATACGTGATATCCACGGTCTTCTTGTTGATGACGATCGTGTTGTAAACGTTATTGATCACGGTCGTGTTCACCGTGGTGTTCGAGACATTGATGTTGCGCACGTAACCTAGACTGACGGGGTAGGGCGGTACGTACACTTCCCGCGGACCTAATGCGAACCAGGCGATGCCTGCCCCTGCAGCAACCCACGCAACAAGGGCGGGCGCATACACCGGCCTGATATAGACTCCGACTTCAAGCCGCAGCGGCGCGGGCACCCAGCCCCACGCTGCGCCGACCCAAACCCATCGGCCGTAATGAAACGGTGCGAAACCCCACGGTTGGTCATCTACCCAGGTATAGCCCCACGGGTCGATATAGCACCAATGCCCCGTGCGATACGGGGCCCAGTCAACTGCGACAGCGCTCGGATACCACGCAGATCCGTATTCCGCCGTCGTGCGCCACGAACCGTGCTCGTCGAGATCCTCGTACCCGACAATGTCAGGGACATAGCGAGCGGACAGAGACTTATCCCAGCGCCTGTCTCGGTCAGCGCTCCAAACCTCGAAGGCGTCCTGACCCGGAGCGCTCGGTTGCGCTTCGGCTGCCAATTGATCTGTGCCGGAAAATATATCGTAATCACCCGCATACACCGTATATGCAGCTCCTCCGCCCGTCACCTCGCCCTGCCCGCTGCGCGCGATGATCGTTGTCGTATTTCCCGATGCATCGACGCCAATCCGGTACAAACCGGGCCGCAGGACTGAAAATGCCAAATTCGGCGTATCGACTTCATAAGTCTCGTTGTCATCGAGGCGGCGAACCCGCAGCAATAGCGTTCCGCTCGTAAGCCGGATCTGCGTGACCACATTGTTCAGGTTAACTATTGACAACTCCGACGAACTGGCAAGACGGATGACCGATCCATCGAGCTGCAGTTCGGCGCGGCTATTTTGATCCGACCACAGTGTGTCCCCGGTCGTGAGAGGACGGTTGAGTGGCGCGGCCACCCAGTCTTGCGTACCCGCAGGCTGAAAGGAAACCGAGCCTTCGATAAAGGCTACGCGGGCGACGCGAGACGGTGGATCGTCCGCATCCGCCTCGGCTCGATTCGGAGTGAAAACATTAAATGCAAGAGTGAATCCCAGTAGGCTGTTGAGCGCTGCCCTTTTAATAATCATCGGACCACCTGGCCTTCAACCCACTGCGCGCACGGACGAAGCAACGCAACCCGAAGTCGCCCACGACCTGCGCATGATTGAGTCGCGCGCTAAAGGCCGCGCCCCGGCGCATTCGCGCCGGACAGTATGCAGGCGTCCGCTTTGCGCGCCAATTCAATGAACCTCGATCGCCACGGGTTCGGATTTCTTAGTCTTGGTTTTGGGTACGTGAATGCGCAGCACTCCGTCCTTGGACTCGGCGTGGATGTTCTTGGCATCGACGTAATCCGGCAGCACGAAACTACGCGCGAAGGCGCCGTAAACGCTTTCAATGCGAATGGCGTTTTCACCCTGGTCCTCGCGTTCCAATTTTCGTTCGCCGCTGATGGTGATGACACCGTCTGCCACGGCAATCTTCACGTCCTCCTTCTTGACGTCCGGAAGCTCGATCCGGATGAGATATTCATTCTCGCTTTCGCTGATGTTGGCGAGCGGTATCCAATTTCTCGGCGCGGTTTCATCCCGAGCGACCCCGTTATCCGGCAAGTAAAGCGGCGAAAATCGACGCAACACATTTTCCATTTCCCGAAACGGTTCCCAACGCAACATGGCCATGATGAATCCTCCTACAATGAAACCACGGCAAATGACGGTCACCACAACGTGCCGGCTACTTCCTCGAGGAAGACGCGGGATCGTACGGCGTGTGCAAAGCAGCGCCTTGATCCGAATCAATTGCGGCGCGAAATGCGCGCTGTGGCAATAGACGCTGTGCCGGCTGGCAATGACGCGGTGCGATACGGACTGGAGTTGCGCCCCGAAGGCCGCGGCCGCAGGGCTAGCTGCCGGTGGCGCATTTGAATTCTTCACATGCTGCAGTCCAGGCGAAAGCGCTTGACTAATTGAGTTGCATGGCATTCCATTCGCGGAAAGATTATGTTCAATTGGGAATGAGAAGTCGGAGGAGCCAGTGCATCTCGCCGGCACGACGCTCGGTGAACACCAGTCATCCGCGCGTTCTTCCACCCCACCGACACCGAAGCGAGGGAAGGGCATCGGCGGCAGTAATAGTCTAGTTGGGTTAATGGCCCTCCCGGCACTTTTGGAGGCTCGCCAACCGATCCAAATCGTTGGCATCCTGCTCGATGTGCTGCTGCGGCTCCTACATTTGGACTTCGCCTACGGGCGAAACTTCAAGTCCGAGATCGAGGCTGCCCGCTTCGCGCCATGTGCGGAGCCGACGCCGCCAGCCCGGCAGGTCGGCGAAATTGTCGAATCTTGGCTGAAGGAACATCAGCCATCCGCTGCCTATGTGAAGCCCCATCCATTTGGCGCAGGCGCGGTCTCGATCATGCACGTCTGGCTGGGGCCTGATGAGGACGCCGGAGTAATCGTCGTCGCGGCCCCCCGCACCGATTTTCCGTCCGAGAACGAGACGCTCCTGCTGCACGTGGCAGCCAATCAGGCCGTGATTGCACTGCAGCGGGTGGAGGCTCGCGCCGAACGGACAGGCACCGAACCGGTTCACGGAAGAAGTGAGGAGCGTTTCCGCAGCTACTTCGAGCTTGGCCTGGTCGGCATGGCGATCACGTCCCCGACCAAAGGCTGTCTCGAGGTCAACGACCAACTCTGCGAGATGCTTGGCCGCACGCGCAGCGACTTGCTGCAAATGACTTGGGCCGAGTTGACTCATCCGGATGACCTCGCCGCCGATGTCGCTCAGTTCAACCGCATCATTGCCGGCGAGATCGACGGCTATTCGATGGATAAGCGTTTCATCCGCAAGGACGGCCGGGTCGTAGACGTCATCATTTCGGTGAAGGGCCGGCGCGGTCGGGAAGGCTCGGTCGATTACTTCATGGCTATGGTGCAGGACATCACCGATCGCAAGAATGCGGAAAAAGCCCTGCTGCTTGCGCATGAACAATTGGAACGCAGAGTGATCGAGCGCACCAGTCAGCTTGCTGCGGTCAACCTGGCGCTTACCGCGGAAGTCGCAGAACGCAATCGCGCGGATGCCGGACTGAAGAGCGCATTCAATGAAATCAGCCAGTTGAAGGACCGACTCGCCCAGGAAAAGCTGTACCTGGAGGAGGAGATCTCCACTGCGCAACGCTTCGAGGAGGTCGTCGGAGACAGCAGTGCGCTTCGCGCCGTCCTTCGTCGGGTCGAGAAAGTCGCGCGGACGGATTCCACCGTGCTGATTCAGGGCGAGACGGGCACCGGCAAGGAGCTTGTTGCACGAGCCCTTCACCGTCTGAGCAGACGGCACGATCGAACCTTCGTCAAGCTCAACTGCGCCGCCATCCCCATCGGCCTTCTAGAGAGCGAGCTGTTCGGGCATGAGAAGGGAGCTTTCACCGGCGCCGTGACGCGGAGAATCGGCCGATTCGAGTTGGCCCACCAGGGCACTTTGTTTCTCGACGAAGTCGGCGAGATCCCCCTGGAACTCCAGGTGAAGCTGCTGCGGGTATTGCAGGAACAAGAATTCGAGCGCCTGGGCAGCACGCGCACGCTACGCGTGGATGTGCGGTTGATCGCTTCCACCAACCGCGATCTCGCGCAAATGATCGCCCGCGAGCAATTCCGCAATGATCTCTACTATCGCCTGAATGTCTTCCCAATCACGATGCCGCCTCTTCGCGACCGCGTCGACGATATACCGTTGTTGCTGCGGCACTTCACACGGCATCACGCGCAGTTGTGCAACAAGTCGATCACCAGCGTCGCCCCGAAAACGGTTGCGGCGCTATGCCGATATTCCTGGCCGGGAAACGTGCGCGAACTGGAGAACGTCGTTGAACGAAGCGTGATCTTGTCGCAAGGTTCCACGCTCGAAGTCCCGCTGGCCGAATTGACATCGCAAGCTTCTACGGCGCCGCTCGAAGCACGCACACCGGCCGCCAAAACGCTCGAGAGCGCGCAGCGCGAATGCATATTGAGGGCGCTCCACGACGCACGCTGGGTGATCGCCGGGCCGGGCGGTGCCGCAGCGACACTCGGCGTAAAACGAACCTCGCTGCAATACAAGATGCGCAAGTTGGGAATCCGTCGTCCGTCCTGATTCCTGCCGGTCTTTCGGCAGCGTTGCCAACAATTGGGCACCTGACCGTGGCATTGACTCATCGGAGTACCGGTGGCGCGCTCACATCCCGATAGAATGGCCCTTCTTTCCCCCATCGCGTACGCCGCTGATGCATTCCAGGATCTTTTGGCACGGTGAATGCATCGCATTATGTTTCACGACGGAGCGGCAAGGAGGGCACAAGGTCAGGGTGGACATCAGTCAGCTAACCGTAGGAGGGACGGGGACCCCTACGGCTGTGCGCGTTGTAACACCAACCGAGGAGAGAAATTTCATGCAACTCACGACCGCAAGTGCCTATCGTCGGCCGTGCACGTCGGCGAATGGCCATCCGCAAATTGAAATGGATTCGCTCGGCACCTTTCGCAGGTATGACGCCGATGAGACGGTCTATTGCCAGGGCGGAGCGGCTGATTACTGGTATCGGATCGTCGACGGGGCTGCTCGTCAATGTACGCAGATCTCGGATGGCCGTCGCCAGATCATGGACTTTCTGCTGCCCGGCGATTTGTTCGGATTCGACGCAAGTACCAGACACGAATGCTCGGTGGAATGCGTTGCGTCAAATACCACCGTGGCGCGTTACCAAAGGCAGCAAATTGAATCACTCATGGAGTCGGATCCGCCGCTGGCGCGTCGGATGCGCGAGATCGCGTTTGGCTCGATCGATCGACTGCAAGCGCGAATGATTCTGTTGGGGCGCAGCCGTGCCTTGGAGCGAGTATGCGGATTCCTGCTGGAGTTGGCCCATCGGGTGCAGGTCGAGGCTGAGGGAACGGTCGCCTTGCCGATGTCGCGCTACGACATCGCGGACTACCTCGCCATCGCAGTCGAAACGGTGAGTCGATCGTTGACGACCCTCAGGTCCGAGCGGGTGATTACCTTCTTCGATGCACGACATTTCCGCATCATCGATCGCCGGGCTCTCGAAGCGCATTGCTGTCGCTGAAGTCGGTGGTCACTTCTCCAAATGATGTCGAGGGTCCGTCCATGGGAATACAAAAATTCGACAAGTCGAAATGGATCGATGTGTGCGCCGCCGTCTCTATCGTGTTGCTGGGTAAGCGTGCCGAGATCGAGGTCGTTTCCCCGATCGACGGGATTCTGATTGGAGCGCATTGGCTGCCGGTAATCGGGATTGCTTACGATCCGGCCAAGGACGAGCTGAAAATCATGCTGGACGGCGTCGATCACTTGGTGTTTCAACCGTTGGAGATGTATCTCGATCTCGGGTTCGGCGGCGTTCAAAGTCTCGGCATTGTCGACAAGGACAATGCATGGCAGATCGTGCAATTGCGCGATCCCTTGATGCTGCCGCGTCCGGCGGCGATCACTTGATCCATGTCAATGCGGCGGGCCGCCCTCAAGGACTACGATGAGCATAGGCCCAACATCGGAGGAAGCCATGAGAACCGACAGTGAGATCAAGAAAGACGTGGAAGATGAATTGCGCTGGGACCCAGACATCGATGCCACCGACGTCGGGGTCGCGGTACACAACGGCGTCGTCGCGCTGACAGGCTTCGTGCGCAGCTACATGCAGAAGACGCAGGCGGAGCGCGACGTCAAGCGCGTCGCGGGGGTCATGGCCGTCGCGAACGACATCGAGGTGCGATTGCCCTACATCAACAAGCGGCCCGATCCCGAGATCGCGCGCGATGCGGTCCAGGCAATTCAGAATGAACTTCCTTATTCGTCGCAATTCATCAAGGTGACGGCCAAGGACGGTTGGCTGACGCTCGAAGGAGCCCTGGAGTGGAATTATCAGCGTGACCGGACGGAAAAGGCCGTGCGTTCGGTGCGGGGCGTCGTGGGAGTTACCAACGACATCACGCTCAAACCGCGGGTGTCGGCGAGCGACGTCAAGCAGAAGATCGAAAACGCGTTGAAGCGAAGCGCCGAGCTCGACGCGAATCGCATCACGGTCGAGACTGTCGGCTCCAAAGTGACGCTAAGAGGCAGCGTGCGGTCCTGGGCGGAGCGCACGGAAGCAGAGCGCGCGGCCTGGCAGGCGCCCGGTGTTACGGCGGTGGAGAATCAAATCGCGATCAGTCCTTGAGAAGCACCGACATCCGGCTCGCCGAGGGAATATCGTCGCGGCTCATGGATGGTCTCGGATAGGAGCGCTTGGCGTGGCCGATCGCTCCCATCCGAATGTTCCAAGAGGGAAGAGACAGCGCCGTGGATATCAGGCGTGCCTTCGAATGTCACGAGGGATTCTCAGTGTACCGATAGGCTGTCGGCCTCTGATTGCATGAGCAGTGCGGTGTACAGCAGCGCAAACCCCTGCATGACACCGAGGTAATTGTCTTGCGCGGACGCAAAGTAGTGCGCCATCTGCAACAATTCCGGATTGCCGCCATCGAGCTTTTGGAGCGCATCCTTGATGAACGCTTCGGCACCGCTTTTGTCGATATCAGCCACGATCGCGGCACGTGTCGCAACCGTGACACGCGGCAGTGGATTGAGCTCGGCAGGCGCGCCGGACTCCATCGTCATCGGATGACTCGGCGCGGCCTGCGCAATCAATAATCGATAAAACATGCAGAACCCGCCCATGATCCGCCGTGGATCGCCGACGTCGCCGGCGCATTTGGCGGCCATGTACAGCCATTCGGGGTTGTTCTCACGTAGATGCGCCGAAATCTCGGCAACGCATGCATCGGGACCCACGTCATCGAACTCGCGGGTGATTTGCTCCCGAGTAGACCCCGCGACGCGTGGCAACGCGCTCATGTCATCTCCAATGGCCGTTCAAAGTTGATGGTCGGTCACACGATGATAGCCCGGTCGCAGCTTTTATTGGTACTCTTTCAGGCCGGGGGCAAATCAGCCTTGATGGTCTTTCCAGAAGGCAGCTGGCACTGCCCTTCG
>Ga0137358_10001146_pt1 | contig 13921 bp, 9 predicted proteins | sample Mad1_20_16metaG_FD_105551 | JGI IMG/M metagenome (GOLD analysis project Ga0137358, IMG submission 105551) | Vadose zone soil microbial communities from Angelo Coast Range Reserve, California, USA - Mad1_20_16 metaG | ecosystem: Environmental > Terrestrial > Soil > Vadose zone | place: USA... | reverse complement strand
GGCGGCAAGGTCAATCGGCCGCACCGGTTGCGCACCAAGCACGAGCGGATAGACCCGCTGGCATTCGCGATAGATCTGCGCCTCCACCGCCAGATCGCAGATTCGGTTGAGACTGGCCTCGGGCTTGAGCTCGATTCCCCCGTCGAGGAGATGCACGGTCGCACGATTGCGCGAATTTTCCAGGGCCGCCCGCATGGTCAGGACGCCGCCTCCGCCGCCGTCGTAGTTCTTGGGCGACCAGTATTCGGGCTCGCGGCCTCCCCGTGCCCGCGCCCCGACGGGACGGAGCGCGATCTCGTCGTCGCTGAGAAGCGTATCCGGCTGCAAGCCCTTGCCCAGCGCCGCAAGGTAGGTCAGGGGCTTGATCGTCGACCCCGGCTGGCGCGCGGCCTGAGTCGTACGATTGAGCTGGCTCAGGGGATAGGAAAATCCGCCGGCCATCGCCAGAATACGCCCCGTCTTGTTCTCCAGGACCACCGCAGCCCCTTGAACCTCGGGGCGCATCCGCAATTGCGCGCGCCCCGGCGCTTTGCCCTTTCCGCCGGAAAGATGAACCAAGACCACATCATGAATCTTGAGTTTGCGCTGTGTTCCGGGATCGAGGGTGAGCGGTACGATGCGTCCGTCCGCAAGGCCGACGTGCCAAGCCGCGCCCTTCTTGCTGGCGGGCGCTTCCACCACCACGGCCGGCGTCCAGTGGACGTCATAGAGCGGTAGACGCGCACTTATGAGCGCTTGCTGCCATGCCGGGCGTTTCTCGTTGGGTTTCCTTTCTGCCTCGATCCGCCCGATTGCTTGGGAAAGATTCGCCTCGGCGCCCTTGAATTCGAGGCGGCTGTTGTCACGCTCATATTGAAACAATCCCTCCTGAAGGGCTTCTTCCGCCGCGCGCTGGAGTTGCGGATTGATAGTGGACCTTATCGTGTAGGACTCGGTTGCGGCCTCGGTGATGCCGGCCACCGATTTCACTTCGCGAGCGACCTCATCGACGAAATGGAAGCCGATATCGCGCCGCGGCCGTTGATTGAGCGCCATTGCGGGTAGTGGCGGTAACCCCGGTCTGCGATGCAGCCTGTCGTTTTCTGCGGCGCTCAACATCCCGTCTTCTTGCATTCGGCCCAAAACGTAAGCGAGCCGGCCCTGGGCGCGCGCCGGCTGCCGGTCCGGGCTAAGATAGTTCGGCCCCTTGGTCAGGCCCGCGAGCAATGCGCCCTCCTCCAGAGAGAGCTCGCTCGCCGACTTGTCGAAATAGTTCCGAGCCGCACGCTCAATGCCCCACGAGCCGCGGCCGAGATAGACGGCGTTGAGATAAAGTTCCAGGATCTGGTCTTTGCCGAGTGTGGACTCAACTCGGGTCGCGATAATGGTCTCGCGAATCTTGCGCTCGTAGGTTCGGTCTTCGCCCACCAGCAGGTTCTTGACGAGCTGCTGCGTTATCGTCGAACCGCCCTCGCGGTGGCCCGCTTGCGTGAGATTGTTCAGGAAAGCGCGGACCAGGCCGCGTTCGTCAACGCCCTTGTGTTGGTAAAAGCGCTTGTCTTCGGCCGCGATGAACGCGTTTCGGACGTGGACGGGCACCTTATTGAGCGAAATCCAGCTCGAGCGCTGGTTGTCCTGAAACATGTCGGCGAAATGCCGGCCGCTGGCGTCGAGCACGACACTCACGCCTGGAAGTCTGAGGCCGTTGAGCTTGTTGTGGTCCGGAAGGTTGGCTGCCGCTTTGTTGTAGAAGTCGATGACCTCGCCGAGGTCGACCGCGGGCTTCGCAGTTTCCTGGCGTTTGCAGAATTGTCGATAGGCGACGTGCAGGTCACCAAGGTTGATGCCGCGGAACTCCTTGTTGGTCTCACCGCCAACCGCCTGAGGATCATTCATGGCGGTCTCAATGAGGTCATCGATGTTGATATTCTCGATCGCAAAGGCGTCAAGCATATGCTTACAGCCGGCCTGCAGCAGCTGCGCGACCTGCCGTTGATCCCGATCGCGGCTGAACTCGGTTTTCACCGCGCTTGGATTTACCGCGACTTGGCTAAACGCCAGCGCCGCGGCAAAGATTTTGACGAAAACCGTTTCCATTCTCGTCCCGAAATTTGCTCTGATCCGCTCGTTGTCAAGGCTTTCGCCACATAAACGTTCCGGGAATGTGGCAATTTCTCCAATCGCCACAGCGCACATCAAATCATCTGGCGGTCTGCCGTCGTAGCCTCGCAGGCCCTTGCGCACGAGACAGGTTTCCTGCCGCCGCGGAAGAACGGAACGTACAAAGCGCCCCCGCGTTTATTCCGCAGCTCACCCGGTGCGGCGGACGTGGCAATCAAAGGCAAATCCCTGGAGCGTGACCGACTGCGTCTTTCAATCCTTCGAAGCAATGGCGCGACATCAACCGCGGCCCCACCGTGGCGCGACATCCCTGTCTGCGTTATTGTCGCGCACCCGGACGACGAGACGATTGGCTGCGGCGCCCAATTGACCAACAACGCCACGGTCGTCGTGGCGACAGATGGGGCGCCGCGAAACCTGGTGGATGCAAAAGCGCACGGCTACGACACTGCCTGCGCATATGCGGCAGCGCGCGCCAGGGAGCTTCGCAGCGCCATGCGCGTCGCCGGGGTCGATGAGACTTCGCTCATCCAAATCGGCGTGCCCGACCAGGATGCCGCCCGCCATATCGCGGATATGGCGCGGGCGCTCGGCGGCGTCATTGCAGCTAAGGGAATCCGTTGCGCCATTACGCATGCCTACGAAGGCGGTCATCCGGACCACGACGCGGTCGCCTGCGCCGCTGCTGCGTCCTGTCGCCTGCTTGAACGCAGCGGATATGCGGTTTCGCTCTATGAAATGCCGCTCTATCGCCAGGGAGAAAATCGGGAGTTACATCAAACATTTGCATCGAATGAATCAGCATCGGAACTGGCGCTGTTTCTTGATGCCGATGCGCAGGCGCGCAAGCGGCAGATGCTCGCATGCTACTTAACGCAGCGCCACACGCTTTCGGGCTTTGCGGTCGAGACGGAGCGGTTCCGCCCGATGCCCCGCCACGACTTCACCGTGCTGCCCAATAGTGGGGCGTTGCTCTACGAGCGTCATGATTGGGGCCTGCGAACCGGCGCCGAATGGAAGGAGCTTGCCGGGAAGGCGCTGATCGAACTCGATCTCATCGAGCCCCAGGTTTGAAGCTCAAGATATGAAGCTCACTGTTTTGAACGTCGCCTATCCCCTCGCCCCGGTCGGTCCCCAAGAGGTCGGAGGGGCGGAACAAGTTCTCAGCAGGCTCGACCGCGCATTGACGCGCACCGGGCACAATTCGATCGTGATCGCCACTTCCGATTCGACGGTTTACGGACGCCACGTCCCGATCGCGCGCACGCCGGCGCCGTATGATCACGCGGCAATCGCGCGCGCACGCCAGTCATGTCGCGATGCGCTGCATGCGACGCTTTCGGCACACGATATCGATGTCGTTCACATGCATGGCGTCGATTTCACCGAGTACCTTCCTGCGCCCAGTGTCCCGGTCTTGGCGACATTGCATCTGCCGATCCAATGGTACTCGCCCCGCGCCGTGTGTCCTGCCCGCCCGGCCACCTGGCTCAACTGCGTCTCGCAAACGCAGCACGCGGTCTGCCCGCCCAGCCCAAGCCTCATCGACCCGATACGCAACGGGGTCACCATCGACGATCGACCGGACGACCGGCCGGACGATCGATCCTTGGCGAAAAAGGGCCGTTACGCACTTGTCCTCGGACGGATCTGCCCGGAAAAGGGCGTGCATATCGCAATGAACGCGGCGGCGCGTGCCAGGGTCCCTCTCGTGATCGCCGGGAAGGTTTTTCCCTATCCTGCCCATCTCGAATATTTCGAGCATGCTGTCAGGCCGCGGCTCGGTCCGATGCACAGCTATATCGGACCGGTCGGCGGCAAGAAGAAGCACCGTATCCTGGCCTCTGCCCAGTGCCTTATCGTTGCTTCGCTTGTCTCCGAAACAAGCTCGCTGGTCGCAATGGAGGCGCTCGCTGCCGGAACCCCAGTTGTCGCGTTCGCCAACGGCGCTTTGCCGGAGATTATCGATCACGGCAAGACCGGTCTCCTGGTTTCCGACGAAGACGAGATGGCTGCGGCCATCGAGCAGGTCGATCGCCTCAGTCCGCAAGCATGCCGAACTGCGGCTCGGGAGCGCTTCGACGCCCGCCAGATGATCGATCGGTACTTCGCGGTCTATGAGAAAATCGCCCGCCTTCACAGTCATCGCCCGGGCCGGGCCGCATGATCGACAAAGTCGTCATGCGGAGCATTTCAGAATTGCTGGCCATCGAACAGGCGTGGTGGCTGCTGTGGGAACGGTGTTCGCGGCGCACCCCGTTTCAGTCTCCCGGTTGGCTTCTCCCGTGGTACCGCGCATTCCGGCCGGGGGAGCCGGTCGCCTTCGCGTTCTGGCATGACGGGCGCCTGGTCGGGGTCGCTCCATTCTATGGGAAGCACGAAACAGACGGATTTCATTTGCAGCCGTTCGGAACCGCAGTCAGCGATTTTCTTGATATGCTCGTGGAGCCGGGATGGGAGGACCTCGTCGCCGAGGCCTTTGCGGCCGCGCTCGCGGCGGAACCTGGATGGAACACGATCACGTTTGATGAACTCCCTTCCGATGCCATCGCATTGCGCCTGAAGAAATTGCGCGCGTGTACGGTTTCCGAGCGAATTGCCAGCACCTGCCCGGTGCTCACGCTTGAGTGTCGCGCACCGGTCGCATCGAATCTGCCATCACACCTGCAGCGCAACCTGCGAAAGGCGCAGCGGCGCGCGGCGCGCCGAGGCGAGGTGCATTTCATCCTCGCAGACGAAGGCGCGGCGCAATGCACCTTCGACCGCCTTGTCGATTTGCACACCGCACGCTGGCGCGCGCGTGATCAGGCCGGCGTGCTGGCCGACGAACGGATCCGACGGTTTCATGCCGACGTCATCAAGGTTCTCTATCCGAAAGCGGCCGCCAGGCTCTATGAACTGCGGATCGCCGGACAAACCGCAGCCGCGTATTATGGCTTTCAGGATAACGATCGCGCCTACGCATATATCAGCGGTTTCGATCCACGCTTCGCGCACGAGAGCCCCGGCTCGCTTCTGCTGGCCCATGTGATCGCCGACAGCGCGAGCGCAGGCGCCGGCGAATTTCATTTCCTGCGCGGATCCGAGACATACAAATACGCCTGGGGTGCACACGATCGCCACAATCATCGCCGTCAGTTCGTCCGATTAGCTTGTCTCGCCGATGTCGTCTGAAATCCGGTGTCCTGCGCTGGCGGCAGTTCCGGCAGCGTTCCGGGACGTGCTGGCCCGCCTTGCCCGCGGAGACCTACCGGCTAACGTGGCATTGATGCATTTGATCATGCACGCGGACGCGCCGGAGCAGGTCAGCGAAGCCATTCGTGCCGGCTTTGCGATATCCGCTGCGACGCCTTCGGCGCGGTCCCGGACGAATGCGCTGTCGAAAATCTGGGCGCAGACACCCGATGCTTGGAGCACCGTGAAGGGCATCGTGTCGGTTGCGCAGAAAGGACCGCGAACTGCGGGGCCGATCGAATACTGGACAAGGTTTTTCGATCTCGCCGCGGCGCAGGCCGCAGATTCCGCCACCGCTCTTTATGCGCTTGGCCGGGCAGACATCCTCGATGCTGCCACGCGCGAAGTGATGAGGCGCTTGCGAGAATGGAAAGTGCTGGCGCGAGCGTCGAACATCTTGGAAATCGGTTGCGGGACAGGGCGGTTCGTTGCGCCGCTGGCGATGGCCGGCTATCTGACAATCGGAATCGACACATCCGGCGGCATGTTGCGGCTTGCCAAGCTGCGTTGCCGGACTCTTCAATCCGCCTTGCTGGTGCAAACCGGGGGCCATGGTCTCTCGATGTTTGCCGATTCCACGTTCGATGCGGTTATGGCAATCGACTCCTACCCCTATATCGTTGCCGCCGGTCGTGAACTGGCCGAAGCCCATATGCGCGAGGCCGCACGCGTTCTTCGATCGCAAGGCTCCTTTGTCATACTGAATTATTCGTACCGGGATGATCCAGCTATAGACGCGCACGAGATCGCGAGGCTGGCGGCGGAATGCGGCCTGTCAATCATTCGCAATGGAACGCGGGATTTCGCACTTTGGGATGCCCGGACCTATTTGATGCGAAAGCCCTGAAATCCACTCAGAACCGTAGGGCGCAATAAGCGTAGCGCATTGCGCCGTTCCGGTGCGAAGGCCGCTGACGTCTGGAAAGTGACCTCGGCGGTGCTACGTTTGAGATGAAGCGGCGCAATGCGCTACGCTTATTGCGCCCTACGGGCTCAACCCGGGCTACGGCCGCCTCCCATAAGCGACCGCAGGCGTAGCGCCGAAATTCAGAACCAAGCCGGGCTACAGCGCAGCCTTCCGGCGCCGTCGCAATATCCGAGCCCGATGTGGCAGCAGCCGCTGGCGGCGTTCGAGCAATAATAGACCTGATAGTCGGCGCCGCAGTGGTCGGCGCAAATGAAACGGCCATTGTAATAGCCGCAGTGGTTTTGATGCCGGCGCGGCAGCAGCGGCATCGCGGCCAAACTGTAGGAGAACTGCTCGACGGCCGGCGTGTACTGCCGCCCGGCCCCCCTGTCAGCTGCCGTACCTGTCGTCGCCATGGCGACGAGCAGCGCCGCCACCCCAATCAATGTCTTCATCCTGCCATCTCCATTGGAGGCGTAGTGATACCGGATTCGATGGCACAGCTCGCAAAAAATCTCAAACCTCATTCCGGGAGCGCAGGGAAAATCGTCGTGGCCGGGACAAGCCCGGCCACGACAGGACTGATTACTCGGCCGCGACCCCCAACGGCTCAAGCCGGCCATGGAACTCGCCGGACTCGCCGGATTCGCCGGCGGCCGGGATCGCCGGCGCGCCTTCGTGTTCGCGCACCCGGAACCACAGCGCATAGAGCGCCGGAACCACAAGAAGCGTGAGAACCGTTGCCACGAACAGGCCACCCATGATGGTGATCGCCATCGGACCCCAGAAGATGTTGCCGGCGAGCGGAATCATGCCGAGGATAGCGGCAAGCGCGGTGAGCGCCACCGGCCGGGCGCGCCGGACGGTCGCGTCCACGATGGCGCGATAGCGCCCGTGTCCGGCCGCGATGTCGCGCTCGATCTGGTCAACCAGGATGACGGTGTTGCGCATGATCATGCCGGCAAGCGCGATCAGTCCCAACAGCGCCACGAAGCCGAACGGCCGGTTGGAGATGAGCAATGCGCCGGTCGCTCCGATGAGGCCGAGCGGCGCCGTCGCGAATACGAGCGCCAGTCGCGAGAAGCTCTGGAGCTGGATCATCAGCAATGACAGCGTCACGATCGCCATCACCGGGAACACCGCCACCAGCGAACTGTTCCCCTTGACGCTCTCCTCGATCGACCCGCCGGTTTCGATGCGGTAGCCGTACGGAAGCGCGTCCTTGATGGGCTTGAGCTTTGGCAGCACCTCGCTGGTGACATCCGGCGCCTGCACGTTGTCGATGATGTCGCCGCGCACCGTGAGGACGGTGTCGCGATTGCGCCGCCACAGGATCGGCTCCTCATATTCGTAGTTGAGCCGCGCAAACTGCGACAGCGGCACGGCGACGCCGTTGCGCGTTGCAATCGTGATGGTCGGCAAGCGATCGAGGTCAAGACGCTCGGCCGCAACGGCGCGGGCGACCACGTCGATATGCTCGATGCCCTCACGGTATTGCGTGACGGTGAAGCCCGACAGCAACGTCTGCAGGTTTTGCGCCACCTCCTGCGGGGTGAGGCCGATGGCGCGGGCGCGGTCCTGGTCGACCTCGAGGCGGATCGATTTCACCTGCTCGCCCCAATTGAGATGCGGATCGATGATCTTGCGGTTCGTCGCCATCACGGCGCGCACGTCGTCGGCGATCACCCTCACTTTCATGGCATCGGGCCCGACCACCCGGAACTGCACCGGGAAGCCTACCGGCGGGCCAAAATTGAAGCGATCAACCCGGGTGCGCGCCTCCGGCAGCGCACCGTCCGCAAGCGCCCGATCAAGCCGCGCTTTGACGCGCTCGCGCCCTTCCAGGTTCTTCGTCACGATGACGATTTGGGCGAAGTTCGGATTGGGCAGCACCGGATTGAGTCCGAGCCAGAAGCGTGGCGAGCCTTGCCCCACATAGCTCGTATAGGTCGCGATATCGGGGTCGCCCGCAAGCAGGCGCTCGGCCTTTTTCGCAGTCGCATCGGTGGCGCCGATGGCGGTGCCCTCGGGCAATCGCATTTCGAGGAAAAGCTCAGTGCGGGAGGAGGTCGGGAAGAACTGCTGCTGGACGAAGCCGAACCCGCCTATCGCGGCCAGAAAAGTCAGCACCGTGAGGGCGACGACGCTACGGCGCCAGCGCAGCGCAAATTCGATGGTGCGGCGCAGGCTGCGATAGATGCGGGTGTCATAGATGGCATCCGGATTGTCGCGCGCATGCGCCTTGGCGAGGTTCGGCAGGAGCTTGAGCCCGAGATAGGGGGTGAACATCACCGCCACCAGCCACGACGCCAGCAAGGCGAGGCCGACGACCCAGAAGATGCCGCCCGCATATTCGCCCGCACTCGACTTCGCAAAGCCGACCGGCAAGAAGCCGGCCGCCGTCACCAGCGTGCCGGTCAGCATCGGGAACGCGGTCGAATTCCATGCGAAGGTGGCGGCGCGGGCCCGGTCGAAGCCCTGCTCCATCTTCACCACCATCATCTCGATGGCGATGATGGCGTCGTCGACCAGGAGCCCGAGCGCAATGATCAACGCGCCGAGGGTGATGCGGTGGAGATCGACGCCGGCCGTGTACATCAAGGCAAGCACGATCGCCAGCACCAGCGGCACCGAGAGCGCCACCACGATGCCGGCGCGCCAGCCGAGCGAGATGAAGCTGACGAGGAGCACGATGCCGAGCGCCTCCGCAAAGGTCTCGACGAATTCCGAAATCGACTGCTCGACGATATGGGGCTGATCCGCGATCTGGGTGACTTCGATGCCGACCGGAAGCTCGGCGGCGATTGCCTGCATGGCGCGCTTGAGGTCTTCGCCCAACGTGATGATGTTGGCCCCATCCTGCATGGACACGCCGAGACCGAGCGCCGGCTTGCCGTCCTGGCGGACCAGGAAGGCGGGCGGGTCCTGGTAGCCGCGCTTGCCGGTGGCGATATCGCTCAGCCGGAACACGCGCCCGTTGGCCTCGACCGGCACCGACCGAATGGCTTCGACGCCGGTGAAGCCGCCTGTCACCCGCATATTGACGCGGTCAGCCGAGGTCTCGACCGAGCCGCCGGCCTGCACCGCGTTCTGCTTGATGACGCTATCGAAAACCTGTTGTGGCGTGATGCCGAGCGTCGCCAGTTTGGCGTGGCTGAATTCGACGAAGATCTTTTCCGGCTGGTCGCCGATGAAGTCCACCTTGTTGACGTTCGGAACCCGGAGCAGGCGCTGGCGAATGTCTTCAGCGCGCGCCTTGAGGTCGGCGAGGCTGAGGCCATCCGCCGTAAGCATGTAGATCGTCGAATAGACGTCGCCATACTCGTCGTTGAAGTTCGGGCCCGTAATGCCGGCCGGAAGATCGCCCCTGATATCGCCGACCTTCTTGCGCACCTGGTACCACAAGTCCTTGACCTTGGCGGGCGGCGTGCGGTCGATGAGGATGACCTGAATGAACGACACGCCCGGCTGGGAGTAGGTTTCGACGCGATCGAGCCACGGCAGCTCCTGGAGCTTCTTCTCGATCTTGTCGGCGACCTGCGTCTGCATTTCGGTCGCCGTCGCGCCCGGCCAGGCGACGTTCACGATCATGTTCTTGATGGTGAAGGAGGGATCCTCGGCGCGGCCGAGATTGAGGTAGGAGTATGCGCCGGCCGCGCCGAGAACCAGGATCATGAACAGCACCAGCGCGCGGTGCGTGATCGCCCACTGGGAGAGATTGAAGCGCGACATGACCGGGTTCCTTTCACAGGCTGTGACGCATTTACGACCTCATCCTGAGGAGCGCCCGAAGGGCGCGTCTCGAAGGATGGATACACGGCACGGACTCGCGGCCATCCTTCGAGACGGCCGCGCAAGAGCGCGGCCTCCTCAGGATGAGGTCAGATTTGGTTCTCCTACGCTCAACTCAACTTCGGTATCGCTTCACCGGCCTTCGACGACGCGCCCCATGACGGTACGAACCTTCTGTCCGGCTGCCAGCATCTGGACGCCCAGGGTGACGATCTCATCGCCGTCCTCGAGGCCCGAGCTGATGAGCGCGACGACCTCGTTGAATGACGACATCGTAACGGGCCGGCGCTCCAGCACGCCGGTATCGTCGACGCGATAAACCGTAGGGCCGGTGCCGCGGTTGAGGATCGCGGCGAGCGGCACCTTGGCGACCATGGTGTCGGTCGGGTGCGACAGCACCACCGTCGCCGTCATGCCGAGCGCCACCGCGTCGCCGGGATTCTCAATGGTGAAGCGTGCCGCATAGGTGCGGGTGGTGGCGTCCGCTTGCGGTGACAATTCGCGCAACCGCGCCGAAAATCGGCGATCCGGGTCCGACCACAGCCGCACCCTCGCGTCTGACTGGCGAGCTTCGGCGAGCCGGGTCTCCGGCAGCGCGACGACGGCTTCCATCTCGCCACGATGCGCGAGCCGCGCGACCGCCTGGCCCAGCGCCACCACTTGCCCCGATTCCGCCAGCGTCGCGGTGATCACGCCGTCGGCGTCCGCCTTGAGGTCCGTATAAGCGAGCTGGTTGTGGGCAAGTTCGAGCGCGCGCCGCGCCCGCTCTACTCGCCCCTCAGCCTCATCCTTGGCAGCCTTCTTGCGCTCATAGTCCGCAACTGCCGCGTAGCCGCGGGCGCGAAGGCTCTGGTAGCGCAATTCGTCAGCGGCGGCTTGGGCGAGACTCGACGTGGCGGCCGTGAGTTCGGCGTCAGCGCTTTCGACCTGCAATTGGAGATCACGCGGATCGAGCCGCGCCACCACATCGCCCGCCCGGACCCGGTCGCCGACATTGACGAGACGGGCGACCATCTTGCCGGCGACCCTGAATCCAAGGTCGGTCTCGTAGCGCGCGCGCACCACGCCGGCGAATTCGCGATTTTCGTCCGCAGGGGCGAATACGACGCGCTGCACCTGTACCGGCCGGATCGCCGTTGCGGTTGCGGATGTTGCCGCATCGTTGCAGGCGGCGAGAGCGGGCGCGAGCACGATCACGGCGAGGATCGCTCCGATGGGGCGGATGTGCTGCGGTGAGGGCATGATGGCACTCCTTTGCGGTCGGTTACGGCGGTCGTGGCCCCTTCCCGGGAGGAGCTGTGAGTGATCACTAACAAGTGATGAAATTCGTCTTTCATCACACTTCAGACAAAATCGTGCTCTCGACGAGTTCGACATGGCATTACCGGGGGGTGATGGCGCGGAGCGCGAACCGGACGGACGCGCGAGCCTCGGTCTCCAGGTCCTGGCCCTCCTCCAGGCATTGCCCGACGATCATGGGATGGGTGAAACACAACATGGAGCGAAGGATCAGCTCGGCAGTTTCCCGCGGCTCAACGCTCTCGAATTCGCCGGCCTCGATGCCGTCGCGCAGGATCACTTCCATCACCGTGCGCATGACATCCTTGTGCGCCCGGATGGCATCCCAGCTCAATTCGATCGCCGCCACGACCATGTCGTTGACGCGCTGCTCGGTGAGCACGTTTTCCTTGTGATAGCTAAGAATTTCGAGGATCAGCCGCTCGATTCGCTCGCTGGCCGGCCCCTTGGCGCGGGCGACAGCCCAGGCTTTGCGGTCGATCTCGCCGAGGAAGCGCCGGCAGATCGCCTCGACGATCGCATTCTTGGAAGGGAAAAAGCGGTAGACATTGGCGGGCGACATATCGAGTTCGGCCGCGATATCCGCCACCGCGGTCTTGGCGAAGCCGAGCCGCCGGAACAGCGCTTCGGCCGTGTCCATAATCCGGGCACGGGTATCTTCCGGCTTGGTTCTGGCCTGCGGATTCACGGTATCCCCTGCCGATGGTAATAAGCGGCCAACTGAATGCTGACGAATTTAGTAATTCGTCACTAGCCCAAGATCAAGCCGGCCCGGCGATCACACTTACGTCAATGGATTTGGATTTCAAGGGATTGAAGGTCCTCCAACACTGCCTGCCGCAGGGACGACCCTAAGGACGAGATCCGCCTGAGCGTTGGCTTCAATGAGGTTCGGACTTCTGGGACGATGATGAGGTCAGGGCGGTCGACTATCCGGAGGTGGAGAGCGCGCTGAGGAGAGCGACCGGCGCCGACCGGGTGTTCATCTTCGACCACACCACGCGGCGCCGTATATTCAGAACAATCATTGGGGTGAGGAACCAAAAAGACCGATGCTCGTTGTCATTTTTGGAGCGAGATTGGTCTGTGGAGCGCAATTGGTCTGCGTCCGTTCCGGGCCAAGGCAATTTTCACCTAGCTATAGCCCCACTGAAGTTGCGACTGATAAGAGCGGGAATTTGGCGATTCTTATCAGCAACCCGCTTCCGTAGCCCTTCTCGGCGGCTTGATTGGTTCGAAGGCTAAGTTCGCGCGCCAGTAAGTCTTCTATGCCGGCAGCGAGCAGCGGCTGTGACGCGGCCACCCCGCAGCAGAGTCGGATGATGTTCGAAAAGCTCTACGAGTATTCGCCGGACGCGATCGTCGTGGTGGATGAAATGGGTAAGATCGACCGCGTCAACGTACAAGCTGAAGCCTTGTTTGGGCTCCCCCGCGAACGCATGCTCGGCCAGTCAGTCGAGATGCTGGTCCCTGAACGCTCGCGTGACCGACATTTGGCGCATCGCGTCAACTATATGAAGGACCCCAAGACACGTCCTATGGGCTCCGACCTGCAGCTCTTGGCGCAACGCGCCGACGGCTCGGAGTTCCCCGTCGACATCATGTTGAGCCCAATAGAGATCGATGAGCGGCGGGTGACACTTGCCGTGGTCCGGGATATTACAGAGCGCAAGCGCGCCGAGGCACATTTGCAGCTGCTGATGCGAGAGGTCAATCATCGCGCCAAGAACATCTTGAGCGTCGTTCAGGCGATAGCGCAGCGGACCCTGGCAAGCTCGTCCCAAGAGTTTATCTCGCGGTTCAGCGAGCGAATTCAGGGCCTGAGCGCCAGCAACGACCTGCTTGTCAGAAACCAATGGCAAAACGTTCCGCTTGCCGAACTTGTGCGTTCGCAGCTCGCCCACTTCGCAGATCTTCTGGAGAGCCGCATTGCCGTGCGCGGCCCAGATTTAAGGATCACTGCAGCGGCGGCCCAGGTCATCGGGATGGCGCTCCACGAACTCGCCACGAATGCGGGCAAATACGGCGCCCTCTCGACCGATACAGGCCACGTCGACGTCGTATGGCGCTTGGAGCGGGCTGACGCCGGCGGGCGTCGCTTCTTAATGGAATGGAGCGAAAACGGCGGTCCAACCGTCGTGGCCCCGACGCGGCGCGGATTCGGTTGGAGCGTGCTCTGTCAGCTGACGAAGGAATCCCTCGGAGCAGACGTTACACTGGAGTATGCGCCCACCGGCGTGGTTTGGCGCCTTGGATGCCCCGCCGATCGGGTTCGTGAAGGCGAGGCGGCTCAAAAGCATGTCGTCGTTCCTGCCTAACCAGAGGGATCCCACTTGCCGGCCTTGGCGCAGGCCTCGATCGCCTTGTGGGTGAATGCGTCCAGCGACATGCGCGTGTCCGGCGCGAGCCTGCTGATCTGCGGATCGACCTTCCAGATGTCGCTCAGTTTGCTGAGCGGGCCCTTCCCGTAGAGGTCCGGATGGCGCTCGGCCTGGCCGTTCAGCGGATAGGCCTTGCCGTCGGCGAAGATGAACAGCGCAAAGGTGGGGGCGCACGCCACCCTCACCTCCGGCACAGTGAAAGTCCACT
>Ga0137358_10001145_pt1 | contig 13927 bp, 9 predicted proteins | sample Mad1_20_16metaG_FD_105551 | JGI IMG/M metagenome (GOLD analysis project Ga0137358, IMG submission 105551) | Vadose zone soil microbial communities from Angelo Coast Range Reserve, California, USA - Mad1_20_16 metaG | ecosystem: Environmental > Terrestrial > Soil > Vadose zone | place: USA... | reverse complement strand
GAAACCGGGTGCGTATTCAGGCAAATGCTCCGGATCTCGTGAACATCGGAGGCAACGCACGTTTTTCAGGTATCGCGGTGGACCCCAAGGGTCGTTATCTCTACACCACAATGCGCAACGTCGTGAAGGACATCGATCAATTCCGGATCGATCCGCCGCAGTTTGTTGCAATCGACTTGCAGGAAAAGAAGATCGCAAAGGCGTGGCCTTTCCCGAAAGACATGGATCAGGGCTTCGGATTCAATGCCACCTACAAAGTATCGGCGGACGGCAAGCGCCTGTATGTATTTCAGGAAGATGTCCTGGTCTTCGATCTGGACACCTTCAAACAGATCGACAAGATAGAGCTTGCGCAACCGCCCTACCCGGGCGCTTCTCCTTACCGGCTCGCTGCCAACGACGATCCGTTCGACGCGCCGGATACCGTTACGTCCGTATTCACGTCAGTGGATTCCATTGTCCACAAGGGAACTCTGGGACTCGCAAAGATCGATCTCACGACGCGGAAAGTGGAGTACTTTCCCATCGGTCCACTGCTCCCGATGACCGGTTTTCAACTCTCTCCGGATCGCAAGCGCGGATACTCGGTCGTCCCCAAAATTAGTACAGGAGCAAATCGGCTGACCGAATGGTGGGTCTGGGACATCGAGAATCACAAGATCATCATGAAGAAAGAATTCGATGCGCGCCCGACGTTCCGATTCGCTGTGGGTGGTGACGGTAAAAAGCTGTACCTCTATGGCGCAGGATCCACGCTGGAAGTGTGGGACGCGTCAACTCTCGAATCGCGGAAGTTGATTTACCTGAACAAGGACACCACGACCAATCTGGTCACGCTGCCGGAACCGGTAAAGAACGCGCAGCGATGAAGGAGCAGAACTGGCGCGACTTCCTCCGCATGAAGGTATTCGTGCGGCCGTATGCCTGTCAGCTCGGTCTGATGATTGTGATCGGGCTGGCGGGCAGCGCTTTGGGACTGGTGCAGCCGTATCTATCAAAGTACCTCGTTGACAACGCGCTGCTGCGGCGCGACGTGCATGCCCTGATGATCTCGGCAGTTCTGATGTTCGCAGCAACGGTCGCCGGCTCGATCCTCAGCTACGTCTCGGGCTATGGTTACATGCGCGTTTCTGCGTCGATGCTGCTCGACATGCGCCTGAAGGTCTACGCGCACCTGCATGCCCTTTCCCCACGTTTCTATGCGCGGGCGCGTCTCGGCGATCTCGTGTCGCGACTTAACGGGGACGTGGCCGAAGTGCAGCGCATCTCCTCGGACTTCTTCCTGACTACGCTGACCAACGCGTTATTCATTGCCGGCAGCCTGGGAATGATGATCTGGCTGAGTTGGAAACTGTTCTTCGTGGGGATCGTCCTGATTCCGTTTTCGATCGCTCTGTTTCGCTTCTTTCAAATCCGCATGAACCTGCTGGCCCGCGAGCTTCGAGAACGCAGCGCGGCCATCGGCACCTTATTCGTTGAGACGTTGCTCGGAGTCCGCCTGGTGGCCTGCTTCAATTCGAGCGAATACGAATCGGAGCGCTTCCGGAGCCGTAACGATTCATTCGTTTCAACTCTGATGCGGTTTCAAAGCACTTCGATGCTCGGCCGAACCGTGCCGGGAACGCTGCTTACGGCGGCGACCACCGCCGTGTTTGTCTACGGCGGCCAGCAGATCATCGCAGGACAAATGACAATGGGTACGCTGGTAGCATTCATGGCTTACCACAGCCGTCTGTTGTCGCCTGTCCAGAGTCTGCTCGGTCTTTCCGCTTCGCTCTCCTCAGCGAAAGTCTCTTTGTCGCGCGTTCTCGAGCTGCTCGACGCACCGATCGAAGTGACAGAGCAGCCTGATGCCGTTCCGGTATCTGCGGTCCATCGAAGTATTGAATTTCGGGACGTCACCTTGCGCCATGATGGACGAGCGGTTCTGGACGATGTGTCGTTCGAGATTCCCGCGGGCGTGTTCTCCGTCATTGTCGGACCGAGCGGGAGCGGCAAATCGACGATCGCGGATTTGATGGTCCGGCTGCTCGATCCGGATGCCGGCGCCGTCATGATCGACGGTCTCGATCTGAAGCGAACGCGGCTTAGCGATCTTCGTCGGACGGTGGTTCTCATCGATCAGTCTCCGTACCTGTTTCACGGAACGCTGTACGAGAACATTGCTTATGCGAAACCTTTTGTCGGCCGTCTAGCCGTGGAGCAGGCTGCGCATGCGGCCGGTCTGACGGAACTTCTTCGCGGCTTGCCGGAGGGTCTGAACACGGTTGCGGGAGAACGCGGTCTGACTCTTTCGGCCGGAGAGCGTCAACGCGTCGCCATTGCGCGAGCGTTCTTAGCCAAGCCCGAAGTTCTGATCCTGGACGAGCCGAGCGCGGCCCTGGATCCGGCGCGTGAAAGGGAACTGGTCGATAACCTGCGGTGGGCGTTTGCCGGTAAGACATTGATTGCCATTACTCATAAGCCGGCCCTCGCCTCGGTAGCGGACCACATCCTATATATAAAGGATGGACGTGTGGCGGAAGCGGTGTCCGTATGACAGGACGCGGCCTCAAGATTGCCGTCATCGATACCGGCCTGAACGCGAGGCATCCCCACATCTGCGCTCCAACGCACCTCGTGGCCTTTGATTCGCAACAGACAGAACACTCCTGGGTGGACATTCTGGGCCACGGAACTGCTGTCACGGCCGCGATCCAGGAGAAGGCGCCACACGCAGACTATTACATCCTGAAATTGTTCGGGGACTCGCTGCGAACGACGGCCGGCCGCCTGATTCAGGCCATGGAGTGGACGATCGAGCACCGGATGGATGTCGTCAACCTGAGTCTGGGAAGCACCAATCTGGAACACCGTCCCATATTGGAGTCCCTTGTCGCCCGCGCAACTGCGGCGGGTGTCGTGCTGGTCGCGGCGCGGTATTCGGGACAGACTCCGGTTTTGCCGGGGATGCTGGACGGCGTGATCAGCGTTGACGTCGACTGGACTCTCCCGCGAGACCGTTACCGCGTATTGGACGTAAGCAGTTCACCATGCTTTTTCGCTTCAGGTTATCCCCGTCCGTTGCCCGGAGTTCCTGTATCCAGGAATCTCAGTGGAATCAGCTTCGCGGTTGCGAACATGACAGGCTTTGTGGCGCGCGCCTGTGAAGATCTGGAACAGCGTTCGCTCGATAAGGTTCTCCAGGCGTTGACGGCGGCTTTGCACAACGACTCCAGTCAGCGATTCGTCCACTGTAGCGGCGGTCTATGACCGCCGGCACTTCGTTGATTCCGGAAAAACCGGCGCTGATAGAAGGTGTGAATGAATTGCCAGGACAGGGTGTTCCCCTCCTGGAACAGGAGGGGTGACGGGGTGGTCATTATGGTAGAGGTTGATGTTGTAACGTTATCCGGGACTGACCACCCCGTCTGCGCCTTTATAAGGAGGCTTCGCAGCATTTTCTTGATGGCGCAGCCACCCCTCCTCTCCGAGGAGGGGAACACCCTGTCCTGGCAATTCATTCACACGTAGAGCGCCGTTACAGTAGGAATCGGATGCATAAAGTACGTTGTCTCTTGCTCGCAATTCTTGCCGGCGGGGCTGCCTTCGCTGCGGTTCCTGCCGGCGTTCCATTCACGATCGACGTATCCGAAGCCGTTGCCGGCGAGTTTCCAGGTGCGCCCCGCCTTCAATCTTTTTCATTCGCCCAATGGAAGGGCCGATGGGTTTTCATCGGAGGCCGCATCAGCGGTTATCACGCGGTCGGCGGCGGCTCTGCGGAATTTCTGCGGGCCGATGCGAACCGCGAAGTCTGGGTGATCGATACGACAGTCAAACCGGCCCGAACATATCACGTGCCGGTTACCCAATTGCCGCCACGACTCGCAGTAATCCAGGCCCAGTGGACGTCAACGGGTCAGCTTTATTTTCAGGACGGAGACAAGCTGTATATCTGCGGCGGCTACGGCCAGGACGAGAAAGGTAAATGGTCCACATTTGATGTGATTTCGCGAGTGAGCCTGCCGGAGCTTGTTGAAGATGTCATGGGTGGCGGGCTCCCCGCGGAGAGCATCTCATTTGCGAGATCGTCTCTGGTGCAGTCCGCCGGTGGCGCACTGACGAAGCTCAAGGATGGGTACTTCTATCTCGTGATGGGACACTCCTTTCAGGGCAGCTATACGGCCTTCGAAGGCCAGGGAGAACACAACAGCGCGGAAGCATCGCAAACGTATTTGAGCGAAATCCGGAAGCTCAGCGTCAAGACACAGGCCGATGGGAGCTTGAGTGTTGCTCTCGTCGAGAAGTTTCAAAATGAGACCGAGTTTCATCGTCGCGACCTTAACGTTGCGCAATTCCTCTCACCTGCCGGACTTGGATTCGCCGCCTATGGCGGAGTCTTCACGCCTGAGACACAACTCAGCTACAGCAAACCCGTATACGTCGTGCCTGGATCGCGTCCTTTCGTGGATTCTGCCTTCGACCAGAAGATGAATGCATACACCTGCGCCGTGCTGCTGATGTTCAGCGAAACCACGAAAACGATGTACACCACGTTTTTCGGCGGGATCAGCAGGTTTCGATGGAATCCGCTGGAGCATGTTTACGAAGAAAACCCGAGAGCCGGCAGTAAGACCGACTCGACGTACCTCGATGGTTTGCAGTGGAGCGATCAGATTTCGACGATCCGAAAGGACGAGGCCGAAACGATCGAGATCGTTCATTCCCGTTCACTTCCGGCATTTGTCGGCACCGGCGCGGTTTTCATCCCCGTGCCGGACGTGGCACGCGCGGAGCGGAACAGCGACATTCTCGCATTCGAGCCCTTGAGGAACACCAGAACGTTCGTCGGCTATATCTATGGCGGCATCCGCGCATATCCGTATCGGTTTCCTTATCTCAAGCCGGCGGGTTCCTATAATTCCGGCGCGGTTCCCAGCAAGCCCAGCGACATGATTCTTAAGGTTTACGTGCAGTCCGGTTCTCTGCCGGACTGATTCCGGCAGGTCTTTGGAGTGTCTTTGGAGTTGACACGATTGACACGCTGGTTTACAAATGCTGGTACTGGTACAAAGTCGTACCCACACCAGAGGCTGACACCGCCGTCACGGCTTCAGACGACAACGACGTCCCGGAACCCCGATGTTCTGTGGCGTTTTTTTTTTGCTCTGAAAAAAGGAGGGCTATGCCTCGATTGTTCTTTACCAATATTCCCTGCGACTGTCAGGACGCTGAACTGCGTGGTTGGATTGAAGCGCGGGGATTCAATGTGGATTCGATTCGGATCATCCGCGACCAGGTGGCCGGTGTGTCACCCGCTTTCGGATACGTGTCGGTGCAGGGCGTGGCTCCTGCGGTCGACCCAATACATGTTCTTGACGGCCAACATCTGAAGGGCCGAAGACTTCAGGTTCGAGAAGATTGGAGAAAGGAGAAAGGAGCATAATTGAGCTGAAGATGAAATGACTTGGGCCGACAGGAACTGAATATGGCGTTGATTTCCGTGACACGGCTGCGAGTCCGCTCGTTTCGCTACTTGCCGGGATTTATTTTCCTTGCGCTGCGGTCATAGGTGAACCACCCTTTGTCGGGTCAGCAGGCATACAGGTTCCCACCGCCGGCGGAAAAGAATTAGCCGCGAATTACGCGGATTACGCGAATGGGGCGCGTCAAGAACTTTTTGTTGCGCCCCATTCGCGTAATCGGCGTAATTCGCGGCTAATTCTTTTCCTCTGATTCCAGATCCGCCCTTCGAATCGTCCGGCTCTCCACACTAAAACGGACCGTTGTCGATTCAACCCCGAAGAATTAAGGTAGTCGCCAACTTTACATGAACGCGGGCTAAAGCCCGCGACTACATTGGGGACCACCGTTCGGCATTGGGGACCACCGTTCCGCATTTGGGACCACCGTCCCGCCTGAATGTAGTCGCGGGCTTTAGCCCGCGTTCATGCTATATTCGCACCCGTTTAACCCACGACAGATATATCAATCGCATCGGAACCGGTGGAGGTCCAGATGAACGTAGTCATACGCACCACGATTGCTCTTCTCTTTTTGAGTGTTGCCGTGGCGCCGGCCGTGGCGCAGGTAACGACTGCCACATTCTATGGAACCGTGACGGATTCGTCGCAAGCTGTGCTTCCTGGAGCCAGCATCAGCATGACGCACGAAGGCACCGCGGTGGTGACCACGAAAGTCAGCGATGAAAAAGGCGAGTTCGCGTTTACATTTCTTCCGCCCGGAGCATACACGTTAAAGATCGAGCTGCCCGGTTTCAAAACTTACGTTAATTCGGGTTTTGAGCTCGGGGCCGCGCAGAGTGTTCGCCGGTCATTCAGTCTGGAAGTCGGCGGAGTAGCGGAACAGGTGACGGTCACCAGCGAAGCTCCGCTCGTCAATACTGTCGCGTCGGATCAGCGTCTCAGCTATTCGAAACTGCAGATCACGGAACTGCCGCTCGCCAACCGCGATTTCACCGGGCTGCTCGCCAGTAACACCGGTATGTCCTATTCCGGGACTAACATTCGAATGAACGGAATGGGAGGAGCCGGCACACGGATTACGGTGGACGGCACCGAAGCCACGGCCTTTTCGGAAGGCTCTGGTACTTCCATGTTTGGAAACTTCAATAAGATTGGGCTCGTTGGTCTGGATGCGATCGGAGAAATACAGACCACCAAGGGAATCATTGCCGCGGAATACGCGGGGACGCTCTCGGGTAATGTCAACGTGATCACCAAAGCCGGGACAAATGAGTGGCACGGAAGCATGTTTGAGAACTATACGGGTGCCGCGCTGAACGCTCGCAATCAGACAGCGACTACAAAGCCTCCCTTCACTTTCAATCAATTCGGGGGTTCGATCGGCGGCCCGATTTTCAAGAACAAAACGTTCATCTTTGGCGCTTACGAAGGCTACCGCCAGGGTGGTCAGGACATATTGCAGGGCATGGTTCCCACTCCGCGGCTGCGAAGCGCGATGATCGCGGCTGTGCCGGCATACCAGACCTATCTCGATTATGTCTTCCCGCTTCCGAACCAGCCCTACAATCCAAGCGCCAGTGTCGCCCTTTTCGTCGGACCGAAGCCGCACCGCTACGGGGAGAATCACGTGGACGTCAGGGGGGATACGCTGCTGTTTGGAAACAACAATCTGTCGGTCAGTTACTCACGAAGCCGGCCCAGCGAATACACTTTCCAACTCCTGGATCCCACGCATCGGAATGGAAAACAGGATCGCATCAATGCCAGCTATGTCATGGGACATCCCAGCTGGACGTCTGAAAGCCGCTTCGGTTACAACTACGCGAGTTGGCTGCGTATCGACGATCTCGTCATGCAGAGAGATCCCGGGAACTCCACCGAGGCCATACTGGCCGGCCGCCGCATCCCAACGATTGAAGGCCTCAATTTCTTCGCCCCCGACGGTGAAGTCCAATTCATGGGAGGGGCAACTTACACCGGCGAACACAAGATCTCAAAGATCATCGGGACACACGCGCTCAAGTTCGGCGGCATTTTTGCGACACGTGGGACCGGGCGCTACACCTACATCAATCCCGAGACCACGTACGCCAGCGATGCCGATTTGGTCGCGAATGTTCCCAGCAGGTTCCACGTCGGCTTCGGACAAAACCCGTTCAGTCTGTACCTGCCGGAGTGGGGACTCTTTCTCCAGGACGATTGGCGAGCCACTCCGAAGCTGACATTGAATTTCGGACTTCGCTACGACTGGTACGGAAACGTCGTGATCCATCCGGACGATCCGAAGAATGGTCCCGCCGTCATCAATACGTTCGCGGGAATTCTGGATTCGAACAGGTTCATTTACGGCCCGCTCCGGCCGGAGAACGATCCCGTCAATCCAGACCATCTGAACTTCGGACCAAGGTTCGGATTTGCTTACAACCCGGATGGGCAGGCAAAGAACGTTATCCGCGGAGGGTTCGGCGTGATGTTCGCTCCACGCAATAACTCCGTCTTCGCCAGCGCAATCGGCACGTCCTTGACGATACCGTATGACAGAGTCTTCAGCGCCACAGAAGCCAAAACCTATGGCTTCAAGTATCCGACCTATCTGGAGCAAACGAAGGCGACCGTCGTGGCGGAGAACAAGGTTTCGATGGGCTACATGTTCGATCCGAACTACTACGCGCCGTATACGATGAACATGTCCCTCAGCGTGCAGCGCGCGATCACCGGCTCGATGATGTTCGAGACCGCATTTGTCGGTAATCGGGGAGTCAAGTTCCCGATGCTTCGCTGGTACAACCAGATCGACCGAATTACCGGCCTGCGGCCGAATCAAGACCTTCCCTTTGAGAGCCACTATTACGACAGCATGCAGCAGACGTTTTATGCATCGTGGCAAAGCTCGCTGCGGAAGCGTTTTTCACGCAATCTTTCGTTCAACCTGCACCATACCTGGGGCAAGGGCCTTGCGTACGTTGGCGGCAACGCCGCCGGGTGGTTTTCCGGAGATATCTCGCGCACCGCGATCCAGGATTTCAACAACGTGAAAATCAATCGGTCGCCTGTATCGGGGGACATCAATCAGACGGTCTCCGGCGACTGGGTGTACCAATTGCCCGCGCTCACAAACTTCAACTCCACCTTGCGTCAGGTGTTGGGAGGGTGGCAGTTCTCCGGAATTCTTCGAGCGCAGACCGGCGCGGCTTTCGACATTACTCAGCTAAGCCCCGGCGGCCCGACCAGCCGTCCGGATATCCTCGACATCAAGCACATGTATCTGGACGACTACCGCACGACGGGCCAATATTTGAACGTCGCGGCATTTGCAAAGGTGCCCGTCGGCGCAGTTTCCAAAGTGCCTATCCGGCCCGGAAACGCGGCGTTCATGGTTGGCCGCGGACCTGGATTGTGGAACGTAGACTTTGCAGTCGGTAAGAGCTTTGCGGTTCGGGAAAACGTGCGGTTCGAAACCCGAGTGGACATGTTCAATGCGCCCAACCATACGAACTTCGGCAATCCGACCGCGAGCATTGATAGTCCGAACTTCGGCAGGATCACCACAACGAGGGGCGCCCGGACAATTCAGATTCATGGGCGATTGAGCTTCTAAAAGAATCAGCCGCGGATTTCACGGATTACGCGGATGGCGCGCAATTAACGCCTTTGACGCGCGCCATCCGCGTAATCCGTGAAATCCGCGGCTGATCCCCTTAACTTGTCGGTCTGAGTACAAATGCCCCGCGCCGATTCTTCTGATAGCACTCTTCTGTGGCATCCGTGCAAACAGGATGTTCTTCTCCATAGCTGATGGTGTTGATGCTGGATTGGTCTACACCCTGATGGATGAGGAACTCCTTCACGGTGTTAGCACGCCGGTCACCCAGACCAAGGTTGTATTCCGCGCTTCCTCGTTCGTCACAATGCCCTTCGATTGTAAATTTCACGCCTGGGTGTTGCTTTAACCAGGAAGCATTGCCTTCGAGCCGCGAGACCTGGTCCGGACGGATGTCGCTCTGGTCGTAGTTGAAATAGATTGTTTGTATGTTTTGCCTGAAGAGTTCTTCCAGGCTCACACGCGTGTCGGGCCGCGGTTCGGGTCGTGTCGTAGCCGCTGCGGCCGGGACGCGAACCGTGATGCGCGCGGTATCGGTTGCAGATCCCCCGGGACCCGTGGCGGTAGCGGTGTAAGTTACGGACGAGGTGGGAGAGACTGAGCGCGATCCCTGACTTTGAACGTTGCCGACATCGGGCTGTATCCGCACGCTGGCCGCATTCTTCGCTTCCCACTGAAGCGACGTTGCCTGGCCCCGGTCGATTGTCGCCGGCGCTGCGCGAAGCGTGATCGCCGGAGCAGGTGGTGATGGTGGCGTCGGCTGCACGGGCGGAGGCGGAGGAGGAGCCGCGGCGACGTTTTTCTTGCAGCCGGCAGCGATTGACGCTGCGACTAACAACAGCAAACATAAGAGTTTAATCTTGTCCTGGTTTCTCATTTTCTTTTCCTTTTCGGTACGTGATTCGCATGGATAAGTTGCTGAAGAGCCTCGACGAGAACCGGTCCCGCCACTCGAAGCTCCTGGAGGCGTTCCTCGACTCCCCGTGACAAGACGCGCTGGCCCTTGTCCGTCAATTTCACAAGGACACGGGCTCCGTTGCGCGACCGCTTTACAAGCTGATTTGCTTCGGCACGATTGATGAGCTCGACGCTGCTGTGGTGACGAAGGCCCAGCCGTTGAGCCAGCGTGCCAACCGTGGGTTCAATTTCTTCGGGAAGACCTCTGATGGCGAGGAGCAGTTGATACTGCTTCGATTCGATGCCTGCCTTTTTAGCGGCTTGATCGCTGAAATCCAGATAGCGCCGTATGTGATACCGGAAGTCGGCCAATGCCCTGTATTCGGCTTCCCTGTCAGGCTTGGATTTGTTCTGCATCGTGGTACGATATCGTGGCACGATATGTGTCGGAGCGCAAGACATTTCACACCTTGTTGACGCCTGGCGCGCCGGGCAATGTTCGTTGCGCGTACTGAGAAAACTTCCTGTCAGGGTTCGTCCGACTATGAAGCGCTGCGGAGCCTGAATTGCATATCTCGGATGTCGTGCACGACATCCGATGTAGCTCGTAAATGAGGAAGACAAATGTGGCGTGAAGGTTCTTTGCCTTCGGAAGACTTGCCGGACAAGTGGCGAAAAACAGAAACAAATCGAGTGTGGTGGAGGCGTATCCATCTTTTGAACCTGCGAAATAACACCCGATGGTTCCTCTTAACCCTGCCGACGCTGCTGCTTTTAACCGCAGGGCTCTACGAAGCGCGCACTTCCGGAATGGAAGCAATGTTGTTTTCTACCGTCGCGGCCCGCCTGTCCTATGGCATTGGTCCGGGGCCCAGTCCGCGAATCGCGTTTCCGGAAAGCGGACCTTTTAACGAGGCGCGAGGCTATTCCAAATTGCCTGCATTCGAGCGTCAGCTGATGGGCGCCGGATACCATATCGTGGAACAGGCACGCCTTTCACCGGAACTGGAAGGGCTGACGCGCTGGAAAATTACGCCTCCCTACCGCGAACCGGCTGAAGCCGGGCTGATAATCCGCGGCGAAAATGGGACGACGCTTTACGACGCAGACTCGAACGACCAGGTATTCAAGACCTACGATGAGATCCCGCCGTTAGTGGTCAAGGCCCTGCTGTTTGTTGAGAATCGGGAGCTGGAGGATTCGAGTTTCGCCAGCCGCAATCCGGTTGTCGACTGGGGACGCCTTGCGAAAGCCGGTGTTTTGTACGCCGGCCATAAATTGGGACTTCCAGTTCACCTCGAGGGCGGAAGCACGCTCGCCACGCAGATCGAAAAATTCCGTTATGCCGATGGCGGGAGAACGAGCTCGGCAACGGATAAGTTGCGGCAGATGGTCAGCGCAAGCCTTCGCGTCTATCGGTCGGGGCCCGATACCAGCGCCGAGAGGCGTGAAATCGTGCTGGACTACTTGAATTCTGTGCCGCTTGCGGCAGCCTCCAACTACGGTGAGGTCAATGGCCTGGGAGCCGGTCTCCACGCGTGGTTCGGCGTCGAACTGCACGAGGTGCTGTCTGTCATCAACGGCCCGGGTCCGAAAAAAGACAAAGCACGAATTATCAAACACATGCTGGCGCTCATCTGCGCCGCTCGCGCCCCATCCTTCTATTTAAAGGAAGATCGCTCCGCTCTTGAAGCTCGAGTGCGCTATTACGCTCGACAACTGGAGACCGAGGGCGCCATTTCAAAAGATCTCGCCGGAAGTGTGGAATCGGCTCCGCTGGAGTTTTTGAACCGTGCACCGGCTCCACAACCCGTTCCATACGTTCAGCGCAAGGCGACAAATGCGTTCCGCGCGCACATGATGACAGTTTTGGGCGTGCCGGATCTTTACGCGCTCGATCGTTTGCACCTCGATGCGGATACGACGCTCAACATCAGTCTGCAAAACGACGTGCTGGCTCTTTTTCAAAAGCTGAAAGATCCCGCTTTCGTCCAGGCGCAGGGACTTCGGCAGGAACACCTGCTGCTACGTGGTGATCCAGCGCAGGTGATGTATAGCTTTACCCTCTTTGAACGCACGCCGGCCGGCAATGTGCTCCGTGCCCAGGCCGACACGCTCAATCAGCCATTCGATTTGAATGAAGGAATGAAGCTGGAATTGGGTAGTACCGCCAAGCTGCGGACGCTGTCTCACTATCTTGAACTGGTAGCTTCTCTCTATCATGAGTTCCACGGGCTGGACGCTCAGGCTCTCAGACAACTTGCGCAGGCGGCCCGGGATCCGATTACTCGCTGGACCGCGGAGACGATGGGCGCCGACGCCGATCTCGCTCTGGACACTCTGTTGGACAAGGCTCTCGACCGACGATACTCCGGCAATCCGGGAGAACTGTTTTTCACCGGCGGAGGCGCGCATGTCTTTGCAAATTTCGACAAGAAAGAAAATGGAATGATGTACACGCTGCGGGATGGCCTGCAACATTCTGTGAATCTCGTGTACATCCGCCTCATGCGCGATCTCGTGCGGTTCCACGAAGCCCGGCTTCCATTTGATATGGAGAAGGTCCTGGATCAACCCGATAATCCTGAGCGCTTGCGGCTGCTGAACGAAATCGCGGAAAAGGAATCGGAACATTTTCTTTACGGGGCATATCGGACTTATCGCGGTTTAACACCGGATGCCATTGTCAACGAGGTGCTGGGAACCCGGAACAAGTCGGCTCGCCGACTGGCCATGCTCTTTCTTTCATGGAATCCCGCCGCTAACAAGGACGCCCTGGCCAATTGGCTTCAGTCGAACGGCAGCACCGTTTCAGCAGACGAGGCGGCCCGGTTGTTCAAAGCCTATGATCCAACGCATCTCAATATGTCCGATTACGGTTATCTGCTCCAGCGGCATCCGCTGGATGTGTGGTGCGCCGGTCAGATGATCCAGGACCCGGATGTATCCTGGGCTGAATTGTTCGAACGCAGTGCCGGCGTTCGGACGATGTCTTCTCGCTGGCTCTTTCAAACGAAGAATCGGCGGGCTCAGGAAGTCCGGCTTCGTATTCGTTTCGAAGAAGATGCATTCGCCCGGATGACGCCATACTGGCAACGCCTGGCCTTTCCGTTTGACCGCCTGGTTCCGTCCCTGGCCACTGCGATCGGAAGTTCGGCCGATCGGCCCGCCGCATTGGCCGAATTGATGGGCATCATTCTAAATGATGGAGTTCGATTGCCGACCCTGCGCGTCCGGCAATTGCGATTTGCCGGTGATACGCCCTACGAAACGGTTTTCCAGCCCAATCAACAGCCGGGTGAACGGGCAATGGATCCGGCCGTCGCTCACGCGCTGCACCAGGTTCTTGCCGATGTGGTGCAGAAAGGAACAGCGATCCGGCTGGCTGGCGCATTTACAGGCAAGGACGGCCAGCTTGTTGTCACTGGAGGAAAGACCGGTTCCGGCGACAATCGTTTCGAGACGTTTGGACGGGGAGGCTACGTCAAGTCTTCGCGTGTGGTCAGCCGTACCGGCACTTTCGTGTTCTATATCGGGGATCGATATTTTGGTGTCCTCACTGCTTACGTCGGCGGCGACAAGGCTGGAGACTACGTATTCACGAGCGCACTTCCCGTCGCCACACTGAAGCTGCTGGCACCGGCCACTGCGCCAACCCTGAACGGGATGGAATAGAGTCGAGAGGGACTGTAGCGGCGGTCTATGACCGCCGGTTTTCCTGGAATCAACGAAATACCGGCGGTCATAGACCGCCGCTACAGCGGATGAATCTTCACTTGACGGGTTTTGCAACACCCTACGCCGCGCTTTTCTCTTTCCGAGATCGCTTCACGGGCTTTTGGGGCTCTTCAGTTACAGGTTTCTGCGGGGCTTCTGCGGGGATTGATTCATTCCTGGCCTCTTCCTTTTTACGCTTTTGGTCCTGCCGCTGCTTGTCGCCATATGACTCTTTGTATCTCATAAG
>Ga0137358_10001139_pt1 | contig 13961 bp, 20 predicted proteins | sample Mad1_20_16metaG_FD_105551 | JGI IMG/M metagenome (GOLD analysis project Ga0137358, IMG submission 105551) | Vadose zone soil microbial communities from Angelo Coast Range Reserve, California, USA - Mad1_20_16 metaG | ecosystem: Environmental > Terrestrial > Soil > Vadose zone | place: USA... | reverse complement strand
TATGCGCGACACGCACAACCCCCTCCCCCCACCGCCGTTCAATGCAGAATCCCACTGCAGCAAGGTACTCCGCCACCCAAGACCAAAAAAAAAAGGATACTGCGGCAAGCTCTGACTTGACCGTCTGTGTGTTATCGAGAAAGGGAGCTCGAAGCGAAGGAAATATTGCCCCCCCTTCGGCCCACCGGTCGGTACAGTACTAAGTTACGGAAAACAGAATGCGCTGCCATTGATTGCCGCCGCCTCCCTCGCAAAGCCAGAGACAAAAAGACGGGAGACGAGACGGCGCGGAGACTCGGACGCGGACACGGCCGGCCTGGCGTGGGACACGCCCACTCAGGCTGCTGGCTGCCACCCACTCGCCATCATGATCGCTAGGTCTTGTCGTCGTCCATTTGTTCTTACAGTAAGTAAAGGACAGAACTGTTTCGGTGTGCCACTTAATTGAACCGCAGCTAGGCCTGGTTGAGTGAGCCTACTGCGATGTGCACCCTCGCACGAACAGAGCTCCAGGACGACCTAGTAGCGATAAAGTTAGCATTGATATTGATGGCATGTTGGAGTAGTACAATTGTGCAAGAAGTAGCATTAGTACATTGATATACAGGATATATTCCGTCATTGCTGCACACTGAAACGGGGGAAAAAAGACAAATGGGCTCAGATTGACTCAAATTATAAGTGGTATCGCTGTGGATAAGCAACGCAATTATTGAAATTGCGTGCGAATGCGCACAAATTTATGTGGTGTAAAATTTTCTAACATCACGTTTTAACAAATTTACGAAGCAAGTCAAGGACCTCAAGCCAGTCAAATTACCGTAAATTGTAGTAACTTACACTTGACTCGTAGGAACTCGGGCGATCGTAGCGTTACCTCCTCCCCGACGAATCGGGGCAAATCCAACTCGCAAATTTGCGTAGTCGAACTCAGTGTAAACGTTTCGCAGGAAGACATCACCCAACACAAAGAATGCTACTCGACATCAGACTTGTGGGCGGAACGGTCAAGAACGCTTTGCTCACCTGAGCCGAGGCCGTTCCCTGATGCGATAAACCCACCGAGGCAGGTGGAGGTTGAGCCTTGTACAGGGCCGAGGACGTAAGTATTGGGGAAAATGCTAAACGGTTTGCCGCAGATGTGTACGTCTACGATCACGGTCGAGTTGCATGGGACTATCATTTGCGCGTAAATAAGTTAGCCACACCAACAGGCAAACCCGCGACATGCGTACCTGTCCATTCGAAGCTTTGTGGAATCTGGACCGAACCGGGGATACGGCTATAGATACTGGAGATAGACTTCGTGTCACCAATGATAGAGGCGCTGCCCGAGTCGATAAGTGCATCTGTAAGGTCGCTTGAAATGGCAGTTCCGTTGACTGATATATAATTTATCGGGATCTGCCAAAAACCCTGTATCGTGTCCGCGTTAAACGAGGGCAAGGGACACCTCATAATATGCTCACCGTTCTGTCTATATCGACAAAAGTCAAGTCTCCCGTAAACTTATTAGTATCCGTTCCTCCGATGAAGAGTTCAGGGTCTGACAGGTCCAAAAAGAGCCCGACGACTGGTTGTCCTTGCACAAATCCGTCCTGGCCGGCGAGGGTTTCGAAAAAGGACTTTGAGCCGAAGGCAGAGGCTTCCTTAAATCCCATGCCCAGCACGCCGTCCGCCGGGAAATTTCCGGTTTGGAAGTCTGTGCCATAGCTCGAGGCCACGAGAAATCGCTGTTTAATGGCCTATTGATGGGGCTCGTCAGTCACCTGTCAGGGTACCCACTAGTAGCCAATATGCACTAACCTCGAACCCACCAACAAAGACATTTTCCGAGAAAACTTGGCCGACCGCAACGCTATTGTCACTGAAATTAATCGTGGCATTTATGTTCGAGTTCACCGCGGAGGAACTTCTGGAAGGATTATAGAGATTGTGTCCCCCGCAGTTCGAACAAGATATGCCAGGGAGGAATAAATCGGCAGTCGATGTGTCGATTTCGACTGCACACTTTATGATCAGTTTCAACGTCTGCCCTGCTCGAGATGGTGACTGACCTGCAAATCCGACGCCAGGAGTACCAACGTCGATGTCTACAATCCACAGTGCATTGTTACCGGGGACAAGAGAGAGAGAGACGCCAATGCGGCGCTCGTTGGAATGTTGTCGTTTCAATGCAAGGGGGTGGGGTCCACCTGTGTTTCTTTCGTACGCTCTGAATCCTCGGTCAAGTTTCCTAAGCGGACGGTCCGTTAAGGATACAACGTTCTCAAAAAGAGCAAATAGGAACACGAACGTAATAGTACGATGGACGTTAGCCTGCAGTTTTCCGATATCAACAGACCCGTCGCGGTTCAAGTGGGTCGAACGCTTCGTCAAAGGGATGGACATTAACCTGTCCGAGCGCGGTGAGTTCCAGAAGAACGGAACTGCCCCGACGAGGAAGGGGAGCGCTGCAAAAATGAAGATGGCGGAGAAGTACATCTTGAAAATTAAAGCAGCGAACGAGAGGAGCTCGGGTTCTGGGGAGGCGAAAACAACCGTTAAATTGGACGAGCCGGCCCTTTTTATGTCCTGAGAAGGTTATGGTTCGGCAGTATCCACGCTCGAGATGGGGATAGCAAGAATGTCTATAAGATGTGGTGTGCCACATCTCATAGACATCTTGCTATCCCCATCCTCACTTCTTGTACTCCGGTCATTTCGGTGTCGGCACAACACGGTGTAGTCGCGCCCCAGGCAATAGCTCAGCTGTCATGGCATGACTAAGTTGACTTGCCTGGGGCGCGACTACACCGTTGTGCCGACCGAAATGATCGGAGTGAGCGATTGCCTGGCGTAGGCCCATAGCAGCCATGAATTTGCTTACACTTCCAGTTTAGCGTTGAGCGGTTGCACTGGTAGCGCAGTGTACTGAGGTACAAGTTCGATCACATACAGAAACTACAAATCAAGAGAATATTCGATATTCTCTTGGTTTGCAGTTACCGTAAGTGATCGAACTTGTACCTCAGTACATTAAAGTCACGATCCAATCGCATGTAAGCTGTAAGGACTCGCCTGAACGTATCGGATCATACCGGATCATGCCATTTCAACAGTGCGCCCGGCGCAATAGACACCCGCGTTGCAATCTGTGGGGTAAATCATAAACAACCAAGCTACTAGTAACGGGCGAGCGTACTGTGTCAATCCCGGTAACGGTGAGCATTCGCTCAACGTTCGGTCTTCCAGAATCCAGATGAGCGGGCTTGAGGTTCAATGGGTCTATTGAAAACAATAATCAGTATACGTACTGAATGAAGTGAGCCTCGGAAGGAGGTAGGAATCCAGGATGGTCCGTCATTTACGCCACCGGATATGTCGGACAATATTGCAGTAGACGATATATGGTACTGTAGAGTCATGAAAGCTTTGGAGATACCGTTCGAAATCGCGCCAAAATTTGGCACCTCCAAGTTTCGCCAGCACTTGGGCTGCATTTCATGACAGGCGAAGTGGGCAGTACAGTGGGCAGTACGCAGTACAAAGCTGAGCGCAGCCACCACGCTAAAAGTTCTCGCTGTTACTGCTGGACTCGGCGGTTTCGGCCATTTTGACATATTAGCGCCACTAATTAGCTAATTAGCGCCGCTCATGTGCGCGTGAGAGAGCGTGACTGATTTTCAGGTGACCGCAACAACTTTGGTCACAGACGGTGTTGCTGTGTTTTACATGACTTCCCTCGTCCTCCATTCCACAAACTCTGCACCAGCAGCGAAATTGCCTCCGAGTGTCGACAAGACCGCGCGTATCATTATGCTATGAATTTCCTGTTACCTCCAAAAATCGCTCCGAGTCCCTCATCTCGATGTAATACAAGGTCACAATCAATTCGAACCGGCTGGCCGAATCGCGTTTCCACTGGCAAAGTCCTTTCCATCGGATCACCTCGGAGCTGACGTAAGCGTTCTTCTCTTTTTATCATCTTTCCCCTCGTCCATTGCCGTGGAAATTTTGTTTTTTTATTGGATCAATTACCTAACGTGACACTGTATTTTGTTCGTCCTGTTGGGGCCCGATTTCACGCGGCATAACGGACAGGTGCTCAGTCTATGGTAAACATTTCAACTGCGACACGAATCGCGTTAAGAACATGGGGCGTGTTGATTATTCACTTACTTATTCCCTAGACGAGAACTCCTTCAAAACCGAAGGATTATAGCGTCGGATTTTAACTCTATATACCCATGCGGTCATCACTCGTAATGACGAATGTTCTCAAAGACCCATCAATCTGAGCACTTAGTCGTTGCTGCAGCTATTACATTTTGGGAAACACTACAATTTAACGTCCTTTTTTGACAGCTGGTTTTCGTTTCGTTACTCTGGTGTCTGCAACTTACACCGGAAATAAGTGATAGCTGACCGTTTTTATCAAACGTGGGCCTTTGTGGTTCCCACTATCAACGTTGACGAAGTTCCACGAACACTCATCAAACCCTTCTCCTCGGATCTCATCCACATCTTCATTGTGATCGTCCTTAAGACAGTGGTCAGGCTCCAAAACTGGAATGACCGCCTTCTCCTGACGGGCACGTTTGATACTTGCCCGCTGGCGGAGCGACTTGGGCTTGAAGCTTGAAGGTCTGGTGTTGGTGGCGTGCGAAAGCTGTTGTTCCGTAATTTCAACTATGTTAGTTGGGAGTGTGGGTGGCAATGCGAGTACCCTGAGTTGGGATATCTGGAATTGCAAGTAGAGTAGCATTTGGTAAGGGGGTCAGGTCAGCGTTGGTGTGAACTGGTGGGGGTTCCAGTGGTTCCGCTGAATGGATGATGTGAACGACTGCAGCCTTCGTTATGAGAAACATCTGCTCGGTGAGGCCGTCGCATCCAAGAGGTGTCTTCGTATCAGCGTCTCCATCCTCCACAGGAACCTGTCACATCTCGTTAAGAATTGGGCCAAGGCTCCACCAATCAATCTGGTAGACATATTGCAAGCCCATAACAGCCTCTGGTGCGAAATACGTTGCGGTGCCACAAAGCGAGCTCGTCGTGCCTGCATGATCTGATTGCAATGAGGCAGCGAGCTCTTTACTGCCATCCATCCATTACAGAGCACCTCCTGGTGATGGGTTCCTTGACGCAATTGGTTGAACTGTATCACTCTGAAACTCCTCAGACTTCCCAAAGCCACAAAAGATCGTACAGCCATCCTTATCAATAAGGATGTGTTCTTGTTTGAAGTTACGATGTATGACACCCTGCCGCATGCAGGGCCTCAATACCCTCGACGACTTCTACGGCGTAGAAGCAGGGCTAAACCCGCCCCAGCGGTCCAGCTGCATCCGAAGGTCTCCACCGTGGTAGAAGTCCCAGCACCTGACATCAGTGCCGAAGTTTAGGAGAAGACGACGCATATAGCATATACGTTAGACGCACCATGGTCAAATATAGGTGGACTTCATCCTGGAAACTCCTCCAAATCTTCACCACAAACGCGTTGATTCCCTCTATCGCCATGCGATACAACACGGCCTGTTCTGTTAGAGTGCACTGCACCTCCTGAGATGCAAGCACGCGTTGCTTGACGATGACCTTGAGAGGCATATAGTTCCGATCTGCTTTTGTCGTATGCAAGGATAACCCTACCCTTTGATCCTATCCAAGTACACACACCATCTCAAAGTCCAGCACTCGTACCTTGGGCAGGATATTTGTAGTGCGCGTAGTAGAGCCTGAGCGCTTCCTAGTAGGTATGCGGCGTTCGTATGGGATATTGGCAGACAAATCGCATTCTTTCGAGAGGAAGATGCTCGCGGTTCACGCTTTATCGCACTATCCAAGAAAGTCGACTTCTCCGAAGCAGTAGTGGCGCTCGAGGAGTGCATTGGTACGGAGATGTCAGGACTCACGAGAGTACCGGCTCGCTTGACAGATGCACTGTCGAGATCCTCCGTGCAAACGCGTACGAAAAATTTTCTTCCACTGAGGGACTTGATGGAAGACAGGATCATTCGAGAGGGCAGTCAAGTACCACGCTAAGGCCCTATTCTTCCACAGTAACTTTGATAGGGGCGTCATCGCTATCGTGGCGAAGCGCCGATCAATGCTGCGGGTTTCATTCCGGCTGGCTCACAGCAGATATGAAGCGCGGCGTGGGCTGGGTTGGGGGAAATTGCTTTGCGGGCCGCACCAATGCAAAGGAGCGGATCGGAAACTCTTGGCGTGGGATGGCCAGATAGGTGTCAAGTAGCTGGCGACGAAGCTCGATAATCTCGTGCGCAGTGCGGCTAAGCGTAAGGTTGCGTATATGGGCTAATAAATGAGGGGAGGAGGTAATTAGCTCAGCTCGCTATGAACACAGGCAAAGAAAATGAAATAAGTTGAACCAAATCACGCATACAACACCATAGACTTTTTGAACAAAGAAAAAAAAAACAAGATAAGATAAGGTCAAAGCACGAGGAGGACCCATCAAATCCAGGACAAGGCTACGAGAAAGAAATTTCCATAGCAGTAGGTACGTACTCTGGACATACAAGGATGGGTTATGAAGATTTTCTGCGACTCCCACTGTCCACTCAGCATTTTGAAGCCCCTCGCCAAGCTCTCCATCGTGTTGCGAACTCGTTTGAATATCCTCACGCCACAAGACCGTGACGGGCCGTCTTCCGCAACCTTGGGGAGAGTATGCCCGCAGATAGGCTGGACCTGATACGTCTGTGGGTTCGTGTTGGCCATAAAGACACGTTAGACCAAATTTCGATGGTACTCTGAGCCCTGAGTCAGCGCTAGGCTAGCGGGAGTGAGCTCGGAAGGTCCAAAACGAAGGTAAAACAAGGGTCTTTGCAAGGGAGGAGTCAGGGCAGACTTGGGTGTTACACTGTAGTAAAAACGTGGCAGAGATACAGACGGTGATAGTTGGCCTGGCGTCTGGACTATCTGACACCTGTCATATTGTATTTCATGACCTGAGCCTAGGGACCAAATAGCCGCACTGCAGTACTGCGTGTTGCTACGCCAACTTGAATCACATGCAAACTTGAATCCGAGGGCACAAAGTCGTCTTTGTATTTGTCAGCTGAGTTGGATGTGCGGGGTTTGTAATTTTAGAGTGCGACAAATGAGGCTTCACCCCCACCGACTCCCCTACGACAGCTCAACCAATATATACAGCTCTGCAGACGAACTAGTCCCCACAATGAACAGACCTTGGTACTCATGGAACAATGGGACATTGTGCACAGAGATGCGGTGATGCAGTGCATGTGACGTGCGGTGCGTGCCTGTCATGCCTTGTGGACGCCTAATATAAGGATACGCATAATCGACTCCTTCAAGACGCCTCCCTCCTGTCGATGAGCTCCCATCGGTATGTCCAGAACTCAACCCATTCGATTGCAGAAGTCAGGCTAACTCTTGGGGACTCCCAATGTAGGTTTTCGCTAAGTAATTGCTATCCAAGTTTTGTCGTCGGTCGTGCGTTCTCCCCGCGCACCATTATCGCAACAGTCAATGCCACTATTTGCCACATATTTTCCAAAGCCCAGAGGATGTGGGATGGGCCTCCTGTACGGAGGAAGAAAAGACGCAGCCTTTCCCTTCCCCATGACAACCCCGTCAATGTTTCCGGCTCTTCGCACGGTAAGCACGCAAACATAGCGCACATTGACGACACGTGTTGATGTGTCTTGTTCGAAACAGATAAGCTTCGGCATATGACCATTGACATGCTTCCAGACGACGTTCTTCTAGAAATATTCGACCATCACCGACTCGCTGCACAGGAATACGTGTTGTTCGGGCCATGGGAATGGCACAGGCTTGCACACGTGTGCCAGAGATGGCGATCCGTCATATTCGCATCACCGCGCCGTCTAAACCTACGCCTTATCTACACATACAAAAAACCTGTCAGGAAGACTCTCGACTGCTGGCCGTCATTGCCCATCTCTATCTGGTACCCCCGATTAGTGCTATACCACCCCCTATCTCCCTCCGATGAAGCCAACGTTATTTCCGCCCTCGAACACCCCGACCGCATATGCGAACTCAACCTCACTTTAACCCGCCCACTATTGGAAAAGCTGACCCCCTCAATGCAGGATCCATTCCCGGCGCTTGAATACCTTCAGCTTGGATCACGAGATCTGATGGGGTCACTAGTCCTTCCCAGCGGGTTTTTGGGCTGTTCTACCCCTCGGTTACGCCATATTGATTTGGATGGCACCCCCTTTCCTACAATACCGCGGCTTCTTTTGTCTGCCACAGACGTTGCCTTTCTTCGGCTTTACGAGATCCCAAATACGGGATACTTCTCACCAGAGGCCCTAGTGGCTGGCCTGGATCCAAAACCCAAGCTCAAGTTCCTTGAGATTTCTTTCCTTCATCCCACTTCAGATCTGGGCCAGGAAAGTCCACGCCCACGCCCACATTCGCCAACTCGTGTTGTTCTTCCTGCCCTCTCCGAATTTCAGTTCAGGGGTGACAATGCGTACCTCGAAGACCTCATCGCCAGGATTGATGCACCTAGCATAGAGCAGTTCGGAATAACGTTCTCCGACCAGCGGGCGTTCGAACTGCCACAGCTAGCCGAGTTCATTGGCCGCACGGAAAAGTTGAAGTCGTCGCCTCATCGAACGTCAATTTGGTTTTGGGAGCGCGGGTTCTCCATCACGCACTATTTTGGACATCCATCTTCCGAGCCCACGTTTCGGCTAGAAATATCATGTCACGAGTTGGCTCGACAGGTGATCCTATTAAGCCGCATATGCAGACAACTATCCCTACTCGTATCCAGTGTGGAGCGACTTGATATAGAGACGGATCACGTGCTGTCGGATGCGTGGGACGAAGCGACCGTCTCGGGTTGGGTGGATTCGGATTCGGACTCAGGCGCCACGCAGCAGTGGCTGGAATTATTCACCCCGTTCCGTAGGGTGCGGTGGCTTGAGTTGATCGGTACGCCAGTGCCGAGCATAGCCTCCGCTCTGGAGCAGTCTGCCTCTGGGAACGGATGTCGGGAAGTATTGCCGTCGTTGCAGAGTCTTCGCCTGAGGGGTTCCGCCATGTCTCCCCCGATCGAGTCGTTCGTGGCTGCGCGGCAGCGCTCCGGTCATGTCGTATCCGTCCACTTTGTGAGCGAAGAGAGCCCATGATTCCCCGAAATCAATTTGAGGATCATGGATCACAGATGTGGATCGGTTCATTAGATGGTTGCTCCCTGTGTATTTATATATTCTCTTTCAATGGGTGTATTTCAAGTCAATCCTTCTATCTACCATTTCTCGGTTTCATGTTTCTCCTGGGACGTCGTAATCTAACACTTTTTCCATCTGCTCGCGAGTCCGGGGGGAGATGATGATCTGTGCCGTTCTATCATCTATCATCGACGTTTATGTTGAACCATCAAATACCAGGTAGTGAACCGTGTCCAACTCGGGAATTGGAGATTGGGTGAGAAAGTTATGAGATATAGCTCCACCAAATATAACACGATTATAGCCGATCAGACTGTAATACACGATCGTATGGGTTATCCTACATGACCGAGTGACAATCGAGGTTCTTTCTTCACACTTCATTAAACCCGCACTTTGTAATACAGATTCCTTTGACCCGGGGATCCAGACGTCCCTTAGAAACTGCGCTGGAGCAGAAGATGGGGGAATTCATGTCGTCCGTGAATCCACAGAAGAGAAACCACGTTCACTTCTATGGGTTCACGAACTGGATGTTCCCCGACCCGATTCTCGAAGCGCCATTCTGCGTGGTTCATCCCACAGTGGCGCCCTTATTACGACAATGTTCCTGAGAGAATGAGATTGCGGCGCGGTGCATTGAATGGGTCATGTCGCCCACTCTCTCGTGGAGACCAGGTGAACGACACTTTGCTCACCATGAATGATCACTAGTTTCCCACGCTTTGTATTCCGTCGTCGTCGGCACCCCGGGTGCCCTTGTCGTCTGTCCACATGTCTCGCTTCGTGTATGCCCTATTACCTTGTCAACGACCACATTGCTTTGTCATGTGAGGGTGGCTTCAAGACCTTTCAGCGGAAACTACCCGAACTTCCTAGGATGATACGTTTCTTAAGCCTTTGCAGCTAACGGCCACCTAAAAAAGGACGATAGGCCGAGTTATTCATAGAGAGGGATTGATTAATCCAAGAAAAAAATCACACCTCCTTCGCAGGTAGGATACAACCAAAAAAATACTGGAAGTGACGACAACGGTAGGCGGAGACGTACGTACCGAGACCAAAGGCCCAAGGACCCACGCATGGTTAGGGAAAAGGCATAAAGGACTTTTACCAACTGTAAACGTCCTGTACGCGTTTTTCGAAACCATGGGTGGGCGGATTCAACAAGTCACATTTACCGAGAATCTCGGTAAATGAGTTTTCGGTTTGCTCTTGCTTGGCTTCTCCATCACGTGTCTGCCACCGGCAATCACCGTCTGTTTTGAGTTGGTAGAAGTACTACTTTGTAAGATAAGATAGAGCAATTTGGAGTGTCATCCTGAAAATTACGGTATACACTCTACAGAGAGATGCTAAACACCAGACTCGGAGAGAAGAAGCTCGTGCCCGTGCATACATAAGGAAGAAGTATCACAATTGTCAGATCGAAATAGAATGGCGGTCAGGATACGTCAGTGCACACTCACATCGCGAACAGTCATAGTAGGTGTTGTAAAGACCAAGAAACCGAATGAAATAAAAAATAGGAAGCGCACGACAGTGAAGATATCACATTTCCATTACGGTGGCGCGTAACAATCTCTGCGATTGGAAAGGTCGTGACTGTGGTAGGGGTGAATGCTGGAAGCCGTGCGAGTAAGAGTCTAGGCGATTAAAGGACAGTTCGCCACGCATCGCAGCCCAGTAATTCTGTCGAAGAAGTGCTTCTTAACGACGAATCACAGTTACAGGGCGGCCTGCTTTCTGGCGAGCATCGACGAACCGGGAGAGCGCGTCGAGCGAGGACCCAAATGCAGAATACGACATCTCCTGCAGCTCGGGTAACAGCTCCGTAGGCGATTCTCCTTCGCTTGGTTGTAGAGAACGAGAAAATTGCCTGACGAGTGCCCCGTCCATACGAAGAGTCTTCACTTTTCCAAACGACCCTAGAAATTCGCGCCACTGTGTCCGGTTGGCTTCATTGTTCCACTCCGACGATATACGGTATCGGGTATATTCGAGCGTAAGATGCTCCACCACAGAGAATTTTGTCCTGAGTGTGTGAAACACTTGTGCTGTGCATGCCACCTGCCAGTCGAGGTGTCTGCCGCCGAGCATCATTCTCAAAGTAAACGACCTGGCTTCCTTATCGGGGTATGTACGCATCAGTAAAAAATCATCACGGAACTCGAGCTTGACGGCGTTGAGCCGGAGATTTCCTGTAGCGCTCATAAGCTGTTGGAGGTGAGGAATGGAATATGACAGCTGATTGAAGAAAAAGACTTGAAGCCTTTCTAGGAGAGGGAAGGTGACCCAGGGAAGGAGCGCCTCCAAGTAAGCGCTGGCACCTTGGAACGCAAACCACCGGAGGTTAGGGACCACGGCGCGCGTCATGATCGGCGCACGCAACAGTTGCCTCTGAATGTCACCGCTGGGGAAATGGGAGTTAAAGGTGATCCCAAATATCTCCAGCTGAGGCATGAGTGAAAGCCGTTGAAGTAACGCATTTGGGTGGAAGTAAGCGGAGAGTGGAATCATGTTGAGGGACAGGGTAGCAAGATTCCCCATGGTCACGAGTAATGGAGATCCGATTGGAATGACAAAGTTCATCAGTACGAGGTGACGTAGATGGGGTGCCCGAAATGTTTCTGGAAGGTTCAAATTCCTATTGCGCCAGGTCACAGGCCGCTGAAACAGCTGATGCTCAATTAACAGGCATTCCAGAATCGGATATTCCCCATCCAAGGTGATAATGAGTCTCTCCAATACTGGAATGGGTTTCAGGAGACGGATGCGGCGTACGCGATCGCGATGCTGCAATGCATAGACAATCCCCTCTTCGTCCTCTGCGGTGACGTCGTCATGTTGGTCAAGGTGATCGATGATGAGGGGAAGGGGAGGTGAATGCGCCAACATATCTGCTACCGGTGTCCCACGTGCGCAGACAAGGGAAATACGTAGGTTGAATGCATGCTCAAGTATGAGGCATCGCCACCGATGACAGACTTGCACAACTCTGTACCACCATCGTTCTCGGTGCCATTCCCCCCCTCCTAGGATTTGCCTAGGATCGGCCATGCTTTCGTCCAGGATCACTGGCCGACAGAAAAAAAAAACGTTAAGAAGGGAATCATCGTCGAGGATGTGGATAAGAGTGCTAGGTGATCTATCGCCAGTCGGTCCATGCTTTACTAAGCCGACAAGACAACGAGAAGCAGGAAGCATGCTACCTTGGTTTTTGGGAATCGCTAGTAAGTACACCTTGGCTGAGATCTGCAGTGATCGGAAGATCGATCATAGTGGTAGACGAGTTGTGAGTCATTGGATGCAATGAGTATTGACGGGATGTGGTCGAAGGCAGACGTTGGAAGGCCGCGTGTAGACCTCATGTCTGGGATGGCAGGAAGCGCTAAAGTGTGCCTGGCCAATGCCGAGATACGTTGTCTCAGGCTCACGCCTACCAACTTGAACAGTGTGCCCACCATGTTTGGTATAAATATGGGTTATGGCCACAATAGTATTAAGAAGAGACTTATGGTTTTGTAATAGTGAATAAAACTTGCACGGAGTTACACCCGCAATGTACCCATGCTACATACGCACCAAAGAAATATCGCTGTGATCAGACAGAAACAGAATATTGGTGAGCAAAACCATATATGAGGAATGTTTGGTGCCATAATACTCTCAACGACCATGGCTGTGGTAGGAATGAAAGCCGGCGGGCATGTGGATATGGTAGATGGTCTAGGTGATGAAAGAACTCCGCAATGCATGGTAGTAGAGAATGAGAGAGTTTCCCGATGAGCCTGTAGTCGATGTGAATGGCCTTCACCTTGCTGAATGTCCTGAAAAGTTCGCACTACTGTGTGGGGTCGGCTTCATTGTTCCACTGCGAGGATATCAAGCATTCGTCATATTTGAGGATAAGAAGCTTCACGGCAGAGAATGCTGTCCTGAGCACATGAGAAAAACAGTGCTATTGATGCTACCTGCTGGTCGAGGTGTCTGCCGCCTAGACTCATCCACAAGCTATACGGTCTGAGCCCGTTATGATGGCAACACACATCCACCTGTAAATAATCCTTAAGGAAAGTGAGAGTGACTGTCTCGAGCTGGAGAACATCTTCGGTGCTAATAAACTCCTTGCGCCAAATGGGATAGCTCAGCTTATCGAAGAAATAGAGGTGAAGCATATCAAGGAGACGGATGGTGGCCCGATGACAATGTGTTTCGAAGTTAGCATTGGTACTTTGGATCCCAAAGTGGCGCAGGATAGTTGCGATGCATTTTCATGAATAGTATGTGCAACAATTGTCTCTCGATATCGCCGATGGTCCCAGGGTGAGCAGGGGTTGAAGGTATTTCCCGGTGTCTCTGACTGAGGCAGGAATGGAAGTCGTCGGAGGAAAGCATTTGGGTGGAAGTGAAACCAAAGTGTGTCGAAGTCAAGTGATAGAGATACAAGGTTCTTCATAGTCGTGAATGATGGATGTTCGACTGGAATGTTAAAGGCCATCATCATGAGGTAGCATAGACAGGGTGCCGGCAATGTTTCTGGAATTTCCACCATCCCAGTGTATTCAGCGAAAGATCTATAATATGGATGCAGCTCGATGAATAAGTATTCCAGATTCAGAAATTTTCCATGTGAGATCACAAGGAGCATCTGCAACATTGGAATAGTAGTATAAGACGGATGCGCACATGGTCACAGTGCCACAACACGAGAATTATCCCCAGCTCATCGTCTGTGAAAGTGTCATCATATAGGTCAAGGTAATCGATAATGAAGGG
>Ga0137358_10001138_pt1 | contig 13965 bp, 11 predicted proteins | sample Mad1_20_16metaG_FD_105551 | JGI IMG/M metagenome (GOLD analysis project Ga0137358, IMG submission 105551) | Vadose zone soil microbial communities from Angelo Coast Range Reserve, California, USA - Mad1_20_16 metaG | ecosystem: Environmental > Terrestrial > Soil > Vadose zone | place: USA... | reverse complement strand
TTCTCCGCGCCCCCGGCAGCCAGGTGAGCATGAGCGTCGTTGAACCCGGGCATCACAAACTTTCCGCTCAGATCGATGACCTTGGTCTCCGGACCCTTGAGTTTCAGGATGTCCGCGTTCTCGCCCACGGCTTCGATTCGGTCCCCGCGGACGGCAATCGCTTGGGCGCGCCGGATCGCGCTGAACCCCGACGTCATCGCGACGCCGGTGTAGACGTTCCCGTGCACGAAGATGACATCCGCCTTCGGCTTGGCGGGTTGATCTTGCGCATACAGGACGGAGACTGCCCCCAAAAAAGCGAAAGCCGATCGTGCGTTCATTCGCCAACTCCAGCCAGGGTGAGCATTGTGAGCAAAATCCTCTTCAGTCCAAGTTCCCGGCCGCTGCAATCAAACCATTCCTGCAGCGTATGCGCACCGCCACCGGAACCGCCGCCTCCGATGGCGACCGCCTCGCGTCCCATCGACAATGGAATGTTGGCATCGGTGGAAGCGCGCTGCACATGGGCGACGTTTCCCAGCTGCGCATCCACAGCGCGCACGACTTGCAGGATGCGTGCACTTTGCTCCAGTTCCCCCGCCGGGCGATCTCCGATGACTACGACCTCGCAGGTCACAGCGTGTGTTTTCCGTTGCACGGAGCCACGCCCCTCGGACGCACGCTGCTCGGCTTCAACACCCTGGTCCAGGCACACGCGCAGGGACCGTTCGAGGCGTTCGAGTTCGGTAGTCGACGTCGACCGTAGATCCACGCGCATACTGGCCGACTCGGGAATGGAGTTCACCGAAGTTCCGCCGCGGATCACTCCGATATTGAACGTGCTCTTGGGTGAGGTAGAGACAGGCGTCTGGCAGAAATTTTGAATGGCTCGGGCCAGGATCACAATCGGATTGGGCGTTCCAAAATCGCTCCAGGAATGTCCGCCGGGCCCGCGCACGATAATTTCAAACCGGCGGCTACCCAGCGCTTCGGCCACAATCGTGTCCGATCCGGCACCATCCAGAATCAGACTGTAGGCAATCGAATCTTTCCAGCGAGGTGTCGCGAAAATATGCCGCATGCCGCGCAGGTCGCCTTCTCCCTCTTCCCCAACGTTACCGATGAACAAGAACGGCAACGCATGGCGCACCCGCACCGAACGCAGCAAAGCCACGATGCCCAGCATTGCCGTTGCGCCAGCTCCGTTATCGGAGACACCCGGCCCGTACAAGCGACTTCCCTGCTGGCGGACGTTCAACGGAGTTCCGGCTGGAAAAACGGTATCGATGTGGGCACTCAGCGCGACGTAGCGACGGCCAAATCCCGGGTGGATTCCGAATACATTCCCCACGTCGTCAATGCGGACGTCGTCCAGCCCAAGTTCGCGAAACCGCTCCGCCAACCACGCTCCCCGCGCAGTCTCTCCAAACGGAGGCGCCGCAATGCGGGCCATTTCCAGTTGCCAGTGGGCTAGTTGAGGCTCCTGCGACCGAAACCAGTTGAACGCGGATCGAACCTCGGGTGCAGCCGCAAGCCGCGACACTTCCTCCTGGACCGTGGGAAACACGTCCGACACATCACTGCGGGAACCGAAAGGCATCGGGATCGTTCGGTCATCTTACAACGGCGAATGGACGTCCCGGGTTGCTTTTGGAGGGTACCGCGATTATCCGGAGCCGGTATCGATTACTTTCCCTGAGGAGGCTTGCTAAAGGGAAGGCGACCTTCCTCGTTGCGGATCGAGCACGAGCGCTTCACGTGCCTGCGGCCTGCACACACTCGAGGATCTCCGCATCCGTCAACGTATGGTCGGAAGACTTCGCGCGAGCGAAGACCCGGTCGACCACGTCGTCGGTCGCCGCGATGCCATGCCGCTCCAGCCAGAAATGTACATTAGACTTGCCGCTCATTGGTCCCACCTCAATGATCTGTTCCAGTCCAAAGACATGGGAAGGCACGCCGGAGTACACCGCGTTGGCGAGTTCAACATCGTTCTTCTTGTATGCCTTGATAACCGCCGCTGCGTGGACGCCGGTGGCCGTGCGGAACGCATCTTCTCCGACTACCGGATAGTTAGCCGGGATCGGAATGCCGGTAGCGCGCGAAACGGCCACGCAGTAGTCCTTGAGACCAGTAAGATCCTGCTCTGCCCAGGGCGCGACGCCCATCAGTTTCAGGTTCACCAGCATCTGGTCCATCTGCGTATTTCCCACCCGTTCGCCAACCCCCAGAGCCGAAGCATGCACACACTCCGCGCCCGCCACCAGCGCAGCCATGGCGTTGGCCGTGCCCAAACCGCGGTCGCAATGCCCATGCCAGTCGACGCGAATCTTTTCGCCCGACGGCTTCACCACTTCGTCGATAACAAAGCGCACCAGCGCGAAGGTGCCCATCGGCGTAGCGTGTCCCGCCGTGTCGCAGATCACAATCGCACGCGCTCCATAGCGGATCGCCGTGGAGTAGAGATTCTTCACCATCTTCGGATCGCACCGCGTGGTGTCTTCCGTGACGTACATCGAGTCGAGACCGAGTGACACGGCGTACTTCACCGCTTTCTCGGTAGTCTGCAGCAGAAAATCTTCCGTCCAGCCTTCAGTGTATCGCCGAATGGGGCTTGACCCGATGAAAGTCGCCGCCTCAATACGCAACCCGGTCTTCTGTACAATTTCTGCGATCGGGCGGATGTCATTCTCATGCGTGCGCGCCGCGCAATTTGCCCGAATTTTCATCCGGTGATCCACGATCTCGCGCGCTAGCGCCGTCACATGCTCCACTGCGCGCGGCCCCGCCCCAGGCAAGCCGAGATCGAGCGAGTTGATCCCCAAGGCCTCCATGAGGTGCAGAATCCCGATTTTGTCGTGGATCGAAGGATCGCGTACGGATGGCGACTGCAGCCCGTCGCGCAGGGTCTCGTCGTTCAGCAGCACGTACCCCGCCGGGCGTAATGATTTCGGATGAATCGTATTCCAGTCGTAGATAAGGTCGGAGGTATTCACAATCATGAAAGTGTTAGCTGAGTCACTCGAAATTTTCAGCGGACCGAGTCCGATCTCGCCCGCTAAGCAAAGCTGTCATCCTGAGCGGAATGAGGCGAAAGCCGAACGCAGTCGAAGGACCCCATACTCCTCAACACCACCCCAAGCCCAGTAGAAGTTTTTCCACTGTCCGTAAACCTAGCGCAAAGGCGACCAACAAGATCTACTTCTTCTCTTCCTTCGCCGGAATGGTCAGCCCGAACACCGAGAGTTGCCCCTCTCCAGCAACGTTGATCCCGCGGGCCTCTTGCGCATTCGGCAGATAAAGCGTTTTGCAGTGCTCGCAGCGGTAGACCTCCACATCCGGCCCCCAGGCCTTCGCGATGCAGCCACACTCCTGCTCGGTCGCGTCGGTCATGTAAAACCATCGCTTCAAATGGCCGCCGCAGAACTTCCCCTTCTCATTTTTCTCGTTGCAGGCGCGTTGCCCCAGTTTCTTGATTTTGACTTTGTGTTTGGGGAGCTGCTGCAGAGTGTTTGGAACTGTCGTTTCACCGGTAGCCAAATGAAAGCACCTCGTTCAGGCGGCGCAAACCGCAGCAGTCGCTTGTAACACCCGCATTTTACTTGATCGACGCAACCAACGTAGCGCCGGCGTCGCGCCGGCTGTCGCGAGGCATTCCGCCCTCGCAACCCGAAAGACTAGTCCACCACGGGCGAGAACTGGACTAGTTGACAAGTCCCGCTACAACTTCCGCCGCGTGACCAGCCCGGCCGACCGCAACGCCCCACGCAAACGCGTACTTAACCTTCGCGCAAATTGCAGATCCACGAATCCCTCCATCTGCTGCGCAAAAGCCTCGCCGTATCCATACCACCAGACTTTCTTCATCCCGGGCAGACGGTCGACATCGAGATATTTCACGCGCACCATTTCATCCAACCCCGGCCGCCCGTGGACCCGGCCGATACCGCTAGCCTTCACACCCCCATGCGGCGCTTCGCTGATCCCGAAACACGAAATGGTGTCGTTCACCATCACCGTTCCCGCCACGATCCGCCGAGCCATCTCTTCGCCTCGTTCTGGGTCGCGAGTCCAGACGCTGGCCGACAAACCGAACACAGAGTCATTGGCCAGGCGGATCGCTTGTTCGTCCGTATCGAATGGCGCAACTGGAAGCACCGGACCGAAGGTTTCTTCCTGCATAACCCGCATTGCTTGCGTCCCATCGGCCAGCACCGTGGGGGCGTAAAAATTCTTTCCCAACTCCGGCAATCGAGTACCGCCTGCAAGCACACGCGCACCGTCCAACTTGGCCTCTTCCACTTGTGCCTCGACGATCCTCAACTGGCGCTCATGAACCATTGGCCCGACTTCAGTTTGCGGATCCAAGCCATCGCCCACTCGCAGCCGTCGCGTCTTCTCGACACAGGACTCGAGAAATTTCCCATACAGCGACCGGTGCACGTAGCACCGCTCCACCGCAAGGCAGGTCTGACCGGCATTGGCGAAAGCTCCCCAAACGGCCGCGCTCGACGCCACGTCCAAGTCTGCATCCTCCAACACCAGCATCGGATCCTTGCCACCCAACTCGAGCACAACCGGCAGCAAGCGCGCGGCCGCCGCCTGCGCGATCCGTTTCCCGGTCGCCACACTGCCCGTGAACACCAGCTTGTCGATCTCTGAATTGAGAAGAGCCGCACCTGTGGCTCCGTCTCCCACCACCACTTGAAAGACCGCCTCTGGAACTCCCGCTGTATGCAAGAAGGCCGCTAGGCCCCTCGCCACCAACGACGTAAATTCCGATGGCTTCAGCACCACCGCGTTTCCCGCGACCAGGGCTGCAAGCGCCTCGACCGCCGGAATCGAAAACGGATAATTCCACGGCGAGACAATCCCGATTACGCCATGCGGCTCTCGCAGAAGCCGGCCAGTCTTGGCCTTCATGGCAACGCTGCCGTGCGGCACCGGTTCATCACGCAGGAAACTGGCGGCGTTTTCGATCAAGAAGCGGGCGGCGTCCAAAACGACCAATACTTCCATCAGGAGCGACTCCGCGTATGGTTTGCCCGCCTCCCGCGTGATCAGCCGGGCAGCCTCGGACTTCTTTTCCTGCAGCACCCGCTGGAACTCGCGCAGTATCGCTACGCGTTTCCGCACGCCAAGGGCCGCCCAAGCCGGCTGAGCCGTTCGTGCCCGCCCAACTGCTACTTGCACCTCGGCGTCGGTCGCGCAGTCCAATTCCCGCAGGACTTCTCCGGTAGCGGGATTGCTGGAGACCAGCTTGCGGGTCGCGATATGAAGATTGGTTGCCATGTATCCAGGAAAAGTTTACGCGGGTCCACAGACACGCGCTACCGGGCACGGCACGCACGGCTATCAGTACTCCACGCTGACCAGGAATAATCCGCTCGCTGGTGCCGTCGCCCCCGCCACCGCACGATTGCGAGCCTCGAGAATCCGCGCGATGTCCTCGACCTTCAGCGTGCCTTTGCCCACCAGAATTAAGGTTCCCACCAGGTTGCGCACCATGTGGTGGAGAAATCCACTCCCGCACACGGTGTAAATAAACTCGTCCCCTTGCCGCTCCCACGAAGAAGAAAAGATGCTTCGGACGTTCGAAGCAAGGGTTTGAGTTTCCCTTCGTGCTCCTTCGTGGTTAAAAGAGTTCAGGACTTCCCGTTCCGGATCGACTGCCGCAAACGAGGTGAAGTCGTGCTCTCCGATCACCTCGCCAGCCGCCCGCGCCATGCCCTCCTCATCCAGCGGATAAGGAAAATGCCACACGTACCTTGCTAAGAACGGCGAGCAGACCGGCTCCCGAAAAATCCGATAGCGATAAGTCTTAGCCCGGGCCGACCGCCGCGCGTGAAACTCGGCCGGAACCTCGCTCACCTCGAGCACTCGAATCGCCGCCGGCAGAATGTCGTTCAGGGCTTTCAGAAAATTTTCCGTTGGGATCGGCGACCCGGTCGAAAACGAACTCACCTGTGCCAGTGCATGCACCCCGGCATCGGTTCGCCCCGACCCCTGCGGCAGGACATTTTCGCCGGTCAATCGTCCAATAGCCGAGGCCAGTGTGCCCTGGATCGTCGCCGCATCCGGTTGCAGCTGCCAGCCGGAGAAATCTGTGCCCTCGTAGGCCAGCGTCAATCTGAGATTGCGCCTCACTTTTGTTCCGAGTCCTCGGTAGAAATCGCGTCATCTAACCGGTCGTTTACAAAGTTTTACCCGTTTTGGGGTCCAGCGTCACTGGAAACCGTTCGACGGTCGGCTATACTGAGGAACCTCTTAGGAACTCAGTAGCCTTTCTGCCGCGGGAAAAAGGAACCTTCCCTGCGTGTTTTGCGTATCAGCTTCTGCGGACCTTTGCAGTCAGGACCCCAGGAACTTTTGCCGTCTTTCCTGCAGTTTGGAAACAGGCGTTAATTCACGGAGAACGCGAATGTCATTGCCTTGTCTGAACTCTCCTTCCAGATTTTTTGCCGTACTGACGACGGTCACCATTCTGGTCGCCGGAGCTTTGGCGCAGGATTCCCAGTCGTCTTCCGTGCCGCAGGCGCCTTCGGCCAGCAAACCGGCAGCATCGGCAGAACCACAGGCGTTTCGGGTAGGCGAGTATTCCAAAGGACGCTCCCACTTCCCAAATCCGATCGCGCCCTACGCCGGCAGGGTGGTCACTCCGCCGAACCTGACCAACACGCCGCGTCTGGACCAGTTGCTACAGAACGGCAAGCTCATGCTCTCGATGAATGACGCCATCGCGCTGGCTCTCGAGAACAATCTCGATATCGCGATTTCTCGCTACAACCTTCATATCGCGGATACCGACGTCCTGCGCACCAAGGCCGGAGCAAATCTCCTGGGCGTTAATACGGGCGTGGTCTTAGGAACTCCCGGTGGCGGGGTCGGCGGCTTCGGGGCAGCCACAACGACGTCGGGCGGTGCGGGCGGAACTCAAGGCGGCCTCGGTGGCGCCGCCTCCGGCACCTTGGGGATCGTCAGTTCGACGCTCGGAATTGGTTCCCCCATCGCTTCTTACGATCCAATTGTGACGGGCACGTTGCAACTGGACCGCAACAACCAGCCTTCGACCAGTTTCTTCTCCGGAGGCTTTCAAACCACCGCGACCGTGAACTGGGCCTACCAACAGGCCTTTACCACAGGCACGCAAATGTCAGTGGTGTTCGATAACACCAGATTCGGCCAAGCCAACCCGGTCCCCACCGTGAGTCCGCAACTGAATTCCAACTTTCGGTTTCAGTTGACTCAGCACCTTCTGCAAGGATTTGGCTTTAACGCCAACAAGCGCTTTATCGTCATCGCAAAGAACAACCGGCAAATTTCCGACGTGGCTTTCCGTCTGCAGATCACGACCACGGTCGACCAGATTCAAAACATGTACTGGGACCTGGTGAACGCCTACGAGAATGTGAAGGTGCAACAGGACGCGCTCGCTCTGGCAGAGAAGACTCTCTCCGATAACAAGAAACAGGTCGAGATCGGCACACTGGCGCCCATCGAAATCGTTCGCGCCCAAAGTCAGGTGGCCACCAACCAGCAGTCGCTCATTGTCGCAAAGACCCAACTTGAATTGAACCAACTGCTGGTGAAGAACGCGCTCAGCCGGACACTGGTCGATCCGGCGCTCATTGAGGCCGAGGTCATTCCCACCGACACGATGCGGATTACTCCTGAAGAAACAGCGTCCCCCAGTCAGGACCTGATCAACGACGCGCTGGCACATCGTCCGGAGTTGGCCGAATCCCGACTCGACCTCACCAACCGGGCCGTGAGCATGAAGGCCGTCAAGAATGCCCTACTACCCAGCGTTGATTTGTTTGCGTACTACGGGGGCCAGGGCCTCGGCGGTTCACAGAATCCGGCGAACGTGTGCGGCGACCCACGGTCGATCCCGGGCCTGTGTACGGATCCGGCGAATACTTTGCCACCCGTCAGCATCGGCGGCACGCTGGGCCAGCTGTTTGATTCCAACCATCCCGACAAGGGCGCCGGCATCTCCATCAACATTCCTCTGCGCAACCGTACGGCCCAGGCAAATCAGATTCGCTCTCAGTTGGAATATCGCCAGGCGCAACTGCGGCTGCAACAGGTGGAGAACGAAATCCGCATCGAAGTCCGGAACGCGCAGTTCGCGCTGCAACAGAACCAGGCGAGTGTAGCCGCGGCCCAGGCCGCCGTGGACCTGGCGCAGCAGTCACTTGATGCCGAGCAGAAGAAATACGCACTGGGCGCTTCCACCACAACGCTAGTCCTGCAGCAGTCCAGCGCCCTGACCCAGGCGCGATCCAATCTGGTCGCAGCTCGAGCCACCTACGAGAAATCTCGCGTGGAACTCGACCGCGCCACCGGCCTGCTGCTCGAACACAACGGCATCGACCTGGCAGACGCCCAGTCCGGTGTGGTCACGAAACTGCCGAGCGTCCCGTATGTGACGCCGAGCAAGTCGGACCAGGGAAGCGCTCCGCAAACTGCGCCGCCGGCTTCAACCCAGCCGCCGGATCAACCCAAGTAAAATTCGCAGTCCGAGTTTACCCCGAGCCGCTTGTCCGCGGTCTCGGGGCTTTTTCTTTCTATTTCCAGTATCCTAGAAGACTTTATCGGCCCCGTTATTCCTGACTTAAGGATGGTCGCCATGAAAATCGCGAACGACATCACCGAGCTAATCGGCCGCACTCCTCTGGTCTACCTCAACAAGGTCACTGCCGGATGCCAGGCGAAGATCGCCGCCAAACTCGAGGGCTTCAACCCATGCGCCAGTGTGAAGGATCGCATCGGAGTCAGCATGATTGAAGACGCTGAGCGCGCCGGTAAGATTCATCCCGGCAAAACGATTCTGATCGAGCCCACCAGCGGCAACACCGGCATCGGTTTGGCTTTCGTCGCGGCCGTCAAAGGTTACCGCCTCATTCTCACGATGCCCGACACCATGAGCCTGGAGCGCCGCGTCCTGTTGCGCGCTTTCGGCGCCGAAATCGTGCTGACGCCCGGTCCTAAAGGCATGAAGGCTGCCATGGCGAAGGCAGACGAAATCCTCGCGCAAACCCCCAACGGTTACATGCTGCAGCAGTTCGCCAATCCCGCGAACCCGAAGATTCATTTCGAGACCACCGGCCCTGAGATCTGGAATGACACGGACGGCAAAGTCGACATCCTCATCTCCGGCGTAGGCACGGGGGGCACGATCACCGGTGTGACCGACTTTATTCGCCCGAAGAAAGCGAGCTTCAAGGCCATCGCGGTGGAACCCAAAGAGAGTGCGGTGCTTTCCGGAGGCTCGCCCAATCCGCATAAAATTCAGGGCATTGGCGCCGGGTTCATCCCCGAGATTCTGCGCACCGACTACATCTCAGAAGTGGTCCAGGTCGGCAGTGAAGACGCCATCGTCATGGCGCGCCGCCTGGCCGTGGAAGAAGGCCTGTTGGTCGGGATCTCTTCCGGCGCGGCTGCGGTCGCCGCGATTGAAGTTGGCAAGCGCCCGGAGAATGCGGGGAAACTGATGGTCGTCGTCCTGCCCGACTTCGGCGAACGCTACTTCAGCAGCATTCTGTTCGACCATTTGCGGAAGGAAGCGATGGAGATGACGACAGCGCCAGTGCCTGTATAACTGGAGTCGCGATGGAAATTGCCCGTTTCGGCTTCGCGTCCTTCGTGGCTTTCCTTCGCGAATTTTGCGGTTCAAAGTTTTTGATCGCAAGGTCCGCAACACGACCGCGAGGGGCGCAAAGATAGGGGCGGGCGACGAAACGTTCCCAATGACCTCCCTCCTCAAATCGATCCGCCGCGACATCGACTTCATCTTCGAGCGTGATCCCGCCGCACGCTCTTACCTCGAAGTCCTGCTCTGCTATCCCGGATTGCACGCGCTCTGGTTCCACCGGATCAACCACTGGCTCTGGACCCACAACTTTCGCCTTCTGGCACGCTGGTTCTCGCAGTGGGCGCGCCTGCTCACCGCTATCGAGATTCATCCCGGAGCCCAGATCGGTCAGCGCCTCTTCATCGACCATGGCATGGGCGTTGTAATCGGCGAGACCAGCATCGTAGGCGACGACGTTACGATGTATCAGGGCGTCACCCTGGGCGGCACGGGCAAGGAAAAAGGCAAGCGTCATCCCACCATCGGCAACGAGGTCATTATTGGCTCGGGCGCCAAGATTCTCGGCAACATTACCGTGGGCAACAACTGTCGCGTCGGCGCAGGCTCGGTCGTTTTGCGCAGTATTCCCGACAACTCCACCATCGTGGGAGTGCCCGGCCACATCGTCTTGCGTAACGGCAAGCGAGTCGTAATCACGGACCCCAAGGAAATCAGCGACCCCATGTCCGACGTCTTCATCCGCCTCGCTGCGGAAGTCCACCAGATCCGGGAACAACTGCAGGAACACACCGCCGCGCGGCTCACTCCCGAGCCCAACCTGACCATCGACCAGGAGTGGGACACCTACTCCGACGGCGGCGGCATTTAGCACCCCCCCCGTCATTTCTCATCAACCCTGTCATCTGGAGCGTAGGGAGGTGCAGCCGACCGGAGTCGAACGATCCCCTACCACTCAACATTACGATGAACCCATCGAACACTTCCACCGCAGAAATCAAAAACAGCCACATTCGACTCCATATTTGCCCCCACTCAATGCGCATCTTTTTCCGTGAGACAATACGCCATCAAAAAAACTCCATGCAATCCACCACCTCATGACTCTCTCGGTCGCCATCGTCGCGATGGATGAGGAAACTAACATCGGCCGCACCCTCGCCGGCATTCGCTGGGCCGACGAAGTCATCCTGGTCGATTCCGGTTCGAAAGACCGCACCCGCGAAATCGCTCGCGAATACGGTGCGAAAGTCATCGAAGAACCCTGGCGCGGTTATGTTGCGCAGAAGCAGTATGCGATCGACCTCTGCACGAAAGATTGGGTCCTGCTACTCGACGCCGATGAAGAAGTCAGCCCCGGCCTGGCCGATGAAATGCGCGCCGTGCTCGCCGACCCCAACGCCCTGAACGGCTACTGGGTGCCGCGCAAGAATCTGTTCCTCGGCCGCTGGATTCGTCACGGCGGCTTTTATCCCGACCCCAAGCTGCGCCTCTTCCGCCGTGGCCTGGGAGTAGTCGCAGGCTCTGACCCGCACGATCGAGTCGATCTGAAACGAGGGGTCGCCCCGCGCACCGCGCAGTTCAAGAACGCGCTGGTGCACTACACCTATCCCACGCTGACCTACTACCTTGGGCACATGAACCGCTATTCGTCGCTGGGTGCACAAGGGGCCTTCGCGAAGGGACACCGCAGCTTCAGCATCGCGAACATCGTTCTGCGCCCGCTCACGACGTTCTTCTACAACTACGTCCTGCGCCTCGGATTTCTTGACGGGAAGGAAGGCCTGCTCTTGCACATTAACCATGCCGTCTACGTGTCATGGAAGTATGCCAAGGCGTGGGAGCTGGCGCGCTCCGCCGGCCCGGAATCGCAATCACGGTGATCGTCGCCCACATCGTGAACGCGTACCTTGGGGCACGTTGAGGGGAAACGACCGTCAAACCACCAAGGACATTAAAGTCGCACGAAGGCTTTTGACTTGCCTTCGTGTACCTTCGTGTACTCTGTGGTTATCTGGGTTTTTGACAATCTCGTCGCAGCGTAGCGAGGGGGACTCGAGCGCCGTGATTTGAGATCGCAATTTGCGACCTCGATCTCCCGGGCTCGGGTAAAATTCCAACATCATGCCCAAACCCCAGTCGGCCCTCGCAATTCCCGTCGAATCCCGAATCCTCGTTCTCCGCGATCACAAAGTCATCCTCGATACCGACCTAGCCGAACTCTACGGCGTTTCTGTAAAACGCCTCAACGAGCAGGTAAAGCGCAACGAGGAGCGGTTCCCGGCGGATTTCATGTTCCAGCTCACCCCCACGGAACACGCAGCTTTGAGGTCGCAATTTGCGACCTCAGAAACAGGGCGCGGCGGCAGGCGCTATCCGCCCTATGCCTTCACCGAGCACGGCGCGATCATGGTGGCCACGGTGCTCAACTCCGAACGGGCAGTCGAAATGAGCGTCTTCGTGGTCAGAGCCTTCGTGCGTCTGCGCGAGATGCTGGCGAACAACCGCGAACTCGCCATCAAAATCGACGAACTGGAACAGCGCCTGGATACCCACGATGCCTCCATCCAGGACCTCATCGAAGCGATCAAAGAACTGATGGCGCCCGAACCCGCCACCGGCCGGAAGATCGGATTTGATCTGCCTCCCGCGAAGAAGAACTTATGAAAACTCGCGAGCCAGCTAGCCTCTGCTAAACTCCTTTGCGTTGCCCCGACCCACGCGAAGACGGTTCCTTTGGCACGCCGCCGCTGCAGCAGCGGCAACCTGGTTCTGTCCGCGTTCAGCATACGGCGGGAGTTCCAGCCCGAACCTGACGTTCCCCGCCGCGCCGCGCGATCGAATTGCAATCGCGTCCTATCCCTTCCGTGACTTCATCGCGGGCGGCGACACCAAGCCGGGCGCGACCTCACAGATCGACCTCAAAGACTTCGCCGCGCACGTGAAGGAAAAATTTGGCATCAACAAGATCGAGCCTTGGACCGGACACTTCCCTACCACCGACACCAAATATCTGGTGCAGTTTCGGACCGCCGTGGAGAAGGCCGGAGCTCACATCGTCAACGTTGCCGTCGATGGCGAGAACAGTCCCTACGCCGCCGATATCGCCGAACGCGAGCGAGCCGTAACCTTCAGCAAGCAGTGGATTGACAATGCCGTAGCTCTCGGCGCCCCAGCATTCGCACCAATATGCCATCCGCGAAAGACAGCACGCCCGATGTAAACCGTACGGCCGACAGCCTGCTTCGGGTGCTAGAACATGCGGCTGCGAAAAATGTGGTGGTAAGTCTTGAAAACGACAATCCTGTGAGCGAAGACCCATTCTTCATCGTGAAAGTAATTGAGAAGACGAATAGTCCATGGCTCCACGCGCTGCCCGACTTTGCCAACACCTTGGCATCATCCAGTGAAGACCATGCCTACGCCGGAATCGACGCGATGTTCGCTCAGGCCTACTGCATCTGCCATGTCAAAAATGAAGAGACAACCCAAGCAGGCCAACTCGTGCAAGTCGACCTGCTGCGCAGCTTCGGCTATCTGAAGCAACATAACTACAAAGGCTATTGTTCGATGGAATGGGATAGCCCCGGCGATCCATATCAAGGCACCGCGAGCCTGATCGAACGGACCGAGCGCTTGCTTTCGTAAGGCACGCTGGCTGATGCACCCGATTTTCTTTGCGTCCTTCGCACTCCCTTAGCGTCCTTTGCGGTTAAGAGCTTCTCTCCGTATCGGAACGCGCAGAAAAATATCGCGGCCTAAGCGACGATTTCCACACAACGTTCCAGGTGGGACACTAAGACGTTTGCCCATCGAGCACAGTCCGCAACCGCGCGTATCCCGCCCGGCTGACCGGCAAGCGCGCCCCATCACTCAGAATGGCGACGTGACTGTCTTTCCCATAAGGCTCGACCTTAGTCACTCGTTCCAGGTTCACGATGCAGGAGCGATGAATGCGCAGGAAGTTCTTCGGCTCAAGCATTGCCTCCACGCTCGAAATGGTCTGCTGCTTCAAATGCTTCTTCCCTTGCGACGCCAGCGCCACGTAGTCATCCTGCGCTTCGACGTAGTCGAGTTTCGCTACCGGAATGATATGCACACGCGTCCCATCTTTCACCACGATGCGCTCCGCATAGTGACCGGGCTCGCGAGCCGCCGCTGCCAGTTCCGCGACCGGTGGCGAGACCGGAGCGCCTAGCCGCTGCCGGGCCCGCTCCAGCGCGGCCTCGAAGCGATCCGCTGCCACCGGTTTCAGCAGGTAGTCGACCGCGTGCACTTCAAAAGCGCGCAGCGCATGCTGATCGTAAGCGGTCACGAATATCACTGCGATGTCCGAGCCAATCAACTCGAGCACCTCGAACCCATCCAGCTTGGGCATCTGGATATCGAGA
>Ga0137358_10001136_pt1 | contig 13975 bp, 20 predicted proteins | sample Mad1_20_16metaG_FD_105551 | JGI IMG/M metagenome (GOLD analysis project Ga0137358, IMG submission 105551) | Vadose zone soil microbial communities from Angelo Coast Range Reserve, California, USA - Mad1_20_16 metaG | ecosystem: Environmental > Terrestrial > Soil > Vadose zone | place: USA... | reverse complement strand
GCCAGGCCGCGGACAAGGAATATCACGGGGCCTCCGACTTCCGCAGCTCGCGGCGTTTCTGCTCCACCATCCGCTGGAGTTCGTCGAGCAAACGAGCGTCATGCTCGCTGACCGCTTCCACCAGGTACGACAAGGGCAGAGATGCGACGCCGCCTGATTCCAGGAGTTGTCGGATGGCCTGGCCCGCAGCCGCCCGCTGCATTTCCTGCTGGCTCACTTTTGGCGAGTACCGAAACGCTCTCCCTTCGGCGACACGCGTCAGCAGCTGCTTCTTGTAGAGTCGGTCCAGCGTTGTCATCACGGTGGTGTAGGCAACGCTCAGATTCCCTGCGCGCAGTAACTCGCGCACGGTGGCGTTCCCGCGCCCCCAGATTTCCTGCATGAGCCGGTGTTCCAGCGGACCCAACTGGGCAAACCCCTGCTGACCGGAACGGAAGAAACGATTCAATGCCCCCTCACAGAACCGGCGGGATTGTATCGCATACCCACGCTGGAAGGTTCGGTTTTGTTCGGATTCCACCTGGAAATATGTCCCGGAAGGGATTCCTTTTGCGCAGGACCCTCGCCAGGGTTGCAATCTGTCGCTCTGGCGGAGACAATCGCTGACATGCCGATGAATGTCAGCGGTACCCAGTCGGGTCCAGGAACCGCGAATCCGTTCCGGCCCGGAACCATGGTGGTCGTGACGCTGGCCAATCCGCGCGAAAAATTCTGGGGCACTATTCTTGCCTTGAGCCCGGAAGGACTGAGTTTGCGTGGCATCGAACTCGCCTCGTTCGAAGACCTGGTCACCCTGATCAAAGATGGAGAACCCTTCTCCCGGGGGGTGGTGTTCTTTCCCATGCACCGCGTGGAGCGTATGGAACTCGACCTGGCTGACGGCAGCATCCCATCCCTCTCGCAACGCTTTACTGCCAAAACCGGGCTGAATCCCGTGACCATGCTGACCCCATCGTCCGCCGAAGCAGATGGAGCGCAGGAGCCTGCATGAAGATATCGCAGCTTCTGAGCGCGCCCAACCAGCTCACGCTCCTGCGCATGCTGTTCCTGCCCTTCATCGTGATCAGCCTGGTGGACCGGCACTATTCGCTGGCGCTTCTGCTGTTCGTGCTCGCCGGCCTGAGTGACGGACTGGACGGCTTGCTCGCGCGCCGTTTGCACCAGCAAACGATGCTCGGCCAATACCTCGATCCGATCGCCGATAAGCTCCTGCTGAGCACGTTGTTTCTGGTCCTCGCCATTCTCCACAAGATTGCATGGACGTATACCATCATGGTCTTCTGCCGCGATATTTCGATTCTTACGGCCAGTGCCGTGCTGTACACCATCGCGGGTCTGCGCGATTTCAGTCCGAGCATCTTCGGGAAAGCCAACACCTTCGCTCAGGTTTCAGCCGTCTTCTTTGTGCTGCTTTTCCAGGTCGAGCCTCTTCGTCCGGTCTGGATCGCCCGCACCTTTTTCCTCTGGGCCACCCTCGCGTTTACAGTCATTTCGGGTGTGCACTACGCATTCCTGGTGCAGCATCGACTGCGTGCGTCCACGCAGGAAGCAGGGCCGCGCCCGGCGACTGGCAAGCAGGTGGCGTGAGGGGAGATCGCACTCGAGGGAACAGCGGCCCCTTTTCTTGACACTGTCCGCCACCGACCTTTATGCTTTAAGTATTGCTCCCTGGAGAACTTACGCCACTGAGCGTGTTCCCGCGGGCCTTCGCGGTAGATCCAAAGGTGGGCGCGGAGGTTCCCGATGTTCATCGAAGTAGCTGAGTTAGAACTCCATCCTGTTGATTTTCAAAAGGAGTTCCCTCCCGATGCCATCGACTTCGGACCGGGCGTGCGTCTGCGTGCGCCGCTGCGCAGCAGTGGACGCGCCCAACTAGTCGAGGAACACCACGGGAAACACAAAGTAGTCCAGGACATCCGGCTGCAAGGCGATCTTTCAACGAGTCTTGAGCTGCCCTGTGCGCGCTGTATCGAGCCGGTGGTCCAGAAGGTGGCGCGCAGCTTTGATTTGCTGTATCGCCCTCTGGGCACCGACGCCGGGCACGAAGAGTTGTCGGTAACCGACGCGGAAGCCGAAATCGGCTACTATCAGGGCGAAGGCTTGCTTCTGGAAGACGCTGTTCGCGAGCAGGTGCTGCTCTCGGTCCCGCTGAAAGTTTTGTGTCGTGAGGACTGCAAGGGACTGTGTCCCAGCTGCGGCCGCAACCGGAACGCTGAGCCATGTTCGTGTAACCAGCCGCTGGAAGATCCGCGCTGGGAGGCTCTGAGAGAGATCCGCGAGAAACTGGATCGCTGACTCAGTTCCTGCAGTCAGAATCGTAAGAGTAATCACGGCCGAAGCAAGTTTCGCGATATAACGATCGAAATTTGGGTACAGCCTCGATGGCTTGCCCTTTAGTGAGGAATTTTTCATGCCTAATCCAAAACGGCGGCACTCGCAAAAGCGGACGTCCACGCGGCGGGCGCACGATGCCCTGTCGAAGCATTCCCTTTCCGAGTGTCCCAATTGCCACGAGAAAAAGATGCCCCATCGCGCCTGCGCCAAGTGTGGCTATTACAAGGGGCGCGAAGTGGTTGAGGTCAAGGAAGCCAGCTAACCGCCCGCAACGCACTCCATGCCAAGCGTCATAGCTCTGGATGCGATGGGTTCGGATCGCGCGCCCAAGCCCGAAATCGAGGGCGCGATTCACGCCGCCCGTCATTTCGGCACCCGCGTGCTTCTGGTCGGCCCGGAGAATCAACTCAAGGCCGAACTGAGCCGCTATCGCTGGACTTCACAGCTCCCCATCGAGATCGTTCACGCCAGCGAAGTCATCACCATGGAGGACAAGGCGGCGCAAGCCGTCCGCGCGAAGCGCGACTCAACCATGCGCGTGGGAGTTCGCCTGGTGCGCGATGGCCAAGCCGCCGGCTTCGTCACGGCGGGTAACACTGGCGCCGCCATGGCCACCGCCAAGATGGTGCTCGGTGCGTTGCCGGGTGTGGATCGTCCTGCGCTGGCGGCGGTCTTCCCCACCGCGCTGAGAACCGGCGCCATGCTTCTCGATGTAGGAGCCAACGTCGATTGCAAGCCGCAGAACCTTGAGCAGTTTGCGGTCATGGGAGAGATTTACTTCCGCTCCATCTTCGGCACGAGACGTCCGAGTGTGGGCTTGCTTTCGATAGGCGAGGAAGAAACCAAGGGCAACGAATTGACCCGCGAGTCGTTCCAACTTCTAAAGCAGCTGCCGTTGAACTTCGTTGGAAACGTTGAAGGCCGTGATCTGTACAACGGCGAAGTTGATGTGATTGTCACCGATGGATTTGTCGGCAACGTGGCACTCAAAACATCCGAAGGTGTTGCGAATTTGGTCCGTGCGGCACTGAAAGAAGCGTTGCGCGCCACCATCACACGGCAAGTAGGTTATCTGCTCTCCCGCAGCGCCTTCAGCGATTTCAAAAAGCGGCTTGACCACACGGAATACGGCGGCGCACCGCTTCTGGGAGTCAAGGGCGTGTGCATCATTACTCACGGGTCGTCAAACGCGAATGCGATCAAGAACGCGATCCGCGTTGCGTCGGAGTTCGCCGAGAGCAAAGTGAACGAGAAGATCGAACGAGGAATTGCGGCGATACGCCCTGTCACGGCCGTAAGCGGCTAGCCGATCATTCAAGGATTTTCAGTCAGTCGACACCAAGCGCCCTTTAAGTCTTGTCATTCCGACCCCGAGCGAAGCGTAGGGGGAAGAACCTGCTTTTCCGGCGCGCGTAGCCAACAGCAGATTCCTCCGCTTCGCGCAGCGTCGGAAGGACAACCAAAAAAGTCTCTATGACGAACTCCATCGCGTTCATTTTTCCCGGTCAGGGTTCGCAGGCGGTCGGCATGGGCAAGGACCTCGCGACCCATCACGCCGTTGCAAGACAGACGTTTGAAGAAGCCGACGAAGCCTTGGGTTACGGCCTCTCGCAGCTATGCTTTGAGGGTCCCGAGGAACAACTTCGATTGACCGAAATCACCCAGCCCGCAATTCTCACGGCGTCGATCGCCGCGTGGCGTGTCCTTCATGAGAAGGGGATAAAGCCGGCATTCGTCGCCGGACATAGCTTAGGCGAGTATTCCGCCCACGTGGCCGCCGGAACGCTCACGTTCACCGATGCGGTCCGCACGGTGCGCAACCGCGGTAAGTACATGCAGGAGGCGGTGCCGGTCGGTGTAGGAGCCATGGCGGCGATTCTCGGGATGCCGCTGGACAAGGTCGCAGGAGTATGCGCGGACGCCGCCCACGGAGAGGTCTGCCAGCCCGCCAACGTCAATTCCAGCGAGCAGATCGTGATCTCCGGGAACACTGCGGCGGTCGAACGCGCTGCACAACTGGCCAGCCAGCGCGGCGCGAAGCGTGCCGTGATGCTACCCGTGAGCGCTCCCTTCCATTGCGCGCTCATGAAGCCGGCGCAGGACCGCTTGGCGGCGGACCTTGGGTCACTGACTTTTCGCAAGCCCGGCGTGCCCGTCGTCTGCAACGTCGACGCCGTCCTGATTAACGAAGCAGACATGAGCCGCGATGCCTTGGTGCGTCAGGTCACGGGTTCGGTGAAATGGGAGCCGAGCATGCGCCTGCTGATTGCGCAGGGTGTGGAACGATTCGTCGAGGTAGGACCCGGAAAGGTGCTGTGCGGGCTCATACGTCAGATCGATCGTTCCCGAACCGCAACCAACGTTGGGGACGAGGCGTCCCTGCGGAAAACGCTCGAGGTGTAGGCAGGTCTTGGGTCTCAGTTTTCAGCTTTTGGGCCTAGGTTCAGGTGTCCCAAACCAAGCGAAAATGCGATCGCGCGAGCCAAGACCTGCCCCCTGAGACCTAACACCTAAGACCCAACACCTACGACCTAAGACCCGCTTTCAAATCAGCTACAGGGAGATGGACTGAACGTCTTGTCGGACTTTTCCACGTACAGTTGCTCGTGCTCGGCACGTCCGTTGATCACGACGTCTACGATCACGCCGCTCCCGCCCTTGGGACACTCGCCCGTCGCGTAAATCGTGTAGCTCTTGATGGGACCCCACTCCCCGCCCGGCCCCCAGTCACGATAGAACTCGTTGTAGGGATACATCGCACGCCGTTCGGGATGTTGCTTCCACGACGGATCGGCCGTGTAGATGCCGTAAGCCGTTTCGAAGTCTTGTTTCTGCAGCGACGCGAAGAACTTGTCGGCCAGCCGGCGCTCCGGCCAGAAACGGAATTGATAGGCCAGGAATCCCAGAATCAGCACCGTGCAGATGATCGAGACGATACGGAGTCTCTTTCGCCGGGAACGTTCGGCGTCGAATTCCGGAGCATCCATGAGCGTCATAGGCTTCTAGCATAACGGAAACCTGATGCGCGCCAAAAGTTCCAGGAAAAGCCGCTAACTACAGGGCCGCGGAGGATCACTAGGGAACACTTATGGCTCAACAAGATCAATCCACACGCAGCGAAACTAAGGTTCCGGTTCCTCCCCTGCGTTCCTCGGTGCTCTCTGTGGTGGGGGCCTTTTTCACAGAGACCGCTTGAAAAGTGGTGTAGCGATTGCCAAGGCCACCGTTCCGAAGATCGCAAGATAAAGCACATCCGGCATGATCGCCGTCAGCCCCGATTCCTTCAACAATAACCCTTTGAATCCGTGCACCGCATAAGTGAACGGATCCCCTTTTGCAATCACACGCAGCCACGTCGGAAATGCCTGCACCGGATAGATCGAGCCGCTGGGAAAGAACAGCAGAGTGTTCAGGATACCAAAGATCGCGCGCGGGACCAGCGGATCGTCCACCCGCACCATCAGCAGGAACATCATGGTGTTGAAAGCCACTGAGGTCAGCACGATCATGAGCAACAGACCCAGAATCGTGGCCGGATCGAAAATCGTGCTCACACCAGCGAGCAGCGCACCGATGACCGTAATGACCACCCCGGTGAGCACCGCCTTGATCGCGCCCGCCAGGTTGAGCCCGAACACCATCTCGGTTTTGGTGATGGGAGTGACCAGGTAGCCCTCGTGCACGCCGCGCGCTTTATCATCGATGTAGAGCATGCCTCCGCCGATCATCACGGAGACAAACATCGCCAGCGTGATGGAACCCGGCAACAGATACTTCATGTATTCGATATAGGGATAGAGCTCGACAATCTGCAGGACTGTCTGCTGCAGCAGACGAGGCTCGATCGTGGGGGAGTTCAGCGCGATCGTGATGTCGCTGAGCTCCTGCTCGAGCGTTGAACTCATGAAATTATCGCTGTTATCGACGACCAGGGCGATCTGCGGACGATCCTGCTCGTAGACTCGGCGCGAGTACTGGGGCGGGATAATCACCGCGCCTTGAATCTTGCCGTTGCGCACATCTTCCCGCACCGTCGTTTCGTCTTTGTAGTACACCGGTGCGAACGTCCGCATGTTTGCGCGAACAGAATCGAATGCCTCGCGGATCCTTAGCGCTTGCGTGCCGCCATCCTGATCGACCACTCCCAGCCGGGCATCTTTGATTTTTCCACCGAAGGCATTGCCCAGCACGATCAGCTGCACGAGCGGGAAAATCATGGACGCCAGCATCAGCGTAGGGGAACGGAAGAACTTGCGCATCTCGCGCTCGACGATGGCCATCATCCGGTTCATGGCTGCAACCCCGGACGCTGTGGCATGACAAAGCCGTACGCCTTGACCAGTTCGTCGCGCAACTGCCGGCCGGTGTAATGGACGAACACGTCGTCGAGCGTGGTGTTCTGCACGGAGAGCGACTTGACAGGAACGCCCGCCTGCACCGCCAGTTCGACCAGTTCGGTCGTGGTGCGCGAGCCATTACTGGTCAGCACGCGGTACATACCCGCGCCTTCATGCTGAACTGACGTAACTTCGCTCAGGCCGCGCAAACGCTGCTCCCAATCCGCAGGCGGATTTTCGAACTGCGCTTCGATGACGTTTGATCCCGGCACACTGGCCTTCAGCGCCGCTGGAGTATCAAGCGCCACCAGCTTGCCGTGATCCACAATGGCGATGCGGTCGCATAACCGATCGGCCTCGTCCATGTAATGCGTGGTGATGAGAACCGTCAGCTGCCGGTTCTTCTTAATGTTGGTGAGCATCTCCCAGACGGCGACGCGTGAGACCGGATCAAGACCGGTGGTGGGCTCATCGAGAAAGAAGATGCGCGGACTGTGAACCAGACCACGCGCAATCTCCAGCCGCCGCCGCATTCCGCCCGAAAGCGTCTTCGTCTGCGCATCACGCCACTTGGTCAGGTCGACGAGTTCGAGAAGCTCGTCGATAGCTTCTTGGCGGCGTTTCGCCGGCACATCGTAGAGCTTGGCGTAGATACTCATGTTCTCTTCGACCGTCAGATCGAGATCGCTAGTCAGCGCCTGCGGAATCACGCCGATGCAGCGGCGGACACCGTCCGGATCTTTGGCGACATCGTGGCCGGCAACGACAGCGCGTCCTGCGGTAATGGGAATCAGCGTGGTCATCATTCGAATGAGCGTGGATTTGCCCGCGCCATTCGGACCCAGCAACCCAAAGATCTCTTCGTCCTCTACCTGGAACGTAACCTCATCGACGGCCGTAAAGTCGCCATACTTCTTGACGATGTTGACCACGTCGATCGCGTTCGGCCCGCTCTTGTCGGGACCCTCGCAATCCGGGCGCGTGGCACTACCAGCGCGACCGTTGCTGGGCTTGGACTCAACGCTCAAGGATGCTGCTCCACGGACGCGTTCTGATTGGCCGCGCCCCGTTGTTGCTCGGGAGAGACCAGCACTTCCGCCGTCATCCCGGGCACGTACACGCCTTTGGGATTGTCGAGGCGAACCTTCAGCACGATCGTCTTGATGTCACGCTTGCGCCGGTTCACGTCGCGTTGTGTGGCGAAGTCGGCTTCCGAAGCTTTGTGGAAGACTTTGCCCGAAGTCGTCTGTCCACCGGGAAGACGCACGCGCAGCGTATCTCCCAGCCCGATGTGATCGGCTTGCGTTTCCGGAATCGCCGCCCGCACCCAGGTATCGTTCAGATCGACGATGGTCACGATGGGTTGGCCGACGTTGAGCACTTCTCCCTGGCGCGCCGCTCGGACTAACACCGTGCCGCTGACGGGAGCGTAAATCTTGGTGTAACCCAACCTCACCTCGGCTTGCCTCTTCTGCTCTTCTGATGTTTTCAGGTCGGCTTGCGTCGAAGTAACCGTGCTCTGGGCAGCAGCGGCCTGATGAGTGCGCGCGATTGCGGCGTTCAAATCGGCCTCGGCCGCTCGTACCTGATCCTTTAAAGACTGGACGTTGGCCTGCGCAGCCGACAGATTCGTCTCGGCTTGCACGCGCTCCTGTTCCGAAGCTACTGCCTGCTTGGCCAGTTCAATGGTGCGGCGGCTGTCGCTTTCCGTGCGTTGCAGAGTCGCTTGCGCCTGGACCAGTTGCGACTTCATGGACTGCAGTTTCGCCTGGGCGTTGGCCACGTCGCTGGTGGTCGAACCCTTGGTCGATTGTTCGGTGTAGCGCATCTCGGCGACCTTGGAGCGCAGGCTGGCAATCGTGGCGGTGGCTGCCCTTGCCTGCGCCTCCAGTTCAGCCGGATCAATCTCCGCGATCAGGTCGCCCGCCTTCACAGGCGTGCCTTCGTCGACCAACAATTTCTGCAGGCGGCCCATCACCTGGGGACTCACGATTACCTGGTTCGAATCCACGGTTCCGATCAGTACCAAGTCGCGATTACTCGGAGTGGAGAAAAAATAGTACCCTAGGGCGATCAGAAAAATAATGCCGAGCAGAATGAAGAAGCGGTTGCGCGCGTTCACGAATGCTCTCCTTCCAACGGTAGGGCGGTAGGTCGGAATAAAGCAGCAGAAATAAACTCCAGCACGGCGGCCCGCCGGGCGGCAAGTCGCTCCGGACTGAGAGGATCTTCCTGCGTCATCACCTTCAGCAGCGGCGCACTTCCGAAATAGTGGACTATCACCGCCACCATTGAGGGCAGGAACTGCAAGGGATCGACCGGACGAAAGATTCCGTCAGCAATGCCTGCGCGCAGCACCTTGACGAGTTCCTCGTAGATCGGCTTCATGTAGAGTTTCACGATGCGCTGCATCTGCGAGCCGCGCGCGAGCATTTCGCGCTGCACCATCTCGCGGTGCGAGGGATGCTCCGCCAGGTAATCGAAGAAGGCTCCCACATAGCGCAGAATTTTTTGTCCGGGCGGAATGTCCTCAGCCAGCACCCGCATCAGGAATTCATTCCGTTCCTGAAAGACCTGATCGAGGGCCGCTCCATACAGTGCGTCCTTGTCGCGGTAGTAGTAATAGAGCAGGGCCTTGTTGACTTTGGCGGCGCGAGCAATCGCGTCGGTGCGGGCTCCGGCAATGCCTTCGCGGGCAAACTCGCGCACCGCTGCCTGCAGAATCGCAGTGCGGGTCTCTTCCGGGCGTCCGCGCGATCCCAGGCGCGGCCGGGCTTGGGCGCTGGGCATAAGGGCTCCTTTGCTACTTAACTAACCAGTTAGTTAGATTATAGAACAACCAAGGATGCCTCGGCAAGATCGATCTGCCAGTTAAGTGTTCTATAATGCGGCACTTCGAGGACACCTCCCAATGCTGCCTGTTCGAAGGATTCTCGCTCCCACCGACTTCAGTGGTCCGGCCTGCACTTGTGTCCACACGGCCAGTGAACTGGCTGAACATTTTGGCGCGGAACTTCTGCTGGTGAACGTAGTCCCCGTTCTGCCTGCACTGCCTCCCGATCCGAACTATGTTTTCAAGATTCCGGAGTATGAGAAATATCTGCACGCCGACGCGGCGGAACAACTGCGCAAGGCACGCGAGGAGTTGGTGGGCAAGAATGTGAAGGTGCGCACGATGGTGGGCCACGGTTCAGCGGCGCAGGAGATCGTGCGGATTGCCAAGGCGGAGAGCGTCGATCTGATCGTGATCTCCACCCACGGATCGACTGGCTTGGAGCACTTTGTTTTCGGATCGGTCGCGGAAAAGGTGGTGCGGCTTGCGGAGTCTTCCGTGCTCACGGTGCGGCAAAAAACGGGCTGAGACGCACTGACTTTGATCGCTCAACGGGCGAGGACGCCCGTCGCTCCACAGCCTAGTCTTGAGTCCCGCCCGCGATGGAGGGCACCAGCAAAACGTCGTCCCCGTCCTGGAAGGCGTAACTCGTCCCACCCAGAAAGCGGATGTCCTCCTCGTTCACGTAGACATTCAGGAAGCGCCGGATCTCGCCCGCCTCATCGCGCAGGTGCGGCTTCAGGTCGGGAAACTTTTCGTCCAGCACGGAAAAAAGCTCGCCCAGGTTGGACGCGGAACAACTCAGGTTGCCGATGCCTGCTGTCAGGCGCCGCAAGGCCGTGGGAATATGTACGGTGATCGCCATGTTTATGCCTCAACCGCTTCGGGAACTTCCAGCCTGTTCCCGAGAAAGCGCTCGAACTCGACCAACTTGGGCGCGATTGCGGCTTCGCTCTCGTAAGCGCCCGCGAGCGCATCGGTGGTCTTCAAGCCATTGCCCGTAATGCAGAGCACGGTAGTCTCATCCGGAGAGATGCGCCCGTCGTGATAGAGGGTGCGCGCGCAGCCTACGGTCACACCCCCAGCCGTTTCGGTGAACACGCCTTCGGACTCGGCGAGTAGCTGGATGGACTCCACCACCTCAGGATCGGAAACATCTTCGGACCATCCACCGCTGTTAGTAATCACCTTGATTGCGTAGTGGCCGTCAGCGGGATTGCCGATGGCCAGGGAGCGTGCAATCGTTGCCGGCTTCTGCGGCTCGATCTCCGGCCGCCCCGCCTTAACAGCAGTGGAAATCGGCGAGCAGCCGGTCGCCTGCGCACCAAAGAACTTCACCGGCTTCGCATCGACCAGGCCGAGCGCAATCAGTTCGTCGAAAGCCTTCTTGATCTTGGTGATCAACGATCCGCCCGCCATTGGGACGACGAGGTTGTCCGGCAACCGCCAGCCTAGTTGTTCCGCGATCTCGAAGCCCACAGTCTTCGAGCCCTCCGCATAGTACGGGCGCAAATTCACATTCACGAAGCCCCAGCAATGCTCGTCGGCAATTTGCGAGCACAGTCGGTTCACCTGATCGTAGCTGCCCGCGCTGCGCACGACTCTCGCGCCGTACACCTGCGTGCCGAGAATCTTGGCGGGCTCGAGATCGGCCGGAATAAAAATCCACGCCTTAAACCCGTTGCGCGCGGCTTGCGCGGCCACTGAGTTGGCCAGGTTTCCGGTCGAGGAGCACGAGACCGTGTCGAACCCGAAGGCGCGCGCCTGCGACAGCGCAACCGCCACCACGCGATCCTTGAAGCTCAGCGTGGGCAGGCAGACCGCGTCATTCTTGAGGAAGAGCTTGCGGGTACCGAACTGCTCCCCGAGCCGAGGCGCGCTCAAGAGCGGTGTGAATCCGACAGACAGGGAGGGCTTGTAATTCTCCGGTAGCGGAAGTAGCTCGGAGTAGCGCCACATATTGGGGGCGCGTTGCGAAATCTTTTCGCGCGTGAACTCAGCGCGTACAACGTCGTAGTCGTAGCTGACTTCCAGGGGAGAGAAACAGTCGTCGCAGATCGAGCGCGGTTGATTGCCCCAAGTCTTGCCGCATTCCCGACATCGCAGTTCGTAATGAGCCATCGTGCTACTCGCGATCTTGCGAGTAGCTGAGAACGAGCCGGGAAAAGAAGTCTCCAAAAACAGAAGACCCCTTTTCCGGAAAAGGAAAAGAGGTTACGGGAAAACGGGACCAAAAGCCGCTTGCCCGAATCTCATGTTCCCCGCTTCCGGGAGAGAGTTGGCACCTGCCAACCGGGATATATGATCCCGGTCCGGTTGTCGTGGCTTCCCAGGGCTCGTCCCTCAGCCACTCTGCATGAAATTCAAGGTCCACCCGGTTAGGGGCAGACTTGGAGATAGATGCTACTCGTCACAGAGGGGGGTGTCAAGGGCTCCATGCTCCATGTAGCCGCAACATGAGAAGTTCCTCTTTCCGCAAAGTAGAAAGTTCCGCTTTGATAGAGCATGGCGGAATCGAGAGAGGAGCTGTGGATGTCAGCAAAGGAGCGGGATCGGCTCAAGATCCTGCACGAAGTCAAGAAACGGCACATAACCCAAAAGCAGGCAGCGGCGGAGTTGGGGCTTAGTGTGCGCTGGGTGCGAGCCCTGCTGGTACGCTGGCGAGCGCGTGGCGATGGCGCACTGGGGCATGGGCTGCGTGGGCGACCGTCGAACCGCAAAACGCCGGAAGCTGTGAAACAACGAGCGGTGGAACTCTCCCGTGAGAAAAAGCAAGCCAAGCTATGGCATGACTACGGTCCCACGCTGGCGGCCGAAGAGTTAGCCGAGAAAGCACGGGATGGTGATTAGCCGCGAGACGCTGCGCCGGTGGCTGATCGAGGCTAAGCTGTGGGGGCGCCGCCGGGCACGGGTGGTAACCGGAACTCCTGTCGACGCACGTCGAATGACGATTTTTCCTGTTTGACCTAATACACATAAATATGGGATTCTTACACATCGGGAGGCCTCCTTCATGCGAACCAATATTGAGATCGATGATCAACTGGTGGATCAGGCCATGCGCAGCAGCGGTGCCCGTACCAAGAGAGCTGTCGTAGAAGCGGGTCTCCGGTTGCTTGTGAAAACACACTCGCAAAGCGCAATTCGCAAGCTCCGCGGCAAAGTGCATTGGGAAGGTGATCTGAACGAGTCTCGTCTCGGTCGCGCACGGGAGTAGTTCGCCGCATGGTCATCGTGGACACAACCGTTTGGATCGATTACCTCGGCGGCACTGCGAATCCACACACCGAGTGGCTCGATCGAGAGCTGACTCAACAGCGATTGGGGTTGACAGACCTCATCTTGTGCGAGGTCCTCCAAGGCATCCGCGGAGATGCCACTTTTACCCGAGTTCACCGGGATATGTCGAAATTTGAGGTATTCGACACCGGAGGCGAGGAGCTGGCTGTGGCCTCTGCCCAGAATTATCGTTTCCTGCGAACACGAGGCCAAACAGTGCGAAAGACGATCGATTGCCTGATTGCGACCTTCTGTCTAAATGGGAAGCACTCTCTGCTTCACCGAGATCACGATTTTGATCCGTTTGAGAAACATCTTCGCCTTCGCGTCATTCACCCGGAGGCGCCTTGACCTGCGACACATGTCGAGGATCAGATCGCGGACCTCGCGGGAAGTGACAGGTCGTCCGGGTTGCCGGTGCCCCACGTTCCGAGTCCAGTGCAGGCGAAAGCCGGACGATGCCAGACGACGACGAGGCTGGAGACTGTTGTGCAGGTAAGCGAGGTTGGCTCCGGAGCTTCGCAGAGTCAATTGCGGCAAACAACTGCTGCAGGCCGCGCGCCGCCGGGATCGCTGGCGTCGGTCGGTGGCGGACTTGGTGGCGACGCTGCAGGAACTCCGCCATCTCGGAGTCGGGTTTGTATCGCTGAGCCAGGCGCTAGATCTGACGACCCCCATGGGACGAGCCATGGCGTGACTGGGGTGTTTGCTGAGTTTGAACGCGAGATCCTGCGGGAACGGGCCCGCGCTGGACGGGCCGAGGCCCGACGGGAGGGGAAACGCTTGGGCAGCCTCGCACCGCAGCTCGCAAAAGTCGTCGAGGCGCAGAAGCTCGGTCGTAACGGCGTCAGTAAGGCGGAGATCGCCCGTCAACCCCATATCGGACGCGCCTCGGAGCGCCGCATTCTGAGAGAAAGGATTCGATCATGGTCGCGGATGTCTTCGGCCGCTGCGCACTGCTCAGTCCTGGTAACGGTCCGCGGGAGAGCCATGGCAAGGCCCAAGCGAGACCGGCTCCGCGAAGACCGGATCCACAACGAAGCCATCGTAGACACCCATGGGCCGGAAGAGCAGGCCCTGGGCTGGTATTAGTACCTGAAAGGTGAAGCTGCACTGCGAGAGCCTTCCGGAAAAACTGCTCATTCCCGCCTTCGTGTATTTCTTTTTCATGCTCTACCCGCCAGCCTGGATT
>Ga0137358_10001134_pt1 | contig 13981 bp, 9 predicted proteins | sample Mad1_20_16metaG_FD_105551 | JGI IMG/M metagenome (GOLD analysis project Ga0137358, IMG submission 105551) | Vadose zone soil microbial communities from Angelo Coast Range Reserve, California, USA - Mad1_20_16 metaG | ecosystem: Environmental > Terrestrial > Soil > Vadose zone | place: USA... | reverse complement strand
GATCAATCAATACAACGTCACGCCGATCGAACTGCCTTTCGGCGGCGTGAAACTCTCCGGCCTCGGCCGCGAGAACGGGCGTGCCGCCATCGAGCACTACACGCAGCTGAAGAGCGTCTACGTGGCGATGGGTGACGTGGACTGTGGTTATTAGGCGCTTTGCGCCACCTTTAAACGGGGTCGGGGTGCATTGCGCTGCGCAGTCCCTGCTCCGCGCAAGCCCTGGGTGATCATTGCGCTGCGCAGTCCCTGCTTCGCGCAAGCCCGGGGTGGCCATCCATGGCCATCCGCGGGACGCATGCGTCCCGCCCTTGGTCACCCGTGCGACGCATGCGTCGCACCCGTTTGATAGTTGCTCGCTGCGCGAGCAGGGGAATTGGAAGCACGCCCGACAGGTTGCTGGGAGAGCGAGACGTGGCTGACGAGAACTTTGATTACGTCATCGTGGGGGCGGGATCCGCCGGATGCGTGCTGGCCGATCGATTGACCGCGGACGGGCGGAACCGCGTGCTGCTTCTGGAATATGGCGGATCCGATCGCTCGATCTTCATTCAAATGCCCTCGGCGCTGTCCATACCGATGAACATGGAGAAGTACAATTGGTTCTACCACACGGAACCGGAGCCGCATTTGAATGGGCGGCGCATGCATACGCCGCGCGGCAAGGTGCTGGGTGGATCCTCGTCGATCAATGGATTGGTCTACATCCGCGGCAACGCACTGGATTTCGAGGGATGGAGCGGGCAGGGCGCGAAGGGTTGGGCGTATCGCGACGTGTTGCCCTACTTTCGGCGCGCCGAGAACCGTCAAGAGGGGGGCGACGAGTATCGGGGCAGCAGCGGGAAGCTGCACACTCGTTACGGCACGGTGAGCAACCCCCTGCATGCGGCATGGCTCGCCGCTGCCCGCGAGGCGGGGTATCCGCATACCGCCGATGTGAACGGGTTTCAGCAGGAAGGCTTCGGCCGCATGGACATGACCGTGGCCGATGGCCGGCGCTGCAGCGCCGCCAATGCCTACTTGAGGCCCGCCATGCTGCGTCCCAGCCTCAGGGTGCTGACGCATGCTCTGGCGACCCGCATCGTGTTCGAGGGCCGGCGGGCTGCCGGCCTGGAGTACGTTCAAGGCGGCGTCACGCGCCGGGTGCGCGCCGCGCGGGAGGTGATCTTGTCCGGCGGTCCGATCAATTCGCCGCAATTGTTGAAGCTCTCGGGAGTCGGGCCCGCAGCGGAGCTGAGCACCCACGGGATTCCCGTGGTTCACGACCTGCCGGGCGTGGGAGACAACCTGCAGGACCACTTGGAATTTTATTTTCAGGTCGCCTGCAGGGAACCGATCACGTTGTATTCCTCCATCAATCTCTGGAATCGCACGCTCATCGGCGCCCGCTGGTTGCTGCGCAAGGACGGGTTGGGTGCCAGTAATCATTTCGAGACCTGCGGCTTCATCCGCAGCCGGCCGGGCGTCCCCTATCCCGACATCCAGTATCACTTTCTGCCCATGGCCGTGGCCTACGACGGCTCGACCTTGGCGCAGGAGCACGGCTTCCAGGCGCACGTAGGACCGATGCGCAGCAAGAGCCGAGGCTGGGTGCGGCTGGCGTCGTCCAGCCCCCTCGACAAGCCGCGCATTCTCTTCAACTACCTGAGCGAACCGGACGATTGGACCGAGATGCGGGCCTGCGTGCGCCTGACGCGGGAGATCTTCGGTCAGCCCGCGTTCGATCGATATCGCGGCCGGGAGATTCAACCGGGTGCCGGCGTGCAGAGCGACGAGGAGATCGATGCCTTCATCCGCGCCAAGGTCGAGAGTGCTTATCACCCGTCGTGCTCCTGCAAGATGGGTGGTCCGCAGGACCCGCGAGCCGTGGTCGATCCGGACGCCCGTGTGTACGGACTCGAGGGGTTGCGCGTGGTGGACTCGTCCATCATGCCGTCGATACCTACGGGCAATCTCAACGCACCCACCATCATGCTGGCGGAGAAGGCGGCGGACCACATATTGGGCCGCGGGATGCTGCCGCCCGAGGATGCTCCGTTCTATGTGGCGCCGAACTGGCGAACCGCCCAGCGCTAGCGCCCTCATCAAGGACTGGTATCGTGGCACTTTCAGCTTTCGCGAAAGGCAAGCTCAAGATCGCCGCTCACGTTCGTGAGGAGCTCGAGCTCGCTCGAATTCCGTTCGAGGCGATCCACTGCAAGTCCGACGGCGTGCACATCCCTCCGAACGTCATTCGGCTCGTCGTGATCATCGACGGAACGCCGCGGCATCTCGATCTCGCCAGTGAAGAGGTCGAGGATTGCGACGTGATCGTCACGGGCGAGACCTGGCACAGGATCGCGGCGTTCATCCGGGGCCTCGAATAGCATTCGTCTCGTCGCAGCACCATCGTCGAGCACGACGCCGCCTGGTTTCATAACTTCACGATCGGACAGGATTGCATCTTCGCGCCACGAGCAGCGATGCAATTCGGTCGCATGCCACTCTGCTCACAGGCTTGAACATCGGATTTTAAGCCAATCCGGCGGACCGAGGATCGTCGTACCAGCGTCGGTATAACTTTACGATCGTGCGGTTTGCATGAATGCGCCGGTTTGGTGCGTAACATGAGATCCGCGACTTCATTTTGGTGCGACTCGATCAAGTATGGCCGATCTCAGAAAAAACAATGGACCAACGGTGGACGGCTATGTTATCCGTTGTGCAACATACTTAACTATCACGCAACAGCAACCTAGATTGCGGAGACGGGATGCACGCCTTTGTTCGATCACTTTCAGACCGTTCGGGAGAACCATTGATGACGACTACACCGTCGATTGCGAATAAGCGCTTGCGGAGGAACCCGGGCAATCACGGAACGATACGGTTGGACTCCACGACGAAAGGCAAAGCGGCCACGAAATCGGCGTTGCCGACGGAAGCACCGAGATCGAGGTTGCTCCGGATCGCGGTGACCGCCTGCCTACTGGCTGCGCGCACAGCAGCGGCGCAGCAAGCGGGGCCGACTTTCGTGGCTGCGAGCGAGGGGGGCGAACTCGCGGAGGTCACTGTGACGGCACAGCGACGGACGGAGAACCTGCAGGATGTGCCGATCGCGATCCAGGCGCTCACCGGAGAGACGCTCGCCCAGCTGAACATCGAGAATTTCGACGACATGTTGAGATATCTGCCCAACGTGACGCTGGCGACCGCGGGTCCCGGGCAGGGGAACATCTACATGCGGGGTTTGAGCATCGGGCCGGGCACCATCCAGGGATCCGGCGCCGTCGGCGATTTTCCGAACGTCGCCGTCTATCTGGATGACCAGTCCGCCCAGGTTCCCGGCCGCAATCTCGACATCTATGCGGCCGATCTCGAGCGCATCGAGGTTCTCGAGGGCCCGCAGGGCACGCTTTTCGGTGCCGGCGCCGAAGCCGGTGTCATTCGCTACATCACCAACAAGCCGAAGCTCGACGTGACCGAAGGCACCGTCAATGCCGGCTACGCGACGACCGCGCACGGCGATCCCAGCAGCAACGCCGACGCCGCCATCAACCTGCCGCTGATCGACGACACGCTGGCGGTGCGGGCCGTCGTCTACAGCGATACCCGCGGCGGGTACATCAACAACGTTCCCGGAACGTTCGCCCGGCAAAACAGCGATCCGAGCATTCACTATGCCAACTATCCGGTCGGGTGCGTTCAGAACAGTGCTTCAGCGTCGGTACCGCCGTGCCAGGTACCTCCGGGAAGCCCGACGCTGAGCAACAGCAATCTCGTCGCCAATGGCATCAATCCCGTGACGTACCAGGGAATACGCGCCGGGGCCCTGTGGAAATTCCACGAGGATTGGACGGCGCTCCTGGTGCAGTCGTACCAAAGCATGAATGCGCAAGGCGTCTTCTACGAGACTCCGCGGGCCTCGGGGACCGGGGCGCCCCTGCCCGACCTGTCGGTACAGCTCTATAACCCGTCGTTCGACAAGGACCGGTTCGAGAACACCGCACTGACCGTCAATGGCCGTGTCGGCGCGCTCAACCTCGTCTATACGGGGGCGTTCCTGACGCGCAACGTCGAGCAGGTGCAGGACTACACGTCCTACGCGCGTTTCTATTTCGCCGACTACTATCAATGCACGTCGCCGGCGCAAACCGGCCAACAGGGCCAGTGCTACTCCCCGAGCACGACCTGGCACGACCGCGAGCGAGACATCCATCAGAGTCACGAGCTGCGGTTGAGCACTCCGGATGACTGGCGATTGCGCGCGATCGGCGGCATCTTCTGGGAGAACTACCTCGTCCACGAGCAGACCGATTGGCTGTACAAGACCGCGCCCGGCTTCACCAATGTCGGACCGCCGCCCGGCGCGAGCGTGAACAATCCCAACGTTCGCGGCGACAACGATTCGTTCTTCGACGACGTCACTCGCGGCTACAAGCAGCGGGCGGCGTTCGCGTCCGTGGATTTCGACATCGTCCCGAAGACCCTGACGCTGACGGTCGGGACGCGCTATTACCGCTTCGACAACACGGAGGTCGGCGCCGCCGCCCCCAGTTTCGGTTGCTACGGCGCCGGAGCGCCTCCCTGCCTGACGTATGGCATAAATCTCGATGCCGAGGGACTGAGAACCACCTATCAAGGGGCCAAGAGCCGCGCCAATCTCACCTGGAAGATCACACCCGACATACTGGTCTACTACACCTGGTCGCAGGGCTTTCGGCCCGGCGGATTCAATCGCAGCTCCACCCACGTCCCGGCGCTGAACTACTCGACCCCGCTCGCTTTCACGCCCGACACACTGATCAACAACGAGTTTGGGTGGAAGACGCAGTGGCTCGATCACCGGCTTCAATTCGACGGCGCGGTCTATCAGGAGGACTGGAAGAACGTGCAAGACGCGTTCTTCAATCCGGCGCTCGGGAACCTCGCGTTCGAGACCAACGGTCCGAACTACCGTGTGCGCGGAGTGGAGCTGCAGCTCATCGCTCGTCCTGTCGCGGGGCTGACGCTCACGGGCTCCTCGTCGTGGAACAGCAGCAATCAGATGAACTCACCCTTGCTGAAGGACGCCAGCGGCGCGCCCCTCAAGATTGCCGATCCCTATGGGAACCCGGGCACCACGTTGGCGCAGTCTCCGCCCTTCCAGGGAAATCTACGCGCGCGGTACGAGTTCGCCGTCGACGAGTACCACCCTTTCGTGCAGATCGGCGGGCAGCACCAGGCCCATTCGCATTCGGCGACCGGTTATTTTGCAAACTTCGATCAGCCGGGATTCACGACCTACGATGCCGCCGCGGGCGTCTCCAAGGGGCAGTGGACTATGCAGGCCTATTGCGACAACCTGACCGATACTCGTGCGGATCTCTACACAAGTCAGTCCCAGCAGATCAAAGCCGTGACCGTCAATCGCCCGCGAACCGCCGGGGTGAAATTCAGCTTCAAGTTCGGCGGGTGATTAGCCGTGGAGAGCCCACATGTCCGGACAATCGGTCGTCTTGATTCGTCGAGCGGCAGGCGCACTCGCTCTGGTGAGCGCAGCCCTCGTCGGCTCGGTGGCCGCGGCCTCGGATTATCACCCGATCAGTCCCGATGCCGAGGGCGAGGTCATTACCCTGACGGGTCACGACCTCACCATCGAGCAGCTGATCGAGATCGCGCGTCATGGCGCCCATGTGCGGTACAGCGAGGAGGCGCTGCAGCGAGCGTCGGACGCGCGGGGTCTGAGAGATGAAGCTGGCGCGGAAAACATCCCTGTCTACGGGCTGAATCGGGGAGCGGGCGCTCTTCGGGAAGTCAAGAAGGCCGTAGGAAAGCCGGAGACGCTGGTGCCGCCGCTGCCGGGCGGCGGCGCTCTACCGGAGATCCCCGATGAAGACCTGGTGCGTGCGGTACTCCTGATCGGCGCCAATACCGCACCGTTGGGCGCCTCTGCACCCGAATACATGCAGATGCTGCTCGACTTTCTGAATCAGCGGATCACACCGGTCGCCTATACGCGAGGAACCCTCGGCGAGGCGGACTTCCCGGCCGTCGCCAACAACATCCAAGCGGCCATGAGCGGCAAGGGCGAGGTCTACTACAAAGGCGTGCGCATGAAGGCAACCGATGCGCTCGTACAAGCAGGGTTGAAGCCATTCACGAGCGGTTTCTTCTCCGCCAGCGCGGAGAACGCCTATGGCGACGCGCGAGCCGCACTTCTCGTCGCGGATGGCCGGCGTGCCCTGGAATGGGTGGATCTCATCTACGCGCTCGATAAGATCGCCATGAACTCCAGTATCACGCCGATGGTGACCCCGGTTCAGGCACAGCGACCCTTCAAATGGGTCAACTGGGACGCGTCCCGTGTGATGGACATGCTCAGGGGCAGCTACTTGTTCGAAGCGGACCCTCGCCGGGTTCTCCAGGATCCGGAAAGCATGCGCGCGTCCTATATCCGCCAAGCCTCTGCGTGGCAGGCTTGGGCCGCCCTTCGCGACAGCGTACTCCTGCAGATCAACTCCTCCGACCTGAATCCCATGATGATCGTCGGGGCTTCACCGACGGACTCGTGGGAACTGGCAACGCCGCAGATGATGCGCTATTACGTCAAGGGCGGCGCGTTGAGCCACGGGCAGCATGGCTATGTCTTTTCGACCGCAAACTGGGACCCCTACCCCATGGTGAATGAGGTAGAGGCGTTCACCAACGCCTTGGCGAACATGGATATCGCCGTGGCACAACGGATCGAGCGGTTCACCGATCGCAGTCCCACGGCATTCTTCACCGGTATCAAGCCGGCCGATGTGTTGACACCCGAGCAGCTCAAGGACTCTCCCGCCCTCTCGGAGCCATTTTGGGTCTTCATGGACATCTGGCAGGAGATCCAGAGCTTGTCGCAGTCGTTGCCGCCGGAAGGAATCGCGGCAGACGTCGGCGTCGCGGATATCGCGTCGCTCAGCAGACTCAAGACGACGCGGGGTCAGCAGGTGGTCGATCTGACCCTGCAGTTGCTCGGTTACGATCTATGGAACGCCACCTATTGGATGGATGTGCGCAAGGCACAGGATTCGTCCAGAGCCTTCGGCACGGCGCCGACGGCCGTCTGGACCGCTTTCCGCAAGATTCTTCCGTGGCAACAGGATCCGGAGGCGAGGTCGGACATTCCCTATGGGATCCTCGCGTACCACTTCGTCTCGACCACGCCGGCGACCGTCTTCTACCCGACCGGCCCCGAGATGCCGACCACGGACGGACAGATGTCTCACGCGGCCGCGATTCACTAGCAAGGACCCACCCGTCGCCCAGCGTTGACGCCCATCACTGCAGTCGCCGCTCCAGGGCTTGCCATCGAGCCGTAACTGGGGATCACTTGACGAAAGGGAAAATAAAGTACGTTAAGATGCCGCCCGTAGTCTTCCCAGGCGGAGGGTAAGCGGCATAACCACGTGTCGGCCTTGAGCCGGATCGCCCCAATCAGTTTCGAAAGCCTGTCGCGCCATCTTGATAAAATCGTTGCCGTCCGCTGCGATCTTCCATCGCGGAGCAGACCACGTGAGGTAGTAGTCGAACAGTTCTTAGTCGAAGAATTCCGCGAGTCCGACAGCGGCTTGGCCGTTACCCGTGCCGCAGTCCCAAGCGGCGACTCTGCTCGGAGCTAGCGCAGCCAGCGCCTCGAAGAGCGTACGCGGATACGTGGGTCGAACATCGGAGTAGCGCTCAGCGGCGTCCGAAAAGGCGTCAACAAATCCCGCGGATCTCGTCATATAGCTTCTGCATTCCGATACAGAGTGGACCGTGCGACGTGGAATCTACGAGAGGACTCCGAGCAGCCCGGCGGCACGGGCTGCTCGAGAGTCCTTGAACATTGGGCGATTTGGTCTCAGTGCCCGGCAGGCATCGGCGGACCGCCCGGATAGAAGCTGGCCGCCGGCGTGTTCTTGATGAACGCGAGAGCGGGGACATTCTGCGGCGGCAGCTCCTCGAGTGGTGTGCCCGCCTTGGCGAGCGGCGCGATTTTGCGGAACGCCTGCCATACCGCCGTGGGCGCCGTGCCGAAGCTGCGGTTCGCGTCCTGTGTTTTACGAACGTCCATCCAGCGTGCCCCCACCACTAGGTCGCCGGCCACCAGCATCCACGATTCCCGCACTGCCAGGGTAGCGCGCTCAACCTTGATATTGGTCTCGGCGTCGAGCTCCTCCACCCAATGCGGATCAATGGAATAGCCTTCCGGGGGAACCGGATTGATCAAGACCTGTATGTGCTGCCAGACCTCTTGGTTCAACCAGGATCCAGGGCCCTGACCGCCATAAGGGACGCCGGCAGCCGCAGGGTTCAATACCTCCGCGGCGTTGGTCTTGGTGAAGAACGTGCTTTGAAAGCGCTCCTGCCGCAGCATGATCGCGACATCCAGGTTCGCCAGCGCGATCGTGAAGGCCTCGACTTGATTGCCGAGCGGATACGGATCCCAGTTGGCGTTGGAGAAGATGAAGCCGTGCTGTCCGTTACTTTCCTTGCCGCCCTTGACGTAGTACCTCATCGCCCACGGCGTCGACAGTTCCCACGAATCCTGGGGCGAAGCGCCGACCTTGATCGCCGGGTTGTGATCCGACCAATTCATCTGCAACGTGACATCGTCGCGCAGTTGAGCCCACGCCTCCCACATGGAACCCTGGCGAACATAGCTGGCGCGCAGGCTCTCCGGATCCTGGATGATGCGTGTGGGATCGTCCTGAAACAGATAGCTACCGCGCAGCATGTCGAGCACACGCCCGGCATCGTAGTTGATCCAAGGAAAAGGGCGATTGGTCTGCACCGGCGTGAACAGCGGCGAGACGGAGCTGTTCATGCCGTTGAGATCCATCGCATAAGCAATGTCGGCCCACTCGAGCAGCCGCCGCGCATCCGCGACCAGCAGCGCTGCGGGGCCCGTCACGTCGACGTTGACCGTGGTGGTCGTGCCGTCGCCGGCATCGGTGGGCGTGGGCTTCAAGCCTGCGCGGCGCAGCGCTTCTACCGTGCTCATACGCACGCCGTGATAGTAAGCCTCACCGACTCCGCCGAGCGCGGCGGTGATTTCCACCGAGATCGGCCCTTCCGCCTCGCCGGTGGTGCCGCGGGCCCGGAAGGCCGGGGTGATGCCCGCATTGATGAAGTCGATGAGCGCCTGCATGATCGGCGGGCTCGCCGGCATATAGGTCATCTGGTTGGCCCGTACGAGCATGATCGCGCGCGCCACATCCTCGTCGGCGATCTCCGCGTCGTAGTCGCCTTCGCGGCCCGGGTTGACCGAGATCTGCGTGTCGAGAACCTGTTCCTTTCGCAGCTCGGGGCGGTTCTCCGGCGATAGCGGGTCACCGGTGAAGCGCACGACCTCGCGTTCGGAGCCCGGGTTACGGTTGAACAGATAGATCGGCACCCCCTCGGTGGCACCCTCCATCATCAAGCCCCAGATGTCCGCCTGGCGTTGCTTGGCCTCAGGGCTCAAGCGAACCTTGGCACCGTAGCGTGCGATTTGGACGACCTCATCGACGGTCAGATCGTGACCGGTGAGCGTGATGGTCTGGTTGCTCATCGTCGGCTTGATCGGGTGGTAGTCGGGTGCAGCCGAAACTTGCGTCGACGCGAAAACGGAGAGCAGCACCGCAATGGCAGGGGTAACACAGGGGCGAATTGACGACATCGAGCTGTTCCTTCCTTATCTCCGACGGCTCGGTCAGAGCCGCAATGGAGGAGTACCAACGGGTTGATGGATTCGAACGATACGTGGTTAACCATAGCACAAGAAAGTTGCATAGCACACAAAACTTGGGACGTGGTCAGAATTTCGTGGCGGGTCCTGGCAATCGTCAATTCCAACTTTCGTTCGAGGAAGATTCAGAGCGTCCTGCGTCTTTAGGCCACCACCCCGTCATGGGTACCAGCCGCTGTCCGCGGCTTGATCTTGGCAATCACGGCTCCTGCAGCATCCTCGGCGCACTGTACGTCGTAGTTGGTCTGAAGATTCAGCCAGAACTGATGCGAGGTGCCGAAGAAGCGCGCCAGGCGCAGCGCCGTGTCGGCGCTGATGCCGCGCCGGCCACGCACGATCTCGTTGATCCTTGCCGGCGTCACGCCGAGTTCGCGGGCGAGCGCATTGCTCGAGAGCCCGAGCGGCACCATGAACTCCTCGCGCAGCTGCGCGCCGGGGTGGATGGGTTTCAGTTTCTTGGCCATAGCGTCACTCCTTCAGTGGTAATCGACGATCTCAACGTCGGCCGGACCTTGCGCCGTCCACACGAAGCACACGCGCCATTGTTCATTGATGCGGATGCTGTGCTGCCCTTTGCGGTCCCGCTGCAAGGCTTCGAGCCGATTACCGGGCGGGGACGCCAGATCGAGCAAAACGTGCGCGGCATCCAATTGGTCCCGTTTGCGCCGGGCCACCGATTCTATATTCACAAACCGAGCTACCCGACGGCGTTGATGCAGAGCTTGCGTATCTCCGCACTTAAACGACTGGATGGTCATGGTCTATATTCTATATCGATATCAGATATAGCTGCAAGCAGCCCTGTCAGGAATACGGCATGATCCACATGGGCATCAACCCGGGCCTGACCGGCGTCCCCGCCGCTTCTCGGCACCGTTACCCGTAGAGATGGGTGACCGGCAGGCCGAGCCGAAGGCAGGATTGAGCGGCTGGGCTCTCCGCCAGCACGATCCTGTCGGACATCGCCCCGGCCAGTTTCACCACCCAGCTTTCGCGCGGACGCAGGCCGTAATACTCCGTGAGACCGAGGCGTTCGCGTATCCAGTCCGGAATGATGTCCACAGCGGCGCGCACCAGCGTTCGCTGCATCCAGAGGAGGGGGCGTGGAAAGGCCGGCGTTTCACGCATGATCTCGAGGAATTGGAATATGACCGTGGAGGGCTCCAATCGGCTCCGCATGGAATCGAACAGAGCCCGGCGTTGCGCATCGGATCGCGGCGTGCCGAGCGCGCCATAAAGCTGCGACACCGGCATTCCCTCGCCATACACGGTGTCGAGCTCCTTTCCGCTGAGCGGGTCGACATATCGGCTGTACGCCTCCGCAAATCCGAATGCGGCCGTGGCCTGCACCCAGGCCAGGAGCTGCGCGTCTCCCGCGGAATAAGGCACGCCGGCAGCGGTTTCTCCCGCGACTTTGGCATGCATTCGCACGATGCGCGCAATCATCGGCTCGGCAATGCTGCGCGCGCCGTACACGGTCACCATGGCCGCGAGCCCTGTTCGCTGCAGACGGCCCATCGGATCCTTGCGAAATGAGGAGTGTTCCCACACTCCGGTGCGCACGGCAGGTTCCGCCAATTCAAGAATGACGGCGGCTATCCCGCCGATGAGAAGCGCGACGGGGTTCTTGAAGATGCGCCACGACAGCGAGTCCGCCGGGTACAAGGCCGCTTCTCCCAGCGGCCGGGTGAAATCGATTGCCCGGCCGTTCCGCGGATTCAAGAGGGCGCAGGCGGCGGCGTCAAGCCTGCGCTGCACGCTCCAGGGCAGTCGAATGATTGAACTATTGGGATGCATTGCGCATCGATCCTTGGAGGCGCCGACCCTCCGCCCATTGCCAGGACATCAGCGCCGGCAGACCGCACAGCACCTCGCGTATCCGCTTGGCCATGGAGACGGCCAATGCCAATTCACTGCTGATGCCGAGCGCGTGCCCGAACAGGACCAAGCCCGCCTCCTGTACGCCGATTCCGGCCGGCACGACGAATGCCAGATGGCGCACTGCCTGAGTCATGCTCTCGAGCACCAAGGCGGTGCCCCAGCCGACGGGGTGTTCAAAGAGACGCAGGGCGAACCAGATTTCGAACGCGCCCAAGACCAGCGCCGCGAACTGCAAGGTACTCGCGACGAGCAAACTCCATCCGCGCCGCAGACATGCGCGGAGCTCGTGATCGAGCGACACCGCCTGTTCGGACATCGTGCTCTCGCCCACCAACGGACCCAAGAATTTTTGCAGGCGGCCGAAGGCTGAACCGTAGCGCAGCAGCAGCACGGTCATCACCGGTACCGGCAGGGTCAGCAAGAACGCAAGCAGCAGACGATGGTATTCCTGGCCCGTCGCGCTGAGTCCCACCAGCAGCACCAGACCCATTGCGGTGAATGCATACACCACGACCATGGTCATTACCATCTCGACGATCACGGTGGCACCGACGGGTGCCGCGGCCAGCCCGCGCCAGCGCAACAGACGAATCCCGACCACGCCGCCTCCGACACTGGCCACCGGCAGCAGCCGGTCGACCGCATCCCGCACGGTCGTGGCCCAGAACAGATAGCCCAGTCCGGCGCGATGCGCCGGATCGTACGGACGAAGAAGCATGAGCCATCCGGCGGCGTAGAGGAAGAAGAACAGTCCTCGATACGGCACCAGCCACAGCAGCCGCCAGCCGCCCGAATCCAGGGTATGCAGCATGGCGGAAAAATCCGCGCGAACCACGAGGGTGACCAACAAGGCCAGGCCCAGCAGACCACCGATGTACGCCACGTTCCTCATCGGGCCTCCCACGCGATGAATCCGGGACGGGAGGGCTGGGTATTCAGGACAGCTGGCGCATCACGCCGTCGGAGCCCACATCGAACTCATTACCGCGCCACGTGACGTGGGAGATAAAGAAGCTGCGGCACCACACCCAGCAGATCAACACATCGCGCACAGGCAGGAGCCAGAGATCCGATACCAGCTTCCGATCGCCACGTAACCGATGTACGAAATGCAACATCAGCCGCGCCGACAGCGTGACCCCGAAGAGCGCCCATGCCGCAGTCGAAAATGACGACTCCAAAAGGGCGGCGATGAGGCCAAGAACCGCCAGAGGCAAACCGAAACTGATGAAAATCAACCGGAAGCTGCGCGGGCGCAGCACGTGTATGGTGCGCATCCACCGCAGCTCATGCCGGGTGAGCGAATCGAAACTGGGCTCGTGATGCTCTCCGTCCACCACGTAGGGCGACAACACGATCCGCAGCCCCAATCCGCGCACGAGTTCGCCCAATCGATGGTCGTCGGCGAGATGATCCGCCAGCGCCTGCAGACCTCCGAGCGCGCGCAGGGTATCGCGCCGCAGGCACACGGTCTGCCCGGAAACATAGCCCTGGTAACCGAAGAGCCACGCCAGCAGCACCGAGGGTACATACCACTCGTTGATGTACATGGCCCCGAGACGGGACCAGATTCCCTTCGTCGGCGTGCCTCGGTAAATGCAGGTGACGAGGCCTACGTCCCGATCGAGCAGCGGCGCCGTCACGGTGGCGAGATAGTCGGCATCCACGAAGGCGTCGCTGTCCGCCATGGCCAGGATGTCATGGCGCGCGTGCGGGAGCATGTTGATCAAGTTGCTGATTTTCAAATTGCTGCCGTGAAGCTGGGGATTGACCACGAGCTCGATCGGTACCGAAGGGAATTCCGCCGCAAGCTGCCTCACCACCGCGCAGGCGGGATCGCCGGCGTCGCGCACGCCGAACACGATCTGGAATTCCGGGTAATCCTGGCGGCAGAACGAACGCAGGTGCTCGTGCAATCCCGGTTCCGCGCCGCACAAGGGCTTGAGCACCGTGACCGGCGGCATCGAGCGCGCTTTGTCCGGCTTGCGTTGCATCCGCCAGACGAGCACGGCAACGACGGTCACCACGGCGTAACCGGCGGCCAGCCCCATGCACACGAAGCCGATCACGGTCATGAGCGCTTGAATCGGCGGCATGGACTCGACTCTCCGTCAGGCCTCGTGGGCCCGCAGGAAGCGGAAGAACTCGACCCCTTCGCGCAAACGCCGCGTCATCATGTCCCAGCTCGTCAGCATTTCCTTGACGATCTCCCAGATCTTGCTGGGCCGGAAATAGAAGCGCTTGTAGAACACTTCCATGCTGTGAAAGATCTCTTCTTTCGACAGGTGCGGATAGCTGATCGCGGCCAGCTGCACGCCCTTGTCATTGACCAGATTGACGGCGTCGTTTTCCTTCAGCCAGCCGTTCTCGACCGCCTGCTTGTAGAGCGTC
>Ga0137358_10001133_pt1 | contig 13984 bp, 16 predicted proteins | sample Mad1_20_16metaG_FD_105551 | JGI IMG/M metagenome (GOLD analysis project Ga0137358, IMG submission 105551) | Vadose zone soil microbial communities from Angelo Coast Range Reserve, California, USA - Mad1_20_16 metaG | ecosystem: Environmental > Terrestrial > Soil > Vadose zone | place: USA... | reverse complement strand
TCTTCAAAACCGGGGGCAGGAGATCACGCCTGGGCACGGTAGGGTCCCAATCCCTACGTGCCCCACCCATTTCGTTCCCCTTTTCGACTGATACCAGTGATACCGTTTCTGTCGAAAATCCAGCGAATTAGGGAAACTACAGAAACTGTACCCGAAGATCGGATTCGCTTGTAACCCGCTCAAACACAGGTTATTATCGCGCAAGTGCAGGTTTCACCGTAAGTTGCAGGTAAGGGTCGAAAGAGAATCCCACTCTCTCCGCCAGTTCTTTAAACACAACACCTTAGCGGCGTGGCTACCACGGTTGGCTACCCGAATTCCTGATTCTTCCTTGATTCTCAGTATTTGGGCTCAGAGGAGGCGATCATGACCGTGAGCCTGTGGATTCGAGAGACTGTGGGAGGCAAGCGCACCTACAGGAAACCCAACAAGAAAATCTACCCCGAAGGCACACAAGAAAACCGGAACGGTTTGTTTTTTTTGGGCGGAGAATCAGTCAACACGTGTTCGCTCTACTCTGACTAAGTCTCAGGTCGGCAAACACAAATCCCTCGCGAGACACGATTTCTCCGACCTCGACCGACAAGTCGTGCTGGAACATCGGGCCTGCGTATATGAAGGTGTGAAATTCTCCGTTCTCGCCGCAGGGATCGATGTCTGATGGGAATTCCGAGAGCAGTTGCTCATCAAATTCTCTGCCCACAAATTCCGGCGCTAAGAGTTTGAGGTCAACGCAGGTTATCTTGGCACGCACACCGGATTTGATCATGGAACGGGCCAGCGCGCGCGTGGGCGTCCCCCATATCGGGAAAATAGGCTGCAATCCGGAATTTTCCAGTTGCTTCTCGCGGTATGCCCGAATGTCGGTCAAGAGGAGATCGCCAAAAGCAATGTATTCGATGCCCGCCTGAACGGTATCCTTGCATTTCTCTTTCATGATGCACTCGTAGTCTGCATTTGAGCACGGCCACGGCAAATCCACATCCCACAGAGGAATGCCTGCTGCCTTCGCCTGCGCTTCTACGAGGCTACGACGCACCGCATGCATAGCGACCCGGTTCGCGGCTTGATTAAACGTCGTCAGCAGCCCAACAATTTCGTACTCATTCTGCTGCCGGAGAAGGTAAAGGCTCCAAGCAGAGTCTTTTCCACTACTCCATGAAAGCACCGTTCGTTTCCTGCTACCGGGCCCCGGTTCCGGCTGAGCGGCGCGTCGTCACCAGCCCATTTTCATTTGTGTGAGCGGCATCCATCACATTTTTCCTCACGAATCCAATCGGTATGGGAAAACGGCTCGCGAGTGTGGGTGGGCGGCATTGGCTGGAAGTGCAAGAGGGACAATAGAATCAGTATAAATTGGCTGAACTCACCCCTGCCACGTGTAGAGGCATGGCATAATTTAAATGTCCGTCTTGGGGTGTCTGCATGCAGTCAGCGTCTCCCGATTTTGCCCAACTGAAATCGAACTTGAAGGCAAGCTGGATGGCTGGTGATTTCGGCCAGATCGCGAACTTTACTGTCAAAGCTGGAGAAGAGTTTGTCGCACGAACCCCGATCCTGCCCGGCACTCGGGTTCTCGATGTTGCCTGTGGCACTGGTAACACTGCAATCCCGGCTGCACGAGCAGGTGGCTTGGTCACGGGTGTAGACATTGCACCCAATCTGCTTGAGCAGGCGAGAACTCGTGCGGCAGCAGAACACTTGGAGATACGCTTTCAGGAAGGTGACGCTGAGCAGCTTCCGGTCGGTGACGATGAATTCGATGTCGTGCTGACGATGTTTGGGGCTATGTTCGCACCCCGCCCGAAGCGCGTGGCTGCCGAATTGATCCGGGTGTGCAGACCCGGAGGACTCATCGCGATGGCGAACTGGACTCCGGAAGGATTTGTCGGCAAATCGTTTCAAATCACCGCGGAAATGGTGCCGCCTCCCGCAGGGCTCCCCGCCCCGACGCTCTGGGGGAATGAACAGGTGGTTCGTCAGCGGTTTGCCACTGGAACATCGAAGCTGAGCCTAACTCCGCACAAGGCGGTGTTTGATTACCCCTTCAGTCCAAAAGAAGTGGTGGGATTCTTCCGACAATACTTCGGCCCTACGCAGGCAACGTTCTCAAGACTCGACAAACAAGGTCAATCGGACTTGGCTTCCCGATTGGAGTCATTGTGGGCCGAGCACAATACCGCCAGCGATGGCCGCACGAGAATCGAAGCGGAGTATCTGGATGTTAGAGCGATTCATGCTTAGGACGTGATGAGGATCTTTGGTCGCGATGGCGAAGCACAAGACTGAATCCGAACGGTTGAAGGGCTGGCAGGAAATCGCGAGATTCTTGGGTCAGCTGCTCTCGCTGGCTCGACATTTGGGCAAAATCCGGCATGCCAGTCACTCATGAGGGTCGGCGCGTGCACGCTTCGCCAGAAGACCTTAAGGGCTGACCAGCGTAACAGAGTGGGGCTGGGAGAAATAGACCTTCACGAATCTAGGCTACAGCTCGGCGATGCGCTCCCAACCACCTGGGTAGGTGGTCACCAAACCAAGATCATCGACGCCCATCTCAGCTGAAAACCCTGTGTCGCTTTCATAGCGATGGGTGTTTTTTGCAAGCCGCGTTGTAGCGTTGGGATAGCGGCTCACCCGTAAGCTCGGGGAATTTGACCCAAGCGGCAATGACCGACTCACTCTCCCGATGCTGAGGTCAAGACGCCTGATGAGGAGGGTGTTAGTCGCAGGCGTGACCGCGAGGTCAACGTCGGGGCCCGTGTATCGCGGGCACCTCCTGCCCCGAGCTTCGCCACAGGGCATGACTCTCCACACTCAGGCTGAGTGTCTTCGTTCTTTTCCGATGGTGCGCTCCACTCGAACACTGTGGGTTAGCCAGTTGTTGTCACAGTGGATTTCGTAGTTTGCCAGCATCCTGGCTCTGATCTTTCAAGACTCCGACGACCGTGCCTTTCAGCAGCCAGCCTTCGGCAGTGTGCCAGAGAGCGCAATAATCCGTGCCCTGATCGCGAGGCTTTTCCAAGCAACCGCATGCTTGAGATCATCTGCCATTTTGCGACTTTCGTGCTACCAAATTGTACAATTGCGATGCTCGGATCCTGCTGCTTTTGCCGGAACAGTGACGTGAGTTGGCGTTTGTGAGCGTGTGATCGTCCAAAAAGTGCCGAAAGAGAGGAATCGATATGAACATCGCTTTCCCGATTGAAAGGATCATTTTTGGCGGGTATTGGTTGATGGCCAGTTTCAACCACTTCAAGAACCTCAACTACATGAGCGAGACGCGAAAGCGAAGGGAACGCCGTCTCCCAAGCTGGCAGTGGCAGGAACCGGGGTCATCCTGCTGCTGGGTGGTCTCAACCTGTCGCTGGGAGTCTATCCTATGACCGGGATCATTCTGCTGATTATCTTCCTGCTGGGCGTGTCGTTCCAGAGTTCCAGATGCATAACTACTGGAAGGTGGACGACGCGCAAATGAAGCAAATCGACATGATCAATTTCACGAAAAATATGGCGCTCGTCGGGCGCTTTTGCTGTTCTTGCTGCTGCCGCATCCGTGGCCGATGAGTTTGGGGATCGGTTAACGGCGTAGGCGAAATGTGCGGAGCTGCATGGCGCAGAACTCCGGACAGGTGGTGTTAGTGGAGATGCAGGTGCCAAGCTCAAAGGAAACTCTCAAAGACCGCCTCACTCGCTGCCGCCAGATCAAGATCAGCTTGATCGGGAGGAAGTCCGGGCGGACGATCTCCATCCCGGTGTGGTTTGTGCTGGAAGGCGAGAAGGTATACCTCTTGCCTGTTCAAGGTTCAGACACGCAGTGGTACAAAAACGTGCTCAAGAACCCGTCGATTAGGATTGATGCGCGAGGCGTGGAGGCGCAGTTCCGAGCCGTTCCCATTGTTGCTGCCAAGACGGTGAAGTCTGTGATCGAGAGGTTTCGGGAGAAATACGGGGCGAAGGACGTGACGAAGTATTATTCGAAATTCGATGTGGCGGTCGTTGCTCCTCTACAAAAATGAGATCACCCATAGTGTCTGTACTCACGCTTACTGCCATCGCGCTCAGCGAGGCCTCTCTTGAGTCTGCTGAACTGGCATGTAAGCTCTCGGTGATTCTGGAACATGTTGCCGCTTGCTGGTGCCTAAGTAAATTGAAGGGAGCGGCAACGGTGCCCGCAAGAACCTGATTGGCCGCCGTTCCTAAGCTGGAGGCTTGCCGCAGCCACCGAGTTTCAGGGGCCGAGAATTCTTGTCCCAACTCGCAACGCAGGACTATTTTCGCAGGTGTCTTGAGAGTGGACTTCATCTTGTTCAGCCGATGATGTTAATGACGGTGGGGCTCTACAACGAACCTGCTGGTGCATACTTGCCGTCTATCCTGTTTTAGTGCAGCGTCGAGAGACTTGGAAAGTAGCCACAGGTGGTCTGCATTCGTCCAGTTTTTCTAACGGGAGGGGAGCAATGATTCGAGAACGGGCGCTGAAGATTGCTTTGGTGTTGGTGGGACTGATCTTTGTGGCTTTAGTTTATCCCTTGGTTATGTTTGTGAGGCAAGAGCCCGCGTTGGCGATGATGCTTAGCCTTTATGTCACACTCGGCATTTTCTTGCTGCTGGCAGCCCGTAACCCATCGGCGAATCGCAGCCTGATTGCTTTCACGGCATGGTCCAGCTTTGCCCACGCCACGCTTATGGCGGTGCAGGCGTTCCGTAATCTCATCCCACGCGGAGAACTGCTGGGTGTGGTTGCGCTCGTCATCATCGGCGTAGTTCTGATCGTGCTGGCTTCGGGAAAGCAGTCAGTCGAGCGAGCACCTGCGATGGTGGGGTAGGTTCGCAACTCCGCGAAAGCTGATATTCCCATCCTGAAACTTCGCCAAACGGCGCAGAGAGCCGCTTGCATCGTAGCTTGGAACAAAGCGATGATGAGCGCATAATCTCTGCGATTGTCATGACCGACAGATCACTGGCCGAGATGGCTCCATGCCCGGATAGCGAGCAAACCGCGACTTCCGCATACAGAGTTCTCTACGACGGGCAGTGTAACCATAAGTGAAACGGAGACAATCGGCCATGGGAAACGCCACGTGGGTCATTTCGCTTGTGGCAATCCCTTGTGGCTCCCATCCTACGAATCCGATTCCGCAAACGCTGGGTCGCAGCCTTCGCCCTCGCGGTTACGAACCGAATCACGAGCCGATTCGCCGCCCGATTGCCGGGGTTTGGCATTCTTTCGCATGTAGGGCGGAAGTCAGGCAGGGTCTACCGGACACCAGTGAATGTCTTTCGAGTGTCGGAGGGATTCCTCATTGCGCTCACATCAACGGGGCGCTCGATACGATTGAGCCTTGGTACGAGCGTCAGTTGCTGTTCGTCGCTCTGCGGAGTCTTTGTCATGGAACCCTTCAATGGCACCGCCGTCCTGGGCTGTTAACTCAGGACGCGAAGGGCTCAAAGGGACCAACCTTTGAGAAGTCGATAACATTTGGTGCGTGGTCAGCGCCTTTGTCGCCCATGCACAGTGCCAACATCCCAGATCCGTGTGACGGGCTGCTGGTGGGTCTAAGGTGTCAACCACATATAAGACCTTTCCGCCCGGCAAAAGCCGCCGATCCATCCAAGAGGGCCTCATATGTAATGGTTGACACGTCTCAGGTGTTAACCTATAGGCCGTGCCAAGAAAGTGGATACGCAACGCAGTCTGGCAGAGGCAGCCGCACGTCAAAGATGGGTCCGCCGCCCAGTTTGTGGCGGTTCCTTCGCCCGGATCATAGCGTTCAATCGGTTGCAGAATTTGAAAGCGTCGGGCGGCCGCGAACATTCCGCTACTGGTCGACTCCGTCGTACGGACTAGCGCATGGGTTGCAGGCAGCAACGCTGATGAAGCGCATGCGTGAAATGGAAAAAATGGCCCGCCGCTTGTTCGCCGATAGCGTCCCTTCCAGTAGGAAGCGGCGCCCGTTGTTGACGAGGAAGAAATGCAGAAGATTAAAGCCCGCACTCCGCTGGTGAACACGGCAACGCACTAGAACAGGAATTTCGTATCTGCCCGGCTCAAGTGGGACGACTGTGCGCAACCGAAAAAGCGATTTGCGCCCGAGCGTGGACGGCCGATGAGACAGGTGATACCAAGTGATACTATTTTCCTCGGTATTGCAGCTCCCAGGGGAGATGGCAGGCAACTGCCGATATGATAGAAAAAGCTCGGAACTCCTTGCCGCTAGCTAAGTTTCCTATGATCCTGCTGGCTCACAACGGATCATGAAAATGCGCCGACGCGGAATCAATCACTTACGGCTATTTTCGAGGGAGCTAGCGGTGTTTATAGCTATCTGGTTGATTGGCAATGCCTTGCCCATTCAGGCCGTTATAGAATCTCACTCTCTCCGCCACTAACTTTGTAATCTTAGCCCTTACCAGCCGGTGATAGAGACCTTCTACGTGAATCGATTGCGAATACATTGTGAAAATACGACCTGGCGCAGGTACGAAAATAAGGCGGGTCGAGGTCGTTCTCCTTCAATGGTCCGTCTCGTTCGATGGCTGCTGCTTGTAGTCATTCTTCTTGCGATCACTCCTTGGAACTCCCTTGGCCAGAGCAATCCTCCAGTAGATCCGACTCCTTCGCAAATTATCCAATTCCTGAGTCAGACCATCGACTGGTACAGGCAGACTCAGCAGGAGCAGCATATTGCAACGGAACCGGGTGATCTAGGATTCGTCGCGGACAACCGGCGCATGGCCGCACAGATTGTCAGGCTGGCCTTTGACTTCGCACGTGCAGAAGAGCAAAAGCAAGCGAAGCCGTCCAATGCGAATGCTGCTGCAACTCCGAACGCCAACTTGTCTCAATACGAAAGTCTGAGCAGGGCGGTGGCCCGTGCAGACCAGTTGGTGCAAGAAACGCAGGCAGAACTAGAGTCTCTTCAGCACTCGTTGCAAACAGCGCCGCCCGCCAAGCGACGTCACCTTCAAACTCAGATCGCGGAACTGCAGAGCGAGCTCGGACTGTTTCAAGCTCGGCAACAAGCACTGCACGGCATGTTGGATTTCGCCAGTGGAGCATCAGGTGCCGGGGCCACGAGTCTGCGAGCGCAAATCGAAGAATTGGCCCGCGCAGTGCCACCTGCGGTCAGCGGCACGAGCGTGAATGAGCCAGGCTCGGCCATAGAGCAGCAACAGTCCGACGTGAAAGCTGGGGATACCAGCAACAAGCCGTCCGCCAGCGGCATGTGGGCTCTGATGGCCGACCTGTTCCGATTGTCCAGCAAACGTAACGTTCTGTCGAACGAGCTGCGTGTGACCCAAGCGCTCGAAGATAGTTCAAAACAGTTGCGAGCTCCTCTCGCCGCACACCTCAAGCAGTTGATCCGGAGTGGCGACCAGTTGGCCAAGGAAGCAGATACCAGCGATCAGAACGCACTGGCTCAGCAGAAGCAACAACTCGACGCACTGACGGTCGAGTTCAAGCAACTCTCCGGGTTGCTGATCTCCCTCCGGAAGCAAAACATCTTGCTGGGCCTTTACGAGAGAAGTCTCTCCAACTGGCAAGCCGACGTCTCGACCGATTTAAAGCAGAGCCTCAAGGGACTCCTGGTGAGACTCGCCGGATTGGCGATCGCGCTGGGCGCTGTCTTTATCATTGGGGAAGTCTGGAGACGAGCGATATTTCGGTATGTGCACGACGTCCGGCGGCGCTACCAGTTTTTGCTCATGCGAAAGATCGCACTCTGGTGCGGAGTTGGCCTTGTTCTCATCTTCGCGTTCGTCACAGAATTGGGCGCCGTAGCAACGTTTGCCGGCCTCATCACGGCCGGTGTCGCTCTGGCACTGCAGAACGTTATCATTTCGATCGTCGGGTACTTCTTTCTGATCGGAAAATACGGCATACGCGTCGGAGACCGGGTTCAGGTTGGCACGGTAACGGGAGAAGTCGTTGACATCGGATTGGTGCGTTTCCATCTCATGGAATTGAGTGGGGGTACGGCCGATTCTGAACCGACCGGCCGGATTGTGGCATTTTCGAATGCCGTTGTATTTCAATCGACGGCCGGGCTGTTCAAGCAGATTCCTGGAACAAATTTTATTTGGCGCGAGATTGTGCTGAAGTTTGCGCCAGAGAGTGACTACCGCGCGATACGAGACCGGATGCAGAACGCAATTGACAGCGCCTTTGCAGACTATCGGGACAGTCTGGAGCGGCAACGACATCAAATGGAAATGATTTTGACGTCCATATCGGCCTCTGAATTGAAACCCAGGGCTCGCATTCATTTCACCACCTCTGCCATCGAGGTGCTTATCCGATATCCCGTTGTCATGGAGAAGGCAACTGAAATCGATGAGCGAGTAATTGGCGACATTTTTGCCGCGGTTGATCGCGAGCCGAAGTTGAAATTGATGAACTCAGAAATCCCGTCGCTAAAAGCCGGGGCATAGCTCAAGACGTTCCGGGACAAGGTCATCTCGGATGTACGGCAAACCCTGTTTTTCCGCAACCCTGCAAAGTGAGGCGCATCACAACGACTGATAGACACGCAGAGGCGGGTTTCTGACATTTTGTGCCCGTCGAACTGTTCGGGTTACTGGGTGTCCAACAACATCGAAGCTGTAGCCCGCATGGGACGATACTCTATTGCTCTCCCGGCCGAGGCCGACGGCGGACGAGAACCGCAAAGGCCGTTGATCCGCTATTCGTGATCCTGAAACAGTGGTAGATTGGGAAGGCGCGGCCCCGTAGCTCAATTGGATAGAGCATCAGACTTCGGATCTGAGGGTTGGGGGTTCGACTCCCTCCGGGGTCGCCAGTCTTTGACTCCAATCAGATGACCTAAGCGTACCTCATTGGTCTCAAAAGCAATCCGCGGGCCTGATATCGGCTCTACTCCCAACAGCTTTTAGACCATCAGGGCGTCTCAACGTCCGGGTACGCTCTGTCCCGCGCACTTTCACGATGCGGCTTCCGAGCGCCTGCCGAGAGCGGACAACGGTCCCAAAATTCGTAAAATCTCAATAACGGAGTGATGGACTTAAATTTTGAAACGTTTTATATTGCCAAGCCGTAAGCCGCTTTACAACAGGAGCGCCCTCATGAAACTAGTACTTGCACCGTTCGTCGCCGCGATCCTGGTAGCTGCCGCCAGTGTGGCCTCAGCCCAGGACACCCACTATCACCCCGATCGTCAGCAAATTCCCACGCCCGCTTGTCTTGTCATGAAAGGCGCGTGGGAGGGCGGATCCAAGCCTTGCACGCAGGATGAACACGAGGCTTGGCTAGCGGACATCCGCCACTGGCGTGACGAACGCCGCATTCGCATCGGCTATGACGGCTCACGCTACGACCTGCCCGCTCTGAAGTGGACGCAGGCCAGCTTCTTCCAGCCGCAAATGATGGTGGAAGATCGCTATTTCTACGACCCGGTTGCGCACCGCTACACTGTCGACCGCTACCTCGATGATCTGGAGAAGCGCTACGGCGGGATCGATGCCGTGCTGATCTGGCCTACCTATCCGAACATGGGCATCGATAACCGCAACCAGCACGACCTGATCCGCTCCATGCCAGGCGGCGCGGCCGGCGTGCGCCAGATGATTGCCGATTTCCACCGTCACGGCGTGCGCGTGTTATTTCCCATGATGATGTGGGATCAAGGCACGCGCGATTCCGGCGTACTGTGGCCGCAAGCGATCGCAGAACTCATGGCGGAAGTAGGCGCCGACGGCATCAACGGCGACACGCAAGATGGTGTTCCCTTAGCGTTCTCCCTGGCAGCGGACAAATTCGGCCATCCCCTGGCATTCGAACCAGAGGGCGGACCCTCCGATGAAGCTTTGGCTTGGAACGTGATGACCTGGGGACAATATCAATATCCGTTCGTGCCAATGGTCGACAAGTACAAATGGCTGGAAACGCGCCATATGGTGAACATTTCGGATCGCTGGAAACGCGACAAGACCGACAATCTCCAGTTCGCGTTCTTTAACGGGGTGGGCTGGGAGTCATGGGAGAACATCTGGGGGATCTGGAATGGGATCGTCCCGCGCGACGCCGAAGCCACCCGGCGCGTCGCTACGATGGAGCGTGCCCTCGCTCCCTTTTTGACCAGCAAAGACTGGGAACCCATGTCGCCGATGTTGCGCTACGGTACTTTTGCCAGCCGATGGCCGCTTGGGCAGCAGACGATTTGGACCATTGTGAATCGGAATGAATACGACGCGGCGGGGCCACAGATCGAACTGACGCCGGAAGAGGGCGTGCACTATTACGATCTGTATCACGGCGTCGAACTCACGCCCGCGAAGAACCAGGCAGGCCGCAACGTGCTGAGCTTTCTGATCGAGGCGCATGGCTATGGTGCGCTGCTTGCAACGCCCTCCGCGCCCGATTCGACCATCCAGACGCTCATGACCAAGATGAAAGAACTGACCGCCAAGTCCCTGGCCAGCTACCCGCACGAGTGGAAGGTTGTGACGCAGCAGATTGTGCCCATCGCAGCTACGAAGCCCCCGGTCGGCTCTCCTGCGGACATGGTGAAGATCCCCGAGAGCGACTTCCAATTTCGCGTGGAGGGTATTGAGATTGAGGGCTTCAACGACATCGGGGTCGATGTTCAGTATCCTTGGGAAGACACACCGCGTCGTTATCACAACCACCCTATGCACGTGAAGTCATTCTGGATTGACAAGTATCCCGTGACCAATGCGCAATTCAAGAAGTTCGTGGACGCGGCCCACTATCAACCGCAGGACGACTTGAACTTCCTGCGTGACTGGCAGAATGGAAAATATCCAGATGGCTGGGACAACAAGCCGGTGACGTGGGTGTCGGTCGAAGACGCTCGCGCCTATGCGGCCTGGGCAGGGAAGCGCCTGCCTCACGAATGGGAATGGCAGTACGCTGCTCAAGGCACCGATGGTCGGGCCTATCCCTGGGGGAATACCTGGAAAGCGGAAGCCGTTCCTGTTCCTGACAAGAGTCGTACCATGCGCGGGCCGGACGCAGTCGACGCGCATCCGGAGGGCGCGAGCTCCTTTGGGGTGATGGACCTGATCGGAAATGTCTGGCAGTGGACAGAGGAGTTCCAGGACGACCACACGCGCGGCGGGATTCTTCGTGGCGGAAGCTATTACCAGCCCCAGGGGTCGATCTGGTACTTCCCGCAGGCCTACAAACTCAACGAGCACGGCAAACTCTTGATGATGGCTCCCAGCATGGATCGTTCCGGAGGGGTGGGTTTTCGGTGCGCCCAAGACGCGAACTGAATTCGGCGCATGGGTGAACGGCCCTGGCTAGTATGTAGAGGCTGGAGCCCGCACCCTGCGCGCTTCCCAAAAGCCTGCTACTCTGATCATCGTGAATTGATATGAGCGTGCCGGTAACAATGCGGCAAATCGCCGAACGGGCAGAGGTTTCGATCGGCACGGTGTCGCACGTCATCAACGGCACTGCCAAAGTCCGCGAGAAACTGCGCATTCGAGTGGTGGAAGCGATTCGAAGCTTGGGTTATCAACCCAGCCAGCTGGCGCGCGGTCTTCGGCGAAATCAAACCAGCATGGTGGGAATGATCATCCCCGACGTGACCAACCCGTTCTTCCCAGGGGTGGTTCGAGGCGTTGAGGACGTCGCCTACAAGCGCTCATTCCGGCTCGTTTTGTGCAACACCGATAACGATCCCCACAAAGAATCCTTGTATCTATCGGAGCTACGGTCTTATCGTCCGGCGGGGCTACTGGTGATTCCGGCTGCCGAGAGCCATATCACCGCCCAGCTCCGTACTTTGGCCACGTCCGGTCCGCCCGTAGTTTGCATCGACCGCCGTCCCAATGGCTGGGACGGGGACGTGGTTGTAGTCGCCAACGAGGCCGGGTCGTACGCCGCCACTACTCATCTACTGCGCATGGGGCACCGCAATCTTGCGGTGATTACGGGCCCTATGCACCTGACCAACGCAGCCGAGCGCCTGAAGGGTTTTCGCCGGGCTCTCGACGAAGCTCGCATTTCGATTGAACCCGAGTACGTCCAGGAAGCGCGCTTCGATCGCCAGAGTGGATATCAGGCCGCACTTCGGTTGTTGCGGATGCTGCCCCGGCCGACTGCCATTTTCGCCTGTAATGACTTGATGGCGCTGGGGGTGCTCCTGGCGGCCCGCGAATTGAATGTAGCGTGTCCCGACGAGTTGTCGGTGGTGGGCTTCGACAATCTGGACTTCACGGAATTCACGGCGCCCGGACTGACTACCGTGCACCAATCCGGGTATCAACTGGGAGCGACCGCTGCGCGCCTCCTGCTGGAACGCATTGATGGCTCAAAGCAACGCACGAAGAAGGTAGTTCTGCCCACAGAATTGAAGATCCGCTACTCGGTAGCACCGCCCAGTCCGGGCGCTCCAGCCCCGGGGCGCAAAGCGCGATTCGATCAGCGGGTTGTGATCAGCTGACATCCGTTTCCTGTTTCTGACAGTGCTTTCATTCCTGGAACTCGGCCTCGATGTGCGGGGGTTCTTCCTTCCAAGAACGACCGATTGCGCTTGACAACGTTCGCGGAGTGCGGCTAAATCCCCTCGTTGCTGGTTTGAAACGTTTCAATCGAGGCTTCCGAAGAGCCTTTATTTGCTGGACGACAATTTCTTCAACGGATCCCCTTGGGAAGTAGGCCTAAAGCGTTTCACGCCACAAGCGCTGACCGAGGGCATGGAATTAAACGTTCTCCCTCTGCGGAAAGATGCTCCCATCTTCCTACCAAAACGGTCCTGGCCCGAATTCGGAGCAAGGACGGAGATTGCCGATGTGATTGCCATCCAGGTGTCTCCTGAATACGCGGTAACTCTCACGTTGCAGCCTGCAGGCCCAACGCACTGAAGTATTTGTCGCTCATCGAGCAGAAGTTGTAGATTCATTCGACGCGTATGAATCGACGAACTACAACCGTTCTCACCCTCTTCCTCTTAGCCGTTTGCCTCTCGTCATTCGCGCAGAAACCCGACAACCCGCCGGCATACAAAGACGCGCAGCTCCCTGTCGAGCGCCGCGTCGCAGATCTGATATCTCGCATGACCCTGGAAGAGAAGGTCTCACAACTTGTCCACACTGCTGGCGCAGTGCCGCGGTTAGGCATTCCTGAGTACAACTGGTGGAATGAAGGCTTGCATGGAGTCGCGCGTGCAGGTTACGCGACTGTCTTTCCGCAGGCGATCGGCATGGCCGCCACCTTCGACGAGCCGCTGCTCCACCAGATCGGTGACGTGATCAGCACCGAGTTCCGAGCGAAATATTACGCGACTTTGCATCCGGATCAATCGAGCGACTGGTACCACGGTCTCACCGTGTGGTCGCCGAACATCAATATTTTTCGCGATCCGCGCTGGGGACGCGGCCAGGAAACATATGGCGAGGACCCCTACCTGACTTCGCGTCTCGGCATCGCATTTGTGGCCGGGTTACAGGGGGATGATCCCAGGTTCCTGAAGACGGTAGCCACCTCGAAACATTTCGCCGTGCACAGCGGACTGGAGTCAACCCGGCATTCGGTGGACGTGACTGCGTCGCGGCATGACATGGAGGACACCTGTCTGCCTGCCTTTCGAGCAACCGTGATGGAAGGCAAGGCCCAGTCGGTCATGTGTGCCTACAATTCGCTCAACGGCCAACCCGCCTGCGCAAACACGGCGCTGCTCGACGAGCATCTGCGGCACGATTGGGGATTCTCCGGTTACGTGGTGTCGGATTGCGGCGCCATGACCGACATCTCCGAAGGCCACCACTTCGCCAAATTGCTTGAAGAAGGCGCCGCTGCTGCGTTCAAGACAGGTACTGATCTTATCTGCGGATATCCACCAACCCACGTTGGCCCGGAGAAGGATGCAATCCTGAAAGCGGCGCAGCAGGGCTTGCTGGCCGAATCCGATATTGATCGTGCATTGACGAGACTGTTGACGGCGCGCTTTCGACTGGGTATGTTCGACCCACCATCGACCGTGCCTTACGCGAAGAT
>Ga0137358_10001130_pt1 | contig 13990 bp, 19 predicted proteins | sample Mad1_20_16metaG_FD_105551 | JGI IMG/M metagenome (GOLD analysis project Ga0137358, IMG submission 105551) | Vadose zone soil microbial communities from Angelo Coast Range Reserve, California, USA - Mad1_20_16 metaG | ecosystem: Environmental > Terrestrial > Soil > Vadose zone | place: USA... | reverse complement strand
TTAATTGACAGAGGTGAGGCGATGAATGGTGTACGTAGCATTACAGAGAGGGGCTCACATGTTTTCGCGCTTCATCAAATACAATATAAATTTACCTTCGTCAGAGAACCACTTGTGAAAAGGCTTGGAAAGCCAGCGGCGTTAGTACGCGAGGAAGAAGAAACTATGCCAGAAAAGACGCACGATGATCCGCCCAACTCGACCTCCTTCAGCCCGTTGATGATCTGGTGGAAGTCAAAGACAAGACACGCGCGATCGGGAATGAAAAGTCTGTCCATGCAATCCGGTCCTATTCGGCGTCAGCTAGGTTGCGAAACGAGTGCACGAAAAAAGAAAAAAGATGGCTGCTTACCTTTTCCGAGCATGATCACCAACAGTCAGATAGAGAAAAGTGGAGTCCTGAGAGAACTGCGAGAAAATTAGCGCTTCTCCTGGAGGTGAGAAAAAAAACAAGACCTCACAGCGAGTTCTTCTACAGATAGATCCCAAGGCTGCGTGAGTGTGTAGCGGACATCTTTCTTTAGGTCAATTACGACAATCTTGGCCCTGTACAGGGCTGTTACTCTCGGAATCGGCAGAAAGGCTAGATTTAGCGACGAACCTATCGGACTCATAACCTTCCTCGTTGAGTTCTGCCCAGGCTACCTTGTCGCCCTGCGCATCGAATACAGGGTTATGCGTCGCGCCTTGCTTGCCCGAGGTTAACTCGCACGGCTTTTGTCTTCCGGAGAAGTCCCCTACAAAGTGAACTTATGGCATAACCTCGGAGCCTGCCTGCATGAAGCGTGAGAATTAATTCACTGTGGACATTTTACAATATACGGTAAACCAATTCAGTCAGCTAAATACTGCAATCTGATTGTTCGGTCGAGAAGATTTTCCTCCGTGGTATCCGACTAGTACTGATTCGACCGATGGATGACTGTGAAGATCAAATCGGGCGCGCGCGAAGCATCCTTCAAGAGGCCGTTTAGATGACACAACGCCGTTCTGCGCATCGATCTGGAGGCATGATGAATTTTATTGTTTGCTGCGGTTATCGGGCAAGCAGGGATGTTAGACTATGTGGTTTATTGATCAGGAGATGGGGACTTGTTTAATACCGTAAAAGGGTTGTATGTGAAATTCTTTCAATGTTGGCGATATCGCATGCCTAGCTTACAGAGTCGGGAAAGTGCGTGGCTGGCTATCTACTAGATAGTGTTTCTGCTCAGATCGTTGTATGAGTACATACAGGTACAATTATGCATGCACCGATCTCTCTCGGACTGTTCTCTCCTTTCTACCTTGCGTAGTGGCAATCGACGCTCGAGTTACCCAACTCGGTTCACCGTTACTGCGGATCGAGAGGACTCGATCGTGATTCAGCGGGTATTCCGAACCCTTCGAAACACTCTGCCACTGATTATCGGTGCCAATGATCCAGTATCGGTAGGTACTTGTAGACCAGTTATGGTGTACATAAAGATGACCGGTCTCGGCTTGAGGAACAACAGGAGGTGATGAAATGTCGGTGTTCGACTTGGTAAAGTACCAGATCGTCTTGCCGCTTCCAGAGTTGGAAGTAAATCGACGCTCATGAGTCTTATAAGGGACCGAGGAGCCCACAGGGTGTGTGTCATCAGATATTCCACCGTCAGAGTGCAGCGTTTGTGGCTGAGGCACGTGTGCACTCCTGTGTTAATGAAAAATGATCAGTCACGGTATGCAAGCGTGACGAAATACAATATTGTCCCACCCCCGTGACTGTACTTCTAGCTTCGTGATCCCAAGAAGGCAAGGTAAGATGGCTTGCTTTGCTTGAGGGGAAATAGACAAGCAGTCGAGCTGGGCGTTCAAAATCAGGCAGAGTTCCTCTTCACCATGACCAAAGTTGCCTGCAATCAGAGTAGTTATCGCACGAGCAATGGCACGCAAGGATGGCGAGGACGTGTATGGTTGAACTATGGCTATGATAGATTCGGTTGTCCTATTAACAGCAGATGTGGGTGTAGTGTCACAAGCAACATCGTCGACGGGCTGTCTAATAATAAATGGTGATTCAATTGGGTGCCTTTTTGGTCGTCGAGCTCGTCGAACTCACCCTGTGGCCTTTGGCATGTTTGTAAGCCTACCGTCGTGGCCCACATAATAACGTCTCTTCATAAACCTCTGCCGGAGAATTGTCTGATTAAAATGCACGCGTCAGTACCAACATCGAGGGATACAAATAGGTGCCACCTTCGGAGCACTTGGAGACATGTCACTGCCATCGAGTTGCACCACAGGGCATTCGCCATCGTCGTCACTTATGGGGGCCATATCAGGTGAAGACATTACAATGATGATGCAAGAGAGAAAGGAAGCAAATGGCAAATGGAGCGATGAAACTGTGACGGCGTCCGCTTGTTTGCAGATCTTAAGGCCTACAGTACTTACATGTGTGGATGTGCGACGGCTTCAAAATATAGCACCAGATGCACCATTGTCTCCCTCTTTTCGTTTTCTGGGTGTTCCTGGCCCGGAATATACATGTCGGGCGTCAGGGTCTGCGGTTTACGGCAACCTACGGAATACTGAACGCCGAGTCCTATTGTCTGCTCTTTTGGCCAAGTCCGATCCACGGGGACTCGGACGGGGGTGGTCACTAAGTATCTAAAAGTAAAAATCCAGCTCCTGTTGGTACGTCCAATCAGTAACCGAAGTGCTAACCCGTTCTCGAATAAAATTCAAAACATTGTGCAGTCAATTCTATTTATGCAGCACAGGTTTATACTGTAATTTCGCTGCCTTCGCACTCTGTAATGCTATGTACACACATTCATCGCCTCAACTCTGTCAACTAGAGTGTCTTGAGATTCTCGAGGCGCTTATCATCTTGAATGGGCTGCGATCTCTCGGTGCCGGCAACATTCAAATACAGAAAATGGGGAACAATGGTTCATGGCACTAGACATTCACACAGGCTGACTAGTAGTACAGGACGTAATCATGCCGAATACCGGAGCCTTTTTGAGAGCACAATGGGCAGATAGTGATGCCAATCCATCTGACACGTCACGCGTCATGCGTCACCGCGCATCAGCAAAACCTGTTTTTGCTATGTATCTAGTCATCATTCAAATTTGGTTTGGCGCCGACATCACCGCCACAGAGCTAAATCAGGCTTGAATATCACACCTCACACCTTTGTCGCAGTTGACTATCGAGGAGGTATCTGCTATCAAGGAGGGATCGACCTGGTAGGTTTTTTTTTACCACCGCCTTCTCAAACGCACATTTCTTCAGTGACCTGATGATACAAATAACAGAAATACACGAGGCACGCTGAGAACGATGATGGAAAGGGCATGAAGTATCCGAGGTAAGTGCCCTTCCAATCGGTTCCAATACGCGGATATTCTTGCCAATATTTTGTTAGGTTATCACAACGACTATAAGGATGTCACAAAGTGAATGATTCGAAGCGGACGCCTCTTCATCTCGTAGGCTGTCCGGGATCTCGACGCTGACAAATATGAAGACTGAGAGAGGGTGAGTCCAATCTGGCCTATGTATATAGACCCTCGTTTTTTCTGTTCGGACTTTTTCACTACATCCATCTGTTCGCTCCTCCCTTCGTTGTATAGCCGACGATGGCTTCGTCACCGTCAAATCCACCCCCCGCAGAACGCGCGGCTGAGATCATCGACAATCTTCCATCACACCCGAGTCTGATCACCAAGGCTGGCACGGCCATGCTTGATAGCGGTCTTCTCGCGACGGCTCCCAGGAGCTCCACGTGTTCAATGAGGAGACCGTGATTGCCGTTGCAGCTTGGCCCACTTGAACCACTTAACACCCTGATACTATACTCTGACCTCCACAGATCACATTGGCGTACACAAATCCAACTACACCTGTGAATGGGCCTCGTGCACTCACCGTGGCCTCCCTCGGACTTTTCGCTTCGCACATATCTCTCACCTCTGATCTCACGCGGGCGAGAAATCTTTCACCTGCGAGCTCCCCGGTATGCACTTCCTCCCATTTATTTCCTTGACCTGTGCCCATCTAGCGCCTCTGTTTATAGTGTGATAAATCGTTCACACGCTCGGGTGCTCTTGCCAAACACATGCGTCTCCAACACAACGTCGAAACCACCGAATCTGATCCAGTGAAATCAGGTAGTATTCACACCACATGCCGACTCGACTTGTGTAAGACGTCGCCCTTGCAAGACCATAACAGAGGCATTCCTGGTACGTTCTTTGCATCAGCACTGGCATGTCTAGGTGCTCACATGGGCTACTTAGACGGCGGCCTCGAGCATTTCGGGTGCACGCTGCATAATACACTGCTTCCTCAGCCGTCTTCTCCGTACGTGTTCGGTCACCTGGGCCTAAGGGCCTAAGTTTCGCCTTCGCGGCATCGGCTTGATTTTAGTCTCGCACAAAACATCGATGCTCAATAGGACAGCGTGCGAATTACATGCGAGCCCCTCTCCGTAATGCCACGTACACATTCATCGCCTCACCTCTGTCGATTAAAGCGACTTGATTAAGAATCTCGAGGCGCTTATCTTGAATGGGCTGCGACCCTCCGGTGCCGATGGCATTCAAATGCAGAAAATGGCGAACAATAGTCCCTGGTATGTACTAGGCATTCACACATAGTACTACTGTAGTACAGGACATCATGCCTTTTTCAGGGCACAATGGGCGTACCTGGTGCGCCCTTGACATCCAGAATTGGTAATGATATGTCTAGATGTTCACGTGGGTTGCTTAGACGGCACCCTCAAGCCACTTCAAGCGCACAATGGGTCGGCTCTTCGGCCCAGCAATCGCATCCAGTCATCTACGCAGGCTGATTAGACACCATGCTCTGGCCCTTTTCGGAGGATAATAGGTTGTCGCTTCTTCATCTCCTGTATTGTATTATTGACGGGGATCAAACCTATCTCTTTCAGATTTCTCCCTCCAGACTTTGGATTAGTTCATGTTTATCCGAGCTATCTTGTCGGTGCCACCACGCTACTTAAAGGGTCATAAATGCAAGTACAGTTTTGGGACCTCAAGAACGTTTTCCTGCTCATTTCCTTCAATCGTCCACTTTTCAGAGCTCTCAGAACACACACCTTATCAGGGATGACTTTGCATCGCCGCATGCTTCTTGATATCCATGTGAGTACATACACTTCTCGGTGCCAATAGCTAAATACTTGTTTCTGAGAATCATCAGACCAGGCGCGGAAAGATTGCTGGCTTCCTGTGGCGACGAACTCCTCGGCGAAACGTCACTTATAGTTTTAATGCAGATGTCCCTATACATGGGGCTATCATCCACCCACCTTATGTCGATGTTGAAGGGTCGTTTACCTTCCCGACACCTGGATCACCCGAGGTGTGCGATACACTTATCCAATTATCCGGCTACACGCTCTTGGTCTCAAGCTATTTCGACCGCCGTCTCGAGCGGAACCCGAATCTGGAACGGGACTTTCCTCTCATCTCCTGGCATGGGGAAATAGCAATACTCTTCGTAGGAAAGAGAGGGCACTATGTATCCCAAGGCCCTCCTGGATATGTCATTCACACCGCTATTGCCCAGTAAGTTCTACCTCCTACTTTGAACAAAGGCCTATCTCATCCAATGTGCAGATACATGAAAGTTTGTATGGGTCACGAAGAGCTTGGGATTGAATTTCCCTCCTATATGAATGTTGAGTTTGTATCTTTTTCACTATCGAAAGGAGTTTCAACGTTTGACACAACCCTGGCCTGCAGAGATGGGCCTGATGCAGAATACGAATACGCAAGGGAACCTAGCGAAGAGATCTGAGTATTGCTATTTTTCATGGGGTAGTAGTACAGAAACAGTATTCTCGTATTGTTTTATTTCCCGGAAGTCTTCACATAGTACGTCGTGCCTGAAGGGGAGGCATCACGATGTCCGGCTTTCCGCAAATAGTAGTCTGCTCCGTTACAGATACAGTTGCGAAAATCGTGACGAACCGACAATATGACTGTGATGAGCCACCGTGACGTTGGGAATTCTGCGCTCTCTGTCTGCGCCCCCGGATTCCACCACTGTTGTCCGTTCCAGACATATTCTTCAGACACGACTTTAACCTGGGAGACTCCTGCACGTTTGATGTGGTTTCCAAAGTGCCACCTTCTGCTTGTCCGACATCCCGACTGCTTACTCCAGACCTATCGACCTTGGCCCACTCCCTTCCCCCTCCCCGAAAAGCTGTCCCATCGTGCGGGCACTATAGAGCAGCACATCGCGCATGAAATCGCACATCACTCAACTCCGTTCGCCGCCACCCTTTCTCGATGGAGGTGCGCATCTTTCACACTTAGTTTGACCACACTAACTATACTAGCTCCGAGCAATTCACCCACCGCTGCGGCGGTAAGATTCATCACATTTGTCCAGGATCTTAGGAAGAAAGCCAAGGTGTGGGGGCCTATGATCGGACTCTGTGTTTCGGGAGAGAAGACTCTGGAATGACTCCGATACCAATTTCCTGATGCTGGCTCTAGAGCAACCAGCCATGCGGTGATTGGAGCGCCTATAACACGATTTTGACTCGGAAGAGGAAGGAACAGCTCGGTATGCTCGTCTCTAGTATAACATGTCACGTATGCGTATAATTTTCTTATTCGACCCACACACATCAGGTTAATTGGCGTGAAACATTCCCAACAACCTCAGGTCCTACCACGCTAGTCCCTCACTCCGTTTTTACAAACCGCCCAGCCCCAACCCAAAATAGAACAATACAATTTCATCCATTCTTCTGACCACAGGCTGGACATCACCGAGTACAATACAAAGCACAATGGATGCGTTTCTGGTGCGTCCTGAGCATTCACAAGACGGAGTACAATGACGTTCACATACAGGCTGACTTCATACGAGACATCGCCCCTAAGCCTTTTTCCGATGTACATAATAGATTCGTTCCATGTCCACGTCCATGTCCTTGACGTGGTCACCTGGCATCAGCACCAGCACCAACACGTTCCGAGTCTAGATGCGAGTGTTCACGCGGGCTAGTGCTTAGACGACGGTTGCTTCCTCGACATGCAATATACTTCGCAGACACGGATGGTGGCTTGATTCTAGCCTCGTGTGAAAGGCATTATACTTCGATTCTTATACATGTCAGAAGTCATTAATGAGTGGAACTTGGTGTGGTGTTTCGGTATTCGTCGGCCACCCATCATACATTGATATATATATGATGGTCGACCACATATTCAATTGATATGACTTGGTAATAAACGAAACTGATGCGCAGCACAGTTACAAAACTGCAAAACCTAAATTGAACTCGTGTGTCCCGAGTCAGCGAGCGACACACGACTCGGACGAGTTTGTAAACCGTGACTTAACCTTCTGTCACTTATGAACGACGCCGGCGCACGTCATCAGACGTAGCTGGCTTTTTACTATTTAACCAATTCCTACGTAGCCTGTGAATCTCGAGATGTCTATCAGGTATAGGCCATGATCTTTCCGATGCATTCAAATGTGAAAACGGCGAACAATGGCATTTGGTAGACGCTCACACTTGGCCATCACGTTTGCTGCCGAATTCGCTCTGAACAACAATGAACGTTATTCCTCAGCTCTGAAATGGACGACAATGGTCATGAAGACTCAGTCAAAAGTAGACTCAAAATCGAGATTCAATTGAAATGTGATGATGAATGCATGTTCTTAGCAGTCATCCTTGACAACGGTCTACACTGGTACAGGTTTCGGCGCTGCGAGAAATAAAAGGTCGGACCACCTGACACCCGTGATACGGCCGGATACCGTATACGGGATGGTGCTCACCCCTACTCGCACGCTCACTCGCTTGCCGACATTACATACTTCCCCTTCCCCTTCCACGCACTTGGCCCACCCTCTCCACATTCCCTAGCGTCACCATCACCAATCGCTATCCTTCACTCTCTTGCTCTCAGGGTTTTCTATTTCTTACGCCTCTAGGGGGAACCACGAATCCTATTTATTTTCTCTCTCTCGTGCCGAGCAGAGGGACACCCTGTGCAGAGATTGCCGTTCTTTCGCTTGCTTCCTTTCCGCTCCGAAATTTGCCCGTCCACTTGTGGTCAGCTTCGTACCGCCACAAATCCGATATCGGCTAGCCCTTTGAAATTACCAAATGGAGAGTTATGGACCGTCACTGCCATTAATTGTGTTATGTCTATGTCTGTCATTGTTATAGCTTTACAGTACAGGGAGGCATCACGATGTCCAGCTTTCTGTAAAAAGTAGTCTGTTCCGCCGGAATAATGAGCCAACAATATGACTGTGATGAGCCACCGTGACGTGACGTTGGGGAACTGTCGTCCGTTCCGGACATATTCTTCAGACACGACTTTAACCTGCACGTTCGATGTGGTTGCCAAAGTGCCGCCTTCTGCTATTCCAGACCTATCGACCTTGGCCCGCTCCCTTCCCCTCCTCCAAAAGCACACCCATCGTGCGGGCACGATAGAGCAACACGTCGTGCATGAGATCGCACATCACCCAACTCCGTTTGTTGCCACCCTTTCTCGATGGAGGTGCGCATCTTTCACACATATCTTTTTATAATTTCGCGTCAGTTTGACCATACTATTAGGCACTAGCTCCAAGCAATTCATCCACCGCTGCGGCAGTAAGATTTACCACATGTGTCCGGGATCTTAGGAAGAAAGCCAAGATGTGGGGGCCTATGATCGGACTCTGTGTTTCGAGGGAGAAGACCCTGGAAAGACTCCGATACCAATTTCCTGATGACTGGCTCTACAGCGACCAGCTACGCGGTGATTGAAGCGCCCATAACAAGATTTTGAAGAGGAAGAATGACTCTATTCAGGAACAGCTCGGTATGCTTGTCTCTAATAATATGCCACGTATGCGTATGGTTTTCTTATTCGACTTACACACCTCAGGCTAATTGGCGTGAAACATTCCCGGCAACCTCAAGTCCTACCACGCCAGCATTTGCTTCCTCACAGCTTTGCACGTCAATATCTCCGATGACTGTGCGTAGCTGTCATGCACACACTTCCACGACGCTGCCTCCACAAGCACCTTCAAGTCGGTGTACAACGCCGTCGCACGCAACCATGTATACACAGCCATGGGTGGCTACAACGCTGTCATTTTTACGTACGATTCAACGGCCAGCAGCAAGACCTTCACCCTGGTCTGTTACTGCCATCGCCGAATCATGACATATTTCTGACGCGTCTACAGTCTTGTGACGATGACCAGCCCGGAATCTTACCACGCACAATGAAGGACGTCTTTGCCTTCATCGGACGCACACCGCCGCGCAAGTACTTGCTGCGCTGTTCGTATCTTGAGATATACAACGATACGATTCATGACCTGCTCGCGCCGTCCTCCGCCCTTCCCGTGCAACTCCAGGGTAGTGGCACCAACGTGTGGCTGACACGACTTCACGAGAAGGTCGTGACGAGCCTTGCGGCCGTATGCGCAATGATTGTGCGCGGGTGGGCTGCGCGGCGAACGGCGAGCACGGATCGGAACGATCGGAGTAGTCGCAGCCACTGCGTCTTCTGAATGGTAATCGAAAGTCGAGAACGTGGCAATACGAGCGGGGGACGGCACACCCCAGGCGTACCCTCCCGACCACCAACACATGGCGGGCCAAGATTGCAATCGATCGGAGGGAGGAGCGTCCAGACGAGTGTGATCAGCTTGAATGACTTGGCATGTTTGCGCAGCGCATCAAGAAGGTACAGCTGGATGTGAAGAAGAAAATGGTCGACAGCGACGCACTGCTTGAGCGGTATAGGCAGGAGATCGACGAGCTCAAGAACCGTCTCGCAAAAAAAGAGAAGGAAGCGGAGGCACCGGAGAAGAACCGCCGCCTCTCCGCACGCGAGGTAAATTCTCTATGTCAACCCCCGGAACCCAATTGACAGGACTTTGTAGCAACTGGACGAGAGCAAGGCGATGAGAGACCTCAATGTGCGCATCAAGCAGCTCACGAACCTAATCCCCACGAGCCAGACAGTTGACGAGAACCGCGTGCACGAATCGCGTCCAGCGAGTCCCTCTAAGGTGGACTTTGATATGACACCAACTGTGCCCCATCCTCTCATTATTTCTGTCATCTCCCCCTCTCCTGCAGTCATCGACGCATGAAAATGGTAAGCCGCCACAATCGACTGTGCGTTGACATCTCCTTCGTCATCAACCAGTGTCACCGGCATCATCCCTGTCTGCACGATAAGACAAATGCGACAGTGGCATATACTACGCTGCGTGGTATAACGAAGAGGTGAAGAGTAATCAATGAGGAACAGAAAAGTGGTAGAAAATCTTGCTTAGTGCGATATAACTTGCAATCACACTGTCTTATTACACTCGGGGAATACCATAGGATTTGTCAACAACAACAGTCCGGGCGAACTACTACTCGCATCTCACGATGGTTTCTCGGACGGCGCCCTTATCAAAGAGTGATATTGCATCGATCGCTCCGCACACTTATTCATTCCCTTCAGAGCCCCTATCCCATTCAGGACAGAAATGTGTGCGGCGTATCCTACGCAGTGGTATGATGAAGACATGAGGGGTGATCAATCGGGCAGAAAAAACGGTTCCTAAGTCGGGCATTCTGCAATACAACTTGCAATTGATTACTGTTTCCTACTTTGACGCGCCTTCTCCTTGCCGTCGAGATGGTGAGTCACCAACAACGACGGTGAGAAACTCCAATGATGCATGGTATTAACCCGGAGAGAGTTGAACGTCGCGCCACACTAAACTGTGCCCCCGTGCCTTGCTGTGCACGGGCCACCAGTGGTGGTATATACGGCTACAGGTACGGCCGTTTGAAATGTGAATTTGGTTACTAATGGTACGGTAACGGGAGCCATGCTAATACGGCCATACAGTCATCATTTATAGTATGGTGACGGTGCGCAGCCCTAAACCCTAGGCAATCTGCAAAGGTGAATAAACAAATGGGTCGAGACAGTACTTTATCTGCTACTGGGCATTTTGCAATGTACGGTAATACAATTGTTGCTCTCAAATGACCCAATCAGATTGCAGTATTTAGCCGACTGAATTGGTTTACATATATTGTATTGTAAAATGTGGAAAGACGTGTCATCCTCGTGGCTTATATAACCCATGGCCCATGTACATAAAGTTGAAATCACCGCCGCTTGCATTCACCGCACCTTTTTCCCTCTCCCCAGCACCATGTCCAGTCTCCGATTGGAAGTGCCATACTCTCCTTTATCCTCAGACAGTGAAGTAACTGTATCGTTCACAATCGTTCAAAAGATTACCAAGATTACTTCACCTGTTCCACAGGCAGGCCCTGGCTCCACCAGTAACTCGACTCCGTCACACATTACCTCTTCCATCTCCCAGGTCACACCCAACCCCACACCATCATCCCCTCAACCAACCACTCCTTCGGTTGCTGGCCCGTCAAATATGGCCATCAGTCCACCTGTGGACTTGGAAGAGTTGACTACAACATCTGAGGCATCAACGTCCTCCACTAGTCGATCAAGCCTTTCCTCGCTTTCCCATACTGCTGCTTGTTCTGCAGGGCAGCCTGAGCAAGGGGGTGTGTGGGTTACAACGGCTTTTGAGCAACCACCGGGCCCCCCACCATACGGTGAACCTGAACCCGAGCAATGAAGGGGTAAGTCAGGATCATCCTATCTCCGCAGCTCCACTCACAACTAATCTGCTATCTCTTATTAGGGTTTGCTGTTGGGTGAAATGCAGTCACCCAACTGCCCAGTGGTGATGGAATTGATTGTGGACCCTTTGCCCTGTTCATAGCACTTAATATTGGCTTTTCCTATGGCGAGATGTCGGCGAGATGTCGGACTATAAAAATATATACCTAACTGGCCTGTTCTGCCACGTTGTCTTTCTTTCCTGTTGTGTGACATCTGTGTTGAAACCATCCACTACAATATCGCTGATTACAAAGCTCGTGGCCATGATTCTACACCAAGGACGAAATTGAATGTGCCAAAGCCGTCATCAGTGAACTGACCGAGGCGACGTCTTTGATCCCATGCTGGCACCGCACGCCGCACGGAGTGCCACGGACAAACACCAGCTTTACATCCCTCCACCAATGCCTCTCCATCCGAGTCATCCGCGACTTGGACACTCACAACAAACTCGGCCACAACCACCGTTTCTGGTACTACCAACTGAACGTTATAGGTGTATCTCGTAGATGTCACCGGAAGTCAAAAGCCGTTGCGAGTTAACCTCGGGCAAGCAAGGCGCGACGCATAACCCTGTATTCGATGAGCAGCGACAAGGTAGCCTGGGCAGAATTCGACGGGGATGGTTATGAGTCCGATAGGTTCGTCGCTAAATCTAGCCTTTCTGCCGATTCCGAGAGTAACAGCCCTGTACAGGGCCTAGATTGTTGTATACGACCTAAAGAGAGATGTCCGCTACACACTCACGTAGCCTTGGGATCTATTCATAGAAGACCTCGCTGTGAGGTCTTGTTTTTTTCTCACCTCCAGGAGAAGCGCTAATCTTCTTGCAGCTCTCTCGGGACTCTACTTTTCTTTATCTGACTGTTGGTGATCATGCACGCAGCAACCTTTTTCTTCTCCCTATCCAGAAACCCAAGACAAGTCTACAACCCACCCGTCTCTTCCGCCCAGGTATGTCGCCCCTTAGTCGCTTATCCACGATGGCGCTGTCACTGCTCTCCAAATACTGTCCTCCCTCACTCCAGGGACCAAATATCGTGTTCATCATTCGTGGTCTCCATGAGCTTGAAGCGGACTTGGAAAACACCCAAGGCGACTTCAAATGGAAAGGCACACCTGAACAGATTACCCGGTTCTCCGAGAGAGCACTGGTTGGCAAAATGTTGCGTCCGCCGGAGGACCTTTACTCTGAAGGAGCGGAAGGGAAACAAGTATAAGGGTTTGTTGTTAAGCCGTACGACTGGAAGGAAGGCGACAAAGAAAAATGGCCAGGACTATTGCTCATTCACAGAGGCATGTTCGCGAAAACAATAGGTGTATAATATACTGACGAACTTTATAGGTCCTCAAGCAGCCTGGGACGATCGGTGGTCCACGAGGTGGAACCCAAACGTATTCGCACACCAAGAGTATTTTTGTCGTAGCAATCAACCGGACAGGCGTTGTCGTGCATATCCCGTCTTTCTTCGACGAGTTTGACGCTCTGCTCGAAAAAGGTAAGCAGCCATCTTTTTTCGCGCACCCGTTTCTCAACTAGCTGACGCCGAATAGGACTGGATTGCATGGACAGACTTTTCATTCCCGATCGTGCGTATCTTGTCTTTGACTTCCACCAGATCGTCAACGGGCTGAAGGAGGTCGAGTTGGATGGATCATCGTGCGTCTTTTCTGGCATAGTTTCTTCCTCGCGTACTAACGCCACTGGCTTTTCAACACTTTTCACAAGTGGTTCTCCGACGCAGGTAACATTCAAATACAGAAAACGGCGAACAATGGTCCCTGTAGGCACATGCTCGGACATCATGCCGAAGCCTTTTTCAGGGCACAATGGGGATACCTGGTGCGCCCTTGACATGCAGAATTGGTAATAGTATGTCTAGATGTTCACGCTGGTTGCTTAGACGGCACACTCAAGCCATTTCAAGCGCACAATGGGTTGCCTCGACCTTTGGCCTAGTCATCACATTCAGTCATCTACGCAGGCTGATTGGAAACCATACTGTAGCCCTTTTTGGAGGATAATAGGTTGTCGCTTCTTCATCTCCTGTATTGTATTATTGACGGGGATCAAACCTATCTCTTTCAGATTTCTCCCTCCGGACTTTGGATTAGCCCATGTTTATCTGAGCTATCTTGTCGGTGCCACCTCATCGATGACCTTGCATTGCCGCGTGCTTCCTGATGTCCACGTGAGTACATACACCTCTCGGTGCGGATAGCTAAATTCCAGTTTCTAACAATAATCAGACCAGGCGTGAAAAGATTGCCGGCTTCCTGTG
>Ga0137358_10001127_pt1 | contig 14006 bp, 21 predicted proteins | sample Mad1_20_16metaG_FD_105551 | JGI IMG/M metagenome (GOLD analysis project Ga0137358, IMG submission 105551) | Vadose zone soil microbial communities from Angelo Coast Range Reserve, California, USA - Mad1_20_16 metaG | ecosystem: Environmental > Terrestrial > Soil > Vadose zone | place: USA... | reverse complement strand
GATGTCTTGCCTGTCCGGGAAACTTGCTTGACCAGCTTGTCAGTGGTAGTGAATCGCATGACTGTGAGCCGCCTTCACTGTTGTGCCAATACTGTAGCTAGTTCCCTTTTCCCTCAATTCGGATAACTATAATGCACTTTCGTGTACAGGACATATAAATGCGCGCCGTGTCAACTTTTTTGTGAATCATACCAAGCTGGGCCACTTGACGGTTGTAAAGAAAGCATTTAGGTCGCCCCAGAACCTGTGACTCGATACAGCTTGAAGTTCCTCGTGTCATGAAATACATCGCTAACATTGCTTCATTAATGTTCAGTTGGTCGCTGACCCGTTGAAGGATCATGCTCACTGAGATATCGCATACAGTAGCTCTGATATGTTGAATCCTATTACTTGCACACTGTAGCCTTGAATATCGCCGATGGTGAAGATCCCCATCTATTGGCAAGGTCCAGTTAGCAAATTGACATTGACCAGTACTGTATGTGCCGTAGTTGTGTAGTTTGATCGACAAGCGGTTCACTAAATCCCGGGACCGGGAAAGCGTACGTTTCTGGCTTCTGTGGGATCGACCACCTCCTATACATGGGCGAGGATATCGTGCAGGAAATTATGACGACATCGAAATACTTCAAGGGAGCAGTTTGGTGGTTGTGGCGAGATTCGCAGTCACACTTTGATCATTCACGGACTCACAGCCTTTTAGAGTCAACCATCATCAACACGCGGCACGCCAGTACAGCACGATGTCGTACGGAGCGCTCACCGTCACCACGGCGCCCGTCGGAAATCTATTCCATGGAGTAGGTTACATTACTGTAAGCGGTATTCAGCAATTGAGCCAGGTCCCACCACTAACCCGAAAAGACAAATTTATCCGATGCCTCGCAATTTTTGAGTCTCGGGATGTGGCGTTGTTTACAGCAATTATCGTAGTTTGGTCCCCTGTCCATTTCCTTTTTTGGGTTGACTGTTGATGCAGAAATCAGCAACGCAGCGCACACGCACAGGGTTTATTATCCCCGATCAGGGACATGGCGAGGCTGTCCGCCCTGCGCTCGCTCGAATATATACCGAATTTCCCTCCGACTTGACTCCCACCCCCCTGTACCTCACAATGCGGTTTCTAAGACCGTCCATCCTGCTCGCCTCCGCCGTCCTTCAGGCTTCTCAACTAGTCCTCGCCTTTCATATCGAGCTCCCCAGCCGCTCAGAAGCAGCTCTCCCAAACTTACTCACACGTGCGCCCAATGCCACATCTGGTCTGGACAATATTGGAGGGTCGTACTATGTCAACGTCACTTTGGGAGGAAAGCAGTTCGCCGTCTTAATAGACACGGGCAGGTAAGGCTCTAAATTCGCTCCCCCTATCTACGCTCAGCGTATTCGCCTATTCACCTGCCGTGCGCTTGGCACAAAACAACCCTAGTTCCGACTTATGGGTAGCGGGGACGGTGCCCAATGCCAAAGACACTGGCGCTACTGCTAAAATTCAATACGCCGTAGGCTCAGTTCAAGGTGCGCATTTTATTTATTTATTTTCTTGCCATGCCAAGTGCCCACAATTTTGACGCGTTTTCGTTTCTCTGTTCCAAGGCCCGATACAAACCGCAGACTTGACCTTGCTCGGTTATACCGTTCCAAACCAGGCATTCAGTACGCCCTCTTTCGCTTTTTTTTCGCTGTCTTGTATTGATTGTCGTCCTTTCCCAGTCCAGGTGACCGCTTCAAGCCAGTCACCTGCTGGCGAAGGGTTAATTGGCCTTGGTCCCAGTATTGGGTCTCAGGTGCTAAGTACCCTTAAGAACTCTGCTGGCGATCCACCCATCGACTCCATTTTCCGCCAAAACACTTCCGTGCCGAATTTCATCAGTGTTCTTCTCAATCGGCCAAACGACACCCATGCGACGTATACGGGCGAAATGACCATCAGCGAAGTACTGCCTTTGTTCCAAAACGTCTCGAGTCAGCCCAAGGTTCCGGTTAGCGTACTCCAGGCAGGCGTCAATGATGCCCAGCATTTCTCAGTACTCTTGGATTCCGATGGAGTCATTGGCCCAGACGGGAACGCTATCAAGACAACAAGTAATGCCTCCCTCGCGCCAAGTCATGGTCCGCATCAATTACAGGTAGTTTTCGACACTGGGTTTTCCATGCCCCAATTGCCCCAGTGAGTGGTTATTTCTTTACTTTTCCCCCCCTTGTATCCCTAACGCCGAGCATGCGCTGTGCAACAGGTCCGTTGTGAATGCAATCTACTCTGGCGCCATGGGTGCCAAGTTGGTCAACATGCCGGAGTTCAATGGGGATACCTGGGTCGTTGATTGTCAAGCTGAGCTCAACGTATCGTTCAAAATTGGGGGTCAAACATATCCTATCCATCCTCTGGATGTGACCCAGAAAGCGACAGATAACAGCGGAAATACATTTTGCTTTGGGACTGTGCGTGTGACGTCTTTGCAGGAATATGTGTGTTATCTGATCACCGACCATTCAAAGTTCCAAAGTGTGATTCCCGGGGCACAAGATCCAACCTTCGATGGGATCTTGGGCATGACATTCTGTAAGTAGACCGCTTGATTCTCCTGGTCTGTGCGTTAGTTCGCTGATCCTGGACTCGATTCTTGCGTGCTCTAGTGTCGAACGTGTACCTTGTGCTAAATTACGGCGACTTCATTGATGGCAGCACGAACAACACGGCCAATCCCTACGTTCAAATCCTCCCTACGACAAATCCCGCCAGCGCGCACGCTGACTTTGTTGCGACACGACTGGGCGGGAAAGATACCACGGGCGCACAGCATTTCAGCGGATCGGGATCGGGATCGGGATCAGGCAATAAGAGTCCAGGCTTCTTCCAGAAGTACAGAATCCCCATCTTCGTGGTGGCAGCGGGGGTGGGAATAGCGGCATTCCTGGGCGCTGTGTGGTTTGTGACGAGACGGGGCAAGCCTACGTATCGCCCGCTTTACGATCCTGCCCCCGCAGCCATGCCAATGCAAACACACGTCACGGGGTACAACTCGGGATACAATACTGGGGCGCAATACTCGGATCCGTGGACACATCGGAGATGATCGTGGTTTGACATTCACTCACAAGCCGAGTGAGAAGGTACCCCGTCCCCCGAAGATCTATGCACCCCTTTTCTCGTATCATCCTCTCTGGCTATGAACAGGGACTCATATGGGATTGATTTGATATCGATTTATTGTACTGTTATCATGTTTTTCATATCTCGGGACGTTAGCTATTTTCATATCACTCATCTGCTCCAGTTGTAGGGTACAGTCGTCGTCTATGACCGATCTCCGCAATGCTGATGCATCTATACCGGGTGGACACACCATCAGGGGCAATTTGATAACTTGACATCACTGATAAGCTATACCAATTGATCATTGGGGCTAAATGTAGTGGGGCTGAATATATCTGCACATGTACATCTGGACATATTGGGGTGAATGGGTAAACAAGCTGGTGTTGCCCGGAGTCACGGCCTGGTGGACCGGCGCGTGATCATGATAATCAGCCGATAATCAGCCAGTCGATGTAAAAATCTCTCAGGCTATTGACGTACAGTATCCGAAGCCGTGTCGCGTGTCGGCACAAATGTCGCCCTGTCACCTGGTTTTCGGTCTTCCCAGTCCGTGGGTTAAGAACGACGGACTGGGGACGAATCTCTTATCGGTGGAATAGCTTTTATCAGCGAATTGCCGACTGCCAGTGCCAGTGACCGACTTTATCCTCCCACCTCCACTACGACTACAGTACCAATGTCGGCTCCCTCAATCAAGAGCAAAGATGCCTACGAAGAAGCTCTCTCTACCGACAGTGATGAGCTCCAACTGGTGAAAAGAGTTCATTGCCCATCCACGACACTGCGGTGGTGGAAAGGGCAAAAAAAAACCCCTAAGCGGGGGCTGAGAGTCGCTCACTGAGTTGAACTCAACCGGTAACGTCCCCCATACTTATGGCGGTGGTGTAATACTGGATGGCTGCGGGTATCTCCGCCTTGCTTCGTTCTCCATGCTAACGTGTAAATCCCGCCCTTTCTCTCTGGGCTGGTGGCGTTGTGTGGAGCTCGGTCGAGCAGGGCAGGGGTTGAGATGATACCGTTCGAACCTGATCAGCGCTCAGACCTGCGTAGGGAAGCCCCCAGTGTCGCACTTAACTTATCCCCCTCTCCCTTTTCGGGGGTGGGGCAGTTACAGGAATTACTGACGTTCTTTCTTTCTATGTTTTTCTCTTTAGCAACAACTCGGTTACAAGCAAGTGAGCAGAATTTTGTTTTAAAATTAGGACCACTACTTTGCAATGCTGAGTACATTGTCCTGCTGTAGTCTTTGCATCGCACTTGGCACTTGGTGGAGAGCTTCGCCGTGAGCTTTTGCTCTTTGAACTTTATTGGTGCCGTCAGGTTTGTGTTTTCGTCCTCTATCCAAGACGATCGTTGGCTTACCTCCCTTACCCTCAGATCGGCGTTCTTCCTGGGTCTACTCGCTGGTGGGCCCGCAGCAGTATGGTGCATTTGGCGCAAAACTTGCAGCATCTCGAACTACTCTAACGAGTTACATTCTGTCCCCCAGGTCAAACTACCTCATAACCATGGTGTTCATGTTCATCACCGCCGCCGTCCTTGCCGAGATCTGCTCTGCGTTGCCCCTCAGTGGCTCAATCTACATATGGGCCGCAGAAAGCGCAGGACCAAAACGTGCCCGATTTTTCGGGTTTCTCGTCGCCTGGTGGTCAACCACAGCCTGGATGACATTCACGGCCGGAAATTGTCAAGTAAGTTACGCGACCACCATAGCCCTCGTCCCTTACCCGAGTCCGCCGCTATTCTGACGAGAGTACGATTAGGCAACAGCAAATTACATCGTATCACAGCTCGCCGTATGGGGGGTTGACTTTCCCGGTGGCATCGGGAACGGCAACATCAGATGGCGAGCATTCGTCTGGGGCGTCTCCGAATTGATGCTGTTCATATCTATCGCGATCAATTACCTCCCGCCAAAGTGGTACAAGAGCGTGTTCCGCTTCTCGATCTTCATCCTCATGCTCGACTTTTTCCTCTGCCTCATCTGGCTCCCGATCGCCGTGCACAATACGTACGGGTTCCGTTCCGCAAAATTCGTCTTCACTTCGACGTGTACGTAATACAAAAACATTTTTTTGCGATTGGATGCTCACTAGTAGCAAACGATAGACAATGGAACCGGAGCTCCTGCGGGATGGAATTGGCTTCTGTCTTTGTGAGTCGTTTTTGTAACTCGCGACTATTTATGGCGAAAAGTTCTGATATGTGTACTCCGAAGCCTCTTCACCGCAGGCACACTAACCGGCTTCGACGCCTCGGGCCACATTGCCGAAGAGACGAAAAATGCGCAGTGGGTTGAGCATTACCATAAACCCTCGCGTCTCCTAATTATCTAACGCCAATTTCTGTTCACTACAGCGTCATTGCCGGTAAAGGAATCCTCACAAGCGCGATCGCCACGGGCGTGCTCGGATTCCTCACCACCATCCTCTTCTTGTTCTGCATTCCGGACTTGGACCAGTTCTTCGCGCTCGATGCCCCGCAACCATTCGTACAGCTCTACGCGCTCGCATTAGGAAAAGGTCCAAGCATCTTCATGACCATCATCGCCGTGATCGGTCTCATCATGGTCCGCGCGTCCATTTCCCCCCCCTTCATTCGTACCATAATAGTAGTACTCACCGCATCGCAGAATACCAGTATAGCCGTGGTGGCCTCTTCGCGACTCATCTACGCCGTCGCGCGCGATGGCGTACTTCCTTTCTCAAGCTGGATCGGACGCGTCGATAACCACCGACAGCCGAGAAACGCAGTGACGGTCATGTTCGTCTTTGCGGCCATTCTGTTGTGCTCCATCATACCCAGCCAAGTCGCCTTCACGTCGCTCATATCGGCAGGCGGCGTGCCGACCATAGCGGCATACGCGCTCATCGCTGCGCTGCGTTTCACATGCACGCCGCACGCTTTCAAGACGTCGCATTTCTATCTCGGACGTTGGGCCCGACCGATGTACCTCGCGACCGTGCTGTTCAATGGGCTCGTCTTTGCGGTGCGTTCGCTACGTCCTCGTCTCGTTTGTATTTCGTATAACAAAATGGAATGGGGGTTTGCATAGGTTACGATCTCCCCGTTCTTCTACCCGGTCACGGCCAAGACGTTCAACTTTGCCTGTACCATCTTTGGCTCGGTGTCGGTCTTCGCAATCCTCTCTTGGTACTTCATACCCCCGGATAAATGGCTGCGCCAGGAACAGATCGAGCGCGCCTTGCGCACCGCTGAAGGTCACCCCGACGTCGTGGAGGCACCGACCGTTCTTCAGGACGGTGCCATGTGAACAACCCGTTTAGATCTAGATCTAGATGTCAATACCACCACTCATTAGATGAAGTTGAAGTTGACTGGGAGTTTCCAACTTATGCATATCCCTTTTTCATTTTTCTTCGAATTAGACCCTCAAAAAGAGGGTTTACGTCTTTGTAGTATGCGTTAAAGTGATGAACAGCGATCTATCAGAATGGTCCGAATCCCAACACCCCCTGGCACGCGCCCTCTACATCTTCGATCTATATATGTAGGACCACGCAGTCAGTCAAAGGCGACGTGCGAGCTGGGTGGTGACAGACCTCCTTAGGAGCAGAAGCACTAAGCACGACGGGGTGTTCGGCGCCGACGAGTACTTCGTCCTCTATGCGCATACCGAGGCCTTGAAAGTGCTTGGGGAATTGAGGATCGGCCGGAACGTAGACGCCTTTTTAAATCGGTGTCAGAACCGCTGGTGACACAGATCACCGACGGCTTGGCGCAGGGGCAAAATAGGTACACACCAGGCTCGATCGTGATGACCATTCCCTCTTTCAGTCTTCAAAAAAGAAACAGAAAGATGTTCGGCGACTGGGAAGGAATAAAACGTATATAACTCACGGCGCGCTCCTCTCCACGGTCCCTGACTCGTGCAAATCTATTATACTAATCAATACCCAAAGCTCCTAGTAAGGGTAAAACTTTACCGATTCCAATAGGATGTGTCAAATAGTGCGGGTACAAAATGCGCTCCAAGACATGCCCCGCACACGGCAAGCCGACACGCTCGAGCTCGGAGCGCAAAACGTCGATGGAGCGACGGTGGAGCGATTCGAGCGAGTGTCCACGCACGACGGCGCACTCTTTCACGAGTGCTTTTTGGGTTGTGAGGAGTGCTGCGTAGAGCTCGCGCTGTGGCGGGGTGAAGGAGCCATTTGCGGGGAAGGTACGTGCTGCGAGAACGAATAAAAGTGAATGGGGTATGCGGGGTATTAAAGGGGAATTGCTCACAGATGTCGGAGGCATAGCCGCTGCAGGGAATTATAGTGAGGTCAATGTCGATGCGGGTATTCAGGCAATCATGCAAGTGGATGCTACACACTTGTATTCCCCACCGGCGTCCACGAGCACCAGCTCCCCATCACGCAGAAGATGGTCGTTCCGGGTGTAATGAATAACGAGTGCATTCTCCCTGCACGGTCAAGGGTGGTGCCCAATCAAAAACAAACACATAAAAGACGGGGCAAAGTTCACCTACCCTGATGCAACCACAGGGACGTACGCAGGACGCTGCGCGCCGCCCCGCGCACAGATATACTCAAAGTGAGCCTGAAGATCGGCTTCAGAGAGCCCAGGTTGAGCAAAGCGCATCGTCTTTTTTTCGATCACATCTCGCCCGTCAGCCAGCCATTCCACCCTCACTGCATGGAGCCCCCCCCCAAACTCACCTTTGCATGTGCCCGCGCGCTGATCTCCGCCGACGCTTTCATAACCTCCACCTCGCACTCACTCTTCACGCTTCGCAACGCACCGACGAGCGGCGCAAGCGGTTTCCGCTTCGACATTGACGCGGCAATGACGTCCACATACGATCCGGTCTCGGCCTCATCGTCGTCGAATGTCGACGGCTGCTGGTGCTGGTGCTGGCGGGGGAGGGAGAGGTATTTGAAAAGCGGGAACCTCGTTCCCGCGCCGACGACGCGCCGACGCTGCTGGTGTCGGTTGTGGCGATTGCGGTGCGTGGGAAGGGGTGGCAAGTCGACGTAGACGTGTTCGGCGCGAGCGACAAGAGCGCGCAAGTCGTCCAGGAAATTGTCTAGTGGGCGCGCGTCGTCCGCTCCGAAGAGAGAGACGACGTCTGCGAAGCGCGTCGATGCGCCGTCCCACTTTTCTTTGGAGGGGTCTTTGCCGGTGCTGTAGAGGACCATGCGGAAACCGCGCGGCGAACTACCGTTCTTCTCTGTGGGAACGGGTATCAGTCGTGTACGCATGCACGAGAGCAAGCGCGCGTATGTCGGTTAGTTATGAGAGCAAAAATACACCAGGGGGGCGCAGTTTGTTCGTAAAATGGAACTGAAACTGACCGAGGATGAGCGCCGAGTCGGGCTCTTCGAACCCAGTGAGGTACCAAAAATCGGATGCTTGGCGGAACTTGTAGCTTCACGAGTGAGAGAGATGGGGAGAGGTTTAGAAATGAAATGAGAATGAGAATGAGTGACAAAGAGCTCAAACTCACAAGATAGCTTATAGGGGGAGATTGGCAAACCACCAGTGTGTGAGCACAATGCACGAGGTATGCCCAAGCTCGAGGGATGGTGCAGGGTGTGTGCCGCTCACCTGCACTCATGTACTTGACGTGCCCAGCCATGCACACGACCAAGCTTCCGTCCGGCAGGCCATCGACCAGTTGTCTACGCCTGCGCTCATATTCCGAATCCGGTATTCCCGGAGTGACCTCTCCCTGTTTTACTAACGCGCAGCATCAGCGATGGCTCGGTGGCAAGGACGGGCGGTGACATGAGAGCGCCAGGCCAGGAATGGTGTCGCTCGCTCACCGAGGTGGGAGTGGGATTTTGAGGTGGGTTGACCGAATATGGACGGCTTGGTTGGTGTACTAAGGTGATGCTGTGGGTGTACTTGAGCTTGGGTAGCACATGTGCGGAGAGGTGAACAATTATATCGAGCAGGACGGATGGGACAATGCCGCAGGAGAGGGCGAGCGAGCGAACGCAAAGTGTGCATCAAAATTACAGTAATCAAAAATAGCAATGGATCCTCAACCGCCTCCAAATTAGCCGCCAGAAACAGTCCGGGTCTCACTTGTAAATACAATTATCAGTACATGGTCCATAGATAGATGAAGGTATCTTTTGCTCTCAGTTACATGATGACGATGACCGCCAAGTTATACTACCGCCTCATACCCACCGCCCCCACGAGAGTTCCGCTTCACGGCGGTGAGTCCTCGGACCAACGCACGGGCAGTGGCGCGCACACGAGACTTGCCTCCACCTCCATCAACAGACAACTTCTTCCCCGAAGGGTAATTACGCTTCGTCGGGGTCCGTGGTGGCTCCGAAGGTGGTGTCACCGTTGATGACTGGCGATGCTCGGCAGGGGCAGCGGCAGGAGCGGAGGCGGCTTTGGAATGCCCCCGCTTTTGCTTTTGCTTTCGGTTTGCTTCTTCCGGAGGGGGCGCACTTGCGATCATGTGTGAGGGGAGGATGTCGTCGAACGTTATGCCGCGGTAGTGTCCCCCTTCTCTCCGTGTTTGCTGCTGCTGCTGCTCTGAGCCATCGCTGCTGCCGCTGCTGCCGGTGGTGCCAGTGGAAGGGGATGAGGGCTCGCTTCGAGTGCCTTCGATCGACACTGGGGGACACAAATTAGTATTGGGGGGAGGGATGAACGCTGTAGGGCAGCGCGTACTTATTGGTTCACGGATATTACAGGGCGTTTCAAAGTTCCCGACGGAGCAAGGAGGGCTGCTGTGCGGGGCTCGCGGGGCTTTTATATCCATTGCGTGCCATCACGAGCCCTTGGCGCCTTTCAGACATTTCTCTCACACTGATTCAATCCAAGAATTCACGATGACCCGAGACGTGGCTGGGCCCGCGGCAAGTTGGTAGAATATTTAGCATGACTGATACTGAGTACCTCGATCTCATTAATCTCATTATTCACAATTTCGCTTACAGTAAGCAGACTATGTCCACGTCATGATATCATCCTACAAAGAACTTGTCCTGTATTTGGGGTATTCTATCTGCCTCACGGGAGTCACACGCCAAGAGAAACTACTGTACTTGCAGGCACTGTGAGCGGTCAACTGAATTGTGAAAGATAGGCTTTCCTGTGCTCGGACGACACTACGGCTCCGACTATCCCGAATCGGTAACGAGCGCCTCAAGCCCGCCTTCCCACTCCTCCCTCCTCCTCTTTTCCCCCTCCACAATGCCCTCAAGCTCGCTTACCCTCTCCTGAGCGTCCCGAAGTGCACTCTCAAGTGCCCTGACCCTAGCCTTGGCCCTCTCAGCCCGATCCCTCTCCAACCCCGCGACCCGCACCGCCTCATCCCTCGCCACCTCCGCCACCTCCCTTCCCCGCCTCGCATCCCGCTCCCCAGCCACAGCCCTCTCTGCCTCCGCCCGCGCCCGCGTCGCAGACTGCGCATCGCGCATTAACGTCGCGCGCGTTTGCTCGAGTGTTCTGATGTAGTTCTGGTCTTGGCCGCGCTGTGCTTCCAGCTCTGCTAGACGTCGCGCGGTGTCTAGCACTTTATCGTATGTGGCCGTGCTGCTACTTGGTGGCGTCGCGCGATGCTTGAGACGGGCACGGAGCGCTGCCGGGTCCGGAGCGATATGATCATGATCTCCTTTCTGTGAATTCTGTCCCCTCAATTAACATCCCACTCTAGAGAAAGAGAAATGGGGGGAAAGTAATAAAAGCGTCATGACCATGGATGGGGCCAGAATGATATTCGATGTGTGCTATATGCATATGCTATGCTAGCAAAACCGGTTACAAGTACCTTACCTTGTTCGCATCAAGAACCGTACTGGTGCTTGAGATCCTCGGCTTCAAATTGGCCACCGTCGTCGCTTCGAACGGCAGTCGATGTTGTACGGTAGTCGCGTCCATTTCCTTCGAGGCTATGCGATTGTACGTGGAGCGGGTGAGACGTTTTACGGGATGGGAGGAACTGAGGTTGAGGGCTTTTTATGTGTGCTCTGTATCATCGGATGCTAGGGCAAGGGCAAGTGGCTTGTGCAGGTCAGGCATTGGAGATGCATTCGTCAGAAACGACCGCGGAATAGGGGATGTGACTCATGATTGCGATTGGAAATGCGAGGATTCTTCAAGACGTACTATTAGGGAGTGTTACTGTAGGGCATTCGTCGAATTGACGATAATCATCAAATACCGTGGCATCTACTGTAGCCTGAGATGGCACTGCCCCAGCGCAGTGCACCAGCGCATCAAGGTCCTTTGCGCCCAAAAGCCTTTTGAAAGGAAACAAAACTCGTCATTACATTACATTCCCTTAAGGCCAAACTAATAACATGTAAAAGGAAGAAAAAGAATTGACCGCAGAACAAATCATACATTAAACCTGATAGCTACAGGCACTTGAAACACAAAGTAGCAAAGTCCCTTCCTCCCTCTCGAAAAAAAAAAAAAAGAATGGAGCACGTCACAAATGAAGCATAGGAACAGTCCAGCAGATGGGTGAACGGCTCGGGGCGGTGTACGGCGGGTGTAGCATGCACAGCCTAAATTCCGGGTTGCCCGGCTTGCTCACACGACAATCCATCCATCATCGATGGACTGTCCTTTGGGAGAGCGTAGAGCACTCTTGGCAGCTCCCAACGTACGCCCAAGCACGCGAGCTGTCAAACGCATTGCAACATGAGGCGCCCACGTTTCACCAGACTCCTGCTGTTTCTGCTGCGGACTGGAAACACGATAATCCTTCGGGGGCAACGTAGGCGGCTTAGCAGACAGTGTCGGCAAGGATGATAGAAGCGGATCGGCACTAGGCGGCGACCATCCTGACGACGCCTTCTCGTCTCCATACGACGGCGGCGGTGGCGAAGGCGGTGGTGATTTTATCGGTCCCCCTCTTGCCCCCACGGGTCTCGGTTTGGCAAGAGGGATGGAGACGTCTGAGGAGTCCGGCGATGCTCGCGCGATGAGGTGAGGGGGGACGAACTCCGAGAAGGATGCGCTGCGTTTGCGACTTTGTTTGCGTGTGGAACCGGAACTGGGACTGAGGTGATGCCGCGATGAGGCCGGCATCGTGGGGGTACGCTTATGGCCCATCGAGGGTTGCGGAGAGCGGCGCTGTTTAACACTTATATCATCTGCGAAAAATATTGGTCGATCGTATGCTGGGACTATGAGAGGGGAGGGGGTAGGTCAGTGATCTGAGATGATAGAATGCAGGTATGGGGGCGGCTACGTACGGGTGGGTCTGCGACCGCTGGAACGACTTGCCTTTGGAAAATTTGCGGTGGCTGCTGGTACGAGAGTACCATAGGCCTCTCCTGGTGCACTGACATAGTGGGTACCGTCGGTGGCATCAAGGAATGTATACTGTCGGGTGTCTGCATCGTAGGCAGTACGGACCATGCCATGGGGTAGTCGGTCTACGTCCTGGGAAAGGGATATAGATCACACGGTGTGAAAGGAGAACCAACAATACCTCTTGGTCTCTCGTCCAACGGCGATAAGAGGACATGGTGGACATGGTGGTGAAAAAGAGAAAGGGGTTGGTAGGTGCACAGCACACATCGCCTCTGAGTGGAAACGGAAACAACCTGAAGCGGCACGTGCACTCAATTTGGCTGACGCGTTCTTTCTCTTCCGCTCAGACTCTCAACGATGCCGCTCGAGGCCACCATGATCGTGCTCGACAACTCCGAGTACATGAGAAATGGCGATTACCAGCCCACGCGCTTCGGCGCACTCGCAGACGCAGTCACCACCCTGTTCCAAACCAAGATCGATTCCAATCCCGAGAACACAGTAGGCGTGATGACCATGGCCAACAAGGGGTGCGCGCCCATTCCGTCCACTCCATCCGAAAGAAATTTGTCTCGATGCTGATGTGTTTATCAGTCCCGAGGTGCTGGTCACACACACCAAAGAGCTCGGCCAGATCATCGCAGCCGTACACAAAACCTCGACCAACCTCGGCCGAACAGCATCCATCCCAACCGCGATCGCGATAGCGCAGCTGGCGCTCAAGCACCGACAGAACAAGAACCTCCGCCAACGCGTCATCGTCTTTGTTGGCTCGCCCCTCGAAGACGCCTCACCAGACGCCGAGCGCGCGCTCATCCGTCTCGCAAAGAAGCTCAAGAAGAACAATGTCGCGCTAGATGTGATTGCTTTTGGCGATGGGATCGAGGAGACAGGCGAAGATGGACATAGCATCCTCCGTGCGTTTGTCGAAAACGCGTCCTCGTCCGATAACTCGTACGTCATCCCTACTTTTTACCCTTTTTGCACATGTTTCCCTCACACTTTCTAAAATATCAGACATTACCTCGCTGTCCCACCCGGCCCACACCTCCTCTCCTCCATGATCCTCAACTCCCCTATCCTAGCGAGCGACCTCGGCATCCCAGATGAGCTAACCGCTGCCGGGCCCGGCGGCGTGGGTGGTGCAGCAGGCGGCACAGGATCCTCGCAATTCGAATTCGGCGTAGATCCAACTCTCGATCCCGAGCTTGCCATGGTGCGTTGTTTTTCCAACTCAAAATCAACATATTTATCCGTCTTTCCTTACTAGGCCCTACGGATGTCCATGGAAGAGGAAGCCGCACGGCAGGCAGCTGCCAATGCGCCGCCACCACCGCAACCGGGTGCGACTGCTGCCCCAACAGCAGCAGCAGCAGCAGGTCCGGACGGTGTTGCGCCCGCGCGGCAGCAGCCCTCCGGACCACCAGCGGCAGCAGCTACAACGGACGAAAGCGAAGAAGCGCTCTTACAGCAAGCGCTCGCCCTGTCCGAAGGGCGCGCTGGTCCCGACGTCGAGATGACCGAGACAGAGGGACAAGAAGGAGACGAGAATCTGACAGAAGAGGAGATGATCGCGCGTGCCATCGAGATGAGCATGCATCCCGAACCAGAATCAGAAGAAAAGAAATAGTAAAATGTGGGG
>Ga0137358_10001124_pt1 | contig 14011 bp, 19 predicted proteins | sample Mad1_20_16metaG_FD_105551 | JGI IMG/M metagenome (GOLD analysis project Ga0137358, IMG submission 105551) | Vadose zone soil microbial communities from Angelo Coast Range Reserve, California, USA - Mad1_20_16 metaG | ecosystem: Environmental > Terrestrial > Soil > Vadose zone | place: USA... | reverse complement strand
TGCAAAGCTAATGAAATTAGTATACAGGCGTGCGAGGGGGTCTATGATACATGTTCAGCACCAGTCCGTAGTCGTTCCTGCTGTCTCCGGTTCTCGAATACATTGACCATATTCTCGAATAAGATTGGAGAGGTTACTGCGTTTTTGATATGCTGTTGTCGCATCGATAGTAAATATTTCAACTCAAGGGCAGATGACATGAGAATCGAACGACCCACCTCGATCAGAGATTGGTAAGTATATCGCATGGTCCTCATGGGCACCGGCTCTGCGACGGGCGCGGGCTCAGTGGCGCTGTGTAGCGCGGCGAGTACCACGGGATCATCCCAGTTGAGGTCGAATTGGCCATACTCGTCTTGACTCTCTTCCTGGTTGGGCTTAGGAGGCTGCTCTTGTTGCGGGGGTTCCTGCCCCTCTTGCAGGGATAAGGCGTGGTTGAGGTGAAGATCGACGATACCCTGCAGAAGCGCCTGAATTGTCGGAATGGTGCACAGGTTTGCTTCGGAGAGAACAGGAAAGAAGCATCCTACGCAACAGCGTATTAACAAACGACAACGAACGAAGGGAAGGCTTTTATTAATAAGCGTCCCTAGGGAGAAAAATTACGTGCCCTTTTGTAGTTGTTCTAGAGCTGCGCTCGTATCTTCGCCCATGGATTTGGTCGTCGAACGAGAAATGTCGAGAAAGCCGGATAAAAGGAGTTGAATGCATTGAACCAGCTCCGCCCTACGTCCGCGTGCGTCATTGGCCAGAGGCGCAGCAACTGCGCCGTCAACAACCGTAGCCTGGAACTCGGCTATCAAGATCTGTGCGATCTCGGACGTCCATTCGAGTGGAGGACCAACAGGGAGTGCAATGTCCAACGCCTGCAATGCAAGAAAGTTGGCGGCGCGGATACACACCGAACGCGTGGCCGCAGCGGCCTTGGCAAAGTCGACGTAGCGTCGCGCGAGTGATACTCGGTAGAGGACATTCTCTGCCGAAGGGAGGATCCGAATCGCGAGAGCAAGCGAGCTGAAACGGTTGTATAGCATTGAGAGTTGTTCGTCGAATGGCGAGCGGATGGCGCTTAGTTGGAGCTGGACCGAGCCGACTGGCGTCACGAGTGAGAGCAGCTTTTTTGTTCGGCCGAGATACTCGTCCTCGCGCAGGGAAGGTTTCATCTGTTGTGCCGAGGCGTAAATGAGCTTCAAGAAGATTGCGAAGGCGCTGTCCGTGCTAGCGTGCACCGCCAGGAGGTTTGCATCGTTCTCCTGCAAAAACGCAGCGAATCCGGCGATCTCACCGCGCAGGTCGGCGAATTTGCGGCTCTTGAAGATTTCGACTAGACGCCGGAAGAGCACCGCGGACGCGTCGTCGTCCAGGTCAAGTCGCCAAGACCAGCGCTGGTGCAGGATCAAGCACCGCGACACGATCAGGCGGATGTACGCGTCGCGACGACGTAGACTCCGCGTGGAGAGGCCGATATCCACTTGGGGATCGGCGATAAGTCGGATGTGGTCGAGAGCGAGTAATGCGAGCTCCCATGACGTGCTCATGCGAGCAGAAGATGTCGATACGCCATGGACAGAGAACTGGGAGAGTGCGCACAATCCAAACAAGGTGCACCATATATCTTCGCTGGCTTGGACTCCCCCTTGCATGGATGATTCGGCAGCTGCTAGGCATTTCCGGAGGATCTCTACAATCGACGGAAATCCACTCTCGCCAGGAGCCCCTGGAGCCCTTCCACGGAGTGTCCCCAGATGTACCAGACAAATCCACAGCTCGGCCACACAAGGATATAAGGAAAAGTCATCGAGAGACTCATGGTTGACGATGGCTTGTGTGACCGTAGCTAGAGAACCGACCTGTAATAGTCTGTTTGTCATTCCTACTACACGGGAACTGATGGCTATTGAGAGGTCCTCGTCCGTAGCGCTCCAACACGCGCGGACCAGCAGCTCAACCGCGAACCAATGTAAACAAAAGATAGTTGAGCAAAGCGATCTCGCTCGGTCCCCAGAGTCCTCAAGAGCAGTGTCGATACGGGCCACGAGTGAACCGGTATACTCCAGAGTCGCGGTCCGGATGAGGTGGGCATCATTGCCTTCTGCTGAGGTTAAAATCCAAGAAACGAGCGAACAGACACCATGCATGGCGGCGTTCCAACTCGTAAACGTCTCATACGACATATCCAGGGAATCAGTCAACACCGTAGCAAACGAATCACATGCATAAGGCAAGAAGACGGTATAATCGAGTGCTGTGGATATGGATGATAGCCCGTGTCCATCCACTTCAATGGGGAGAGGTGGATGGGGAGGTGGAGTACCAGAAACGATAGATAGAAGTTCGTAGAGCCATCCCTTGCTGAGGTATGAGCCTGCCGTGTATACCTTCCCCGATGAAAGAAAGGGAATGTCAAAGTCGACAACGATACGGTGTCGTGTCTCCTCGTGAGGTGCAGAGTCAATAACCCTCAACGTTGATAAGGATGCGGTTCGATTAATAGTACCTCGCAAAGCATTTCGGGACAGACGTCTGTTGCGAGGCAGTTCAGACGGGAGAGGCCGATTAGGGGGAGATTGACGTGCGCGACGCGCCGACGGTTCCAGAGCCCTACGAAAGGCAATATCCTCCGTATCGATGGTGACCGCATTTCTCCTCTGCCATCCAGACACAATCTGCATACCCGCAGCTGTAAATACGGAAAGGTCCGCACGTCGATGAGAGCGCTCGTGTCGCCGCCTGACACGGGCCTTGGAGTCTCGCCGGTCCGCAGACAGCAGATCTAACAAAGTCAGACAAATTTTCAGAAATACAAGAAAGGGAGATGGCAGAGAGCATTACCGCTCGCCCTGGCCCTTCCCGTGGCACGCTTCGGTCTGTTTGCCCTTTCACTCGGGACGATTCCTTGTTTTCGTGGCCTCTTTTTTTTCTCGCTGGACCCACGAGAGAAAAAATCCGTAATCACCGGGAGCCTTGATGGCTGCAGACGTCGCTTCTGAAGCGTCCGAGGCGGGGACCGCTCTAATTTCGGGGAAGGTGATGGCGGGTGATCGTCAATAATCATGATTCCAGACGTTTCTGAGAGAAGAGCCACATCATCATCTGAGCCTTGCGTTGATTCCGATCTCGATGAGCTGCCGTCTGAGCTTGAATCAACGCTGATGGCTCCTAACGAGGCTGGTCTGGAGAGTGGAGAGGATGAGTCCGATGGACGGAGGGATGGGGAAGCCAGAGGTGGCAAGTGCGGAAGGGCTCGTGGAACAACTCGCTATGGTTGTACTCGTCAGCCTATAGACATCCATGGAAAAGCAGAAGTATTACGCGTCTACGCTTGGCCCGTGGTGGAAGAGGAGGGGAGTGACTGATACGCAGATGGTCCTGGACGGTGTTTAGAGGCATGTCGTCACTGCCCAGCTCGCTAGATAAGGCATTAAATGCGTCTGGGTACCATGTCGCCGCCTCCATGGAGCTGCCACCACTTATATCAGGTATGGATGCTACCAAAGCAAGGTCTGTGATTGAAGATGATCCCGTAAATCTTCTCTCCAAAGGAGACCCAAATGGCAGCTGTACACCAGACGTCCTACGATTAGCAACAGGTAGCGAAGCAGAGGGATGTTCTCCGCTGGCGCGATGCCTTTTCTTCCCCTTTGCACGCGGCAAAGTTCGAGCACCTTCTGAAGGACGCTCGCCAGCTGAATTCTCTGCGACATCTGGGTCGCCCTGACTCGAGCACGACGGAGATTCCACGGGACTACGACGGCTATTGAACTTGACCATAGCGTCTGGGTGGTGCTTCAGCTGTTGCTTATACGCCAGCTGATCAAAGGCATATGGTTTCAGTTGACGGGGTTGGCGCGTACGCATAGAATATCTCCCTCCTGCGGCACTGATGCCGTTTTCAATAGCAAAAATCCCATTGGGATTCACATCGAGGGTTTGATGATTACTGACAGTAAAAGGACCGGGCGAGGGTGAAAGCTGCTGTGGGTTGAACTCCGGAGAAGGCAGGCGTATGCTCAAGCTCGGGGATGCACCTGGCTCTGTTACAGGATCTTGATCCGGGCTCGCGGTATTGGAGGCCATTTGAAGTTCCGCAGCGTGGTCAGTAGGACGTGAGTCATCAGCACCAGCATGATGAATCCCAGGAAATGAGGTTAGGAGCAAGGGATCTGGGGATGATAAAGACCGGAGAGGGTGGTGACTCGGATGTAATGACGAAACAGGGGACGTTACGAGATGAGGTGAGACAGGCGGCGATGTGGACAGTTCGTAGTCTGCCCAACCTGGGGTTGTAAGACTTTCCGAGACCGTTCGGCTGAGAGATCCATGGACTGCTGGTGAAGATGAAGCGTGTAGACCTGGATGTGAACTCGTGGAAGAATTGACGTCTTTTACGTGTGCAGACTTTGGACGTGTTCTAGACGTACGCCGTTGCCTGTTATCATATAACCCACATCAATAGAACACAACTGGAGAGTCGTCCATTTTGTCTCACATGTCATCGCCTCGGTCGGACAGCGTGTTCGCAGTGTGACGGTGCGGATCGAGGTGATTTCTTGCTATGATATGGTCCCAATATAAATCGAAATTTGCTGCTTCGAGAAGCTCGCGTTCATCAGCATCTGAGGTTGATGCTACGTCAAGCTGCCTATCCATAATCAATGCAGATTGTGGGTAATGACCGTGACTGCACTGTGGTACATGATGGCAAGGCCAGTAACGCGACTGTCACAATCACATGCTTTGTGACACCCGCGACACGCACGTGGAAGCCAAATAGGCACAAACCATCAATCACTTTGAACTTAGCGTCGTCCGAGTCTCGGGTCACCTTCGCCTCGAATCAGCAATCTACATGCAGACCTTGGTCCCTCTGTATGACTGCCCCTGCGTCTGGTACCGTGACAGTAGCGCGCTGGGAGCTGATACTTTCTTAGTGCACGCAACGGCAGCAGACCAGTGACAGAGTTACTGGAACCCCCGGTTGGTAATGGCAGCCCAACAAAAGCAGCGACATGGTATCTGGATGCATATACCACGATGGACTTATCCAGCAGACCGCGAAGTGGCGGTGGGCCGCTCTAGACTGATCTGTGCTGATGTCAGTTTGCCCACTCGAAGTCTCCGAAGGCACGATGCGTGTCCACCGACAGGTAAAGGAGCGTTAATCCTCGGCCCTGCCAGTTCCTGGATGTCGACTCCCGTCCATGCATGAAGCATTTCCCATGTTTTTTGCGGTGTCTACCTGTGTACAAAGATACGTGTCTTTGTACATGGATAAACACCGCCCGAACTTGAGACACGCTTCATGCATGGATGGGCATTGTTTTTGTTGGTTGTGGATGTACATGGACTAATGAGTGCGCATATTTTGTGCCAGTTTCTGCTTTCAGGGGCGACAATAGACTAGTGCTGAAAGTGAATCATTGACCTCCCTCGCACGCATATATCATTCTTTATCTCAATAACGCAGTGACAAATATCGCCGCACTCCGCTACTAATCCTTCGGCTGGCGAGCTGGCCAATGTAATAAGGACCCAAGTCGCACTGGGAGGGTCAGAGCAGCTCCATCCGACGAATCCAACCCGCAATGGTGAACAAACCCCTCAGGCAAAATTTCAGGCTCAGGACTTTCTCAGTCTTTCCACTCTGCTATACTGTAACGCTTTCTCGATGGAGAGATCTCTAATTGTTCTCGGGCTTGACATGGTTACTGTTTCTGCCCGTGCCTACACCAAAAACAGCCTGCAGATTCTGTTGAAGGAATGGTCACTGCGTGGCAGCAGTCGGATCGGTGGGTGGACCGGAAGCCGGCTGGAAGATGTGGAGCCGTGAACGCTGCGTCAGCACTGTTTTACTTCTGGACGTTCTCAGTGTTCTTCTGACGAGACTGAGCCTAGTGGCGTAGTCTTACTTCTCACGCTTATCACCAACTCTTGCCTTTAGAGGCACTTATCGTGCAATAGGTTAAATAATCAATAGCCTGAGTCTTCTTTCCACGAGGCTGAAAACAGCATAATTTGTGGGACTGGCTCTTATTGCATTCGGAACATTGAGTAAGACAATGGTGAGTATAGGGTCCGACTTGCACCTTTCCAGACTTCTATATGAGTCCCATCGATCTGAACCTCGTCCCACGTAGAGACCCCAGGCGATTCTCCAGATGGGTGGCCAAAAGACGTTGTCTACGGTGTTCTATATCAGTGCGACAGGCCACATAGGAGGTCAGTGGCCTCTCTTTCACGAGTTCCGACGTACTCAGCGTCTAAATTTGCTGTCTTGGCCATTAGGCGCTGTGCTTGCTGAGCTCATAAAGACATACCCAGAGCTCAAGATTACAGCGCTAGTGCGGAACCCCTCGCACATTGAAGCGGTTCGCAACTTGGGTATTGAAGTCGTTCGAGGTAACTTTAGCGACACCGATCTCACCTCTTCGCACGTCCGTGCTGCAGACATAACGGTTAATTCGGGCGACAGCCACTCTGCGGTGCTCAATGAGGTGATTCTGGCTGGACAGAAAGCTCGCGTGATCGATGATGGAAAACCCCAGCCATCCTTCTCCATACGAGTGGGTTAGCTGTGTTCTTCGACGGTGGGACAGTGGGAAAACACAATCCAAACAGAAAACTTTGGAACGTGCGTCTTTCTAATGACTTGCGCGTTTCGTGAAGTTCACCTGTGTTCGGCCTTATAGGACGCCCATGAAACGGACATTCGCTCTATTACGCCTCAGGTGTTCCACGGCGAAGTCGACGTACCGTAGGTCCTTTTTTCTGACCGTAGACGAGTGCCGCGAGCGGACTGGCGTTGGATCCTTCAGGCAGCGGAAGATGGTCACACCGAGTCGTACTTCGTGTGCCCCAGAGGCGTCGTTGGGCCGTCAAGCGGATCAGTTCCTACCAGCTCGCTCTTCTTCAGGTTCATGGTGGCACCTGCGCTACCATTGAAGAAAGCCTTCATTGTCGGTGAGGGCGAAAACCTCTTCTACATTGTGGGTATCCCCCATCCCTTCGTATGTTTTCGCCGTTTGATTTACCTTGTCGCCCTAGATACGTTTGGAAGACCTCGTTGATCTCTATAAGCGAATATTTTCGCGCATCCTGAGCCGTGTAGACGCAAAAGCGAGCCCGTACTCGAGATACTACATGGCCGCCAGCACTCCCTACCCTTGGAAGTACACTATGACTGTGCTCGGTATTGTCCTCGCCCGCGTCGGAATGCTCGAGGATGGCACATTGCAGACCGTGCCTTTATCTAGCATTCCGTTCCCGTACGTCCGCGATAAGCTCGTCTCTGACACAACCTCATATACCGGCCCTCGTGGCCCTCATGCTGGTGGTACAATACTTCTCTTATTTCCTCTAGGGCATCGTTGTTCCTCGGTGCGAGTTTGCACATTTGCGGTGAACGCGGCAAGGAACTTGGGCGGGAACCACGTCCTGTGGTGCTAGAATATTGGGTGGAGGAGGGCATAACGACTGCGTTGGCCACCCTGCAGTAGTAAATTTCTCTCTGGACTACAGTAGCTTTCGGCCGACGTATTCGCGTTTATATGTCGTTACTTTTTTGTGACGGCGGAGGAAAGTACGTGCATCAGCGACTGCCTGAGACGTATGTTGACCAACCCCGCACAGGAGCCGAACAACTTGAACGCCGTCATTATCGACGTGTCCGATGGCCTCGGAAAATACACAATAATGTTTTTTCACATGTTCTCCTGTTATGTGATATTTTATTTACAAATTCTTAAATATTATAGAGAATGGTCCTTTATACCATTTCTTAGAGCCAAAATGGGGATTATTTGCGAAGAGAGGAAGAGCAAAGAGGACGAAAGGCCAGATCTCCCTTATGTAACGCGTGATAATGCCGGATAAACGGAGCCCGCTAAAGTACGTCCTTATGTTACGCTGCCACACCCTATGGCATTATGGCATCCGATCGAAATGGTACAGTACAGTATACAGAATATTCACTTGAAATTTTCAAATAAATATGGTCTGCCTATGTACTTTACAATTAATTTCTTCACTAAGCAGATTGTATTAACTTAAACTTTTCGACATAATATTAGTTGTCAACTTATTGGACATTATTTGATCCATTAGTCAACTATAAGTGGACATTCCTTATCCATTCCTGCCTGCCGTTTGATACGCGTGCACGCTGCGTGTACTCAGCGTGTACTCAGTGATGCGGTGTGCTGTTCCCAGTGGTCGATTTTCCTCTTTTCCTACGAACCCCTCTCCCCACTGGCAATATCATGTCCCCCATTCACACCAGCGCCGCCTTGTCCTCCAGCTTTCAGTTGTTAATCAATAATGCCTTGGAAGCATACAAACAGCGTACAAAGAAGAATCTTCTTACCCATCCGCTCGCCGAACGACTCCAAGCCTGCGACTCTCCAAGCGCCATTCTCCTCGTGCTTCGGCAACAGGTCCAAGAAATCAATCAGTACGACAGGCTGACAAAATGGCTCGATCCGACCGTGAACGTCCTCTATGCCCTCTCTGCAAAGCTTGGCGAGGGTATTGGCCTTGTAGGCTTTGACATATGTCTTCGATTACCTGAAACTCATGTTTATTTATTTGGCAGGCTCTCCCGCCTGCAAAAGTGATTTTTACAGGTGTTGGCGTCCTTCTTCTAGTCCGTACCTCATCCTTTATGCCTTCGTAGGGCCATCTAATGTCCACGTTTCAGGCGGTTAGGGATGTTCGCGCGAGTAACAGCACAATCATCGACATCTTTGAGCGCATGGAATCCTTCTTTCTGCGTCTCGAGGTTTACACCGAGGTACAACCGACCACCGAAATGAAGGAGATAATCATAAAGATACTAGTCGAAGTACTCTCTATTCTCGCGATTGCGACAAATGAGACCAATCAGGGCCAAATAAGTGGGTTCTTATAATGAATATTTGTCGTTGGCTGAACCACGGTCAGAAAAATTTCTGAAAAAGTTAATTGGAAGGAACGACATCGAGGCTGCTTTGAGTAAGCTAGACAAACTGACACAAGAGGAGGCTCGGATGGCCACCACACAAGTTCTGAAGGTCACTAGTAGTGTCGATGAAAGGGTGAAGGTTATTGCAGAGAATCAATTACGTGAGAGCCTTCGCAAGTGGCTTTCCCCACCAGACCCATCCACCAACCATAATACTGCATGTGGTGCTCATCTCAAAGGAACTGCGACATGGTTCTTTCAAGGAAGCATTTTTCAAAGATGGAAGTCCACAAATTCGCTTCTTTGGATCCACGGAAAGCGTGCGTTCCTCATCTGCTATCCAGCTGACACCTCCCGACGTTCTTCTATCTTCCAGCAGGCTCTGGGAAGAGTGTACTATGGTTCGTCGGATCTTACCTAATTTGTCCCTGGCTACTAATGCCATCTGTCAGTTCCACGATTATTCAAGCCATTGAAGCCATGTGCGAGGCCGGAGAAGCCTCCATGGGTTATTTTTATTTCGATTTTCGAGGCACAAGCAAGCAACACGGGCGCGACCTAGTCACTTCCCTTCTCTTCCAACTCTCTGCTTTCTCGGATCCCCACTGCGAAATTTTATCACGCCTTTATGCGGCTCACGACTACGGCGCGACACAGCCCAGTGATGAAGATTTGACAACCTGTCTGAAAGAAATGCTCGCTTTGTCGGTTCAATGTCCAATTTATATTATTATAGATGCTCTGGATGAATCTCCTGACACCTTTGGGATCCCCTGTCCTCGTGAACAAGTTCTTCAGCTTGTAAAGGAACTCGTCGAGCTTCGCCTACCGGAACTCCATATATGTGTTACAAGCCGCCCAGAATCCGACATACGAGACATTCTTGGGCCTCTTACCCCTCTCAGTATTTCCCTTCAAGACCAAAGTGGACAGAAGGAAGATATTATGGACTATGTGAGGTCGGTTGTCGATTCCGACTCGGAAAGAATTATGAGGAGATGGACGAAGGAGGAAAAGGATCTCGTCATCGAGACACTCTCTAAACAGGCTGGTGGAATGTAAGCAAATTCCTTTACGCGTGTGATACCTTTTCAAATTGCCAAACAGGTTTCGGTGGGTGTATTGTCAGTTGGAAATACTACGCCACTGTCTTCCATCGAGTGTCCGGCGTACCCTAGAGGAGTTACCTGAATCTTTGGACGAGACGTACGCGCGCATTCTGGAGGAAATCAAGATGCCGAATCGAAGTCACGCTCGCCGTCTACTGCAATGCCTCGTTGCAGCTATTCGGCCACTTCGCGTGGAGGAACTCGCGGAAGTCCTCGCCATTGACTTTGATGTGAAAGGGATCCCGAAATTGAACCCGAGTTGGCGCTGGGAGAATCAAGAACAAGCACTTTTATCTTCATGCTCCAGCCTAATCACCATTGTCAATGCCGATAATTCACGGGTAGTGCAGTTCTCCCACTTCACTGTCAAAGAATTCCTGACCTCGCATCGCCTCGCGACTTGGAGTGGAGATGTCTCGCGTTATTATATCCACCTCTATCCTGCGCACATAACTCTAGCACAAGCTTGCGTGAGTGTTTTGCTGCACGCAGACAGTCGCGTTGTTATGGGCGGCATCCATAATGAATCTCCCCTCGCGAAATATGCCGCTAGACACTGGGTTTCGCATGCCCAGTTCAGGCGTGACTTACGTGACTTAATACGCATCGAAGGAATGGAATATCTCTTCGACCAAGGCAGGCCGCACTTTGCCTCATGGCTCCGACTGTACAACATCGACACGAAACCCGATGCCAACTCCATGTTCCCGACGTTCATTTCTTTCGGCGAACCGGAAGCGGTCCCCCTCTATTACGCGGCTCTCTGTGGATTCCATGATATTGCAAAACAGATCATTGCTAGGAACCCGTCACATGTTAACGCACGTGGTGGCTATTACATGACACCTCTGGTAGCAGCATTGGCAGGGCAGCATTTCTGGACGGCAAATTTGTTACGTGCCCATGGCGCAGATCCAGATGTCCGGTGCTATGATCAAAGCACTCTACTGCATGCTGCAGTTCAATCTGGACACTTGGAGATGGTCCAAAGATTGATTCTGTACAAAGCAAATGTCAATGCGCAGAACGTCGTCGGCTGGACGCCATTACACACTGCATCGCGTCTCCGTCAACCCAATATTGACGTGATTCGATTATTGCTTGAGGGTGGCGTTCATGTAGATGCTCAGGCAAAGGACGCCTCAACTGCGTTGCACGAGGCATTGACTCACGGGTCTCAAGAGGTAGTACGCCTGCTCCTTGAGCATGGTGCGAGCGTGGAGATGAAGGACTACGGGGGAAGGACCGCACGTCAGATGGCGTCTGGGACACGTGACAAAGCCATCAAACTGAAATTACTGAAGGAGTTTTCGGTGCAAGGTAGTTGCTTTCAACTATTCAATTGATCAGCATAGTCGATTGACTGCCCAGCGGACAGGACGCATACAACACATGTCAGGTAATGCCGTTCTGGGCCGCCGTTCAAATCATTCAGACACTGCGACATACTATTCTGCCCCACTATTCCGTCCACCGAATATTGCTCTCGGTCATTTGGATCATTCAAATAGAACGACCCTCTGGTCTGCTCCATCAATTCATCCGCCGTTCAATGCTGTTGTGGAAAGGGAACATATTCATGCGGCGAGGCGACAAATCCGTCTTCGCACACGTGGGGTGGAAAAAGAGCGAGCAAGGGTGGAAAACTGGATTGCGAGTGTCCGCAAGTGACATTATATGCACTTTCAGCTATTATGTAGAGTCCAAAGAGGAAGCGGATTGCGGGCGAGGAAGCCAACCACCAGCACATCACAAGTTTTTGTGATTTAGCGGTTGGTGTGACGGTGTGACCGCCCCAATAAGGCAACATCTTAGTCATAGTCGACTTTCCCCTTTTAGCGCCCTCATAGTTTTTTTGAATCTAAATTTGTATTCCGCATTGCACCTTGGCGCCTGGGGACGAGTCGGGTATACGGTGTGTGTGGATGAGCACCTTGCTGAATAGAGATGGGTGCTTTGCAAGTTGAATGAGTGAGTGATCATTGATGCTTGCTGATGCTAGGTGCACAGGGAAGTGCAAAGCGCTGTGGGCGAAGCCTGTGAGTCCAGCCAGAGAGGTGAGCTGCAAGGGCGGGTGGGATCCCGCGCTCATTGCAGCGATCTGTGCTGGTGATCATGGCAGGCCTGCTGGCTGTGTGATCGCTGCTGCGGGATGGAGGTGATTCTTTGTTGCCTGGTGGTGGTGAACAAACGAAGGTAACACAGAGAATCTAACGACTGCGCATTCATTTCAAGGGAGCGGTGGGAAGGGTGTAATTACACTATGAATGCTCGGTATGTACGACAAACCGTCGGTGGTGCGACGGTGGTAGGATAGAAAGAACGACAAGAGCCGGCCACCAAGACCTCTGTCCGAACTCCGACGCTACGCGTCTGCACTTGGACTACCCATACAACTTGGCACATCGTTATGCTAAGGTGTGTTTTAGGAAAGAGAGGAAATGGCCCTATATGTAGTAAGAGTATTATGTTGAGTATACTGTATAGGTGGCTGTGAGGGCAACTCTGCTGCAGAAAGTTGAAAACCCTGTGCGTCAACCCGGATCCCAGGTAACCAGGTTGCTTGTAGTTTACTGCAGGCCCCGGTCACCTCTAGGAACCAAGGCAACTCTTGGATATGCTTTGGGTTTTCAAAGAATTGTGGGAAGCTTTGAGGGCGGCCCTTGTTCGTGAGGAATCCGAGTCTGTGGCACGCGGCAGTGTATGTTGGGCAGTGCATCAGGATGTGTTCAATCGTTTGCAGGTCTCCGCACCGTCTCGTGCCAAAGATCCTCGTGTCAGTGTCACTCCCATGGGCTACTACTAGTAAGCGCAGACGGGTATACTCTTGATTCAGTTTGGGGTGGGTGTCCATAGGCTTAATGAGTGCGTTCGAAGCGGACTGGCTTCTACTTCTGCGCTCACCTATCCAAAAAGATTTCTTATGAATATGCCAGTGGCCAATTTCAGAGTATCACCAATATCAATACTTCCGAAAAAAACCAGGCGGTACAAACGAGTACAGGCAGACTGGCGCCGAAAATGTATCATGGACTCCCGGACTTGCATGTGTGTATTAATCTCGATATCTCGCATCTATATTGGTTGGACACGCGTTTGTAACAATGACGTTTTGCAGAGCCACCACGGGAATTTTCTAACCATCCCAATTTCTGACTCGGACCCTTATCTTCATTGTGCCTGTACTGGCATGCTCTAGATTTCTGGAGCCGTGAGTATTTGGACCCCAAGAAGTCAGGCACGGAACAAGTCTAGGCATCTCTCATCTCTATTCGAACTCCCATGAACGCAGCCTGAGTACTATTGGCAGTGTCTGACAGGCATCGCCCCAAACACCAACCCAGTGACTCAGCGAGCGCCGTTGGTTCTTCGCCGACGAACTATTCGTAATGCCAAACAAAAAAACACAGCGGCGACTGGGGAAGACGTGCCTTCATTCCCCCTTTTTAGGTGTCCCTGTTTCGTGGTCTCCCACCCCTCCCTGGATGTCACGCTCGCCTATCTCCTAGATGAGTTCTTTCGACATACCAGTCGGCTTCTCGGCTACCCGGCAATAGTCAACCGTGTTCCTCTTAGGGCTTACTGGCTTTGACTGTCCGCAAGTGAGTGGCAGTTCTTTTGAGAAAATATCGATGACACATTTCATTCAAGACACTTGGAAATTCAAATGCGGACAGCATATCTTACAGAACAACCGAGTGACCTTTGCCTCGTCCCATCCCTTATTGTAGAAAACCCGATCTACGCCGTAAATCCTGGATATCCACGAGCTTTGAAGTCTTCGACCGATTCCACCACCACGTCTTTCAAAGGCGTCACCTGTGTCAATCCAAGCAGCTCCTCCGCCCTCGTTGTTACTAAATTGAGGTTATACGGGACATCCTTTGTCAAGCCAGGCTCTCCACGAGGCACATTAGGGATGCCGAGCTCCACTGCTGCATTAACTTGTTTATGTCATCTCCGT
>Ga0137358_10001120_pt1 | contig 14025 bp, 9 predicted proteins | sample Mad1_20_16metaG_FD_105551 | JGI IMG/M metagenome (GOLD analysis project Ga0137358, IMG submission 105551) | Vadose zone soil microbial communities from Angelo Coast Range Reserve, California, USA - Mad1_20_16 metaG | ecosystem: Environmental > Terrestrial > Soil > Vadose zone | place: USA... | reverse complement strand
GACGCCGTGGTCTTCTACGAACGTCCGATGTTAAAGTTCGATCGAATACTCACCTGCTCTCTGCGCGCTTTCCCACGCTCCTGGCGCACGTTTCCGCAGGCAATGAGAAATTCCCTTGGTGAAAAAGTCTGGATTCGTGGAATTATCTCGTCCCACCTCGGCATCCCCGGACGCAAGATCCTGTTTACGGAACACCATCAGTCCCACGCCGCGGCCGCCTTTCTCACCGCGCCCACGGATCGCGCCGCCATCTTGACGACTGATGCTGTGGGTGAGTGGGCAACCCTGTCGGTCGGTACCGGGGAGCGATTGCCGGATGGCACCACAACCATCAGGTCCTTGCGTGAAATAAGATTTCCGCATTCCCTGGGAATGCTGTATTCGACATTCACGGCGTACCTCGGCTTCAAGGTAAATGAGGACGAGTACAAAGTCATGGGCCTCGCCGCTTATGGTCGGCCAACGCTGGTCGATCAAGTCCGTAAACTGATCCGCCGCACGCCCGATGGCGGGTTCGCACTCGATCTCGACTATTTTGAATTCCACACCACGGCAAAGCGTTGCTATTCGCCGCGGTTTATCGAACTCTTTGGTGCGCCGCGCAATCCGTATGAACCGGTTGATTTCGAAAGTACGGATGGGCAACGCTTTGCCGATTGCGCGGCCAGCGTGCAGCAGGTCCTGGAGGACACGCTCGTCGAGATAGCCCGAGCACTCCATCAGGAAACCGGCTTGCCCGATCTCTGTTTGGGAGGCGGCGTGGCCTTGAACGGTGTGGCCAACACACGGATCCTCACGGAGTCGGGCTTCGAGCGAGTTTTCGTCCCGCCTGCACCGGGCGACGCGGGATGCGCGCTGGGCGCGGCGCTCTATGCCGATCGTATTCACTTTGGAAATCCAGATCGCGACATACCTGATCATCCGTTTTGGGGACCGCCAGCGGATGGTTCGGAGCTGGCACGGCTAGCACGAGAAGACGGTCAATGCGTCGAGGAATTTGAGGACGGCGCGCTCGTCCATCGGATTGCCGACGACTTGGCCGCCGGCCGGGTCGTCGGGTGGATGGATGGCGCTCTTGAGCTGGGTCCGCGCGCTCTCGGTCACCGCAGCATCCTCGCTGCGCCCCATACTGTCCAAATGCGCGATCGGCTCAACCACGAAATCAAGTACCGCGAGCCATTCCGTCCGTTCGCCCCGGTCGTGCCCATCGAAGTGGCTGATCGCTATTTCGATCTTCCTCCGGGCGGAACACGTTTGGCGCGTTTCATGTCGGGCGTATTTCCTGTACGGCGCGAATGGCAGTCGCAGCTACCGGCCATCACACACGTCGACGGAACAGCCCGGCTGCAGGCACTGGAGCCTGAGATGGCGCCACGCCTGCACGCGCTGCTGGAAGCATACGGACGGCGCAGCGGAATGCCCGTGCTTCTCAATACATCATTCAATCTTGCCGGCGAGCCGATCGTCAATCGTGCCGTCGAAGGGTACTCGACCTTCATCCGTTGCGGGATCGATGTGCTGGTCGCCGGCCAGACCCGAGTGATGAAACGCGCCTCGTCAACAGCAAAGCCAAAGGAGGAGATCGCGTGCTCAAGAGGCGTGGCAGGACCCGACGCGGACTAATCGTGTTTGGCAGCACGTTTGGTTCGATGGCGCAGCTGGCGCAGGGGTTATGGCAAAGTGATTCCAACAAGCGCTGGCTTGTCCCGTTGGCCATCTTTCTGTGCGTGATGGGGCTGGTGCTCATCGTAGCGACCACAGTCGAAGCATTGGCTCCGTTCATCTACTCAATCTGGTAACCCGTGGGCTGCCTTCTGGAATTACTTGCGTGCCCGGCCTGTGCGGGCACGTTAGAGGCGGACTGGTCGTGTCGCGGCTGTGGTGCGAGCTACGATGCACCCAATGGCATCCCGAACCTGCGTCTGCCCAGCGACAAGCGAACCGAAGCATTGCGGTGTTTCTACGAGCACGCACCGTTTCCCAACTATCCGCTACGCGATAGCCTCCACTGGTTGCGAGCACGCGCCGAGCGTAGTGAGTTCGCGCGCCTGATCAACCGGGCAATCCCCGGCGATGCGCGCGTTCTTGAGATCGGGTGTGGCACGGGGCAGATGAGCTTGTACCTGGCGCGGGGGCACCGGGTGGTGGTCGGTGCCGATCTCACGCGTGCATCCCTCGAACTGGCCGCGGCGGCTGCCCGACGTTTCAAAATCGAGCAGGTACAGTTCATCGAGACCGATCTGCACCGTCCCGGTCTCAGGGAGTGCTCGTTTGACGTGGTCTACTCGTCGGGCGTGCTGCACCACACGCCAGATCCGCGCGCGGCGTTTGCCCGCGTCGTGCGGCTTGCACGGCCGGGCGGAATGATCATCCTCGGGCTCTACAACTCATTCGCGCGTATCCCATTCCGGCTGCGCCGCTTGGTTGCGCGGTTGTCCGGATACCAATTCATTCCGTTCGATCCAGTGCTATGCGATCGAGAGCATGACCCGGCACGGCGCAGAGCGTGGCTGCGAGACCAATATCAGCATCCCGAGGAGCATCGCCACACGCTAGCCGAAGTGCAGCGTTGGTTTGCCGAGAACGGCGTCGATTACGTGCGGGCCTACCCAAGCGCGATGCTCAGTCAGGAGACGGAGGAAGAGCTGTTCACGAGCGCTGCAGACAACTGGCGTCTTGAGGGCTGGCTGACGCAGCTCGCCTGGATCCGCGCGCTCGGGCATGAAGGCGGCCTCTTCGTCACGGTCGGTCGCCGCACTTAGGCCTCAAAATCCCGAATTGTCAAACGAGTGTCAAACCCAGGGATTGCCTTTGCGTGTAGGCGATCAAGCCCGAACGGGGCATCCGCGAGTTAAGTGGACAGAGTCTGGGCCCCGGGGACACAATTTCCTTGATAACGGAAATCTGTCCGAGAGCTTTTTTCACACGACGACCAAAGAGGTCCTTGGGTTCACAATCGCAGCGAAGCGGAGCGGTACGCTAATCGCGAATTCGTCGCCAAAAAAATCTTGGCTACCGTAACTTTGGAACGGACTGCGCGGTATACCATGAGGCGTGGACCTTCCAGTGAACCCGCCGCTCCTGCCGATGCTTGCCAAGCGCGTGGATGAATTGCCCACTGGGGAAGATTACATCTTCGAACCCAAGTGGGATGGGTTTCGCGCACTGGTCTTTCGCGATGGAGATGAGATTCTGATCCAGAGCCGCGAGGAAAAGTCGCTCGACCGCTACTTTCCCGAACTGCTGGATCCATTACGCTCGACGTTGCCTTCCCGCTGCGTTCTCGATGGGGAGATTGTCATCGTCCAGAACGATGAACTCGACTTCGACGCCCTGCAGCTGCGTCTCCATCCAGCCGCATCGCGGGTGAATCTTCTGTCCCGACAAACTCCATCTTCATTCGTGTTCTTCGACCTGCTTTGTCGGGATGACCGGGACCTTCGGGGAGAGACATTCCAAACCCGGCGCCGTGAGCTGGCATCGATGCTCTCATCGGCGCCTCCACCGATCCATCTGACACCGGCAACCGACGATCGCAGCGTTGCCTCGGACTGGTTTCGTCGCTTTGAAGGCGCGGGTCTCGACGGCGTCATCGCCAAGCCCGCTTCAGGAACCTACGAGCCCAACAAACGCGTAATGCTCAAGGTCAAACATGAGCGCGACTGCGACTGTGTGATCGCAGGGTTTCGTTGGCACAAAAAGGGTGATCGCACTCTTGTCGGCTCATTGCTGCTTGGGCTCTTCGACGATGCTGGTGCTTTGCAGCATGTCGGTGTTTGTGCGAGCTTCAGCACTGAGAAGCGCCGTCAACTGGCAGAATTCCTCAACCCTTACCGCGTGGATGCTCTCGCCGCTCATCCATGGAAGCATTGGGCAGAGCAGGGAAGCGGTGAGGCCGTCAAGCGAATGCCAGGCGGCCAGAGCCGCTGGAGTCAGGGCAAGGACTTATCCTGGGAACCACTGCGACCCGAACTGGTGCTGGAAGTCGCCTACGACCACATGCAAGGCGACCGTTTCCGTCACACGGCCCAGTTCCGCCGATGGCGAACGGACAAAAAGCCGAGCGATTGCACTTATGCCCAACTCGAAGTCGTTCCGCCGCAAGAGCTGGCAGCGATTTTCCCGCACGGTCGCTAACTGGCGTCAGCCAGTCGTCTTTGTTCGTGCTTTTTTCTTGCTCCATTCACGCCATTCGCGAGTCGGATCATCATCAGGGTCGGGCGTTTCCTGGGGCGGCCGCAGGTCTTCCGGGACATGACGCAGGTTGAGTCGGATGCGGGTCCACGTGGATGACCTTCCTCGCATCGAGTCGAGCAGCACGTCATCGACTGCAAGGAAACCGGCGATCTTATCGTATTTGTTCTTCCATCTTTCGAGACCCGCTAACGCGGCTGCTTTGTCGGGAGAGTTCGCAACCACGATCAGGGGCATCTTCACCCGCGGCTTCTTGGCAGCGGATTTGGCACGGGATGGTGCTACCCGTGACCCTTCCCCTTCCGTTTTGCGAAAGTGCGGCGGCCAGGGCGCGTCGCCCAGACCTGCAGCCTCGTCTTTGGCAGCAAGATCGAGCAACATTTCGAGCGAACCAGGTGCGGCATCCATGCCCGCGTGCGGATCGCCGACTTTTGCAAAGCGCTTCGGAATCGTGAACAGCGTGAAGTCGGCCGGGTTACAGTCCGGGACCTCGTGCCAGTGAAGGGGTGTCGAGACACGCGCGTCGGGAAGCGGACGTACCTAATACGCAGAGCAAGTGGTCCGATCTTGCGCCTTCTGGTTGTAATCGAGGAACACGCCATGACGCTCTTCTTTCCACCATTTCGAGCTGGCCAAGGCCGGCACACGCCGCTCCACCGCACGCGACAACGCCACAGCCGCGCGGCGCACCTCAGTGAACGTCCAGCGTGGTTCGATCCGCACATTCACGTGCATGCCGCGTGAACCGCTGGTCTTGGGCCAGCCGCGAAGCCCCAACTCGTCGAGCAGCCCCTGCACTTCGAGAGCAACACAGCACACATCGGCCCAACTGACACCCGGAACCGGATCGAGATCGATTCGCAATTCGTCCGGGTGCTCAAGATCAGCGGACCGCACGGGGTGTGGGTGTAGCTCGATGCAACCCAGATTAACGATCCAGGCGAGCCCAGCTGCGTCTTCCACTACAACTTCTTCCGCAGTTCGGCCCGAAGGGAATGACAACGTGACAGTTTGCAGCCACGGGGGGCGCTGTTCGGGCGCACGTTTTTGATAAAAAGCCTCCGCTTCGGCTCCATTGACGAAGCGTTTGAGGACAATCGGACGATCCTGGATTCCGGCCAACGCGCCCGGCGCAACCGACAGATAGTAGCGAACGAGATCGAGTTTCGAGATTTGTGCTTGCGATGAAAAATACAGCTTGTCGGGATTCGTTATCCGGACTTCACGCCCCTCGATCGAGAGCACTTCGCTGGCTGTTTCTTTTGCCACTGAAACAGGCTATCACCCCGAACCGGCGCTGTGGGGGCGGCCGATGACTTACTTGTAGAGCTGGCTTCACAACCTGAGCACCACATTCAAGAGGCGCCGAATGTTCTGTTGCAGGCCCCTTCTCGCGCTTCAAAATAGGACCTTGCCTTTCAAGGCCTCAGGGATGGTTCCGTCAGCGCGGATTGTCGTTTCTCCCACATAAAGGTGACGCAGCTTGAGCAGCTGTGCCATTGTGGGCAGAGAGGCAGGTGTGACTCCGGTAGCGAACACACTCAACGATTCAAGCTGGTCCAACCCGCCGAAGACCCGCGCTGTGACATCAGTGATTTTCGTGTCCACGAGACGCAGCACGCGTAATCGCTTCATGGTTGCAAGCGCGGGTGCAGAGCGGTCGGTGATGCCGGTGCGCGAAAAATCTGCCACCACGACCCGATCGGCCACCGGGCTGAGCGCGTCCAAGTCGGCATCTCGAAATCGGTCGCCCAACAGCGACGCATTCAACACAAGATTGACTGAGCCACGCGACTCATACTCGAGGATATTGGGGTACCGCTTCTGGAGTTTTGCGACCGAGGATGCCAGGCCGGCTCTTTGTCTTGCGACTTCTGCAGCATCAATCCTGTCGAAGGTGACTTCAGCCGCGGCGGTTGTTTGTGCCGGCGCAGTCTTGATGGCATCGACGGAAAGTGCGTCGGAAGCCCCGGCCGCAATCCACCATTCAATCAACTTCACTTCGTCTGGTGATAATGGCCGTTTGCCCTGCTTGGGCATGAAGTCGTCATCCGTAGGAGAGAGACTGATGCGGCGAAAGAGTTCACTTCCGTGGAGGTCTTTCGCCTTGACGACCGGACCATGCTTGCTACCTCGCATCAGAGAGCCGTAGCTATCGAGGCGCAGATTGGACTTGTGTTTATCCGGACCGTGACAGGTGATGCAATGTCCCGCGAAGATGGGTTGGATTCGGCCGCCGTAAAACGTGTTAACCGAACTCGCGGCCGTCATCTTTAAAGGGACGGATACACCTAGGAACTTGCGCATTCCTCCAGGCATGACCTCCGTGAGGTGATCTTCGCCTCGCACGAGCTGGCCCCCGCGATAACCTGTCCAGGTCATAACGGCGATTGTCGTCGCAAGTGCCAGAGGATAAAGCAGTCGCCACCGACCGGTATCGAGACGCCCGCGCGCCATCCAACATATCCAGCAGAAAAAGGACAGCGATATTCCGCCCCACATGTGCTGAGTCACCAGCGGACCGGAATAGCCGCCGCTCCGCGCCAGACACCATCCGAGGCCTGCAGCCGCGATGGCGCTGACGGTGGTGAGGCCTAAGACAAAGCCTGCTGAGGGACGCAAGTAGGAAAAGCGCGGGCTTCGCCCAACCAATTCCAATATCGGCACCAACAAGATCAACCCGATGGGCAGGTGTACTGCCAGGGGGTGAAAGCGCCCGATAAACTGCCCCCATTGTGCACGCTCGCTCCCATCGGGCGGCACAGCAATCAGCAAAACGAGAAGAGCCAGGATCGGTATCAGGGCGACGACCCCGATACGGTCCCGATCTGATAGCCGTTGAAACCAGGATGTCATCAGGTCGTGCGGCCTCGAAAGTTGACGGAACCATCGCTCCGGCAGTTGCTCATGCCAAAATCTCGGGCACGACTCGCGCGGGCTTCACGCTCGTGAGCTTCTGTTCCAGACCCTGAAAGCGGTAGTTCAGCTTGTGATGGTCGAAGCCTAAGAGGTAGAGCATCGTCGCATGCAGATCGCGGACCTCCACAGGATCCCTGACGATCTCGTATCCCATGTCGTCGGTCTCGCCATGAGTGATCCCAGGTTTGACGCCCGCGCCCGCCAGCCAGATCGTGAAAGCGCCCGGATTGTGGTCGCGTCCGACCCACTTCATCTCCTGGCCCCCGCGGTTTTCCCGCATGGACGTGCGTCCAAACTCGCCACCCCAAACGACCAGTGTGTCCTCGAGCAGGCCGCGCTGTTGTAGGTCGTCCAAGAGAGCTGCAATGGGTTGATCAGTTTCACGGCATCGGTCAGCGAAGCCGATATTCAGTGCTTCGTTGGCGGCTGCGCCGTGCGAGTCCCACCCCCAGTGATAAAGCTGAATAAACCGCACACCACGCTCCGCAAGGCGGCGCGCTACCAGGCAATTGTTCGCGAAGCTGGCTACCCCGGGCTTAGACCCGTACCGGGCGCGCACGGAGTCTGGCTCTTTGCGGATATCCATGGCATCGGTGGCTTCCATCTGCATACGGAACGCCAGCTCGTATTGGGCAATGCGCGTGACAGTTTCAGGATTGCCGAAGTCCGTATACGTCTGCTGATCAATTGCGTCAATTGCGTCCAACATGATGCGGCGCAAAGGCCGGCTTATGCTCGACGGATTCTCCAGGTACAGCACTGGCTCCCCGTGAGAGCGGCACTGCACTCCCTGATAGACACTGGGCAGGAAACCAGAGCCCCACAGTTGCTTTCCGCCGTCCGGCGACTTGCCTCCCGAAAGCAGGACAATGAAACCCGGCAAATTCTGGTTCTCGCTACCCAGTCCATAAAGCACCCACGACCCAAACGACGCATACCCGAGGCGCGCGTTCCCGGTCTGCACCAGCAATTGCGCCGGGGCATGGTTGAACTGGTCGGTACGCATGGACTTGATCAGACACAGGTCGTCCATGTGTTTTTCCAGATGGGGTAAGCGGTCGGAAATCCAATGTCCGCTTTGTCCCGCCTGATGAAATGGGTATTGCGATCCCAGTAACTTGGGCACGCCGTTGATGAAAGCGAAACGTTTGCCGGCGAGGAAAGAAGCAGGGCAATCCTGCCCATTAAGCCGCGTCAGTTCCGGTTTATGTTCGAAGAGTTCCAGTTGGCTTGGTGCTCCCGCCATGTGCAGATAGATGACCCGTCGCGCTTTGGCGGCAAACTGGGGCGGCAAGACCGAAAGTGGGGTAGAAGGATCGCGGGTGAAATCAAGATCCGGACTTGCGGGGGCAGGTCGGGCAGTGTTGGCTGATGTAGCGTATTTCGCTGCTAAAGTTCCCATGAACACAGTGCCCAGTCCGCTACCCAGAGTACGCAGAAAATGACGGCGCGTTTGCGCCTGCAGCAAGGCTTGCCGCACATCGCGATCCACTTCGCCGTTGGATGCCCGGCTATGGCGGCCGTCCGGCTTGGTTTCGAAATCTGGCATCAATGTCACCTGGTCAAAGCAGCATCAAGATTGAACAGAATGCTGGCCACCGCCCTCAATGCAGTCAGGTCCTTGCTCGGTCTTCTAGAAGCATCCGAGGCCGATATTGCCACGAGTTGAGGAGACCCGAGGCTAACGGCCTTGTGATAGAACGCACGCAGCACCGCCAACTCAGGGGCCGTCGGATCACGCGACAACACCAAACGCGCGCCGTAGGTAAGACGAGCGTCCAGAATGTCCATCGTAGACGAATCGCCGTGCGCATTTTCACCGGTAGTGACTTTGATCATCCGTCTAGCCAGGGCCTCGGAGGCCTCCTGATACACAGGATCGTTCAGCGTCACCAGTGCCTGCAACGGCGTGTTGGTGGGGATGCGTCGAGCCAAGCTTACATCGTGATCCGAGGCATCAAACGTGAGAAAGCTGGGATAGCCGCTGGTCCGTTTGATGTAAGTGTAGATCGCCCGCCGGTAGCGATTGGGCCCCTTGGCGTCGACCCACTTGCTGTCGTTATAGACCGTATTCCACACTCCCGGGGGTTGCGGCGGCATCACCGGAGGCCCACCCATCTTGCTGCTCAACAGCCCGCTTGCCATCAGAGCCTGATCGCGGACCATTTCCGCCGTGAGCCGTTGCTGCGGGCCATGCGCCAGCAGCCGATTGCGTGGATCCCGCTCACTTAGGGCCGGCGTGGTCCGGGCACTTTGGCGATAGGTTGCGCTGGTCACCAGTTCGCGCAACAGCGCCTTCATGTCCCAATGAAGATCGTTTTGAAAATGAAGCGCGAGCCAGTCAAGCAACTCGGGATGACTGGGTTCTTCACCCACGCTTCCGAAATTCTCCAGCGTCTCCACAATTCCGGTGCCGAATAGCTGTTCCCAATAGCGGTTCACAGCAACGCGGGCAGTCAAAGGCTGCTCGGGCGCAAAGAACCATCTGGCAAGCGTCAGACGATTGCGAGGCACGCCGTCGGGAAGTTTTGGAAACAGAGCCGGCACATCGGGGACGAGGGCCGCACCAGTCTTGTTGAGAAAATTTCCTCGGTCGAACTCCAGCGTTGTTCGTTCCTCGTACGCAGGCTGTTCGAGCATCACCGGGAGTGGAACGCCCTTAATTTTCCCCAGTTGGTGAGTCAGTTTCTCAAGCTGGGCAAGGCTACCAGCAAAACCTGGATCACGCCCCAGAGCCACCCATCGCGGATCGCCGCTGGCCGAAAGGCGCGCGCGCCGCACCAGGGCGGGTTTGTCGTTGAGGGTTTGGGTTTGCGTGAGTTGCACTTTGATGCGGCTACCGGACGCTAGTTTCAGCTGCTTGTCGAGAATCCCGATCGTCCAATGTGTCCGGAATAAACTGGGATTCGCCGAAAATGCGCTCCCTCCCGCACCCGGGCTAAGCTTCTGCTTTAACTCCGCCGCGCGCGCGAGGGCAGCACCCAGGTCTTTTTCGGAATCTGGTACGAAATAACGGAAAGCGATCTTAGACGTACGGCCGTCCGGCTGCAGAATCCACGCTTCCGTCCGATCCACGATGAATCCGGCTTCCGGAGTGTGGCGCGCCCTCTCGCCGTCCGCGGGCTGCACCTCGATACGCAATGCACTCAGGGCCGACAACTCCGCCTTCGCCACCAGTTCATAAACCGCCTTTCCCGGAGTATTCGCTCGGGCCAGAACTTCTTCCGATCGAATTTCGAGGCTGTTCAGATGTGTTCCTGCCCTGGAAGCTTTCTTCTTCGTTTCCGCGATCCCGGTCACCAGTTCCTTCCGCTTGGACGCCGCGGCTTTGGGCGCCAACTTTTCGTTCTTCAACTGGTTCAATTCGCGCTCGAGTCCTGTCACCTCCCACTGAAGTGCCGCCGCCTCATTTACTGTGGCGCGTGTAATCGGCAGGGAAGTCCATCGTTCCTGCTCTTCGGTCCGTCGCCCCAGGTCCACTACCGAATGCATCCACTGCGCGATCTGCTCCTGCATCGCGGAGGCCTCCGAATATCGAGCATTGTCCTTGGGAACACGCAGAACGGGCGAGTCATCGGGAAGGTCTGCGTCAATGGACGAATTGAAGAAAGCCAGTGACTTGTAGTAGTCCGCGTGGCGGATGGGATCGTAGGGGTGGGAGTGGCACTGTACGCAATTCATCGTGACGCCGTTCAGGACGGACCAGGTGGTCGCGACCCGATCCATGACTGCGACTAACCGGAATTCTTCGTCATCCGTGCCCCCCTCGTCGTTGACCGGAGTTTGGCGCTGAAAAGAGGTAGCGATTCGATCTTCGAAGGTAGCCTTGGGAAGCAAATCTCCCGCTAGTTGCGTAATCACAAATTGGTCATACGGCAGGTTGCGATTGAAGGCGTGAATCACCCAATCGCGGTACGGCCACACACCAGGTCGTTCCCGATCGGCTTCGTATCCCTTGGTGTCTGCATAGCGGGCCAGGTCCAGCCATAGCGCAGCCCACCGCTCGCCGTAGCGGGGCGAAGCCAACAGTCGATCCACCTGTTTTTCGTATGCGTCCGGAGATGAATCGGCGAGGAACGCGGCCTGTTCCGCGGGTGTCGGCGGCAGCCCTGTAAGATCAAAACAGACGCGTCGTAGCAGTGCAGCCTTGTCAGCTTCGGGCGAAGGCTCGAGCGATTCTTTCTCCAGACGAGCGAGAACGAATCGGTCCAGCGGCTGGCGCGCCCAATCCGCTCGCTTGACCGAAGGCAAGGGCCGAGGCTTCGGCGGTACAAATGCCCAATGATCTTCCCACTTGGCTCCCTCCTTGATCCACTGGCGAAGTAACGCGATTTGCTGCGGCGGAAGCGGCGGCGCATGATAAGGCATTCGCCCTTCCGGGTCCCGGGATGTTACCCGCGCGATCAGTTCCGATTCATCCGGCCTCCCCGGCACAATGGTTGGCTTGCCAGATTTCCCCTTGCCTAAGGCTTCCTCACGGAATATGAACGACACGCCATTCTTCTGGCGGACACCCCCATGACAAGGAGCGCAATTCTGATTCAGGATGGGGCGGATATCGCGGCTGAAATGCACCTCATGACCGGCCCTCTCATAAAGAGGAGTCCAGCCAAGCCAGACTGCCAGAGCGCCACCCATCAGAACGGCTGCGACAGCAGCTCCCACCAGTTTGCGACGATGAATGGAGGAGAGTTCCGCCATACCTCACCAAATAATGTAGCTACTCCCTACCTGTTTTTCCTGTCAAGCCCACATGGATGCGAGGGAAGAGGAACATCCCAGAGGAAAAATTGAGGGAAAGCGAATTCCGCGATCGCTAAGCCTAACCATCCTCAAGGGCGAGTGCCTCGCCCGAGTCAGTTGCTCCCCTTCAGGTATTTGTCGAACCAATCGAGCGTGCGCTTTATCGAGTCGATTTGGTTCTCACGCTTTTCAAAGCCGTGGCCCTCGTTGGCATAGTAATGTGCGTCCACCGTCTTTCCGTCTTTCTTAAGCAGCTCCACCACCTGTTCGGCCTCTTCCCGCGGAACGCGTGGATCGTTGTTGCCTTGCAGGACCAACAGCGGTGCTTTCACATTGTGAATGTAGGTAATGGGAGAAGCCGCGTCATACGTAGCGCGGTCCTTCAATGGATCGCCTAGTAGGCTCTTTTCGTACTCCTGCAGCATAGGGTCTTCATGTTGCAGCATGGTCATCCAGTTGATGATGCCAAAAAGCTCCACACCCGCGGCCCAAACATCGGGAGTTCTCCCGATTGCCATCAGTGTCATAAATCCACCGTATGAGCCACCTGTGATCCCGATTTTTTTCGGATTCACATATCCCGTCGCCTCCAGAAACTTGGCTGCGAAAACCTCATCCTGAAGATCGCCTCCGCCCAAGTCTTGGTAGTTGGCTTTTTGAAATTCGATTCCGTAGCCCGTCGAGCCCCGAACGTTCGGTTCAATGCACACGTATCCTCGGGACACGAAGGCCGCTACCCGAGGGCTCCAATAGTCGCCGGACTGCCCGGTCGGTCCGCCATGGGGCAAGACAAGTGCAGGATTGGAGCCGTCGCGCTTCAAATTAAAAGGAATCCACGTCAGCGCACTGATCGTTTTCCCGTCGAACGACTTGTAGCTCACGATCTGCGAGGTTGGCCGCGGCGCGGAGTTCAAGCTGGCGATAGCGGAATACGTAAGCTGTTTCGATTGCTGGGACGCCAGGCTATAAACCCAGAAATCTTGCGGTTCGACCGAACTCTCGTGTGACAACAGAAGCCGGTCTCCAGAACTCGAAAAGGAGTTCGGAGCAGCGCCAAAGCCGTTCACGCCTCCCGCGATTTGAATCTTCTCAGCCTTCCATGTATTCGTCTCACCCAGGTACACACCCGTGCGACCGTCAGCATTGACGGAGTACGTGAAGTGCTTGCCATCGGCCGAGAAGTCTCCCGAGTTGGCCTCCCACTTGGTCCGTGTAATCCAGGTGCGCTTTTTTGACTCGACATCGAGAAGAGCCACGTTCTGGTAACCACTCTCTTCGTTCGATGCCATCAAAAGGCTTTTCCCATCCTTCGATAACGAAGTGGCTCGGTTCAGAACCTTCCCTTGGTGCGGTGTAAGACTCGTGGCATTTCCGCTCGTAATATCGACCGCGTAGATGTCGGCGTCAGTAAAGCTGACTTCTATACGGTTGGCGTAAAGTGTTTTGCCGTCCGGGCTCCAGGCTACCGCCTGCCACAAGTGGTTTGCCGTGTTTTCGTGCGTGAGTGGTGTCACTTTCCGAGTTGCCCAATCCATCACAGAGACGTCGTATACGGTCGCTTCCTTGGGCTTGCTGTTGAACGCGATGGTCTTCCCGTCGGGCGACCAGAGCGCGCTCTCTTCGCGGATGCCGGGCGTCTGCGTCAGATTGATCACTTCGCCGCCGTCACTTGGGACGGCGAACAGGTCCCACAGTTCGTTCCCACCCGTGTCCTGCTGAAAGACGATCCACTTCCCATCCGGAGACCACGTCGCACCGAACTGCCTTTCATCGGACTGCGTCAGTTGTAATGGCCACCCCCCGTCCGCACTTACTTTCCACAGATTCGATCGGCCGGATATATCGGTGGTGAACACAATCTCCTTGCTGTCATACGACCAGGAGGCGCCGAATACCGAGCGCGTGAAATAAAGATCATCAATCGGAATTGGACGCGCCTTTTCCTTGGAAGTGGATACGAGGATCTTGGGATCGGTGGTCTGACGCGTATCCGGGCCCGACGACTGGGCTAATGCAGACGTACTTGAGAGGAGAAGGACGAACAGGGAAGAGACGAACAAAGATCTCATTACGACCTCATGGAAAAATGAAATCCGGAACGCACTTTGCTTGGAAGCGGTCGCCGGTGAAATTGTACATCGCTGGCGCAGCCGATTGGTGGCAGATGAT
>Ga0137358_10001115_pt1 | contig 14048 bp, 13 predicted proteins | sample Mad1_20_16metaG_FD_105551 | JGI IMG/M metagenome (GOLD analysis project Ga0137358, IMG submission 105551) | Vadose zone soil microbial communities from Angelo Coast Range Reserve, California, USA - Mad1_20_16 metaG | ecosystem: Environmental > Terrestrial > Soil > Vadose zone | place: USA... | reverse complement strand
CTTCAGGGTTGTTCGTCAATCTCTTCCCCGTTCACCGCGACATAATCGTACGTACCTTACCGCACTCGGCTTTCAGACCAGTTTTATTCCAGCCCCGGTTTATTGCAGGTGAAAAGCAGCATTACCGGAATCTCGTTGATATGTCGATTTCTGACTAGCTAAGACAAAAATCAACACTACAAATTTCTAGCTGCCTCATGCAATTAGCCTTGCTGTCAGGTAAATTTCGGCAGTCATCATATTCCATTCAACTGCTTCTCGATCGTGCTGGCGTCCCCTTCCGGCGGGCGACAGATACATGGGAAATCCTACAGACGTAAGTGTGGCCATTGCCTACATTCTTGCCCTTATCAGATTCCTGGCCGACTCAGGATCCGCCGTCGATGACGAGACAATAATCCAGCTTATTTTGTAAAACGTCCAGACTCGTGCTGAGCCTCTTTGGCAGTCTTAACTACATGTCGAATACGGTCAGTACAGTACGTCACTTAACAGCCAAAGCATATTAAAAAATACTCACGCTTGGTTTCCTCGTGTATGCACTGATTACGAGCGACCAGCTTAACTTAGTCGAGATGGCAATGACCGTGGCCATGTCGATCTTATCCCCAATAAGCATCCATATCTTACTATAATACCGCATTCCTTAACATTCTGCTTTCTTATAGATATTAAATATAAAAGTTCCAGTGTCCCACACACATCATCTTGCAGCTTATCCTCAACGCCCGTCAGCCCAAGCGACTCCAGGTCCTGCTCAAGCGTCTCGGCAATAACAACCGCCATCGCCTCGTTACGGGCCTCGACCCGTACACTCACAGCGTGGTGCTCATCCGCCCATCTAAAGTGGGGGCCTAGCCTAACTGTTACCGTATTATGGCGCAATATGGTAATTGCGCTACTGTGCGCTATGCAAGTTTCTATGACCGATTTTACAGGGCGCTTCGACATATTCATCTGAAAGGATAATCAGTGCTCTGAGGTTTTCCGCCACATGCAGCCCCTTTTTTTCTTGCCTTATGGGGATATTGTGCGTCCATCTACTACTGGACCATCATGCTCAGGCTCGACTCGGACATATCCTAAGCATCGCGTTTACAGATACTTATATATGAAGCATCGAAAAATCGAAACGAGCGATTGTGGTTGTTGCTACTAGTAGGTAGCGTTGCCATAGGCATAAACACAAGACGCGAGTTGTTGTGACCCACCGGGCCTGGACCATCTCGAAAGGCACGGCAACCATGACGTTGCCAGGTTCCGCTCGCTCTCGATCACGTCTCATGAAACGTTGAAGCGGGCGAGTGCGATCCCAGCGCTTCATTTCGTGGTAGCGTCATCCCATGTGATGATCACGGTCGTGGCGGTATTCCTCGGTTTTATACCAGTGCCAGGATAGGGTCCGTTGAACGACGCGTTACGAAGGGATATGCCTGGCCAACATCAACGTGCAAGCCACAACCGCAGAGTCATCGGGAGACGAATATGGAATTACCGAGGAAGGGTCAGGTCACGGTATAGATTTTTGGAAGCGAATGTAAGTTCTATTCTTGATTCTGGGTATGTGTGGCACAGGCAATCTTGGTACAAATACATATGTATATATATATGGGTATCATCTGTACTTGTCTGTACTTGAGTAACCCGAAAGCGAAGCCGTGTCGTTTTTCTGAAGGTCACTGGAATAGGTGTATCATGATATGACTGAGCGATGTAGTCTATAACCATAACAGTTCGTTGGAATCTTTGAAAGAACAAAAATGAATGCAAAGTGAAGCGCAGGGTGGAGCACTGTATTGAAAGTCAATGAAGAAAGGGTGAGAATGCGACAATAAGGGAGAAGAACTGTGTGTATCTACAACATGAAAGACGGTGAGTGGATAGATAAATAGGTAAATTGCACAGGGCAACGCGTATGTGCGAAGTCGCGCAGCACACGCTCGACTCTTTAGACATATATCGCATACACCCCGATCACAGGCCGGTGGTCGCTACGCCCTTCGAGCCGACGCATGCCCCGATCGTCCAGCGTCCTATAACTAAGACACACGACGTCGCCCTTGCGAGGTCTTGATGCCTCAGTGGCGGCTGAAGCCCCGCCGGGGTCGTTACCACCTGGGAACGTTGACAATGGGGTGGCGGTGATTGGCATCCTCATCGGGGAATCGGCATCGGGGTTGGAGATGGGGTTGGTGGCACCAGCAGAAGTAGCGGCGTGATCAGCAGGCCCGGTTCCGTCTCTTGATGCCTCAGCATCGCGCGAAAGGAAGGACATTAATCTCCATCGAGGGTGACCTCGCCACCCACTAGCACCGCTGCCAAGCGGTGATGTGGCACTGGATGGACCATCGGAGGACGTCGCCGGGGATGGCCCTCCTGTCACGTTGCCCACTAAAGATGACACCACCTCGCGGTGACGTTGATCTGAACTGATAGCAAGAGTCGAGAGTGACGTCGGCTTGCGTGGAGGGAGGTTCGGAGGCATGCTGCCTTTTATGCCGGGAGGGCGTTGCGTCTGAGCGCCTGACGAGGTACCAGGACGAGCTGTGGCGAGAGATGCAGGCTGAGAGGGAGACGCGAGGGTTGGGATGTCGATCGAATGCGGTCGTACGCGCTTGCGACGTGGCACATAAGGTGTCGGCAAGGAGGGATGCATGGCATCACCAGGCTCCGAGTCCACAGGGGACGTAGAAAAGATTGCGTTGGATGATAATGGGGATGTAACAACGGTGGCAGAATTTGGTGTCGCATTGTGGACGGGGCGTAGCGAGGATGATGACGAACGTCTGAAGGACCGCCAGGCTTGCGCAAGCAGGCTCACGGCGTTGCGCTGAGGCGCGGCATGCGTGTCGTCCTCGGGCTCTGGGTCTGGCTTGACGGTTGACTTGAAAAGGATGCGATCACACCAGCTTGGAACGCGTTGCTTGCTACTCGAGTCGTACACCCCCTTGTCGTTCTCCGTCTCTGCCGTCCCATCCCCGACGAAGGAGGGACTTGGTTGCATACGCGCTCTCAGCGGAGGCGAAGACGCAAGGATACCATCAGGGGGGTGATCAATCGACGATGTCGAACGCCGGCCGAGAAGCGGCGTCGTCTGGACGTTCCGAGGACTTTTGCTGTTGCCTCTGGACTGGGGTGTGGGCGTATTGGTCCATCGCGAACGCACAAAACGTTGAGACGATGATGCGCTAATGATCTCGGCCCATTTGGACTTTGCGCGTTGTGCGGCAGACATGGAGATCCTCTTGACAAGCCCGCCGCTGCTTTGCGGATAAGCCATCCTCCTGCGAAGGTAATGCGATTCCGCGCCAGAGTCATTATCTTCGTCTGACATCTGGTCGCGCTGAGAGTACGTCGTCGTCGCAGACGAAGTGACCGACGCAAGTTCGCCATTTGTGTCATCATCAGAGCTCACTTCACTACGTCCGCAATCATTATTCCCTTCTAGTTCTCGTTGTTCACCCGCATCTGCGGGCTCTGGTGAGAGTAGAGCGACTACCCCCACGGCCGCATGTGCTTGCTTCGAGCGTCGGCGTTTATGTCTGATCGTACGCAGAACGTCGTATTTGAAGGTCGGGGGAAAGTTGATAGTCGCCTCACGAAACCCTACAAACGCTTGTCCGTTCCGCATGATGTTATAGAGTTGGTCGAAGGCAAGTGCTTGTGAATATTCTAGAACAACTCATTGAGTGCGAGGTAGAGATGAGGAACGAAACATGGCCATACCACGGCGGGATATGAGCCAGTCTGCATGCAGGCGCGAGAGATCAAGGCGGAAGTTGAGATCACCAAACAGGAATGTAAAGTCAAAGCGGTCTGTAATGTCTGTGGGTTGCATGGCGTGAGTGAACTGGGTGCTAAAATTAGGCAAAACCCCCGGACCTTCAGCTACCATCCGCGGATCGTCCGGTTGAAGGAAATCGTCTACTGCCAATTCGTTCTGTGTGATATTAGATAAAGCTCATTCAAAGGTCACTTCAACACACCTTGATTTTCACTAGGTTGGCTAATCGATGGGGAACTTTGCCCTCATGTGCTACATTTAGCGTGTGTCAGAAAACCTGGATGGTTGCGCTCACGGATAAATTAAAGTTACCGGCCAGATGCGCGTTGACGAACAGCATCGTCGTATTCGCAATCTTCAAGCTAATTCCGACAGCACCTTTGTTGCCTACCCGCCCACCGATGAGTCCCGCGGTGACCGCGGACTTGGACGTGCCTTACCAACAGAGCATAAGGATTCAGACACGCTTCTCATACAGTGGGTGAAAAAGACACACCCCGTACAAGATGTTTCGCATCGCGGTGCACGAATACCGCGAGGTAGATCCCCATCAAACGCTCTTTTACGAGCATTTCGTATGGGCCTCTTGTCCCTATCTTTGAGCGACGCCTGATGTCACCAGTTGAATATGAACGTCCCAATCCAGATTGCGAGCCTTTTTCCTTGTCCTTTGCACGTGCACTGGGACCGGCAACTGTCATTCCGTGGGCAAAGAAGTCCTCGAGGATGGACGTCCAGCCGGAGGTGTGCGGGACGGGCTCCTCGTCCCGTTGCTCAAATTTTGGACTGCGCTTCTCGATGATTGCTTCGGGAGGCTCTTGCTCGTCGTCGTCGTCGTTGTCATTGTCTCTGTCCTTGTCCTTGTCACGTTCTCTATCTTTCTCCTTTTCCTTATCACCACTCCCTAACTTGAAGCCCGCGCCGAGGCCGAGTGGTATGCCTGACAGACTTGGGCACTCCTGTCCAGCGCTGGGGAGTATAAATCATGTATAACCTAGAAGACATAAGAGAGGAAAATATGGCGCACAAGACAACGAGATGGTATGCATGCTCTGAGTTGTTGGGTAAATGCGGAAGGCCGGTGGACGAATGTTCTTCTACGGGAGAAATATACGTAGGTACCTCACCCAGGAGCTCTTGCAAATCACCCTAGGCCATACGCGCTCATGAGAACCCTACGAACGTGTACATGGCGACGAGAGAAAAGGGCATACCTTGGGGAGGGATTCGTGCATGTTCCAGGTTACGATTCGGATTTTGAGGAAGCCACGGTGCGGCGGTGCTTGTGGGTGGGAAGTAGACGAGGAATTGTTCGCATCGGTAGATGAGTGAGCAGAGAGAGAGCTCTGAGGAAGGAGGGTTTGCAGGCGTGTGAATAGAGCTGTTTGTGACAATGTCAGCAAAGCGGGTTTGTTCGATACGTGGCGCTAAAGGGCGCGCCTGGTCGTGATGGCCCAGCCTCTGGTGATGACGATGGGTCGGGGGTAGCCATGCAGTGCATCGAGACGGTTGGAAAGTGTCGGATGAGCGTAGGGAAGTCTGCAGAAAGCTGTGAGAGGATGAGAAACGCATGGATACCCAACTGAGTTGGCGGTTGGCGGGAGAAAGCCAATATCCTCATTACGGCACACTTCACTCTGCACAAATCACCAACAGCTCATTCTATATACCTATACATGGCTACCCTATCTCGAAAGAGTGCATAATACCACTTCAAGGCCACTACAACACCCAATTCAGAAAATGGCATCCACAATACCACTACCAACAGCAGAACCTATACAAGGCAAATGTCAATATCTATATATAGCCGAGTCGAGGCTTGTGAGACACAGACCTGCTCCAAAACCTACACCACCAACAGCGGATGTCGCGAGCTGTGTATATGTTCATGAACAATAACATCGGATCAGTTCAGGCCTCAGACACGTACCACTTGGCTAAGGCCACCGAAGCGATTGGGTTTGGCTGGCTGAGCTGGTGCTTGCTGAACAACAACTTGCTGTGGCGGCAGTGGTTGACTTGGCGGACCCATATACGGATTATATGGTTGCGGTGGCGGAGATTGATATCCCTGGGGAGGTCCATTATAGCCAGGTTGGTATGGTACAGGTGGACCACTATTATACGGCGCGGGAGCGTTTGCAGGGGATGGCCTCCGGACTTCGTTAGGTGGGGGATATGACGGAGGATTGAGAGGGGATGAGATTTTCTCTACGTAATTGGAGGGGAAAAGCCCTTGCTTTCCGTTGATCTTGCCAGTCCACCAATCGGCATTCGTTTCAGCGACTACTTCGATGATATCGCCCGCGCGGAAAGATAAATCATTAGGTTCCTAGGGTACACGTCCTCAGCGCTTAATCGGCGGTGAAATAAAGGAATGCTTACCGATCCATTCTCATTGTAGGTCCATAGTGCCTTTGCCTGCTGCGAGCTAGGCGGTTGCGGTGGGTTGCGTCGAGCCGGTGGTCCAGATGGTGGAGCGGAGGGACGATCATACTGGACCGCAGGCTGGGGAGAAGGTGAGGGGATTGTCATGCGTCCCGTCTGTTCTGAGAGATCTTGCAGGGCAATATCGCTTGAGTTAGGGAGTTGGGCTAGGATGCGCCGACCTGCATCGCGAGAGATCTCATTCTGCGTAATGAGAAACTCGACGTTTTGGCGCGTCTGAGATACGATATGGGCAAGTAAAGCTGAGTGGTCGGCTGGCATGATGGATTGTTGTGAGGTGTTAGGAGTGTGAGATAACGGCGCCAAGTGGACAGCAAAGCCTCGTCACGTGCTTATTACATGAGGCGCGCCTTGAGTCAGTCGCGGTGCGGCGTTGTACTGAACAGTTTCGATGAACATCACACAACTCCAACAACCACCACCGCAGTCCGGCGCTGCAAGGACAGCATCAGAGGCCGGAGACATTACCCCAGACGTGTGTTCTTTCAATGACCTGGATTCCTTTTACTCAGACACCTATCGCAGTTCCTGTCGATAAGACTGGTCAATAAACGCACACGCGCCAAGCTCTCACCAGAACCTCTTGACCTCACGCCTATTCCAAACAAGGGTCAACTTTTTGTAGTGGCGAGCACATTAGGATGGTTCGTAGCAATCATCAGGTCAAGTACAGGACTCGGTACGTTCCCATTACCGATGTCGTAACTCTTCTCAACGCATCCATTCAGCTCTTGTTGCCTCGCCACTTGCCGACCTCCGGTCCCACCTATCCTCTCTGGATGCAAGTTCTGACAATGCTTTTCAACCACAGCGGAAGATCTCCTTCTCTTCTGTCACCCCAAATTACCTTCTCTTTGCACTTAATGACACTAGACTCGTCGTCGGTCTGACACATGGCCCGGTCATAATATTTGAAGCTTCTGTTATCTGCTCACCAGGGAGTAACGAAGTCGCCCCACTACACACCTTCCTTCCAACTACGCCAACCCCGACATCCGTACGGCAAATGTATGCGAATCCGGGTGATATTCCTGAGCTCGTGGCTATTTTACGTGAACCGGATGGCAGTCCTAATGGCCAGCTAGTGGAAGTCGTTAACGTATCAACTATGCGGTCTGTCGCCGGATGGAGCACCGGAGGGACGCCCGAGACCTTTCCGACGAGCAGTACGTATAATCCACTTTTTCTTAGTTGGATTCTCGCTGAGTGTCTCTTCGATAGTTTCTTGGTCTCCCAAAGGCAAACAGCTCGCAATTGCTCTGCAAAGCGGCGATATTATCACCTTTTCGCCTAGTGAGACTCAGCAAGCCAAGTCATTTGTCGCTCGCTCCCCATCCATGCAAGGGCAAAGCATCATACACGTAACATGGCTCTCTAATCCAGCTTTCTACACCATTTTTGCCCCAGCTGGCCCGCTAGATCCGCAGGTCGACCAGAAGCATATGGTCATCGTGCACGACGCAAAGCGTCCTGATACGTCAGCAGATGTTTTTCTCCCCATTAACTTTTTCCCCAGCGGCGTCCGACCTCCAGGTGCATTTACCATTGCGCTGAGAGGGTGGGATCCCGCAAAAATTCTTCTTCTGGTTGGAGACAGCACGACTGCGGATATCGGGCTCGTGTGCTGCACAACTGACGACAAGTGGCAGAAGCTGGCTTTTGACGAGGGTGCACCCTCGATGCCGCTTGACGTAGACCAGAACGAGACGACGATGATCGGATTCGAATTGGACCTCAAGAACACGACACCGTATGACGTAACTACTACAACCGGTGAAACTGTGTCAGTCCCGCCACCACCAATAGTTTGGGCGTATGCAAGCGATGGGACGGTTACCGCATGGTATGTAGTGAACACGCAGGGTACACCATACCCGAGTATGGGACAGACAACTACACTGTCACCTGTCACCGCACCTGCAGCACCTGTGCCAACAACCAGTCCATTTTCTCAAGCGGCCCAACCTGTATTCGGACAGACATCGCCGTCTGCGTTTGGTCAGCCTAGTCAGCCAAACCCCACATTTGGCTCTGCTGGGTCTACGTTTGGCCCGCCTGCATTTGGACAAGCCTCCATGTCTGGGGCTGTATTTGGACAGCGTCCTACGTTTGGAAGTCCTGGGTTTGCTCAGACATCAGCCGGGTCGGCATTCGGACAGCCGTCATCCTCGGGACAAGCACCTTCTGGAGAAGGTTTCGCGTCTTTCGCGTCTGCGCCAGTGAAATGGGGCCAAACGAACTTTGGATCGACCGCGTCCAGCTTCACTCCTACAGCTCCTCCGGCGTCTCCCCCTCAAATTCAGCCAAGTGAGTCAACCGAGTCGATGTCGACGGATTCTGGCCAGGACTTGTCGTTTTCAGGGATGTCGCTCGGTGAGAGTACAATTGATGCACGACCAAAAGCAGGATCCGGAATGACCAGTATGTTCGGCTCTCCTGCGCCAGCCACACAACCCGCGGCGCCAGCTACCACTTCCGCATTTGGCGGCGGCTCGTTCATCTCTCCGGGGATTGGCGCATTCTCGAAATTTGTACCCAGGCAGACAGGTGATTCTCCAAACGCGCCTACTGTCGAGGTACCGAAACCTTCACCGGCCTTTGGCCAGACTGGATTTGGTGCACCCGCTTTCGGTCAATCTGCGTTTGGTCAGTCGGCTGGTCTGTCTGCGTTCGGTAAGACAGGGCTTGGCACACCCATGTCCACAACGCCTATCGTGACGCCCGTTAGCGCCACGTCCCCCTCGACTTTTGGAGGAAGTGGAGGGGCATTCAGTGCGTTCGCATCGGGAGGCCCAACGACTTTGAGCGGCTCGAAGCCGGCGGAAACGAAACTGACGACCCCGACTATGAGTGGAAGTGGTGCGTTCGGTGCGTTCGCTTCTAGTGGACCATCTGCATTTGGCCAGGCGGCCTCGACCACGGCGGAATCTGTGCCAGCGTGGAAGACTGGTGGAGATGCTAAATTCGGTAATGGTACAGGGTCAAATGTCTTCGGTGGGACATCATCGATACCGCCACTTGGGTCAACTACTACGCCTGCAAAGTCTCTTTTCGTTTCAGCTGAACCTGCTCCAAGCACTACGCCCGCCTTTTCGCCACCTACGACCACCTCGCTTGAGAAGGCAGCCCCATCATCTGCGGGCACCACGCTATTGACCCCTCCCTTCGACGGTGGCACTCCTTTGAGGGGATCTCAATCCCCTCCAGGCGGTTCCACAGCTCCTACCTCTCCGCTCACCGCAGCTGACTTGGCCAAGCCGACTCTGCCTCCAGCAAGTACAACGCCCGCTGGCCCTCCAGTTCCCAATGCATTCATGGGCCTCAAAATGAGCACTGGCTTTGGGCTGTCGAATTTCAATGCGAAAGACTCTCCTTTTGCAAACCCAAAGCCTGTTTCTCAAACCGTTAGCGCATTTGGAGAAGGACAGCCATCGGCTCCAAAAATGCCTGTGCCAGCCACTCCTGGTTCTGTCTTTGGTCAGACTAGCACCATTGGCACAGCCGCGAAGCCCGTGTCTGCATTTGGACAGCCGGCGTTTGGCTCTCCATCTACGCCTACCGCGGCCGCTAGCACTACACCAAGTAGCTCGCAAACTGGATCAAGCAACGCTTTCAGCGCATTTAGTGGTATTGCAAGCGCCTTTGGGAAGTCTGCTGGATCAGCAGTGTCTTTCAGTGATATGCTGCGGAATGCAGGATCGTCACCCGACTCCAAATCGAAGGAAGCGCAGACAAAGGGGTCTTTGGAGACTGGGCTAACGCCACAAACACTAAAGTCAGCGTTTGACAAGTCACCGACCCCAAGGCCTACGAGCATACCTGCTGGGCCCGATTCTGAAGATGAAGGGGAGGGGGAGAAAGATAAAGATAAAGGCGGAGCGCATCAGGTTGTCTCTGCTGATAGCTCATTCAGCAACTTATCTTCTTCGTCATCGTCGTTTGTTGATGTCCCGCGCGGAGGCGAGGAAGAAGAGGAAGAGGATGCTGTTGCTTTAGATGGCGGTGATGGCGAGCAACAGATTGACGAATTCCTCTCGGGTACGGACTCAGAAGGAGAGGCACATGAGGAAGAACCAGAGGAAGAAGGTGATGAAGATGAAGATGACGAGGAAGAGCAAGGAGAGGTGCAGGAGGAAGAGCTGGAGCAAGAGGCTCTAGAATCGGATGACGAAGAAAACAATTTACCCACACCCGCTGAAGCCGATCCCACTGCCGTTCCCTTGCCAAAGTCGCGTTCGCCTTCAAGTACTCCGAAGGCCGAAAACCCCCTGATCAATCTCCAACCAACATTTTTCTCCAAGCCGGAGCCAGACCCAGGGCCGTCCTCGAGTACACGAAGCACGACACCGCCAGGGTCCCCGTCGACAGAACAGACACCTCTCCAGCAACCAACACCCACGCTCCCATCGCCTTCCCAAACTCCATCTCCGTCCCCAATTTCTACGAGCAGTAGTCTCGGCAGAGCCAGTACACGTCCGCCCCGCAGTTCACCACTCGCAAACGCACCAGTATCTGGTGGCGACGAGGAAGAAGTCAAAGGTGATAAACTTGCCTCGCTCAAGCCGAGACCGGCATCGCCGAAAACACCTTTCGGGCAATGGGATAGCAGTGCTAAAGTACCCTCACCGACGCCCCCTACGATAAAATTGGAATCAGATGTCGACCAGGCCGCAGCGAAGGCGGCTCCCCCGTCAATGATTCCGAGTCCAAAGACTCCACCGTTGCTCACGGCAAAGGGGACCCCTCTCAGCAACAAAGCTGCTCCTTTTGTCACGGGGGCAACACCTCCCGCGCCAACGTCAGGCTGGATTGGCTTCTCCCTCAGTGGTACTGGGCCGAAATCAGATACAAAATTGACTGTGGAGGATGCAGCTAAGCCTGCTACCACGACGACACCTGGCGTATTTGCGGGGATCCGATCTGGCGCATTCAGTCATATGCCCAAGCCTGAAGCAGGTACGGAAGCCCCAGCTGCAATAAATTCCAAGGTCGTGCCCGCTCCTCTTTTTGGGACAAAACCTTCCGCCTTCCCGGGAACAACCATACCTAAACTACCCCTCGCGCCTGCTGCTGGTCCATCCTTGGGTAATATACCTGGTGCTATGACTCCTGCTACGAGCATGAATAGCATGATGACCCCCCCGCGCACACTTGGGGTGGCCTCCTTTATCACGCCACCGAAAGAGACACCTTCGGCAGAGCCAATGCTTCCCATGCAGATGGAATTTGCAGCTCTATATACGGAAGTGGGAACAGAACTGGCAGCTGTGCGTTTCTTTCCCTCAATTGATTTATGCTCCTGCTTTTCATCGCTTATGTTCGCTTCGCTTTGTTTTCCTCACCCTTAGTTAACGGCGTTTGTCCGTGATACCCGCGAGAGTCTTGAACGGAAAATGAAGCCTGAATCAGGCCAGTCGCCCGCTGACACTCTAGAGGGACTTACGAAAATGATTCGGGAGTTTGCAAGAGATATCGAACAGCTTGAGCTTGCGCGGAATGAGGATAATGCTACGATTAGGGAGCTCGAAATCGGCATGCTGAAAGGTTCGTCATAACCAGTCTTTTGGGAAGACGCCCAATGCCGATGTATTGACTTTTTTTCCTACTTTTATTTAGCTAAGACGAGGAAAGAGGAGACTGCGCGTTTTGACAAGGCCCGGTCGGATGAGGAGTTTGGGAAGATGATGAAGGCGCGAATTCTTAGTCCGGAGCAAACGGAACTGCAAACGCAGCTACGCAGAGACATGCGGGTAGGTTGGGATACTGGGATACGCGCCGCATTCATACACAGGCTCACGCGTAAAACAGTCTATCCAAGATCGGGTCACAAAACTGGAGGATCATCTGCAGGCTTCTAAAAAGAAGCTTAACGAGTTCAAGACTGGGAAGCCCAGCATCAAGTAAGCGTCCCCCTTTTCTCTATGGGTTCTCTCTAACGCTTTTCAGAGCACCGTCTCTCGACACGATTAACCGCACATCCCGGAACATCGATATCGCTATCCGCCAGCAAAACGCCGACATCTCTGCACTCTCATCACGCATCGCAAAGTTGAATATCGAGGGTGGCAGTCCTTCAAGTACGCCTTTACGCGCCCGCGAACGGGATCTCGTGCGACGTCCGCTGGACGTAACGCCACACGTTGCAAGCACGACCGCCGCTGCGCTGAACGCTGAACAAGCCGCGCATCGCCTCAAAGAAGCACTTCTCGCTGTGCGCACGGAACCACTACTCAATAAGCAAGCTGTGAATGCCCGGCCAGCACTGCGTGTATTTGACACGCCACAAAAGTCTGACGTGGATCTCGCCTCGAGTGGAGGGAGCTTGGGTGGAGGGTTGCTCTCGACGCCTTTCACGCTTCCACCGCTTAATGTGCCTGAGAGTGCGGGAAGGGGTGTATCACCACCCCTTGGGAGGCGGAGTACAACACAGAAGCATCATGCAAAATCAGTGCAACTCAAGAGTACGCCTACGGCAGGTACCATAACAAAGCCTGCATTCGACTGGGGTCCGCTCCCTGGGATTAAACCGATGACGATGATTCCGTCGGATTTGCGGTCAAAGACAGAGTGATAGACACCGGAGGACTCGCTTTTTTACTTGCATGTATAGGATAGCTTTTTGTTGAGTATGGGAGTCATGCCCGACGTGACGAATATAGCATCTTTTACCCCTGTGTGTTTTAACTCGGTTCCTCTCCATCTGAAAATTGACCTTCCCCCGCGGTGCCATTAACTTTTGAATTTGATTCGTGGTTCTCACGTTGTTGTTCGTATGGGTCGTAGATGATTCCCTCGAGATGAGCGAGTGCGGCCTGTGCAAAATGATAGAAGGGGGTAGACAGGAGGCGAACAATGGAAAAAGGGGAGAAAAGGAAGTGTCTAGTAGGGTTGATAGCGGTTATCGTTAGTAGGATCACTGCGCACCCTGCCGACCTCGCTCAGTTCCTCTCCCTCATCTCCAGTGAAAACTTCAAATACGGTAGTATCCGGATCGATAAACGCGTCATCGTCGTAGTCGTCTTCTCCCCCATCGGATCCTTGAGGATCGGGATGAAGAGAGGCGCAATATGAGAGTGCCTCGAAGATGGGATCCACTGTGGAGATAATAAGAAACATAGTTAGGCAGGGACAACGTATATGAGTGGGCTAATCGGAGCGCACGAGAGGCAGGGTCCTGGGGTGTCAGCATGAGTACGCGGCTAATCAGTGTATCGTCTGCGTCTGGAGGCGCATCTGCAGCTGGGGGCTCGTCGATGTGACAATAGACGTAAGGGGCAGAGTCCCCGCGAGAAGTCGCATGTAGTGCTATAGACGGGTACTCGATTTGCAAGGTGCGTCCAGTAGAGGATTGGTATACGAGGACACTAGACAAATAAAGCAAATAGCAGCATCAACAGTGCGTCACGTTGAATTTAGAAGAACGGGAATGGGATGAGAAACCTCTCGATGATGTAGAGGGTGCCGTTTGCACCGTCCTCAGGGGATAAACCGTCGGGTGTGGGATCGAAGGTGAGGCGGACATTGTCTACTTTTTGTCGGAGGACCGGTGGGATATCGCTGAATGAGGTCGGCGTGGCGCCTGTGAGCGCTCTGTGTTCCTCCACGGAGACATGATTGGGAATGGCGTCGATGAACGAAACTGCGGGCATAATTTTTATTTCGTCTCTCTGAAGAGTGTGGAGTGCAGCTACACTGCATGCAATGCAGACTCTTGAGTTGGATAAGAGTCGGAAATAACCCTGATAAGTGTTAAAATATTCTTCAGACTCTACTTCAAGAAAATATTCAAAAATAATAGTTTGAATAATTTTTG